>Ga0209573_1000646_pt1 | contig 68193 bp, 45 predicted proteins | sample TNRBio252014_DNA_FD_185870 | JGI IMG/M metagenome (GOLD analysis project Ga0209573, IMG submission 185870) | Wastewater treatment Type I Accumulibacter community from EBPR Bioreactor in Madison, WI, USA - TNR Reactor_6/25/2014_ DNA (SPAdes)... | ecosystem: Engineered > Bioreactor > EBPR >...
CTCGCCGCGGACGGCACCGAGACGATCCTCGTGAGGCCCGGGACGCCGCTCGACGCGGACCCGCGGCTCTTCCCTCCCGCCGTGAAGTAACGGACGGTGGCGCGCAGAGAGTAGATGGTAGACCTGACCCCGTCCCGGGAGACCCCGTCCCGGGACGCTAGCCGAGGGGACCGACCTCCCGCTCGACCTCCTCGAGGACTTCGCAGGAGCGAACGAGCTCCTTCATACGGGTGTGGTCGGGGTAGAGGGGGCGGTCGACGTCGAGGTGGTCGACGACGGTCCTCACGACACGCCGCGCGGCCGCGACTCCGCGTCCCGGCGTGAACTCGCGGAAGTCGAGCGCCTGCGCCGCGGCCATCATCTCGATCCCGAGGATCCCGTACGCGTTGTCGAGAATCTGGCCGTTCTTGATGGCCGTGTTCATCCCCATCGAGACGAAGTCCTCCTGGTCGGCCGCGGCGGGGATCGACTGGATCGACGCCGGCATCGAGAGGATCCGCTGCTCGACAATGAGCGTGTCGGCGGTGTACTGGCTCAACATGAGGCCGGAGAACATCCCCGCGCCTTTCGTGAGAAAGGCAGGAAGGCCCACGGAGAGGGCCGGGTGGTTGAGCCGGTTCAGGCGCCTCTCGGAGAGGACCGAGACCATCGTCACCGCCGCTCCGACCATGTCCATCGGCAGGGAGACCGGCGTCCCCTGGAAGTTCGCCCCCGTCAGCGTGAGGCGCTCCTCGGGAAGGAAGATCGGGTTGTCGCCGACCCCGTTCAGCTCGGTCTCGACCTGGGCGCGGGCGAACGCGACCGCGTCGTGCGCGGCGCCGATCACCTGCGGCGTCGAGCGCATCGAGTAGGCATCCTGGACCTTCGTCTTCAGCTTGCCGGTGAGGAGGTCGCTCCCCTCGACGCACTTCATGATCGCGTTCGCAGAGCGGACCGCGCCGGCGAAGCCGCGCAGCTGGTGAAGGCGTACGTCGTAGGGCTTGAAGTTCGCGAAGAGCGCCTCGAGCGACATGGCGCAGGCGATCTCGGCCTGCTTCAGCCAGCGGTCGATGTCGAAGGCGTGGATCGCGCTCATCGCGGTGAGGAGATTCGAGCCGTTGATCGTCGCGAGACCGTCCCGGGCCATCAGCCCCGGCACGGGGATTCCCGCCTTCTCCATCGCGACCTTCCCGGGAAGGCGCTCACCCCGGTACGTCGCTTCCCCCTCGCCGAGGAGCAGCAGGGCGACCTGCGACATCGGCGCGAGGTCTCCGCACGCGCCGACGGAGCCCTTCTGGCAGACGACGGGAGTGACGCCCTTGTTCAGCATCTCGACGAGCGTCTGCGTGATGACGGGCCTGCAGGCCGAGTTGCCGTGGGCGTGGACGTTGATGCGCCCCGCCATCGCGCCGCGGACGTACTCCTCGGGCGCGGGGTCGCCGATGCCGGCCGCGTGGTTGTAGATGAGGTAGCGCTGGAAGTCCTTGACCTGCTCGTCGGTCAGGACGACCTCGGAGAACTCCCCGATCCCCGTGTTGACGCCGTACATGATCTCGTGGGCGTCGATCTTCTCCTCGAGGACCGCGCGGCAGGCGCGGATCCGCTCGAGGGCCTCCGGGGCGAGCTCGACCTTCTCTCCGTGACGCGCGATGCGGACGAGGTCCGGGACCGTCAGCGACGTGCCGTTCAGGACGATGGCCATGTGACGACTCCCCTCGCGCCGGCGCGCTCGCCGCCCGCCGGGCCATCGGGAATTATGCGTCGGGACGGAGGAGAGAGCCGCGTTCGCCCGGGACGCCGGAGCCGCCCGGTCCGGCTGCGGCTCAGCGCGCGGCGCGAAGCGGGACGTCGGGCCGGGTGCTGCTGTAGTTCGAGAACTCGAAGCGGATCTCGCGACGGACGCCGAGGAACATTCCCGCGGTCGCCGTGATCCCGATCTCCTCGCGACACGGGGCCCAGGTGCCGGGAAGCACCTCGCGGCTCTCGTAGACGAGCCGCACGCCCTTCAGGTCGAGCAGCGCGCCCCCGAGGACCTTCACGGGGGTGGTCAGGTGACCGTCGATCTTCCTCAGCTGGTGCTCCGCGACGTCGATCCACGTCGTGCCGGCGAAGGCGTTCAGGACGCGGTCACGGATCGTCTTCGACACGAGACCCGGCTTCGGGCTGAAGGCGATGACGTGCGTGGCGCGCCCGTCGAGCAGCTCTTCGCCGACGTACCGGAACTGGAGCCGGTGCAGGAGGTCGAGGAGGGGGACGCGCCCCGACATCAGCTCCTCCTCGTCGGACCGGGCGCCGTTCGCCTCGAGCGACGCGAGCCGTCGCTTCTCGTCCTCCTTGCGCGACTTCGCTCTCTCCTCTGCGGTCGCTTCGCGGCCGTCCACCTCGAGGAGATCACGCGAGACGACCCCGCGCTTGTCCATGACGACTGTGTAGCGCCGCCTCTCGGGCTTCTTCCGTCGACCTTCCCCGTCGAGCTCGGTTTCCACCTCGATCCGCTCGAGGGTGATGCGTCCCGCGGCCAGCTCCCCCTCGCGCTGCCTCGCGGCGGCTTCCAGGACGAGGGCGTCGACGTCCCAGGCTCGGGCGGGCGCCGCCCCCAGGAGGAGCGCGCACGCGGCGCCCAGTGCGACCGCCACCCCCCCCTGCCGGACCCGCCTCATGGGCCTGCCCGCGTCATCCGCGCGCCGCCGCCTCGAGGCCGGGACCGGCGGCCTCGGCGCGCCGCGGGGGCAGGATCGGCCGCGGCCCTTCGATCGGCTTCGGCTTCCAGAGGTACGTCAGCGCGTTCGCGGCTTCCGCCTTCGCCCAGCGCGCGAGCCCGTGCCCGAGCATGACCAGGATCGAGCTCCGCACCGAGAAGCCGACGAAGCCGGGCCGCCGTCCCGCGTTGTGGTTTCCGTATATGCCGAGGGCCTTCTTTCGCTTCGCGATCGAGATGAGCCGCCTCTGGTAGAAGCTCATCGGGTAGAGGCCGATCTCGGCGCCTTCGCCGTAGTAGGGGGGTATGCCGATCCTCTCGGCCGACCAGCGGTAGACGGGCTTCACGGCGACGAGGTAGTAGAGGGCGGTGTCCATCAGGAACGCCGTCGTCATCGTGTCGTAGTCGCCCATCAGGTGGTACTTGTCGCGGTAGATCGCCTCGTAGAAGTAGCGGAAGAAGCGGTCGTACCCCTCATTGTGGACCGCGTACTCCTTCTCCATCTCGGCCGCGGGGGCCCCCGCGAGCGCCTTCAGGATGAAGTTCACGCGCATGTGGACAGAGAAGCTCATCTGGTCGAGGCCGGGGGAGTAGAACGGGTCGAGGAACCCGCCCGCGTCTCCGACGCAGGTCCAGCCCGGCCCGATGAAGCGGTCGACGAGGTAGGGCAGCGTTCCGAGGTACCGGCAGTCCCCTTCGACCGGCTCGGCGTGCTCGAGCATCTCCCGCGTGAGCGGGTTCGCGTTCAGGAAGCTCGTCAGCTTGTCGAGCGGGGTCTTCCCCTCGGGCTGGACGAGGCGCGTGTCCCAGACGAGGCCGACGCTCGTCTCCCCGCCGCGGAGCGGTATGAACCAGACCCAGTAGCCCCAGCCGGTGAAGTGGTTCGTGGCGAGCCGCCTCGAGGCGATGACGCCGCGGACGAACGGGTCGGCCGGGTCGGTGCCGACGACCTCGGTGCCATCGAGGTCCTTGACGTTCCGGTAGCGGACCCAGATGGACGACGTCGGATGCCCCTCCACCGGCCTGATCCCGCCGCGCTTCCTTGCCAGGAGCGCCTGCCGCCCGGTGGCGTCCACGACCCACTTCGCGCGGACGGTCACCTTCGTACCGTCCGCCTTCTCGACCGTGACCGAGTTTCCCGCCTCCCCTTCGAGGGAGAAGTCGACGACCTTCGCGGGCCGCCAGACCTCGGATCCCTCCTCGGCCGCCACCCTCAGGACGTGCTCGTCGAGGACGGCGCGGTCGAGCTGGAAGCCGGGAGTCCGCGCGAGCTGCGTCGGCCCCACCTCGGATGCCTCGCGCAGGCGCGTGACCTTCTCGTTGTGGAACCAGTAGCGGAACGCCTGCTTCTGAAGGTGCTCGCGGCTGAGGTGGTCGTAGAGCTTGAGGACCCGGGTCAGGAAGTAGGCCGAGATCTCGACCGTCGACTCCCCGACCTTCCAGTCGAAGGCGTCCGACTTCTCCACGACGAGGACGCGGAGGCCAGGGCTGCGGCGACGAAGGAGGATGGCCGTGGCCGCGCCGGCGATGGCTCCCCCTATGACGACGACGTCGTAGCTTCCGGCTCCGCCCGAAGCGGTCTGTCCATCCATGAGGACCTTTTCCGTCCCGATCATGGGCGGATGATATTGGAAACCCCTTCCGCGACAAGAAGACGCTGAACCTCGTGATGCAGAGACAGTTGCGACCGCTTCGGCGCGGACGCCGAACTGGCCGCTCGCTGGTTTGTGGCTAGAATCGACCTTAACAAGGGGGAATACATGAGAACGACCATCACCCTCCTGGCGCTCCTGCTCGCGCTCCCGGTCACGGCCGAGGAAATCACCGTCGACAAGGTCCTCGCCGCGCACGGTTTCGGCGCCTCGGCCGAGAACATCCTCGCGAAGGTCAACGACCCCGGCAACACGGTCTCCGCCGTGACGCCTTCGGACGCCGACAAGCTCCGCAATGCCGGGGTCCCCGAGAGCGTCGTCTCGGCGCTCCTCGCGAAGGCCCCGCCGGCCTCACCCGCGCCGGCCATGGCCTCGCCGGCCACGGCCTCCTCCGGCACCCAGCCCGACAACCCGAGAGCCGTGGACGTCGTCAAGGCCGTCCAGGCCGGGACTTCCGAGAAGCTCATCGTCGACCAGCTCATGCAGAAGGGCGTGGAGCAGCGCCCCTCGCTGAACGACCTGATCTACCTGAAGGAGAACAAGGTCCCCGAGGGCGTCATCCGCGCGCTCATGGATGCTCCCCTCGTGGCCGCCGGGATGGGGGCCGGCCGGTCGGCCGGACCGGCGCCCGTGCCGTCGCAGATCGAAGTCGACGGCCTCGTCCGCAAGACCGGCCTCTGGTCGAAGAACCGCGGCGGGAAGCTCGTCCTGAAGGCCGACAAGATCGAGTGGCTGGACGGGACGAGCCAGGCGGACAGCTTCGAGATGTTTCCGGCCGGCCTCAAGGCCGTGCGGACGGAGTGCCTCGCCAAGCCGGACGGCAAGTTCTGCCACGAGGTCAAGCTCGAGATGTCCAAGGGTTCGGACTTCGCGTTCACCGACGCGAAGTCGGAGGTCGGTGGAAACGAGTCGATCAAGGCGCTGCTGAACGCCGTGAAGACCCTCTACCCGAAGCTCCCGATCGTCGAGAAGGTCAAGTAGCCGCCGGGTCGCTCCAGGCGGAACGCCCGAGGGCCGGTCGGCACGCGCCGTCCGGCCCTTTCCGTCTCCGGAAACACCAGGTCCGGTCTTCTCGTATCCCATGCCATGACACACGAGCTCCCCTTCGAAGGGTCGTCGAGCCGTAGCCGGACGACCTTCGCCGGGACGATGCGCCGCGCTTTCGTGCCCGGCGCCTTCGCCCTGGCCGCCCTCCTCGGATCGACGGCCCTCGCGGCCGGCCCCGCCGGGCAGAAGTCCGTCCCGTCGACCACGGGAACTCCCGCCCGCGAGGGCGAGCGCGGCGGCGACAGGCGGAGCGGGTCGGAGTGGTTCGACCGCGGGATGGAGTTCCACGGGGACGAGCGGTGGGACGCGGCCATCGCGGCGTTCCGCAAGGCGATCGAGGCCGGCTACCGCGAGGAGGTCGCCACCTTCAACATCGCCTGCGCCCGGGCGCGAAAAGGAGAGAAGGACCTCGCCTTCGAATGGCTCGACAAGGCGATGCAGGGGGGCTTCGACGTTCACGGACACCTCGACGACTCCGACCTCGACGGGCTCCACTCCGATCCCCGCTGGACGGAGCTCAAGAGGAAGGCGCGCGAGGCACGGGCCGGCCGCGACCAGGCGAAGGTCCGCCGGACGGCCGAGCGCTTCGACCTCCTCGTCACCCGGACCCCGCCGGATGGTCGCGCCCTCTACGACGTGGGCCGGGACCTCCTGAAGTACGCCGACTACGACCGCGCTGCCCGCGCGTTCGTCGCCGCGGCCCAGGCGGGAGTCCGCGAGGGGACGTCCCTCTACAACGCGGCCTGCGCCCGCGCGCTCGCAGACCAGAGGCCGGAGGCGCTCGACCTCCTCCAGCGCGCCCTCGACGCCGGCTTCGACGACCCCGACCACCTCCGCGAGGACGACGACCTCGACAGCCTTCGGGCCGAGCCGCGCTTCCGGCAGATCGTCAAGGACGCCGAGGAGCTCACCCTCGACGGCTTCCCGAGCCTCGGGGCCCGGCTGCTCCGGTCGCAGATGGTCGCGGAGGGGGAGGAGGCGACGACCCGCTTCGAGAGCTACCTGAAGCGCCACCCCGACAGCGGCCGCGCCTGGTCCAACCTCGGGTACGCGAGCCTCGCCGCGGAAAACGACCGGCAGGCAGTCCGGGCCTACCGAAAGGCTCTCGACCTCGGCTACCGGAAGTCCGCCACGATGTACAACCTCGCCTGCGCCCACGCGCGTCTGAAGGAAAAGGACGCGGCGTTCGCATGGCTCGACAAGGCTGTCGAGGCAGGGTTCAGCTCGTATCGCCGGATCGAGGACGACGACGACCTCTTCAACCTCCGCCGGGACCCGCGTTTCGGGAAAGCCGTCGCCAGAGCGAAAGACATCTCCGAGAAAGGCGTACCAGAGCCGTAAGTTCGGCTCCCGAACAGGCCGACGCGGGAAGCGTGCTACTCTTCTCGTCGCAAGGTCTCTCTCCGTCTCCTCGCTCGTTCCCGTCTACGAGATCGATGGCGCGGCACAGCGTACCAAGCAAGCCCCGTCGGTCACGCGCTTAGTCTCCACCCCCCCTCGAACCCCGGCCGTCCCAGGACGGCCGCTCACAGCAAGGACTCCAGATGAAGCTTTACGTTGGAAACCTCTCCTACAACACCACGGACGCCACCCTCAACGAACTCTTCTCGCCCTACGGCCAGGTCGAGTCGGCCCGCGTCATCACGGACCGCGACACCGGCTCCTCGAAGGGCTTCGGCTTCGTCGAGATGTCGAACTCCGACGCGCAGAAGGCGATGGGCGCCCTCAACGGCCGCGAGATCGACGGCCGCGCCATCCGCGTGAACGAGGCCAAGCCGCAGGAAAGCCGGACCGGCGGCGGCGGCGGCGGACGCGGCCGCTACTAGGTCGACGGTCCCATTCACAACTGACTCAATGTCAGCGGGGGTTCGGGCTCGGCCCGGACCCCCGTTTTTCGTAGACTGCCCAGGAAGAAGCGGAACATGACCACCACCATCTGGGTCCTTCTCGCCCTCGCCGTCGCAGGCGGCCTCCTGTTCGTCTTCAAGCACCGGAGCAAGCGCGAGTCCGACAGGCAGGCGCACGCCGAGAAGAAGGCGACGACTGCCCGGAAAGACGCCCAGGCCATCAAGCGCACGCTCGACGGCAGGCGCTGAGGAGCTTCCTCTTCGGACCTGGCTGCGCGAAGCCGGCCCTCCTTACGTCATCCTGAGAAGTGACGCCCTCTTCCTCTCGTACTCTTCCCCCAGCCCGAGGCCCAGCGCCACGTCGCAGAGGCGCAGCGCCTCCTCGAACTCCCCGCGGTCGCTCCTCAGGGCGATGCCGCGCTCGAGAAAACGGAGCTCGCCGAGCTCCTTCGTGAAGCGGCGGCCCAGGTCCTTCCGGGCGACCTCGAGGTAGCTCTCCGCCACTTCCAGGGCCTCGAGCGCCGAGTCTTCGTCCTCGGCGTCGGCCGCCAGCAAGGCGTACGCGAAGAACTTCACGCCGTTCGGGAGAGAGTCCGACGACGCGATCGCGCGGGCCACGTACTTTCCCCCCTCGTTCTTCAGCGACGCCTCCCGGTGCCCCGAGAGAAGGTCGTCGAGGCGCTCTTCGGGGCTCTTGCGGCAGGGCTCGATTCGCTTCGCCATGGCGAACAGGGTACGGGAGAGGCTGGCGGGAAGGCGAGCCGGCCTCGGGGGGCCGTCGCCTGCCTGCCGCACGACACCTCCTTCCCGGCCGAGCGTCCTGAATACGCCATGCTAGATTGACGTACGCGGCCCGCAGATCCGGAAGAGAGAGCTCGTCCCACAGCCATGCGAGATGTCGACCCACCCACCAGCGTCAGCCGCCCGGGAAGCATACTTCGCCGGTTGATCCGGGCGGAGTACCTGACCGTCGCCGACTGGGATGTCGCGCTCGGCGACACCGCCCGCATGGCCCGCGAGGCGAGCGGCGCCGACGAGGCGCTCGTCGCAATCTTCCAGCCCGCTCCGGGGCGCTGGACCGCCGTGACGAGCGGCGGGGAAAGCCTCGCGGACAAGGAGATCTCTCTCGTCGCCTCTCTCAGCGTTCTCGAGAGCGTCCTCGAGAGCGGGGAGCCCATCCGCGCGGCCGCCGGAAGCCCCGTCCTGTCGCGCTCCCTGAGCGCCTCCCGCAATCTCCTCTCCTCGGTCGTCGCCGTCCCCCTGAGATTCTCCGTCGCCGAGTCGCGGTCCGACGTGCGGGTCGGCGGCTGCCTCTACGCGGACAGGAGGAACGGCGAGCCTTTCACCGAGGAAGACGCCGAGAATCTACTCGACATCGCCCGGCTCACGGAGCGCACGCTGAACGCGCTCGCGCACCTGCGCCACGTTCAGCGGCTCCTCGCCGAGGCCGAGCAGCGAAGGCGCCACCATCGCGAAGAGGAGGTCGTCGCTCGCGAGGTCGACGGAGAGCCGGCCAGAGACCCGGCCTTCCTCGCCGAGGTCGTGGAGCCACTCCGGCGCGCCGCAAAGACCGGTGGGCTCGGAGTCCTCCTGCTCGGCCCGACCGGCTCGGGAAAGTCGCACCTCGCCCGCCTCTTCCACGAATGGTCCCCGCGGCGCGATCGCCCCTTCGTCGTCTTCGACTGCGGCCAGGTGACCTCCGCGGAGGCGCTCGGGGCCGAGCTCTTCGGCTACGCGAAGAGGTCCGGATTCAGCGCTCCCGTCGAGGGGCGCCCCGGCCGCGCCCGGCTGGCCGACGGGGGAACGCTCTTCATCGACGAGGTCGCCACGCTGCCGCTCGAGCTGCAGCAGCGCCTGCTCCGCCTCCTCCAGACGGGCCGGTTCTCGCCCCTCGGATCCGCGGTCGACGAGGCCGTCGACATCCAGATCGTGGCGGCCGCGAACCAGGACCTCCAGCCCCTCATCCGGAACGGCTCCTTTCGAGAAGACCTCTACTGGCGGCTCGCCGAGCTGGAGGTCCACGTCCCGCCACTTTCGTCGAGACCGCTCGACGTCGCGCCGTTCGCGAAGAGGTTCCTGAAGGAGGCGTCCAAGAGGCTCCACCGGGCGGCCATCGAGGGATTCACCCCCGAGGCGCTCGCAGCCCTCGAGGCGCACGACTGGTCCCGCAGCGGAAACGTCCGGGGCCTCGAGCACGCCGTGAGGCGAAGCGTCCTGCTCGCCCCGGCCGACCGCACCCTGCTCGACGCGAGCGACCTCGTCATAGGAAGGGGCCTGCCCCAGGGCTCCTCGCCCCCGCCTCCGCCGGCACCCGACGCGCTCGCGAGCCTCCTGATGGCCAGGATCGCGGAACACCGGGGAGTCCTCGCCCGCGTCGCCGAGGATGCCGACGTCGCGCGTGCGCTCGGCTATCCGGGACCTCCGGTCCCCGCATCCACCCTGCTCCTCAGAATCCGGGCGTGCGGAATCGAGGAGGCCCTCGAGCGCTCTCGCCGTGCGGAGGACCTCGACGTGAGCGTCCTCGTCGAGGCCGTCCGGCGGACCGGGTCGGGGACCGCTGCGGCCGAGCACCTCGGGATCACCCGCGACAGCCTCGCCTGGACACTCCGGCGCGCGGGCCTCTCGATACGGAAGGTCCTCCAGGGAAGCCTCCCCTGATTCGCCCGTCCTTCTCCGCGATCGTCCTGCTCCTCTCTGTCAGCGTGTCGGTCCCCGCCCCCGCCCTGCCCGCGGACCGGGCCATCTCGCAGTACGTGCTTCGCACCTGGACGCCGCGCGAGGGGCTTCCCGGCGTCTCGTCCTACGCCATCGCCCAGACGCCCGACGGTCTCCTCTGGATGGGAACGACGGACGGACTCGTGCGATTCGACGGCTTCGACTTCCTTCTCTTCCAGAAGCACGACACCCCCGCCTTCACCCAGAACGAGGTCTCCTACCTCCACACCGACCCCGACGGCTCGCTCTGGATCGGCCTCGCCGACGGGACGCTCGTGCTCTACGAGGCGGGGCAGTTCCGGAGGATCCTGACGGCGGCCGAAGGGCACACGGGCCGGCTCTCCACCCTTCCGGGTGGCGGCCTCCTCCTGAGCGGACCGGGAACGATCTACTCGAAGAGGGACGGCTCGATCCGACCGTTCCCGCACCTCCCCGAGCGCTCCGGCGCCGTCACGAAGGCGGCGTTCGTCGACCGCTCGGGGCGGAGCTGGTGGAACGCCACCGGAGGAATCGCCGTCGTCGAGCCCGACGGGCGGAAGGAACTCCTGGCGCGGGCGTGCGGCCACGCCCTCGCGACCTCGGCCTCCTCGTTCTCCGAGGGCACCGACGGCGACGTCTGGGTCGCGGCCGGGAGAGTCTTCCGCTTTCGGGGCACGACGTGCCGCGGCTCCTGGGGCCTCTCCGAGGGGCTGCCCGCCGAGACCGCCGTGCGCGTCGCGGTGGATCGGGACGGGAACGCGTGGGTCGGTGTCGATGCGCACGGCCTCGCGCGCATCCGGCCCGACGGCTCGGTCGAGAAGTACGGCCCCGCCGACGGCCTCCTCGGAGAGCGCCCCTGGGCGATCTTCGAGGACCGGGAAGGGAACCTCTGGGTCTCCACCTGGGACGGCGGGCTCCACCGCTTCTCGGCCGGCGCGTTCACCACCTGGGGCGTCGCCGAGGGCCTCCCGCACCCGAGCGTCCGGTCGGTCGCCGAGGATCATTCGAGCGCGATCTGGGCGGCTACCAAGGGCGGGCTCGCGCGGCTCGGGCCGGGCCGGGTCCAGGCGTTTCCCTCCGACACCCGGACGCCGAAGGGCTGGCTCACCGCACTCGCCGAAGTCCGGCCCGGTCACCTCGTCGCCGGCTCGCACGACGGGCTCTGGGACCTCGCAGACGGCCGCCTCACCCCCTCGCCGCTCCTCGACGGCTGGAAAGGGAGCTGGGTCTTCGCGCTGAAGAAGACGGCGGACGGCCGCTTCTGGGCCGGCACTGGGACCGGCCTGCTCGAGATCCGGCCCGGCGGGATCGAGCCCGTTCCCGGAACCGACGCCCTCGTCTTCGATCTCTTCGAGGATCGAGCCTCCACCCTCTGGGCGATGACCCGCAAGGGGCTCTTCCGGAGGCCGGCCGGAAGCCAGCGCCTCGAGCAGGTGGAGAGCGGACTCCCCGAGACCTGGAACGTCTTCACCTGCGCCTCCCAGGATGCGCGCGGCGGTCTCTGGTTCGGCACGCTCGACGCGGGCCTCTTCCGGCTCGGCGCTTCGGGGCTCAGGCGCTACCGGATGAGCGACGGGCTCCCCTCGGAGAGCTTCTGGGGAATCCTCACCGACGACACCGGAGCCCTCTGGCTCACGAGCAGCGCGGGGATCCTCCGGATCCGGCCCGAGGCCGTCGACGCTTACGACGCCGGCACGGCCTCTTCGATCCCTTACCTCGCGTTCGGTCCCGAGGACGGCCTGCGCACCAGCGATCCGGGCGGCGGGTCGAGCCCCTCGGCCCTTCGCGCGCGGGATGGCCGCCTCTGGTTCGCGACCTCGAAGGGCCTCTCCGTCGTCGATCCCCGAAGCGTCGCCCTCGGCGCGGCTCCGCACGCGCTCCTCTCAAGCCTCAGAGTCGACGGTCGCGCCGTTTCGCGCGAGGCCCTCCGGAGCCTCCCCGCCGGCAAGCACCGTCTCGAGATCGCCTTCACCGCCATCCACCTCCGCGATCCGGGACGTCTCCGGTTCCGCTACCGGCTCTCTCCCCTCGATCGCGACTGGCAGGCGACGTCGGGCCGCCGCGTCGAGATCGCCGCCCTCACGCCCGGCCGGTACGACTTCGAGGTCCAGGCGGGCCTCGGGGATCGCTGGGGCGCCCCGGAGCGATTCGCCGTCGCGATCGCCCCGTTCTTCTGGCAGCACAACGCCGTCCGCGCCTTCGCCCTCCTCGCCCTCGGCCTCGCCGGGTGGCTCCTCCATCGCACGCGCATCCGCCGCCTCGAACGCCGCGAGGTGCGGCTGAGCGCCCTCGTCGACGAACGGACCTCCGAGCTGCGCGTCGAGCAGGAGAAGGCGAGGACGCTTCTCCTCGAGAAGGAGTCGGCGCGACGCGAGCTCGAGGCGCTGCAGGAGGCCGAGGCGCTCGAGGCGTTCGGGAGAAGCGTCTCCGGCCTCCTCGATCCGGCCGGGATTCTCGAGCGCCTCGACGACGCCCTGCGGGATCGCCTTCCGCACGTGCGCCGCCTCGCGGCCGCCGTGCGCGAGGGGCGCCCTCCCATCGTCCTGCCGCCCGACGACCCCGCCGCGCGTCCCGTTCTCGAGGCCCTCACGCGCCATCCACGCGAGGTCGCGACGTTCCTTACGCGATTCGATCCCGCCGAACGCACGGAGGGCGAGGTCTCCCGCGCGCTCGCCGGCTGGGGAGCGCGTTCCGTAATCCCCGTCGTCAGCGGGGATGCGGGGACGGGCCTCGTCGCGCTCTCTCCGGCGGAGGGGGCTTCAACTTCCGACCGCGACCTCGCCTTCGTCGCGGGCCTGTCGGCGCAGGCCGGCGCCGCCCTCTCCGGCGCGTGGCACTTCCAGGAAGCGCAGCGGTGGCAGAGGGTCAGCGAAGCCCGAAAGGAGTGGGCGGCCCTCGATCTCCTCTCGCGTCTCTCGTACGCCGCCGTCTCACGGCTCGGCTTCGGAGGCGCGGCGACGGAGGCGGCCGTTCTCGAGAGCGTCGCCTCCGCGGCCCCGGACCTCGCCGCGGATGGCGGGGTCCGCCTGCGGGCCACGCTTGCCCGCCTCGCCGGCGAGGGCCTCCTCGAGGTGCCCTCGGCCGGCCGCTACCAGCTCCGCGACGTGCGGCTCCTCTCCCTCCCGGAAGCCGGACAGCCGCTCGAGGAGATCTCCCGCCACGGCCGCCAGCGCGTCGGCGCCTACCGGCTCCTCGACCGGATCGGCGTCGGCGGCATGGGCGAGGTCTTCCGCGCCGTCGACCTCCACGACGGCTCCCCCGCCGCCGTCAAGCTCCTCTTCCCGCAGGAGGGGACGGATTCCGAGGCGAGGCATCGTCTCGAGCGCGAAGGGGAGATCGTCTCCGCGCTCTCGCACCCGAACGTCGTCCGGCTCCTCGCGCGCGGCGAGCACGACGGCCGCCTCTACGTCGCCATGGAGCTCCTCGAGGGCGACACGGTCCAGGCCCGCCTCCAGCGGGGCTCGCTCCCTCCCGAAGACGTCCTCTCCGCCGCCCGGCAGATCGCGTCGGCCCTCGCGGAGCTCCACCGCCACGGCGTCGTCCACCGCGACCTGAACGCCGCGAACGTCATGCGCGTCCCCCCAGACCGCTACGTCCTCCTCGACTTCGGCCTCGCCCGCCGTATCGACGCCTCGATCCTCACCGCCGCCCAGTCGATCCTCGGCACCATCCCCTACATGTCGCCCGAGCAGCTCCGCGGCGAGCCGCTCGACGCGCGCTCTGACATGTGGTCGCTCGGCGTCCTCCTCTACCAGATGGCGACGGGCCGGTTCCCGTGGGGAGACGAGACGACCCTCAGGATGGCGCTCTCGATCCTCCGCACCAGCGAGACCCGCCGGGATCTGACGGTCGTCCCGGTCGAAATCCGGCCGCTCCTTGAGCGCCTGCTGGTGCCGGAGCGGGAGGGGCGGGCGACGGCGGTGGAGCTCCTGACCCTGCTGGACGGCGTCGGGCAGGGCTGACGGCGGCGCCGACGTTCAGGTCGGGTGCGTTCGGCACGCGTGCGCGTGCGACCCGCACTCGTTCCAACGAGATTCAGCTCTCCCTGAGCCAACTCAAGGCGGACAGCGAGAGGTCGTTGAAACGGCACGCGTTCTGCTAGCAAGCGGCCATGAACGGTTCGTCGAACGGCTCGAGAACATCCTCTCCCGACCGCACGCTGGCCCCTTCCCCGCGGCCGCTCACGCGTTCCCGCGTCGCCTCGCCGGGCTCTTTGCGACCAGTCGTGGACGACCGGGAGTTCGCCCGCCTGGAGGCGCGTGCCATCCTCGAGCAGGTCCGGAAGGACTCCCAGAGCGGTGCGAAGTCGCAGGCGCCGGCGGAGAGACGGCGAGAGCGCAGGGTCGCCATGGTCGAGCGTAGGAAAGGCCCGGTCTGGCTCTACGGCCAGATCGTCCTCTGTGTCGTCCTGTTCGGCTACCTCGGATGCTCGCTCATCAGATGACGCGGACCTTCCTTCACGAAGGGTCCTGCCTTCCATCGAGAGGCGACAGGCCAGAGACTCGCGACCCCAGGGCTCGGAGAAGCGGAGGCCCCGCGAACTCACCGTGATCGCTCCCCAGCGGTTGCGAGGGCGGCTCGTGTCTTCTCCCGTTCCGTGGCGACTGACCCGGACGGCGCCGCTCCACCAGTTTCCGTCCCTGCTGAACGCTGGAGCCGACAGCACCCTTGGCTCATGTCGGCCCGCAGGCCAGCCAGTCGCACGCGGACCGACCTCGCGAGGGGACCGCTGCAAAAAGGGCGAGGCGGAAGCCCTGATGCTTCCGCCCCGCCGAAGGGTGGCTGAGCTACCGGATGTGGTTCTCCGTCGCCGCTGCGATCGTGAACTGCTGTTGTGCAGGCGTCCCGGTCGTGAAGCGGAACGAGTAGGTCCCTGGCAGGAGCTCGATCCCTTGGGTGAAGGGCCGCCACCCGGTCGCGTAGAAGGAACTGCAGGTCGCAGAGTCCGAGAGAACGGCGCCGGTCCGGAAGCCGACGACCGGGTTGACCGCCACGTCCTGCACCTTCTGGACGCGCCCTCCCGCGTAGGTCATCGCAAACGTGTAGCTCGCGGGGAGGAGTTCCTTGCGCGTCTCACCGCCGGACGTCATCCCGAATGGCCTCCATCCCGACGCGTAGTAGTCCGCCGTCCCCGTGTCGAGGGCGTTGCCGGCGCTGTCCTTCACCTGCACCGTCACCTCCCGTGTCTGGAACGTCACGACCGGGTTCACAGCCACGTCCTGCGCCGTCTGGACGCGGCCTCCCGCGTAGGTCATCGCGAACGTGTAGCTCGTCGGCAGGAGCTCCTTGCGCGTCTCGCCGCCGGACGTCGTCCCGATCGGCTTCCATCCCGACGCGTAATAGTCCGCCGTCCCCGTGTCGAGAGCGTTGCCGGCGCTGTCCTTCAGCTGCACCGCCACCTCCCGCGTCCGGAACGTCACGACCGGGTTCACAGCCACGTCCTGCGTTTTCTGGACGCGGCCTCCCGCGTAGGTCATCGCGAACGTGTAGCTCGTCGGCAGGAGCTCCTTTCGTACCTCCCCGCCGGACGTCGTCCCGAACGACTTCCATCCCGACGCGTAGTAGTCCGCCGTCCCCGTGTCGTGGGCGTTGCCGGCACTGTTATTCAGCTGCACCGTCACCTCCCGCGTCTGGAACGTCACGACCGGGTTCACAGCTACGTCCTGCGCTTTCTGAATGCGCCCTCCCGCGTAAGCGATCGCGAATGTGTAGCTCGCCGGAGGGAGGGCGAGGCGGACGTCTCCGGCCGGTCCTGTCGTGCCGAAGGCCCTCCAGCCGGCGTCGGAGTAGGTCACAGCGGCACCTGCCAGCCCCGACCCGGCCGAGTCGAGGAGCCGAACGGTGACCCCGGGCGAGTCCGCCGAGCCCTGGAGACTCCAGACGGCGCCGTCGACGAGCGAGTTGGTCGTGAGGAGAAACTCCGAGGGCCCGGGGTCGAAGTCCACGGTGTTCTGGAACTGGAGCGCAATGTGGAGACGGCCAGTCGGGCCGACGGCGAACGCATAGGGCACGTCGTCCGTCGGTCCGTCGAGGGCGACCGCCGAGACGAGCTGGCCCGCGGTTCCGAAGGTGATGACGGCGACGTTTCGCGCCCCGGGTATGGTCGAGGTGAGCGTGGTGACCGCCGGACCGGGATCGGCGTCGACCTCGGTTCGATAGGTCCCCACGGCGACGAGGGCGCCCGCCGAGCGGTCCCAGGCGACGTGACTGAGCGTGCTTCCGCCCGGATCGACGAAACCGTGCCCCCGTCGGAAGCTGCCCGAGCCGTCGAGCTCGACGAGGAACCCGCCGCCGGCGGGGGCAGAGACCAGGACTTCTCCCGCACCCGGGTCGAGGTCGATGGTGCCGGTGAACTGCCCGACCGCAGCGACGCCGCCGTCCGGAAGCCAGGTCACGTCGGTTGCCAGCTCACCCGAGAGGAGGGTCGTCCAGAGCAGGACGCCGGAACTCGTGTGGCGCCGGACGAAGGCCTGGCCCGCCCAGGCGGCCCAGATGACGTCGCCCGTCCGCTCGTCGACCTCGAGCTCGAACCCAACGCCCGGGCCCTGCAAGTTCCAGAGGAGCAATCCCGTCGCCGGGTCGATCCTGCCGATGAGGCACGCTGGTCCTCCGCCGGTCCACGAAATGTACACCTCGCCTGCGGGTCCCACGGCGAGGCCACCGACAGAGAGCGCCTCTAAGTACTGCGCCCAGACGAACTCTCCCGCGGAAGTCATCTTCAGGAGGAAGCCCCGGTTCACGCCGGCGCCGCCCGAGTTCAAGGTGTAGCCGCCCGGCCCCCAGTCGAAGTCCTGGTTGCCGTAGAACGTGCCCGCGACGTACACGGCGCCGTCGGGCGCGACCGCCACGTGGCTCGGCAGAATCGGAGCCTCGATCAGGAAATCGAAGAGCAGGTTGCCGGCGGCATCGAGCTTCCGGACGGCGGACGGAGGCCCGAAGCCAGCGAGCCAGACCTCGCCGGATGGTCCGGAGGCGACGGCTCGTGCCGCGACCGGCACCCCGAGGTCCAGGTGGTGAGCCCACGCGAAGTCCTGCGCGGCGGCACGGGGGCCCATTCCCGCGGCCGCCAACAGGAGAGAAACCACAAAGAGCAGTCTTGGTTTCATATCGAGAGTCCTCCTTCCTGCGATCGAGGCGCTCGAACGCAATCGGTGTTCCAGCTCGGTCGACAGAAGGAAGGCCTGTTTTCGAAGGTGCCGCCGCAAGGAACCGGCGTTCCGGAAGCGGAAAAGGTGCGGCCGGCACTTCGACATGTGCGGATCGCACTCGAACGAGATTGGTCGAGGCCGCCGTACGGTACCGTTTCCGTCGGCGGAGCCCGCGGGCGGGGGAGCGCGAGCTGGCGATGGTGAACTTTCCCGGCTCGCTGCAGCAGGTGTTCCCCTTGACCGTCCGCGACGAGGCCGTCGTGAAGAAGATCAACGCGCTGATGGGAAAGCGCGTGGCGCTCACCTACGAGCAGCACCAGGGCGTTCCGACCTCGTGCTTCGGCGAGACCAGTACTACGCCTTCAGGATCAGGCCCTAAACGGCGTCCCGTTCAGAAGCTCGAGCGAACGCCCGCCCGCACGCGCCTCAGATCCGGTCGCGACCCGAACGGCCCGGACCTCGAGCCGTAGGGGACGTCGGCTCCGAGGGTGATAGCTAGCGCGTCCGTCGCGTTCCACGAGACCTCGCCCTTCACTAGGCCGTCGCCGTGGCGAAGGCCCTGCGTCCAGACGGCGCGCCAGCTCCCCCACCGTTCCGTCCGCTGCCAGATGGCGAGGAACGCCGGAAGGATCGCCCTGTCGAAGAGGAGGAGCGGGTCGACGGGCGTGGCGCGCGCATTCGCGGCGAGCGTGAGAAGGAGCGTGCCGTCGCCGAAGGCCCGCTCGACGCCGACGGTCCAGATCAGGGCGTCGCCGAGTCCCGGGTCATCGGAGAAGAGCGCGGCCCCCTCGGCCCGAAGAACCCATGCGCCAGAGACGCGCGAGAGCTCGATCCCAGCGGCGTCCTCGCGGGCGTAGCGGCGGTCGGAGGGGACGGCGACCGCGTCGCCGTCGAGAAAGGCGAGGTCGGGGCGGGGCGTCAGGAGGGGCGCAGGGCGAATTCCGGTTCGCGCCCACGCGCCGACATCCCAGTCGCTGAACGTCGCGAGGAGGCGGAGGGCGCCCCATCCCGTGCGTGGGAGGTCGTTCTCTCCGTCGACGACGATGACGGGAAGGCCCGCGACGGTGGAATCGACCGGCGCGAAGCGGGGCGAGGAGACGGGTACGCGCCACGGCGTGCCGAGCGGGACGAAGACTCCGTCGAAGCGGAGCGCACCGGCCTGGCCCCGGGTCCGCAGGCCCCAGAGGGGCAGTTTCTCGTCGGCGAATGGGTCCGTCAGGTCACGCGGCAGGAAGGCGTCGGCGGGTGAGTAGCCGTCGGTCTTGCCCCACCCCAGGAGGAGGCGCCCCGCCTCGACGTCGACGGTCGGTGCGACGCTCCACGACACCCAGGCTTCCCTCAGGGAGATGGCGGTCCGCCGGAGGTCGCGATCGGCGAGGTCGAGGAAGAGGTCGCGGTCGCCGGTCGACATCACCTCGGTGCGGAGCGTGGCGGAGAGACGGAGCGACGGAGAGACCCTCTGCTCGACGGTCCCCTGCGCGGTCGCCCAACCGACGACCCAGGGGTCGCGCACCGAGGCGCGGTCCGCGTAGGCGAACCCCCGGGTCTCTACGAAGCCGCTCCAGGTCTGGGCGACGCCACTCCCCGCCCAGGCCATCGCGACGAGGATGCCTCCGACGACCGGAGCCGGAAGCCTCGGCGCCCTCAGTCGCCCCCCTCCCTCACGAGGTTCTGGAGCGTGTGGCGCCCCTCGGGCTGGGGGCGGTCGAAGGCGAGCTTCTCGAGCCGGATGACGGTCGTCGACCCCTTGCCGAGGTCCTGCATCGTCATGCGGCGCGCGACGTGGCGACCGTCGACGAGGGCGACGTCCTCGAGGAGGAGGCGCTTGCCCGGCTCCTTCTCGCCGGAGCGGAAGAGGTCCATCCGGACGAGGTAGAGGATGTCCTTTCGGAGGAAGAGGAGCTTCTTCTCGTAGAGGCTCTTCCCCGCGTCGGAGCGGGGCCGCGCCTCGATGACGAAGCAGGGCTGCCCGGCGACGGTGTCTTCGGCGAGGAGCTTCACGTCGTACTTCTCGTGATCGAGCTCCTCCATGTCCTCGTAGTTGAAGTCGGTGCCGACGAAAGACGCGCTCCGGTCCTGCGCGGCGATGCGGCGCTCGCGCTTCATCGAAGGGAGGTAGAGCCACTGGTCGGGGTTCTTGCCGGGACGGGGGAGAGACAGGAAACCGACGCCCTTCACCTCGGGCGGCGCAGTGAAGCGGATGAGCATCTTCGAGTCGCCCGCGTAGCCGAGGCGGTAGCTGCGCCAGCTCTTCCGGCGTTCCTTGCCGTCCTTCGACGTGACGGCGAGATCTCCCTCGTACTCCTGGCTCTTCGTCCTGTGACGCTCCTCGGACTGAACGAGGAGAGACCGCGCCTCGTCGGCTCGGGCGGGAAACGCAAGCACGGCGAGGAGGAAGAGAGCTAAGTGAGGCGAGGCGAGCGGGAAGCGGCGTCTACTCATACTCGAGGGCCTCGGTGACGGGAGTGCGGGCCGCCTGCCGCGCGGGGACCCACGCGGAGGCGGCCGAGAGGAACGGCAGGGCGACGAGGAGCTGGCCCAGGAGAAGCCACGGCGTCTCGTGCGGGAGGCTCCAGCCGGCGAACGCCACGGCGACGGTCTTCTCCACGAAGAGCGCGAGGAGGGTGCCGAGCGGCAGGGAGAGAACGAGGGCCGCCGCGGAGATTGCGAGCGCTTCGAGGGCGACGCTCCTGCGGATCTGCCCGCCCAGGGCGCCGAGCGCCTTCAGGAGCCCGATCTCGCGTGTCCGCTCGACGACGGAGATCAGGAGCGACGTGACGATGCCGAGGACGCCGACCGCGAGGGCGAGGACGAGCGTCACCTGCATCAGGGCGTAGAAGGCGTCGATCGCCTTTTCGACGTCCGCCACGAACTCCCGCTTCGTGGAGACGAGAGCGGGCATCCGTCCCTGGAGCTTCGTGCGGATGGCGTCGCGGACCTTGCCCGCGTCGGCCCCGGCGGAGAGGTTCACGTCGAAGACGTCGACGCGGTCGTCCTCGAACGCGGCGAGGAATGTCCGGCGGTCGACGAAGACCGTGCCGCGGTCGGAGGTGTAGTCCTTCACGACGGCGGCGATCGGAAAGCGGACGGTCCCGCGCGCCCCGGGCAGCTCGACGACGTCGCCGGCGCCCAGGTCGAACTTCCGCGCGAAGTTGTCGGAGACGGTGCAGGAGCCGCCGCGCCCCACCTCGCGACGGGCGATCTCCTCGCTTCCCTCCACCCAGTCGTGCCGGGTGCGGTCGAGCATCGCCTCCATCTCGATGGAGGCGAGGACGATCGTCTCGCCGCGGTACTCGAGCCGCGGCGCCCGGTACGACTCGACGGAGCGGACGCCGGGAACCGCCAGGAGGTCGTCCTTCACCTCGGGCGCAAAGCGGTAGTCGGGGCGCGCAAAGTTGGCCGAAGCGCGGACGTAGATGTCGGAGGTGAGGATGTCCTGCATCCACCGCACGAGCGTCGCCGTCGTCGCCTCGATGTAGCCGCCGATGCCGACGGCGAACGTCAGGGCGAGCGTCATCGCCGTCACCGTCCCGGCGCTCCGGCGGGGCGACGAGAGGAGTGCGTCGGAGGCCAGTCGCCCTGCTACCGGAAAGAGGCGGGCGACGAGCGGCGCCCCGAATGCGAGGAGGCGGTGCGAGACCGGGCCGACGACGAGAAGCGCGGAGAACGCCCCGAGCGCGACGATCGACAGGATCATCGGCATCCCGGAGACGGGGGGCCGCACACCGAAAGCGACGGTCACGGCCAGGAGCGCCGCGCCCGATGCGACGCGCCTCCGGCTCCAGGCCCCTCCCGCCTGGTGCACCACCTTCGCGAAGGCCTCCGTCGGCGACACGGCCGCGGCGGCACGCGACGGTGCGAACGCGCCGACGAGCGACGCGAGGAGGCCGAGGGCGAGCCCCTGGAGAACGAGCGGGAGAGTGAGACGCGCCTCGGAGGAGGCGGTGACGCCGTAGACCTGCTCGGCCCCCTGCCGCATGACGTCGAGCGCGGCACGGGTGAGGCCGACCCCTGCGAGGACGCCGAGGATCGAACCGGCGAGGCCGAGGGCGAGGGCTTCGAGGAGGAAGAGCGCCTGCACCTGCCGGGGCGTGGCGCCGAGCGCGCGCAGGGTGCCGATGTCGCGGCGGCGGCGGTTCACGGCGACGCTGAAGGCGTTGTAGATCAGGAACGCCCCGAGGCCGAGAGCGAAGCCGCTCGTCACGTCGAAACCGGCGGCGAAGTTCGCGACGAGGCGCTCCATCTGCGCGCTCCTGCGGTCGGGCGTCTCGACCTTCACGTTCGGGGGGACGACGCCTCGCAGGGACGCAGTCGCGGCCTCGAGCGTCACCCCCTCCTCGAGACGGACCTCGAGCCGGTCGAAGCGGCGCCCGCGCCCGAAGAGCTCCTGCGCCGCGTAGACGTCCATGACGACGAGGTTCCCGCCGAAGGCCTCGGCAAAACCCTTCGGCGTCAGGAGCCCACGGATCGTCACGCTCCGCGGCCCGGCGGGGAGCTTCAGGACGAGGACGTCGCCCGTCTTCAGCCCTGCCCTTTCGGCGAGCGGACGGGCGACGGCGACCGAGTCGGCCTGCGCAAGGAAGAGGAGCGGGTCGTCCAGGTCGGCGTCCTCCCCCTCGAAGCCGTAGTCGCGCATCTCCCGGTCGCCGAGGAGGTCGACGCCGAGGACGAGAAGGCTCCCCAGCTCGCTGCGCTCGGGAACCACGACCTGCTCGATGACGGGCGACTGCGCGCGGATGCCGGGCCGCTCGCGGATCGCCTCCTGCAGCTCCTCGGGGACGCCCCCTTCCTGCGTCAGCTGGAGCTGGGCCTTCCCCGCCATCCGGTCCACGGTCTCGCGGATGCCGCCGAGGAGGCTCCCGCGCGCTCCGACCACGGCGACGTACGTCGCCACGCCGACGACGACGCCGAGGAGCGTCAACGCCGTCTTCGCCCTGTGGCGCCTCACGTAGGAGAGCGAGAGCGTCCGGAGGAGGAACTTCACCCGCGCGTATCCTCCACGACGCGCCCGTCGCGAAACCTCACGACCCTCTCGCAGGCCGCCGCGGCGTTCGGGTCGTGCGTCACCATGACGATCGTCGTCTGGCGCGCCGCGTGGATCGCCTTCAGCAGCTGGAGGATCTCCTCGCCCCGCGCCGTGTCGAGGTTCCCGGTCGGCTCGTCGGCGAGGAGGAGCGGCGCGCCGGTGACGAGCGCCCGCGCGATGGCGACCCGCTGCCTCTCGCCGCCGGAGAGCTCGTCGGGCAGGTGCGTCGTCCGCGCGGCGAGGCCGACCTCGGCGAGGGTCTTCAGCGCCCTCTCGCGAGCCTCGGCCGCCGGCCGTCCCGCGAGGTGGAGCGGCAGCTCGACGTTCTGCGCCGCCGTGAGCGTCGGCATCAGGTGGTAGGCCTGAAAGACGTACGAGACGTGGGTCCGCCGGAAGAGCGAACGCTCCTCCTCGCTCTTCGACGCGAGGTCCGCTCCGGCCACGAGGAGCGCCCCGGACGTCGGCACGTCGAGGCCGCCCATGAGGTTGAGGAGGGTCGACTTCCCGGAGCCGGACGGCCCCATCACCGCGACCATCTCGCCGTCGCCGATCGAGAGCGACACGCCGTCGAGCGCCACGACGCGCGCCTTCCCCTCGTGGACCTTCCGGACGTCCTTCAGCTCGAGCATCGAGGAATGCTCCGGCCGGGCGGGGAGGGCGTCAAGAAGAACGACCGGGCTACCGCCCCCGGAAGCCTAGAATCGCCGGTGGTGCGACCTCTCGGGATCGTGGCGCGGGCCAGGGCGTTGGCGTGATTCGGTGACTGCCGCCGTGCGGGGGCTCGCCTGCGTCCTCGCCGCCCTCTGGGCGCTTTACCCCTCATCCGCCGCCGCCCTCGACCCCGGCAAGGCCCTGACGCAGTACCGTCTCGACTCGTGGCAGTCGGAGAAGGGCCTTCCCCAGGACACGGTCCAGTCCGTACTCCAGACCCGCGACGGGTACCTCTGGGTCGGCACCCAGGAGGGCCTCGCGCGCTTCGACGGCGTGCGATTCCGCGTCTGGGACGAGAGGACGACTCCCGAGCTGGGGAGCGGCTCCGTCACGTCGCTCCTCGAGGATTCCCGGGGCCGGCTCTGGATCGGCCTGTCGGGGGGAGTCGCCCGGCTCGAAGGCGGCATCTTCACGAGCCTCGAAGCCGGGCTCGCCCAGGGAGTCACGGCCTGGTCGATGTGCGAGACCCCGGAAGGCGACGTGTGGGTCGCGACGAGCGGGGCCGGCCTCCTCCGGTTCCGGGGCGAGGAGAAGACGGCGCTCACGACTTCGGACGGCCTCCCGAGCAACGACCTGCGCTCGATCTGCCGAGACAGTGCGGGGGATCTCTGGGCCGGCACCAGCGGGAAGGGCGTCTTCCGGATTCGGGACGGAGCGATCTCCGTCGTCGACAGCTCGAACGGGCTCTCGAACGACGTCGTCCGGTCGGTCGCCCCCCACGTCGACGGCGGCATCTGGGTGGGAACCGCAGGGGGCGGGCTCCAGACGGTGAAGGACTCCGGCCGCGTCGAGGTGTCGCGGGTCGGGGGCCTTCCGACCGAGCAGGTCTCCGCCCTCCACGTGGACCGGGACGGGACTCTGTGGGTCGGGACCTGGGGAAGCGGAGTCGCCCGGGTTCGCGACGGGCGGGTCGATCTCCTCTCGTCGAAGAACGGGCTCTCGAACGACCAGGTCTGGAGCCTCGGCTCGGACCGCGAAGGCAACGTCTGGATCGGGACATGGGTCGGGGGCCTCAATCGCCTCACCGACGGGAAGTTCCTCCCGCTGGGGGTTCCGGAAGGCCTTTCGGGCGACAACACGCGGGCCGTCCTCCAGACCCGCGACGGTGCTCTCTGGGTCGCGACCGCCGGCGGCGGCCTCAACCGGGTCGAGAACGGGGTCGTGACGGTGCTGCGCGCCGCCGACGGCTTCGGGACGGACGAGATCTCCAGCCTGTCGGAGTCGGCCGACGGGTCCCTGCTGGTGGGCACCTACACGTCCGGCGCCTTCCGCGTGAGCGGACGACGCGCGACCCCGCTCGTTCGGGAGGGCCGCCTCCTGACGGACGACGTGCGCGGGCTCCTCGAAGCCCGGGACGGCTCCGTCTGGATCGGGACTTCCGCCGGCGCGCAGCGCGAGACGGCGGGACGGCTCGAGCCCGCCTTTCCCGGCGAACCCGCACCGCCCCGCCGCGTCATCGGCTTCCTCGAGGACCGTGCCGGAACGATGTGGATCGCCACGCACGAAGGACTCTTTGCCTGGGCGGCAGGCCGCCTCGTCAGGCGGACGACCGCCGACGGCCTCGCGAACGATCGCGTCCTGACGCTTCACGAGGACGTCGAGGGAATCCTCTGGATCGGCACTGCGAGTGGCCTGACCCGCTTTGCGAAAGGCCGCCTTCAGAGCCTGACCTCTACAGACAGTCTCCTCGACGACACGATCCTGGGCATCGTCGACGACGGCCTCGGACACCTCTGGTTGACCACCAACCGGGGCCTCTCCCGTGTCCACAAGGCGGATCTCGATTCCTTCTTCGCGGGGCGGACGAGGAAGGTCCCGTTCGCCGCGTACGGGACCGACGACGGCCTTCGCAGCCGGACGTTCGCGGGGGGACAGCAGCCGACCGCCATCCGGATGGCCGACGGCCGCCTCGCTTTTCCGTCGTACCGGGGCGCGGTGATCGTCGACCCACGCTCGATCGAGGACTCACCGCCGCCTCCGGCCGTCGTCGTCGAGGAGGTCATCGCCGGAGAGCGCACCTGGAGCGGGCCCGGCCCGTTCGAGCTCCCGGCGGGCACGCGGAGCCTGGAGTTCCGCTACACGGCCCCGAGTTTCGTCGCCCCCGCGTCCCTCTCGTTCCGCTACGAGCTCGAAGGCATCGATCCGGCTCCGGTCGAAGCCGGAAGCCGACGGCGAGCCTTCTACACGAACCTGGAACCCGGGACGTACACCTTTCGCGCCACGGCGACGAACCACGACGGCCTCTCCTCGCCACGCCCCACGGTCGTCGTCGTCCGCATCCCGCCCCGCTTCGTGGAGACCCGGCTGTTCAAGGGTGTGCTCCTCTTCGCGTTCGGGGCCGCCGTCTTCGGCCTGCACCGGCTGCGGCTCGCCACCCTGAGGAGAGGCCGGGTCGCGCTGGAGAGCACGGTCGCCCGGAGGACGGAAGAGATTCGCCAGCTCAACGCAACGCTCGAAACGCGCGTGCAGGAACGGACGTCCGAGCTGGAGGGAGCGCTCCGCGAGATGGAGACGTTCACTTACACCGTCTCCCACGATCTCCGCGCTCCGCTCCGTGCGATCGACGGATTCGCCGCCATGCTCCTCGAGGACGCTGCGGACGCACTCGACGAGGAGGGCCGGCACCGGCTCGGCGTCGTGCGCGCGAGCTCGCAGCGAATGGGCCGGCTCATCGACGACCTCCTGACCCACACGCGCATCGGCCGCGGGCCGCTCCGGCTCGCCGACGTGGACATGGAGGCCCTGGCGCGACGGGCCTGGGCCGAGATCCAGGGAGACGGGAACACCGGGCCGGGAGCCGAGCTGCGGATCGGAAGCCTTCCCGCGAGCCAGGGAGACCCGGATCTCCTGCTCAGGGTCTGGAAAGAGCTCCTCGCGAATGCCGTGAAGTTCTCGTCGAAGTCCCCGGCGCCGGTCGTAGAGGTCGCCGGCGAGGAATCGGGCGACGAGACGGTCTATCGGGTCCGGGACAACGGCGCGGGATTCGACATGGCGTATTCCGGGAAGCTCTTCGGCGTCTTCCAGCGCCTCCACTCGGAATCGGAGTTCGCCGGTCTCGGCGTCGGCCTCGCCATCGTCCAGCGCATCGTCGCGCGGCACGGCGGCCGCGTGGAGGCGGAGGGAGCCGTCGGCGGCGGCGCCACATTCATGTTCCGCCTGCCACGCCGGCCGGCCGGACCGTCCTGACCTCCCGAACTCCTGACCTGCCCGCTCTCCCCGGACGGCGCGTCAGGGCATCGCTTCCGCCCCGAACAGGGGCCGGGGTCGGACGGAGAGTGGTTCCTTCAGGGTTACGGTGGCTGCCACCATCAGCGCAATCGAGGCGAGGAGGAGGAGCACCTGGGCGAGCGAGGTCTTCTGGATCGACTGCCGCGCCTTGACCTCGCACACCTCGCCGGGGCACAGCTCCGGAGACTTGCGGTACACCAGACGATAGAACTTGCAGCCCAGGCAGATCCCGAAAGCGGCCTCGAAGAAGAGGAAGATCAGGCAGACGAGACAGATGATCCCTGTGACGGGGCTGTAGGTGTTCATCAGCACCATGAGGACGAACATCGTGGCCGACAGGGCGACCCCGATGATCCATGCGAGGCGCTTGGGTTCTGCTGCCACATATTCCGGGCTCTGGTTCCCGACGATCAGGCGCCCGAGGATCAGGGTGGGCGAGAAGCGGGGGCTGAGGCCCACGCGCACCAGGAAATCCGCGAGGAAGAAGGGGATGACGAACTTGATGGGGATGAAGTTCCCACGGAAGAGGATGAACAGGAGCGAGAGAAATGTGGCGAGAAAGAGGATTCCTGCCGCCGCGCGGATCTCGCGTTCGTTGAGAACGGGGACCGAGTACCCCTCGACCTGTTCACCGAATTGACGAATGTCGTTCACAAGGGCCCCCTGGCAGATCAGACGTTCGGACACGGATGCCCGGTTTTCTACGCGGCCGTTCACGAAAAGTTGCCGGAGGCGGGTGAGGTCCCCAGGGGTCGAAGCGGGAAGACCCTCAGCGGAAATGGCCTGAGACGTCGAGGACGACGTGCACGGGCTCGGCCGAGTCGTTCCGGACGGTGAGGCGGCCGAGGGCTCCCGGCACGGTCACGGCGGACGAGGCCCTCGTCCGCCCCGCGCGGAAGGCCAGGACCTGGGCGACGGGTGTCGCGATTCCGGCCCCGAACAGCCGGAGGACGCCGTCGGCGGCCGGCCCCACACCCGTGAGATTCACGGCGAGGGCGCGTGCGTCGGCCGGGACGCCACACGTCCCCGCCGCGTCGAAGGAGAGCGCCCCGTTCGCGGGCACGGGCGTTCCGGAGCCGAGACGCGTGTCGAGGACCCGGCAGGGAGTCACGGCGTGGAAGCGAACGGCGGTCTCGGTCCCCTCGAATGCGCCCACGTCGCAGCGCACGCCCGCGGGCCGCGCCACACCCCGTCCGTCCACCGCGGCCCGGCAGCCGGCGAACGCCGCGTCCACGGCCGGGCTCCCCGGAAGGAGTGAGACGGTCTCCACGAGCCCGCCGTGGTCGGCGAGCGGGCCGAGGCGGGGCTCGGCGACGACCGGGACTGCCACGCAGTTCTCGTCGTTGCCGTCGCCGATGTTTCGCTCCGGGAACTCGATCACGTCTCCGCCGTTCGTCATCTGAGGCGAGCCGACGTCGCAGTTCTTCCCGATGTTCCAGGGGTTGCCGCCGTTCGCCGCGGTGTTGTGCGCGACGATCGAGGCCCGGATCGTCACGTTCGAGGCCGGAGCCGCGATGGTGATGCCGCCGCCCGTCCAGCCCGCGTGGTTGTGCGTGACGGTGAGGTGGGAGAGCGTCACGTTCGGGCCGGACGGATAGATCGAGAAGGCGCCGCCGGTTGCGTAACCGGAAGGCGCCACCGCTCCCTCGGCGCGGTTCCCCGTGAACGTGACGTTCGTGATCGTCGCGGCGGTCGGGTGGTAGAGCCAGAGGCCGCCGCCCTGGCTGAACGCGCCGTTCCCCGCGACGAGCGAGCCCGTGAACGTGAGCGAGCCGTCCTGGTGGTAGATCGCGCCGCCGTTCCCGCCGGTGGCCCGATTCTCGAGGAACGTCGAGTCGCCGATCACGAGCGCCTGCGGGCTCTGGTACATGACGGAGTGGATGGCGCCCCCCGCCCACGCGACGTTGTCGCGGAAGGTGCAGCGCTCGACGCGCACCTCGCCGTCGCCCGCGCCGTCGACGTAGATCGCGCCCCCCGTCGCCCCGAAGCTCGAGACCCTGGCCTGCGTCTCGTTGCCGGCGAAGACGGAGTCCCGGATCGTCAGCCCGTTCGCGGGGCCCGTCCCGTCCCCGCCGAGGTAACCGATGGCCCCGCCGTTCCCGCCCCGGTTCCTCAGGAAGGTGCTCCCGTCCACGGTCGAGACCCCTCCCTGGACGTAGATCGCCCCTCCGCCGACGTCATCGCCCGCCTGCGTGCAGACGTTGTCCTCGAAGCGGACGTCCTCGACCGTGAGCGCCGCCGTCCCGCGTTCGTGATAGTGGCTCCGGACCGCGGCTCCCACGTCGGCGGCGCGCCCGCGGCGGAGCGTCAGGTTCCGGAGGGCGAGCTGCCTCTGGTAGTCGACGTAGAAGAGCCGGACGGTGTCCTGGCCGTCGAGCGTCACGAGGCCTCCCCCGTCGACGTCGGTCGCCAGGGCCGCCGAGATCGTCTTCGTCGCGGTGATCGGGATCGTCACCGGCCCGCCGCCGCAGGAGAACGTCACGGCGCCCCCGCCGGCGAGCGCGGCGTTCAGCGCCGCCTCCGTGCAGGAGCCGGGCGTCCCGTTGCCGACGACCCCGGCCGCCGGGGCCATAGCCGGGCAAAGGAGGAACAGGGCGATCGCGAACCTCACCCGCCCACGATGGCGCGGCGATCCGCCGGATTCAAGCCCTCCGGCGCGCGCGGGTGACCACCGTCACCGCGCCTCGACCAGACGGGAAGAAGAGACCCGACACGACTAGACTCGTCCTCCCACATGAAGTCCAACCTCAGAGCCCGCTACGCCTTCGTCCTCCTCCCGATTGCGACGTTCTGCTGTGCCCCCGCCGGTACGGCGCCCCGGACCGCACCCGCGGTCATAACCTCCGGGCCCACGGGGGGTGCTCTCCCTTCGAGGCCGGCCGGTGTCCCGACCGACGAGCTGCACTGGTTGCGCAACTCGGCCGAGTACCGCGCCATCACCATTCAGACTTTCCGGGCGGCCCTCGAAGCCGCCGCCGAGGCGAGCGCCGGGAGACCCGCGGGAAGCTGGGGAGTTTCCGTCGACGCCGACGAGACGATCATCGACAACTCCGGCTACGAGGTCGAGCTCCAGTGGCAGGGCCTCGTCCACACGGACCCCGCCTGGAAAGCGTGGGTGGAACGGGGCGAGCGGACGGCCGTGCCCGGCGCCGCAATGTTCCTCTCCGGCGTGCAGAAGCTCGGCGGACGCGTCGCCGTAGTCACCAACACGGTTCAGTCGCTCTGCCCCGAGGTCGCCGCGAACCTGAAGGCCCTCTCGCTCCCGTACGACATCCTCGCCTGCCGCGCCGATGACGGCGAAGACCGGAAGGAGGGACGCTGGAGGAGCGTTGCCGACGGCACCGCGAGCCCCGACCTCGGCCCGGTCGAGATCCTCGTCTGGGTCGGCGACAACATCCAGGACTTCCCCGACCAGAGCCAGGCGCTTCGCGGAGAGCCCGAGTCCGCCTTCGGCGACTTCGGCGTCCGCTTCTTCGCGCTCCCGAACCCGATCTACGGGACGTGGGAGAAGAACGCGCCGAGGTAGCGCGGCCGCCGCGACAGGCGACCGGGCGGGCTATCGGCCGTTCGGGTAGTCGGCGAAGACCGGCTCCCCGTCGCGCTCCAGGATGCGGAGAAAGACGGGGACGACCTGCGGGTCGAAGTGAGTTCCCGCGCTCTCGGCGAGGTGGGTCCTGACGCGTTCGGAAGACCAGCCGGCGCGATAGGAACGGTCGTAGCGGAGGGCGTCCCAGACGTCGACGACGGCGAAGAGCCGGGCCACGAGCGGGATCTCCTCGCCCTTCAGGCCACGCGGGTAGCCGGTGCCGTCCCATCGCTCGTGGTGGCAGTACGGGATGTCGAGCGCCGGCCGGAGGAAGTCGATCCCCTTGAGCATTTCCCAGGCGTGCCCGGGATGGCGCCGCATCTGCGCCTGCTCTTCCTCGTCGAGCTCGCCGGCCTTGAGGAGAATGCCGTCGGGGAGCGCCATCTTCCCGACGTCGTGAAGGAGCGCGCCCCGCCGGACGTGGACGAGCTGCTCGGCACAGACTCCGAGCTCTTCCGCCAGCCGCACGGAGAGGTCGACGACGCGGCGGCTGTGGCCCTGAGTTTCGCCGTCCCTGAGGTCGAGGGCCCGGATCCACCCTTCGAGCGTCGCCTCGTAGGCCCGGAGGATCTCCTCCGCGCCGCGAGCCGCCGCCTCGACGGCGAGCTGGCGCTCCACGTCCGACGCCCGGCGGCCGGTCGTCGTTCTCGTTCCGCGTTCGGTCACGAAGCTCCCCCCGGACCGACCGTAGCGAAGCGGGGAGGCCGAGGTCAAGGAGACGCAACCGTCAGAGCGAAGAGACGAGACCGTCCCAGAAATCGCAGACGTCCGTCCGGATTCCATCGACCGATCCGGAGGGGGAGTCCCAGACGAGCGTCCGGTCCCGAACCGGATCGTAGGCCGGCCAGGGCGCGAGGCCTTCCCCATTCGGGTCTCCCGCCGCCGCGAACCGCGCCCAGGCCGCGTTCATCGACTCCGAGAGCGCCAGCTTCGCCGCACCGGGCGCGTACCCCGGGATCGCGCCGAAGCTCCCGAAGACGAAAGGGATCTCGATGCCGTGGACCGCGCCGTAGAGACGGCTCGCAGGGTAGGAGAAGAAGTAACGGAACACCGGCGAGCCACCCTTCGAGGCGGCCCGCGCGAATCGCCGGGACGGGCAGATGAAGCGGGCGTCGCTCGTGACGGCCACGTACGCCTTCCGGGGCGTGGTGTAAGCCGAAGCCGGGTATCGGGCGAGAACGAGCGGGGCGAGGGCGCCGGCCTGGGCCGTGACCAGAGCGCGGTATTCGGCCTCGGTCGTGATGGGTGGGGCCGCGGATCCCGTTTCGTCGGCATTGGCGCCTATCGCGAACGGGACCTTGTTGTGCTCCCCCTTCCCGAGGACGACGTCGGGCGATTCGCGCAGGACGAAACCGTCGACCGCCGGCCCCCAGAGCTGGCCCGAGGACGAGGTGACCGAGACGACGGGAGGGACGGCGCGCAGGAGAGCGTCGAACGGCGTTGCGCGCAGGCACGCCGCCGGATCGGCCGCCCGGGAGCAGCCCGCCCTCTCGGTGAGCGTGTTGCCGAACGCGACGAACTCGGCGAGCGGCCGCTGCGCGCAGCCGCCGCTCTGGATCAGGGCGCGCTCGAAGAGGCCGGCGGCGAGCGGCGACGCGACGAGTGTGCAGACGTTCACGCCCCCGGCCGACTCGCCGAAGATCGCGACGCGCGCCGGGTCTCCCCCGAACGCGGCGATGTTCCGTTTCACCCAGCGAAGCGCGGCGAGCTGGTCGTACGTCCCGTAGTTCCCCGAGACGCCGCGGCGCGCTTCGACCGAGAGGAACGGCTGGGCCAGCCAGCCGAACGAGGAGAGCCTGTAATTCGCGGTGACGACGACGGCGCGTCCCCTCTCCGCGAGAGCCGTCCCGTCGTAGTACGCGTTGGAGCTCGCTCCCGCGGCGTTTCCGCCCCCGTGAATGAAGAACAGGACCGGGAGCGGCGAGGCCGGCGGCACCGCGGGTGCCCAGACGTTCAGGGTGAGGCACTCCTCCGAGCCCGTGACGTTTCCGTCCTCGTCCAGCTGCGCGCAGACGGGGCCGAACGTGGCCGCGTGCCGCACCCCGATCCACGGGACCGGAGGCGCGGGCGGCCGCCAGCGAAGGGAGCCCGTCGGAGGAGCCCCGAAGGGAATCCCGCGAAACGACGTGCTGCCCCCGGTGGCGATCCCGGAGACGGCGCCCCCTTCCGTCGGGAGTGCGCCCGCCGGAGCGACGACCTCGACGGTGACGGGTGCGGAGCGGTCCTCGGAGCACGGCGACGAGGGAACCCAGCGGTACGTCGTCGTGACCGCCGGGAAGACGGAAACCTCCCCGCCGGGCGCGAGCGGAACGTCTCCCGGAACGACACGCCCGGCGCCCCGTCCCGGGGCCTGCAGGACCAGAACCACGGGCGTCCCCGCTTCGACCCGGGACGAGGAGCGGGTGAGAAGCGGCGTCGGACCGGCCGGCGGGCATGGGGCAACCGGAAGGAAGGAGGGCGGGAGAATCGCGGGGTCCCCGGTCCCGTTGTCGATGACGCTCGCGTAGGCGTCGAGAGCGCCCGCCTCCACCGTCACCTCGAGCATCGCGTCGCGCGGTACGACCGCGCCGCCGAACCAGTCGGAGAGCGACCGCTGCGTCCACGACGACGGGCCGGCGTCCAATCCCGCTTCGGCAATCGTCGCTCCCGCCGCGTCCCTGAGGCGGAGCCGGGCCCGCGCGCCCGCGGAACCGCCCACGAACGCGACGTTCGTCCGGAAGCCCGAGGTGCCGGAGTCCGACGAGAGCCCGGTGAACGCGAGGACCCGACCCGGGCCCGCGAGGGCGTCCTCGGCGGTGGGCTCCTGGGAGGCGGCGAAGGTCCCGGGCCGTCCTGACGGGTCGACGTTCCGGGTCGCGGCGAGAACCGCGAGCCGCTCCGGCGCCGTCACCCGGACCGCACCCGCGCTCCCGTCCGGGAATCCCAGCGCGCCGAGGAGGTCGGGCTCCTCGAAGGCGCCTCGCGGCGGAACGCTCCGCGACACGCGTCCACCTCCGCCGTGGGGCTCGAGCGTCACCTCGACCGGGACGGGGCCCGGGTTCACGAGGCGCAGTCCCGTCCGCCAGAGCGTTCCGTTCGCACCGGGGGCGCGGGCGGCGCCCGGGAGGAGAAGCGCGTACGGAGGTGCCGAGGGCATGTCGGCCCGGCGCGCAAGGGCGAGGAGTCCGTCGCCCGTGACGTTGTCGACGACGGCGGCGTAGGCCACCGCCGAACCGCTGAGGACGCGCACCTCGACCCTTCCGAGCGGAATCTCGGGGTCGGAGGCGAGCTCGCCGACCGCCTGCTGCCAGAAGAGCGGCGTATCCGCCTCGAGACGCCGCTCGCCTCTCACGAGACCCGTGTCGTCGACGATCGTCACGAGCACCTCGGACCCGGGCTCGAGGAGGGCCACCGCCACGTTCGTCCGGAAGCCGGTGCCGGCGGCCGCCGTGTGCGTGATCCAGGGCGCGATTCCGGTCTCGCCCGGCCACAGGACCTCTGACTCGCGAAGGGACGGAAGCGCGAGGCCATAGGTACCTCGCGGATCCGCAACGTTGGCGGTGACGCCCCGGAAGAGGAACGGCCGTTCCGCCCGGGCGAGGAGGCATCCGGCCGCCGAGGCGAGGCCGAAGAGGGATTCGACCGGGTCGTCCAGGCGGCGCGTCTGCCGGGGTTCGAGGACGAGACGCGCCGTCCCGGCCCGGCCGGTCGCCGCGACGAGCTCGAGGTCGACCTCGAGTGGCGCATCCGAGGGGTTATGAAGCCAGGCCGTCGAGACGAAGCGGCTCCCGAACGCCCCGTTCGCGCGCGCCACGCCCGGGAGGACGAGACGCTCCTCCCCGGTCGCCCGAAGGGCGAAGAACAGGATCGAAGCCAGCACGCACGACCGGCAAGTCCCGGTGAACCGACCTCCCATGAGTCCCTCCAGCCTCGTTGGACGCACGAGGGGTGCCGATGGATGACGGCGCCTCCCGCTTTGCTCTCTCACGACCGTCCGGATCGGCCGCCCGGACCTCTTCAGGCTGAGATCGCATCTCCATTACACTCCGGCGCACGTTCCGGAGGGATCCCCCGATGAGTCTTCTGACGAAGTTCAACCTCGCCCTGGTCGCCGTCTTCGCCCTCGCCCTGGTTCCCGCGGGATGGATCTCGCACGATCTCCTCCAGAGGAGTGCCCGGACCCAGGTGATCGAGAACGCGCGGATCATGATGGAGACCGCCCTCGCGGTGAGGACCTACACGATCCGGCAGATCCAGCCCCTGCTCGCGCCCCAGCTCGCGACGACGTTCCTCCCCCAGTCGGTGCCCGCCTACTCCGCTACCGAGATCTTCAGCGCCCTCCGGAAGACGAACCCCGAGTACGCCTACAAGGAGGCGACGCTGAACCCGACGAACCCGCGAAACCGGACCGTCGACTGGGAAGCCGACCTCGTGCAGGCCTTCCGCAACGACGACCGGAAGATGGAGATCATCGGAGAGCGGGACACGCCGCAGGGTCGCGCGCTCTTCCTCTCCCACCCGATCCGGATCAAGGACGAGAAGTGCCTCGCCTGCCACACGACGCCGGACGTCGCGCCAGCCTCTCAGGTGAAGGCCTACGGCCCGAACAACGGCTTCGGCTGGAAGCTGAACGAGATCATCGGCGCCCAGATCGTCTCGGTGCCGATGTCGCTCCCGGTGAAGATGGCGCGAGACGCCTTCCGCACGCTCATCTTGACGCTGGCCGGCGTCTTCGCGCTCACGCTCCTCATCCTCAACCTCCTCCTGAGGTTCGTCGTCATCCGCCCGCTCCGCGAGCTCTCGGCCATGGCCGACCAGGTGAGCCTCGGGAACATGGACATCCCCGACGTGAAGGTCGGCGGGAGCGACGAGGTCGCGCAGCTCGCCTCCTCGTTCGGGCGGATGAAGATCAGCCTCCGCAAGGCGCTCGCGATGCTGGAGCAGGAGTAGCCGGAAGGCTCCGGCGACGATGCCGCTCGACGAGGTCGGCCCCGGACAGACGTTCGGGAGCTACGAGGTCCTGGAGGAGCTGGGGCGGGGCGGGATGGGGCGCGTCTTCCGCGCGCGGCACGTCACGCTCGAGCGCGAGGTCGCGCTGAAGCTCCTCGCCGAGCAGTTCGCAGAGGACGAGTTCTACGTCCAGCGATTCCTGAAGGAGGCGCGCGCCGCCGCTCGGCTGAACCATCCCGGAATCATCCAGATCTACGATTTCGGGCAGGTCGGGTCCCACTGGTTCCTCGCGATGGAGCTCGTCGAGGGGCGGTCGCTCGCCCACTTCCTGAAGACGTGGGGACGCTTCTCCGAGCAGAACGCGATAGTCCTCGCGCGACAGACGCTGAACGCGCTCGCGGTGGCCCACGCGGCCGGCATCGTCCACCGCGACATCAAGCCCGACAACGTGATCCTCGGCAAGAAGGGGATCGTCAAGCTCGTCGACCTCGGTCTCGCCAAGAAGATCGACGACCCGGGAGCCTCCTACACCGGGTTCGCCGCGGGGACCCCGTACTACATCTCTCCGGAGCAGATCGAGGGACGCGCCGACGTCGACGGCCGGGCCGACCTCTACTCGCTCGGCGCCACGCTGTTCCAGCTCGTGACGGGGCAGGTCCCGTTCCCGGGCCCCTCCAGCGCCGTCATCATGTCGCGCCACCTCAACGAGCGGGCACCCGACCCGCGGCTCCACACGCCGGAGCTGTCGGAGGGGTTCTGCGCGGCCGTCCTCCGGCTGCTCGCCCGGGAGCGGGACCGGCGGCCGCGGAACGCCGAGGAGGCCGAGCGCGAGTTCGCCAGTCTCCAGGCCGCGGAAGCGCTCCCTCCGGCCGCTTCCGTTTCCGCCGCGCGTCCTCCGGCTGCCGCCCAGGACCCGGCCGGCTCCGCGTTCGAGACGGCCGTCTCGAACGCCCTGGCCATTCCCGCGGCGTGGGACGCCGAGGTCTATCGCCGCGTCGAAGAGAAGCTGGCGGCCCGGGTCGGTCCGCTGGCGCGACTCCTCGTGAGGAAGGCGACGAGAGAGGCCGTCGACTTCGGCGATCTCTGCCGGCGTCTCGCGGAGCAGATTCCCGACGAGTCCGCGAGGCCTGAGTTCCTGAAGGAGGTCCTGGCGGGTTCGGCCTCCACCCGGCCGTCCGGGCCCGGAAGCGGGGCTCCCGGTGCCAGAGGAGCCGGAGGAGCGAGAGGAGCGAGTGGAGTTCAGGTCCCGTCGAGTCCAGCGCCGAAGCCGGCGTCCTCGCCATCGGGAGGAGGCTCGTCGTCGGGCCCGGGCTCCTTCCCTCCCGCGCTCCTCGCGGCAGCCGAGCAGAAGCTCGCAGCCGAGATCGGGCCCCTCGCCCGGGTCCTCGTGAAACAGGAGTCGAAGCGCCAGCCGACCTGGGGCGCCCTGGTCGAAGCCCTCTCCCTGCAGGTCCCCGACGAAGCGGGGCGCCGGCGCCTGCGGGAGGCTCTGGCCCCTCTCGGGGTTTGACGCGCCGCCAAAACGGCTCCAGACTCGAGCACCACACCCCCCCGGGAACACCCCGGCAACGGCCCGACGCGCCGGGAGAGGGATGCGAATGCCGACGATCAGCACCAGAAAGTTCATTGCCCTCCGCAAGCTCACACGCTCCCTCGCCGAGACGCTCCGCACCGACCTGCGCGGCACGCTGATGACGGTCGAGCCGCTGATGCGGCCGCGGGTGATGTTCGGCGAGCACGTGCAGGGGCACGGAAAGGACCTCGTCAAGGGCGCCGACAGGGCCTTCAAGGACCTGGCGGCCGACTACGCCGAGGTCGCCGGAAGCAAGCCTTTTCACATCCCGAAGGAGCTGAAGTCCCCGTTCGAGGTGATGAGCGCCTCCCTGGAGATGCAGCCGGTGGAGTACTCCTACACGGCGCGCGGCGAGCGGGACAGCAAGACCGTCCGCATCACGTCTCCGCTGAAGTGGGTCGTCAACTACCGCGACTACGGCGTCGAGGACCTCAAGCGCGTCCTGGCGGACCGCAACCGGACCGAGGAGCAGCTCCGGCGCTTCGTCCTCCACTTCCTGCTGGTCGAGCACGTCTTCACGCGGCAGCCCGGAATCAAGGACATGCTCGCGTCGCTCCGCTTCCCGGTCGTCGTCGAACGCCGCCCGGAGTTCGGGAACCTCCCGATCACGTGCATCACGACTGCCGTCTCGACCTACCGCCCGGACGACGAGGTGCTCATCGAGACGACGGAGATCTCCGGGAGCGAGGAGTTCGAGGAGTTCGTGCGGGTCTCGGACATCGCGGGCATGAAGGACGCCTTCCGCGAGAAGCTCGTCGAGATCGTGAAGGCCCAGGACCCGGAGCTTCTCGAAGAAGCCTGACGCCGGCGCGGGGTGCGCCCCTCTTCCCGGGTTCAGCTCTTCCTCCGAATCCAGAGCCCGCCGCCGCGCGTCCGTTGCCATTGCGGAAGCTCCTTGAGGATCGCCCCCCGGTGGGCGGTCTCGAGGAAGCTCGCGAAGACGGCGATCTCCCAGGCCGCGTTGTTGAGGAGGAACGCCCGCCACAGGTAGGCCTCGTTCCAGGCCCGCCCCTCGGTCACCCACGAGCTCGGGTACTCGAACGGCCAGAAGACGCCGTTGGGATGGACGTGGACCCCTCCTTTCAGCCTCGGTATCACGCGGAAGAGGAGGTGATTCAAGTCGCTTCCGGTCCTCGAGACGTGGCTCGTCTCGACGCACAGGACGTCACCCGACGAGAGGGATGTGAAGGTGTCGAAAGGCACCTCGTGGACCCGCGCCGGGAGGAGGCGGACCTTCTCGGCCTCTTCGGCCTTCAGCAGCGGGCGGAGACGCTCCGCGTCGGGATCGACGACCGTGATCGAGATCGTCCGGCCGAAGACGTGCTCGTTCAGGTCGAGGAGCACGGGGACGAACGGGCCCGCGCCGGCGCAGACGACGCGCCGCGGCCGGAGCTTTCTGAGGACGGCGTGCAGGAGCGCCACGTCGCCCCAGCCGTAGGCCGGGTCGTCGGGAGAGCTGCGACGCTCCCCGGTGTCCGCCGGCAACGGTGGTTCGGCGCCCCAGCGCTTCATCTCCCGGATGATCGTCAGCTGCTGCTCGACGAGCGTGTCGATGCCGGGGAGCTCCTCCGGGGGCTTTCCGAACAGCTCGCTCTCGCGCCTCCTCACGTCGTCGAGGTCCGGGATCGGGGAGTGCGGATGGCCGGGCGGCACCCAGAGCTTCTTCATCGTCTCGCGCGCCTGGGCCAGGTCGTCGCGCTGCCCCTTCGCCATCTGGCGAAACTCCTCGCGCTCGCCCTCGAGGGCCAGGATGTAGCGGTGGATGTCCTTGAGGACCGGGAGCTGCCGCCCGAGCTTCTTCAGGAAGCGGATCAACGGAACCTCCTTGCTGCGAGGCCTCCAGTCTATCTCCTCCCCGCCTATACTCGGGGATACGAAACGTCGAGGAGGTCTCCCCCGATGGCGAAGCCGTTCTCATTCGGTGCGATCGACGTCCGTCTCGAGGCCGAGTCCGAGCCCCGCCCCGCGCGGGCCGAGGACGACGCCCCGTTTCGCATCCTCGTGGCCGCCGATTTCTCCGGCCGTGCCGCCCGCGGCCTCGTCGAGCCGGGCGCGCCGGTCGGCGAAAGGAAGGCGATCCGCGTCGACCTCGACTCGCTCGACGCCACCATCGCCCGCCTCGAGCCGCAGGTTCGCCTCGGCGACGGCGACGTGTTCCGCTTCCGCGAGCTGGACGACTTCCTCCCCGACACGCTCTTCGCGCGGATCGCGCGGTTCGGCGCGCTGAAAGAAGCCTCCGAGGCGGACGCGAGACGCCGGGCCACGAGCCGTCCCGCCGCCGGGCTCCTCGACCGGATCCTGGACGGGACGCCCCGGGAGGAGGCTCCGGTCGCCGCCGCCGGCCCGGACAGGCCGACGGAGCTGATGCGGGCCATCCTCGGAGACGGCGCATTCCGGGCTCTCGAAGGCGCCTGGCGCGGTGTCGATTTCCTCCTCCGGCGCATGGACGTCGACGGACCCCTGACGCTCCACCTCGTCGACATCTCGCCGGAGGAGCTTCGGGCCGACCTCCTCGCCGGCGACGACCTCGGCAGGTCGGGTCTCCACCGTCTTCTCGTCGAGAAGACCGTCGGAACGCCCGGGGCGCACCCGTGGGCCGCCCTCGTCGTTCTGGGCGCGTTCGCCGCTTCGAAGGAGGACGCCGAAGCGCTGGGACGTCTCGCGAAGATCGCCTCGAAGGCCGGGACGGCCGTTCTCGCCGGCGCCGGGCCGGGGCTCGTCGGCTGCACGTCGCTCGCCGCGACGCCGGACCCGGACGACTGGTCCGCGCCCGAGGGTCAGGGGGCAGAAGCGTGGGCCGCGCTCCGACGCCTTCCCGAGGCGCGGTACGTCGGCCTGGCGCTGCCTCGCCTCCTGCTCCGCCTTCCGTACGGCAAGGAGACGAACGCCGTGGAGGCGTTCGACTTCGAGGAGCTCTCCTCTCCTCCGTCGCACGAGGAGTACCTCTGGGGAAGCCCGGCCCTGGCCCTCGCCCTTCTCCTCGGAGAGGCGTTTCTGGAGGACGGCTGGAGCCTCCGGCCCGGCTCGGCGCAGGAGATCTCCGGCCTTCCGTTCGCGCTCGTCACCGAGGACGGCGAGAAGCACGCCGTCCCCTGTGCGGAGACTCTCTTCACCGTCCGCGCCATGGAAGCCGTGACGGCGAAGGGTCTGATGCCGCTCCTGACGATGAAGGGGACCGACACCGTGCGCCTCGCGACGTTCCAGTCGATCGCCGAGCCCTACGCGCCGCTGGCCGGGCTCTGGGGCTGATACCCCGGGGAGGGGTCGCACGCGCGCACGCGCGCACGCGTGCCGGGAGCACGGGAAGAGGCCGGGTTCCCCAAAGGGAGCCCGGCCCCGGCTCTTCGTGAGGTCTTTCGGGCGTCAGGAGATGTCGTAGGCGAACTTCCCCTCGTCGCCGACGCGTACGTGGACCTTCGAGATCGTCCCCCCCTCGGCCATCCTGGCGAGGAACTCGCCGGAAAGGTCGGGAAGGACGGTCTTCGTGAGGATCGAGTCGACGTTGCGGGCGCCGCTCTCGACTTCCTTGCACCGGCTGCCGATCTCGTTGATGACGTTCTCGTCGTAGCTGAACGTGGCGCCGTGGTTCTCCATGAGGCGCTTGCCGACCCGGCCGAGCTGGAGCTTGATGATGAGCTTCATGACGGCCTCGGAGATCGGGTAGTACGGGACTATCGACATGCGCCCGAGGAACGCCGGCTTGAAGACCTTGTCGAGCCCCGGCTTGATCGTCTCGACGATCTTCTGGGGTGTCGGGGCGGTCTCGGGATCGGCGCACATCTTCATCATCTGGTCCGACTCGGCGTTCGTCGTCAGGAGGATGACGCAGTTCTTGAAGTCGATCTCGCGCCCCTCGCCGTCTTCCATCTGCCCCTTGTCGAAGACCTGGTAGAAGAGCTCGAGGACGTCGGGGTGCGCCTTCTCGACCTCGTCGAGGAGGACGACGGAGTAGGGCTTGCGGCGCACGGCCTCGGTCAGGACGCCCCCCTCGCCGTAGCCGACATAGCCCGGAGGCGAGCCCTTCAGCGACGAGACGGTGTGGGCCTCCTGGAACTCGGACATGTTGATGGTCACCATGTTCCGCTCGCCGCCGTAGAGGGTCTCGGCGAGGGCGATGGCCGTTTCCGTCTTGCCGACGCCCGACGTGCCGACGAGCATGAAGACCGCGATCGGCTTGCGCGGGTCGGTGAGGCCGGCGCGGGACGTCTGGATCTTCTGCGCGATCGCGGCGAGGGCGTGGTCCTGGCCGACGACCCGCTCGCCGAGGAGCTGGGCGAGGTTCCTCACGGTCTCGATCTCGTCGGCCTGCATCCGGCCTACGGGAATGCCGGTCCAGCCCGCGATGATCTCCGCCACGGCCTGCGCGTTGACGTGCGGCTGCATCATCGGGGTGTCGCCCTGGATGGCCACGAGCTCGGCGTTGAGGCAGGCCATCTCGGCCCTGAGGATCTCGAAGTCGGGGTTCTCCGTCCCCCCGGCCGCCGCCTCGAGCTTGCCCCGCACCTCCTTGATCCGGTTGACGGTCTCGATCTCCTTCTTGCACTGCTCGTCGAGGACGGCGAGCCGCGCCTCCGACTCGGCCTTCGCGGCCTTCGATTTCTCGATCCGCTCGGAGTGGTTCGCGCCGACGGCCGCCTCGCGCTCGAGAGCCTCGATCTCGGCCGTCAGCTGGTCGATCCGGCGCCGGCAGTCCTCGATCGGAGCGGGCGTCGCCGCCTGGCTGATGTTGACCTTCGCGCACGCCGTGTCGAGGACGGAAACGCACTTGTCCGGAAGCTGGCGGCCCGAGATGTAGCGGTGGGAGAGCTTGACCGACGACTCGACCGCCTCGTCGAGGATGCGCAGTCCGCCGTGGTGCTTCTCGAGGTTCTTCGCGAGCGCCCGCATCATGACGATGGCGATTTCCTCGGTCGGCTCCTCGACCTTGACGACCTGGAAGCGGCGGGCGAGGGCGGCGTCCTTCTCGAAGTACTTCTTGTACTCGGCCCAGGTCGTCGCGGCGATGGTCCTGAGCTCGCCGCGCGCGAGCGCCGGCTTGAGGAGGTTCGCGGCGTCGTTCTGCCCCGCCGAGCCTCCGGCCCCGATCATCGTGTGCGCCTCGTCGATGAAGATGATGATCGGCGGCTGGGCGGCCTTGACCTCGTCGATGACCTGCTTGAGCCGGTTCTCGAACTCGCCCTTGATGCCGGCACCGGCCTGCAGGAGCCCGAGGTCGAGCGTCCGGACGACGACGTTCTTCAGGGGCCCCGGCACGTCGCCCTGGACGATCCGCTGCGCGAAGCCCTCGACGACGGCCGTCTTGCCGACGCCCGCCTCGCCCGTGAGGATCGGGTTGTTCTGCCGGCGGCGGGTCAGGATGTCGATGACCTGCCGGATCTCGAAGTCGCGCCCGAGGATCGGGTCGATCTTCCCCGCGCGGGCCTTGGCCGTGAGGTCTTCCGTGTAGAGGTCGAGCGCCTTCGTCTTTCCCGGAACGCCCATGGCGACGTCGGGGCCGCCGGCCGCCCCGGGGGCGGACGCGAGGGCCTGGGCCTCGCGATCCTCCGCCGAGCCCTTGACGACGTCGGCGAACGTCTTCGTCAGCTGCTCGACGGAGATGCCGGCGAGGTCCTTCGAGATCTCGCGCGTCAGGCGGGAGAGGTCGTCGTCGGTGAGGAGGACGAGGAGGAGGTGCCCCGACCGCACCCGGGACGCGCCGTATTCGATGGAGGCGACGACCCACGCCTTCTCGATGAGACGCGGGAGCCGCGGCGAGAGGGCGGGCGTCCGCGCGTTCCCCGTCTTCAGCCGGTCGAGGGCCCGCGTCACGTCCTTGGCGAAGCGGGACGCGTCGATCTCGAAGCGCCGCAGGATCTTCAGGAAGTCGGTGTCGGGCGCCTCGAGGATCTTCAGGAGGACGTGCTCGACCTCGACGTCGTAGTTCGTCCGGGAGAGGCAGAGCCCGGCCGCTCCCTCGAGCGCCTGGCGGCAGGTATCGTTGAGTCGACCGATCAGGGACTTCAGGTTCACGCTCATCTTGTCGTCCTCTCGCGCGCCGGATTTCCTCAATTATCGACCGGAAGGATGACTTCGTCGGCATCCCTCCGGGGCGTTTCGCTGGTGATCCACGTCGTCCACCCGAGCATCGGGAGGAGGGCGGATTTCGAGTCGAGGGAGCAGGGGGGGACGTCCTCCTTCCGGAGGACGAGCTGGACGTCGTAGTCGAACTCCAGCCCCGCGAGGTACCTCACGAGATCGTTGAGGGGCTTCCACGCGGGCCCGACCGGAAGGAACGAGACGAACCGGGAGAGGGTGAGCGGGCCCAGCCTCACCCGGAACTTCGACTGCGACACGAAGACCGTCGACCCCGCGACGACGGTCGTGCCGAGCTGGGAATTGGCCTGCCCGATCCTCGTGACGTTCTCCGGCTCCAGCGGGAACCACTGCCCCTGGAACTGGACGATCCCGGCCGGGGAGTCGAAGTAGTCGCGGACGATCGAGGCGATCGCCTCGGCCGAGTGCGGCTTCTGCGCGATGTGCCCGGCGTAGAGGAGGAGCGCCTGGTCCTTCACGGCCATCCGGCCGCGCAGACCCGGCGTCCCCATGCCGATCAGGTCGAAGCCGTACTCCGTGAAGGAGTCCTCGCCGGTCCTTTCGTAGGCGACCGGGAACCGGTACTTCTCCCACGCCCGGTAGAAGAGCGAGACGAAGCGGTGGTTGAAGATGTCGAGAAAGGCCCAGAGCGCCGTGTCCTTGTAGGAGTTCCGCTCGCGGACGAGCTCCGTGTACGGGTGGGGCAGGACCCCCTGCGGCCCCGTGAGGCCGAAGAAGTTGACCGTCATCTCGGGCGGCCGATCCTCCTGTCCGGGGGGCGGCGCCTTCAGGTCGACGATCTCGCTCGGGGGGAAGGCCAGCGACGGGTGGGACCGGAACCGGACGACCTCGTCCGCCGGCCTGACGGCACGGCCGACACCCTCCTTCCGAGGCGAGATCCGCTCCAGAAGCCGCACCGCCTGGAAGAAGGCGAAACGGTACGGTTCGGAGTAGAGGAGGTCCTTCATGACGCGCTCAGAGAACGATCTGCTCCCCGGCGCGCGGGGCCCACCGGCGGATGATGCCCTCGCGCTGGCGGCTCGTCAGGACGAGCTGGCTGAAGGAGTTCACGGACGAGTAGAGCCCGAGGAAGCGTTCCAGCACCTGGGCGAAAACGAAGCTCCCCGTGCCCACGAACTGGTTCTCGTCGAGCTCGACCGTCACCTCGATGCCGCGGACGAAGCTCGGTTGCAGGACCCCTATCGACCGCAGGACGCGACGGGAGCCGACCTTCGTGATGCCGGCGATCTGCTGGCGCGTGACGGAGGAGTCGGCGAAGTCGTAGAGGCGGAGAATCTCCTGGAGCGCCTCCGGCCCCTGGCCGCCCTCCCGCTCCACGAGGGAGAGGAGGTTGAGCGAGAGGTGGGAGAGGAGCCGCCACTGCAGGCCCCGGCGAAGCGGGGGCCTCACGGTGGGCGTCGGGCGCTTCAGGCAGCGGATGCCCGAGAACACGCCCGCCCCCTCGAGCTGAAAGTCCGCTTCGCTCCCCTCGAACGGAAGGCGCGAGGGAAGGTCGCGATTCGTGCAGAGGACCTCGACCGAGAGAGTGTCCGCCTCGGGCTGCGCAGGGTTGAATCCGAGGTCGACGAGCGAGAGGTAGGCGTCGGTGCCGTCGTCGTCCCGTCGCGCCGACGGACGCCGGCTCATGTACCAGAACGCCGGTGCCTGCCCCTTCTCGAAGCCGTGGCGGTACGAGTAGAAGGGCTCGTAGGTCGTGACCTTGTCGCTCCCCCGGGCCATGCTCGTGACGCCCTCGACGGCATAGACCTCCGTCACGTCCTGCCGCCTCACGTCGGGGATGACCCTGTACTCGGGCTGCAGGTTGGTCAGGCGAATCGGCTCGGCGATCTGCCGGAAGATGTTCGCGACCGGGGTGCAGTTCAGCCGGAAGGTCTGCGCCGAGACGTTCCGCTCGAGCGGGAAGTCGCGGTTGAAGTAGAGGAGGATCTCGAGGACGTCGTCGAAATCGTCCCGGGCCGCCTGCTCGAGCCCCTTCACGTCGAAGAAGAAGAACTTCTCCGGGAAGGCGAAGTACTCGGCGAGGAGGCGGTAGCCCATGAAGGAGCGGTCGGTGTAGGGGAGCAGCCCCTCGTCCCGCTCGAAGCCCACGCCGGTGACGACGGACTTCGGGAGCCTCACGGGAGACGGGACGTCCCGAGGGCCGCCGGGCCTCAGCTCGACGGCGACGAGGTGGTTGTGGAGCAGCTCGTGGAGGGCGTAGACGACCTTTCCCTCGCCCTGGAGGTAGAAGCGGAGGGCGTCGAGCGGCTTCTCCTCCGACTCCGAGATCTTCTCCCTCAGCTCGCGGAGCGGAACGCCTCCGAACGTCTTCAGCTCGAGCCGGAGGACCATCCGAACCCCCTCCTCCGGACCGACGCCCGGCACGGGGAGCTCGAACCGCGCCTGGCGGACTTCGAGTGGCCACAGGTGAACCGGATAGGCCGTCCGGAAGCGGCACGCCGTCCCCGAGACGGAACGCGAGTAGAGCATCGACCCGCGGGGAATCCTCTGGCCGGACTGGAGGCTGACCTGCGACGGGTCGAGGACGAACTGGACGACCGTCATCGAAGGGATCGGGGCGAGGAGGTGCGGGTAGAGGACGTTGAGGAGCGACTCGGTGATCTCGGGGAACTCGTCGTCGACCTTCAGGTGCACCCGGGAGGCGAGAAACGCGAACGCCTCGATGAGCCGCTCGACGTGGGGGTCCTCGCAGGTGTCGGGCTCCAGCAGGAGGCGGCCGGCGATCTTCGGGTACTTCTCCGCGAACTCGGCCCCCATCTGCCGGAAGAAAGAGAGCTCGCGTTCGTAGTATCCCAGGAGCTCGTCGCGCATCACTCCCCCTTCACCCGGAACTCGCCGCTCCCGATCTGGAGCAGGGTGTCGAACGAGACCGGCTCGGGCGCCGGGTCGACCTTCAGCCGGCCGTCGATCCGGAACTTCAGGGCCAGGCTCGGCCCCGGCTCGGGGTCGACCGTCACGGTGACGCCCTCGAGGCGAGGCTCGAAGGCCTCGATCGCCTGCTCCACCGCGCGGCGCAGGCGCATGCGATCGGCGCCGCTCCGGCCCGAGAACGTGGAGATGTCCGGAAGGCCGTAGACGGCGATCGAGGACTGGACCTCCTTCAGCTCCGGGGGGATGCCCAGCGTCGCGCGCGTGTTGAGGAGCCATTCCATGTCCCGCCGCACCGACTGCCTGAGGATCCGGAGGTTCTTCGCGCGCGACGCGGCCGCCTCGCGGGAATACTCGGGCTCGTAGTCGATCAGCCGGTCGAGGACCGACGGGCGGACACGGATCTCGTTGTCGAACCGCGACATCTCGGGCGGGCTCCTCGGGCGGACCGGAAACGGTGGAGGATCGGCCGGGCGGCTCCCAGAGCCGCCCGGCCGCGTGAAGCTACTTTCGGGCCGAGGACGGCAGGTCGGCCACGAGGCGCAGCGAGACCTGCAGCTCGTCGAGCTGGAAGTGAGGCCTCAGGAACGCGACGGCGCGGTAGGCGCCGGGCTTCCCCGGGATCTCGGCGACCTCGATCTTCGCCTCGCGCAGAGGGTACTGCGCCCTCGTCGCCTGGGACGCGGTGTCGTCGGTCGTGATGTATCCGGAGATCCACTGGTTGAGGAAGTACTCGCAGTCCTTGCGCGTCATGAAGCTGCCGACCTTGTCGCGCATCATCGCCTTCAGGTAGTGCGCGAAGCGCGAGACGGCGAAGATGTGCGGAAGCATCGTCGAGAGACGCGCGTTCGCGTTCGCCGAGTCGAGGTCGTACTTCTTCGCCTTCTGGCACGACTGGCCGCCGAAGAAGGCCGCGTAGTCGGTGTTCTTGCAGTGGACGAGCGGCAGGAAGCCGAGGTCGGAGAGCTCCTTCTCACGCCGGTCGGTGATGGCGATCTCCGTCGGGCACTTCAGGGCGACGTCCCCTTCGTCGGTCTGGAACGTGTGGACCGGTAGCCCCTGGACGAGGCCGCCACCCTCCACGCCCCGGATCGCGACGCACCAGCCGTACAGCGCGAAGGCCTCGGTGAGGCGGGTCCCGAAGGAGTAGGCCGCGTTCCCCCAGAGGTACTTGTTGTGGTCCTTCCCGTCGACGTCCTCCTCGAAGTTGAACGTCTCGGTCGGAACGGTCTCCTTGCCGTACGGCAGGCGCATGAGCGTCCGCGGCATCGCCATGCCGACATAGCGCGAGTCCTCCGAGTCGCGGAAGGAGCGCCACTTGGCGTACTCGGTGCGGTCGAAGATCTTCGCGAGGTCGCGGACCTCGGTCATCTCCTGGAAGCTCTCCCACCCGAAGAGCTGCGGCGCCGGGGCCGCGATGAACGGGGCGTTCGCAGCCGCGGCGACCTGGGCCATCTTCTCGAGGAGGAGCTGGTCCTGGGGGTGGTTCGAGAAGTAGTAGTCGCCGATGAGGGCGCCGAACGGCTGGCCGCCGAACGTCCCGTACTCCTCCTCGTAGACCTTCTTGAAGACCGCCGACTGGTCGAATTCCGCCGCTCTCTCGAGGTCCTTCAGGAGGTCCTTCTTCGAGACGTTCAGGACCCGGATCTTGAGCATGACCCCCGTCTCGCTCTCGAAGACGAGGTGATGCAGGCCGCGCCACGACGCTTCGAGGCGCTGGTAGGGCTCGGCGTGCATGATCTCGTTCAGCTGCGCCGACAGCAGGCGGTCGATCTCGGCGATGCGCGCCTGCAGCGACGTCTCCAGGTTGCGCGACATGACCATCTGGCCCTGCATCGCCTGCTGGACGAACTCGGCGATCATGTCCCGCGCGCCCTGCGCCTGGCTCTCGTGCTGGACGAGGCGGCCCTCCTCGAGGATCTTGCTGAGCAGGTCGACCTCGCCGGTCTGCTCCCGGACGATCGACTCGGCCTTGCCGCGTTCGGGGGCGTTACTCACTGTCGTCCCCCTTCTTGGGCCCCTCGGGTGACAGGCCGAGCTCGTTGGCCAGCTGCTGCTGGCTGCCCGCGTTCTGTAGGACGTCGTTCAGCATCTTCTCGAGCTTCTCGTTCCCGTCCGCCTTGGACAGGAGGTCCGAAAGCCGCTGACGGGCCTCGACGAGCTTGCGCAGCGGGTCCACCTGCTGGACGATCTTGTCCGGCTCGAAGTCGTCCAGCGCCTTGAAGCGCAGGTCGACGCCCATCTTGCCGCCGTCGCCCGCGAGCTTGTTCTCGACCGACATCGCGACGCGCGGGGCCATCCCCGCGAGGACCTGGTCGAAGTTGTCCCGGTCGATCTCGGTGATCTTCCGGTCCTTCATGCGCGGCAGAGGCTGATCGGGCTGGCCCGAGAAGTCGCCGAGGACGCCGACGACGAACGGGAGCTCCTTCAGCTCGATGGCGCCGCCGATCTCTACGTCGTACGTGATCTGGACTCGTGGAGGGCGAACCCTCTTGAGCTTCTGCTGGATGCTTTCTTTCTTCACCATGGGCTTTCCTCCCTGACGACTTTCCGGCGGTTTCTACGCCGTGTCTCGTGAGCTCTCACGCGGCTTCACTCGCTTTCCGGACGGATTCCGAGAACTTCCTTGATCTGGTCGAGGACGTTCGTGTCCTTGATCACGTCCCGAAGCCAGCTCTCCAGAGGCATCTGGCCCCACGTGATCGCCCGCTGGACGAGGTACGACACGGGGCTGTGGGGCTCGGTCTGCCGGAAGAACTCCGCGACCTCTCCGAGCCGCGCGAGGGCCTCGGCCCTGCCCCGGATCGGCCCGGAAGCGCCGGCGACGCGGTAGACCACGCCCGCCCCGCCTTCGCCTCCCTCGGCGATCGCGTCCGCTCCGGAGCCTGCCGGGACATCGGGCTCCAGCGCCTTCTTCTCCTTGAGTATCCCGTCGATGAGACGCCGGACCTCTTCGATCGACTGCTTCAGCTCGGCGAGACCGGGAGTCTGGCGGCCGAACTTCTCGTCCATGAGCCGATCGAGCCCCTGGTACTCGTCCCAGCACTGCGCGAGCGCCTTCGACGCGTCCTCGTAGAAGACCTTCGGCGTGCCGGACTTGGCCTTGCGGAAGTCCTCTCCGCTCGTCTTGTTCTCTTCCGCGGCCTGACGCTTCAGCTCTGCGAGCCGCGACTGGGCATCGGAGTCGAGCGCTCCCCCGGCCGAATCGGGAATGTCGAACGGTCGCGACTCGCTCCACTCGAGCCACGAGAAGTTCATCCCGGGGGCTCGTGTGAGCGGCGCCTTGCGCAGCGCGAGCGCGACCTGCCTGTCGAAAAAGGCGAGGACGTTCGCCCGCCCTTCCATGTCGCCTTCGTCGATCTCCGGGTAGCAGGTATCCCAGAAATCGGCGTGGAATCCCTTCATGACCCTCAGCCCGTCGCGGCATCCGGCGAAGCCGTGGAGCATCGTGAGCCCCTCGGCGAGCCACGCCGCGACCTGGAGGTCCTTCGTCTTCGCCAGAAGCGCGTCGGTCGCGAGGGCGACCGTCTCGTCCCAGTCGGCGACCTTCAGCTCGCGCTTCCAGTCGCCCTGCTCGAGGACGTCGTCCGCACGGCGGGCCTCACGGATCTCGTCGAACAGACCCGAGTACTGCAGGCTCTCGCCCGACGGACGGTCAGAAGAGATCGGGGCGAGCAGCCGATCGAGGTCGAGGAGCGGAGCCTCCGACGACATCTAGAAGCCTCCCAACGGATAGCAATGTGATGGTACTGTAGCTGACTCAGAAGCTCCTGTCATCCGGAACAAAGCCGTTTTTCCCGGCGGCTCCGGCGTTGCCCGGGAGCAGCGATGAGGAGGACCGACATGCCGACACCCAAGGAGCTCTTCGACGCGGGAAGGCTCAACGCCGCCATCGAGGCCCTGACCCAGGAGGTCCGCGAGGCGCCCGCCGACCCGCAGAAGCGAACGTTCCTGTTCGAGCTGCTGTCCTTCGCCGGCGATTGGGACCGGGCCGAGAAGCAAATCCTCGCCGCCGTCGGGGCCGATGCCCAGTCCCAGATGGCCGCGGCGGTCTACCGCGGCCTCCTCCAGGCGGAGCGGGACCGCGCCCGGGTCTTCGCCGGCAAGGCGAGGCCCCACTTTCTCCGGTCGGTTCCCGGGTACGTCGAGAAGGGCCTTGCTGCACTGGGCCACGTCGGAGAGGGAAGGATCGCCGAGGCGCGGGCCCTCCTCGACGAGGCCGAAGAAGAGCGCCCGCCCCTGTCCGGGCGGCGTGGAGAGACCCCCTTCGCCGACCTGAGGGATTTCGACGACCTCTGCGGTGCCGTCGTCGAGGTCGTGTTCCAGGGAAAGTACACGTGGTTCCCGCTGGAGCAGGCCAGGAGCCTCGAGCCGACTCCTCCCAAGAAGCTCCGGGACCTGATCTGGCCCGGGGCGCGCATCACGGCCGATGACGGCACGACCGGCGACGTCTTCCTCTTCGCCCTCTATCCGGGGTCATCCTCCCATTCGGACGATCTCATCCGGCTGGGCCGGATGACCGACTGGAAGAACCTGTCGGAGGATCTCCAGACGGGCCTCGGGCTGAGGACCTTCCTGGTGGACGACGAGGACGTCAGCATCTTCGAGCTCGGGTCCGTCGACTTCGACCCGCGCGAGGCCGAGCCGAGCTGACGGGCTTCGGACCTCGTCGCTGACGGGAGGTAACGCCCTTCCCGGCGCAGGGGTCACGTAAAGCAGGCGGCCCCCCTCACGAGGGGCCGCCTGTGTTCCAGCTTCGGCCGTTGAAGGACGGCCCCGCCTCGTCAGCCGCCCTTGTTCGTCTTGAGGTCGAAGTGGGCCTTGGTGACGCCAGCGAGCGAGCCGTCGGGGTTCTGCTCCTTGTACTCCATTTCCATCTTCGAGAAGTTGAAGGAGACCGAACAGACCGGAATCGGATCCGAACCGCCCGCCCCCCCCTCGTTGTACGAGGAGATGATGAGATCCGTGAAGGTGTACTTGAGGTAATCCTGCTGGTCCTTTCCGGCCTTGCGGCAGGTCAGGATGGCCTGCTTGATGCCTTCGCCGGTCGCGCACTTGACGAACAGCTTCGGGCCGGCCTTGCAGGCCTTCATCACGAAGCTGAAGTCATGCATCGAGACCTTTCCGGACCCGAGGCCCTTGCCGTACGCCGCCGAGCCCGTCTGGGTCGCGGCGAAGCCGAACGAGAGGCACTCGATCTCGTCCTTGTGCTTCTCGTCCATCGACTCCCCGGGGACCCCGTCGATCTTCAGATAGTAATCAGCCTGCGCCATGTTGTGCTTCCTCCTTTTCGACAACTTCCGAGCTATAAGGTAGGGGTCGATTCTCGCGAAATCAAGGCCGCGGTCAATGGTTTCGACAACGCTGTGACGCGCGGCACCTTCACGCCTCCGCCTTCTCCGGGTGCAGGAAGGCCGTGAGCGGTTCGTTCCATCCGGGCTGCGAAGGAGGGGCCGCCGTTGGCTCCGCGGCATCCCCCTCAGGGGCTCCGGGCTCGCCTCCCGCACCGGGGACGACGGCCGTCTCCTCGACGAACTCGTAGTCGGTGGCATCCGGGTGAAGCAGGAGGAAATCCTCCGGCCGCAGGTCCCTGAAGAAGAGAACGGCCCGGGAACGGCCTCCCGCCCGCGACACGAGGCTCCCGACCGGGGCGGCCCCTTCGAGGGCGCCTTCCCTGGACAGCCAGGAGAGCCAGGTCTGCACCTGCAGCTCGGCCGGAAGGAGATTGCCGAGAGGGAGGCGGACGGCTCCCGCGCCCCCGGGGCTCGCGCAGGAGGACTTCACCCTCGAGATGAACCGAGGCCAGTCGGCCAGCGCAGACGAGCCGAGGAGCGATTCCGCGAAGTCTCCGAGGGTGACGCTCCTGGCCTCCTTCTCCACTCCCTCCGCGATTTTCGCGGGCTTTTTCACCGGCACTTCGATCCGCGCCCCCCGGAAGCTCTCGTAGAACGACGAAACCGTGCGCCCCTGGCGGAAGTTCCGGCGAATGAAGGCGGCCCGCTCCTCGAAGACGTCCAGGTAGGACAGCGCGACGAAGGGGTCGGCGACGGCCCTTCCCTGCGGGACGACGGCGAAGAGCGTGAAGGGGAACTGTCGGAGACCTCCCTCGTCGTGGCTACCCCAGAGGGCTCCGGCGACGGAGCGCTTTCCACCGGGAAGGGCGAAGAGGAAGGTGTGGAGCGGGATCTCGACTCCCTTGTACTCCTCGAGGAGGGACCAGCGGCGGCTGAAGCCGTTCCCGAGCCAGTCCCGGAAGTCCTTCGAGCCCTCCTCCGTGAAGCCGGAAGAGATGAAATCCTTGTAGATGGGGAGCTTCCCGTAGATGTGGAGCGGGTACGACTCCAGCTTCGGCGGCCCGTCTGCCCCAGAAATACCGTCCTTCAGCTTCGAGAAGAGACTCCACGCTGCCACTCGTTCACCTCGATCTTCAGCTTCCGCGCAGGGCGGGCGAATCCGGAGAGCCCGGCGCGCCGGGCTCTCCGGGGAAGGACCTCAGTTCGGAAGGATGGGAGGCATCGGCTCCTCGAACACGAGCTCGAAGAGACCCTCGAGAGGCTCGGCCCGCTGGAGAGCGTTGGGGATCACGACGCGGATCGTCCAGACCTTCTCCTTCTCGCGTTCCTTCTCGGGGTCGTCCGAGTCGCTGCGCCGGTCGCGCTCCTCGCTCGCCACGCGCACGAAGTAGAAGAAGCGGAGCGGCCCGCCGTAGGCCTCGAGGCTCCCCGTCCAGCCCGCCTTCGACTCCTCGTCGCGCCCCGTGATCGACATCGGAGCGTCCGAGGGCCCGAGACGCCAGACGTACGGGTTCGGCTGCTTGCCCGTCTTGAAGTCGGTCGAAGGCCGGACGACGACCGACCGGTCGAAGAGGAAGAGGGAGTTGACCCGGTCGCCCATGAAGCGCTTGCCGGGGCTCGGCGTGAACGGGAGTGGCCGGATCTCGACCTTGTGCTCCTTGATGACGGAGGTGCTGCGGCCGCCCCCGAAGAGGAAGAGCTGCCAGCCGCGACCGACGGCGAGGAGCCCGCGGCTGGCGTCGCCGACGAAGTCGAACTGCGGCTCCCAGCCCCAGAGGATCGGGTTCAGGGCGTATTCGTCGGCGAGGGAGCCGACGTCGGTGAGGATGCCGGAGAAATGTCCCTGGTTGATCGAGGCGAGGTCGAGACGGTACGTGACGCTGTTGCCGCTGCCCCCCGGCTTGAGGGACGTGCCGGCCGCGTAGGCCACGCGCTCCTGGCGCAGCTGGCTCTCGCGGACGAACGGGAACTGGCCCACCAGCTGCTCACGGATCTTCTTCACGACCGGCTCGGACGCCTGCTGGAAGGCCGGCTGGATCGCGTCGCGCATCAGGTTCGCGCCGCGGTTCTCGACGGCGATCAGCTGGCGCCCGTAGACGCTCCGGCGCACGGCCGGGTTGCGCGAGAAGGCGTGGTACCCGCGGAGGGATACGCCGTCCTGGGCGAGGGAAAGCTGACGCCACGCCTTGAGCTCCTGCTCGGGCAGCGGGACGACGTTGTTCTTGAAGAGGTTCGCCGCAGCCACGAGCTCCGGCGGGGCCTGCGCCGGGCCGCTGGAACGGCGGACCGGCGCCGCCTTGCTCTTGAAGTACGCCAGGGACGGGTTGAGCCTCCGGTTCGCGGCGAACGCCTGGATGTCGTCGAACGTGAGGGCGCCCGACATGTCGGTCACGGGGGCGTCACCGCCACCCCTGGACTCCGGGCTCCACCGGGTGATGGCGGCCTGGAAGTCGCGCCAGGAACGCGCCTGCAGGGCCGAGCCCGGGACGACGAAGCCACCCCCGCCTCCCCCGCCCCCACGCCCGGCGAACCGGTCGATGTAGCGCCTCAGGTAGTCGAGCATCGTCTCGGCGTGCGCCTGCGCGAGCTGGTCGACGTCGGGGCGGGTGGCGATGGAGGACGCCTCGGCGAAGCTGATGTAGGAGACGCCGAGCGGGATCATCTGCTGCGCGTGGTTGCGCGTGAAGCAGACGTTCTCCAGGCACGCCGGACCGACGGCCCGGTCGAGGAACTGCTGGGTGTACGGAAGGACGCGGTAGACGAGGGCGAGATCGGCGGTGCGCGGCACGAAGGCCGACAGGGCCGTGTCCTGCCAGAGCGGCTTCTGCTCGGGCGGAATCGCGGCGATGGCCGTGACGTTCGCGGTCGACTTCGCCTTCGCGTCCACCTGCCTCTTCGAGAACGCCTCGAGGGTCGCCTTCTGGTCGGCCGGCGTCGACTTGCGCGACGCCTCCTCGACGACGGCCTTCGGGTTCTCGGCCGCCTCGAACGCGGCGAGGTCGGAATAGCTCGTCACCTCGACGAGCATCGGCGAAACGGCCGCCGCCGCAGGGCTCCACGCCTTCTTGGTCGGGTTCTGCGGGTCGCCGACGACGAGGTAGGCGTACGCGAGGATCTGGGCCTCCAGGTTCTTCCAGTCCGACTCCATCTGGCCCTTGATCCGGTTCCGCGTGTTCTCGTTGACGACGCCCGGGACGACGGTCGTGAAGCGCATCAGCTGGTCGTAGTCGGCGTCGAAGTTCTTCCGCCAGTCGTCCGGGCCGAAGCCGGGGAACTCCTTAGACCCCGGCTTCGTCGTCCCGAGGTGCTTCGTCGTGTCGTCGTAGACCTTCGCGAACTCCTTCCCGGTCGCGGCCGTCCGGTCGAGGTAGGCCTTCGACGAGGGGTCCTCGATCTTCAGGAGCTCCGAGTACTTCTGGACGTAGAGGGCGAGCAGCTGGTTGAGGCGGAAGTCCCACCGCGCCAGGTTCGCGACCGTCCAGAACTCCTCGAACTTCCGGATCGGCGCGCCCGGGTCGGGGACGCGGACCAGCTCCGGGTCCTTCGGGGGGTCCTCCGGGAGCGCCGCGAGGATCAGGTCGGGGTTCCCGCTCGTCCCCACCGCGGCGACCCAGTCGTCGATCTCCTTCGAGCGGGCGCCCGGCGCCATCCCCTTCGTGTTCGCGAGGAACGCGATGAGCGGGACGACCTTCAGCTCCGAAGCGGCGACCAGGGGCTTCTGCTCCCCGGTGAGCGCCCCCTTCTTCACGGCCCACCACTTCAGGTGCCCGTCGAGCGCGGTGAAGAACGTCCTGTAGTCATACGGGCCGGCCCAGTCGAGCTGGGCCATCCGCGCCTCCCCCTCCTTCATGACGGGGTTGAGGACGCGCTCGACGTAGAGCCTCTGGTTGATCTTCCCGAGGAGGCCGAAGAGCTGCCCAGAGGAGGCGCGCTGGAAGAAGAGCGCGAAGAGGAACGGCCGCTGCCGGATCGCGGCCTGGTGCTTGTAGATCGCCTCGGAGAGCCCGTAGGCTTCGGCGATCGAGCAGGCTTCCTTCTTCTCGACGCAGGCCTCGGCCTTCTGCGCGGTCTCCCGCATCGGCTTCACGAACCGCCGCATCGAGAGGTAGGGAAGGATCATCCCGCAGATGCAGAGCACCGGCAGGAGGATCATGGCGATCCTCATGATCAGGCGGGTCGTCCGCTCGCGCTCGATGGCCGCCTTCGTCCGGGCGATGAGTCCCTGCTCGGGGAAGACCTTCTTCTCGTAGAAGTCCTTGATGAAGAAGGCGCGGGAGCGCTTGAAGATCTGCTCCAGGTTCTCCAGGACCCCCTCGGCCGAGGCGCCGAGGAGCTCGCGCGTGGCCCGCGCGATCGGCTTGCCCTGCTGGACGCCCGAGGAGAGGTAGAAGCCGCGGAAGACGAACGGGTCGTCGTAGCGCGTCTCCTGGAAGATCCCCTGGAAGTACCGCTTGAGCGATCCGCCGAGGGCCCGGAGCTCCTCGGGGAAGACGAAGATCCGGTCGACGTTCTGGACGATCTCCTCGTTCGCCGTGAACTTCATCCGGAGCTTGTGGATCCGGGTGAGGATCTCCTCGTAGGCCTCGTCGAACGTCGCGAGCGCGTACTGCTTGTCGGGCCCCAGCGGGTTCGACCAGCCGACGAGCTGCCGCTGGTCGACCGGGTCGAGCTTGGAGAAGAACTCCGAGAAGCCGAGGATCCGGTCGGCCTTCGTCACCATGATGAAGATCGGGAAGCGGATCTCCAGCACCCGCTGGAGGTTCATGAGCTTCGACCGGATGTTCGCGGCCTTCTTGTCCTGCTCCTCGGGAGTGTCCTCGAGAAGCGAGGTCGCCGGGATGACCACGAGGACGCCGTTGATCGGGCACTCCTTGCGGTACTTCTTCAGCATCTTCAGGAAGGTCGACCACTCCGTGGCGTCGGGGGCGGCCTCCTCCTGGAACGTGAACCGGCCGGCCGTGTCGAGGATGACCGCCTCGTTGGCGAACCACCAGTCGCAGTTGCGCGTGCCGCCCGAGCCGGAGAGGCCGTCGCCGCCGACCGGGAACTCGAGGCCCGAGTTCTTCAGCGTCGTCGACTTTCCCGACTGCGGCTCGCCGATGAGGAGGTACCACGGGAGCGAGTAGATCTGCAGGCCCGTCCCCTTCAGCTGGGCGAGGGACTCCGTCCACTTCTGGGAGAGCTCCTTGACCGCCTCGCGGACCTCCTGCTTGGAGGCGCCGGCGCCGCCCTGGGCGTCCCGCGCGAGGTCCTTCTCGAAGGCGCCGCCGCGGGCCTTGTCGCCCTTCTTGACGAACGCGTCGAAGGCGGCGACGAGCAGGGCGATGAGGATGAGGCCGCCGACGACGGCCCACCAGTACTGACCGAACCCCATCGCCCGCGCGGTGACGAGGCCGATGGGCATGAGGAGAAAGACGATGCCGAGTGTCTTGACCGGCTTCGGGAGGCGTCCCAGGAGGTCCAGCAGTTCGTACATGGCGACCTCAGAGCACTCCCAGCTTGTCGGCGACGTCCCTGATCTCTCCGACCAGTGCGGCCCATGAGAGGAACGTCAGGAGCCAGAAGCCGATCAGGACGCCGAAGCTGACGATGGCGACGCGACCGAGCGTGACGACGGGGTTGAGCCGCTTTCCCGCCGTGGCCATCACCGTGTAGGCCTCCGGGGTGATCTTGTCGCTCTGCGACGCGAGGTATTCCGAGAGGAGCCGGTAGGTGCTCTTGCGCACCTCGGCGAGCTTCTCCGGCCGCTCGCGGTACTTCCCGCGGAAGCCGAGGGCGAGACCGGCATAGACGATGCTGGCCATCTCCACGTCCTCGGGCTTCAGCTCCTTGGCGATGGCGAAGTACTGGTCGCCCCCGATGTTCGAGCGGAAGTACTTCTCCTCCAGGAGCCGGTCCTGCCAGTCCCGCGCGAACTCCCACCCCGAGTGGATGAGGATCTCGTCGGCGAGGACGACGAGCGGGTAGCGCGCCTGGTCGTACAGGGCCTGGAGGCGCGGGTCTTGCCGCACCGCCGACGCCTGCTCGCGGAAGATCTCGTCGAGGTCGGCCGCGGCGTCCTCGATGTCGGCCCGGACGCCCTTCCTCACCTTCTGGCGGAACGACGACAGGAAGAGGAACTCCTTCGCCGCGACCTTGAACAGCTCGGTCGTGTAGTCCATCTCAGCTCCCGGGTTTCGTGATGATGTAGAGCGAGAACTTGAGCTTGGGGTCGAGAGCGTCGGAGAGGGCCACGTTGCGGTCGCGGACGACGTTCGACCAGTACGGACCTTCCTTCTCGATCTTGAAGTAGAAGTAGTCCTCCCTTTGCGGGAGGCCCGCCGGGGTCCGCTTCAGGAGCTCGAGGTCGAGGCCGAAGAGGCGTCGCTGCCGCAGGATCGGGATGTCGCGCACGGTGCCCAGCTTCATCGTGACGATCCGGCCGCGGAGGTCCTTCTCCTCCATTTCGGCCTCGATGGCCAGGAAGACCTCGGTCTGCGCGGCGAGCCACTCCTCGAGGAGGTCGGCGACGAGAAGGTCTTCCCTGAGGACGAAGTCGACCTTGACGAAGCGGGACGCGACGATCTTCTCGAGGAGCGCCTCGATGACGCGGCACGTCTCGTGGAAGCAGGGGCCGAGCTTCTCGTGGTCGTAGACCGGGATCTTCACGGGGATCTTCCCGTCGTCGAAGATCGACAGCTCGCCGGCGAGCCGCGCGAACTCGGTGTAGACGTCGAACGGGTGGATGCGGGGGATCCGCGTCAGCTGCTGGAAGAGGAAGAGGAAGCTGCCGAGGATCTGGAGCTTGATGATCGTCTGCCAGCCCGACGTCCCGTCGGACTGGATCGTCAGGCGGCCCTGCGAGACGTCGGTGAGGAGGAGACGGTGCTTGGCCTCGATCCGGTTCGTGACGCCGTCACAGAGGGCCTGGATCGTCCGCGAGCCGCCGAGCTCCGTCAGCGACGGGATGAACTCGCGGGAGAGAACCGGGAAGTTGCGCCCCGAGCCCGACCGCTCGACGACGGCCACCTCGAGGCACTCGTACCCTTCCTGGCTCTCGGCGCCGAAGAAGAGCTTGCCGTTGCAGCGCCGCACGCCGACCGGCTGGGGGTTGCTGCCCGAGTTCTCGTCGAGGACCTCGGCGTTCTCCGCGACGAAGCGCCTGTCGACGCCGGACGGCCCTTCGCCCGGGGCGAAGGTGTTCGGTGCCGTCTCGCGCATCACCGGGACGCCCACGAAGACGCGCATCCGGCCGCTCGCCTTGTCGAGCTCGTTCTTGAAGCTCCGCGGCGAGAGCCGGAGCGTGGAGTCGGACGACAGCGCCGTGCCGTCTTTCAGCTTCAGGGAGACGTCGCGGATCTCGAAGACGAAGTTCTCGAGCTGGTCCGGCGCCACGTCCAGCGACTGGAGGCCGTAGAAGAACGGCTGTATCCGCTGGATCTCCCGCTGGAGGGCCTCCTCGCGATAGCGCTCGGCCGTCTGGAGGTGGTGGGGCCTCAGGAACATCCCCTCGGCCCAGAGGACCTGCGGCGTCTTCTTCATGGGTGCGGTCTACCAGCGGCGCTCGACGGAGAGCTCCCGTTCGAGGACCGAGACGAGGATCTTCTGGCCGACCCACTTCTCGCGGGAGAGGACGATGACGTGCCGGGTCGGATCGGGATTCTGGAACTTGTAGTCGGCGATCAGGACGAGGAAACGTTCGCCTTTGCTGACCGGAACGGTCACGCTCTTGTCACACGCGCCGGCGCCCTCGCCGGTCGTGAAGGTCACGGTCTGTATCCGGTTCTGGCCCTGAATGTTGAAGCGGGTCTGGTCGTAGAACCACTTCTCACCCATCTCCTGGATCTTCCGGGACTCCGCCTCGGTCGCGCGGATCACGTCGACGGCGAGGGCGAGGCCGCCGTTGATGGCCGGTCCGCACCGGAAGGAGACGGTACCGGCCGACGCGCCGCAGCCCGTCAGGGCCGGGAGGGCGGCGCACACGAGGCCGCATGCGGCGATCCGGAGGAGGAAGCGGGACGTCGTCTTCGTCATGAGTGTTCTCCTCGCTGGTTCTTCCTGAGTTTCTCGAGCTCTTCCTTCGACCGGCGGGCCACGCCCTGCAGGATCTGGTCGTTGACGAGGTCGGGAGAGAGGTCGCGGACGGCGATCTTGTATAGGTCCCACCACTCCGCCGCCTCGCCCCTCAGCTTCCACCCCGCGCTGCGCGGTGCCGACTCGATCGTCACCGGGTTGATCCGCCTCCAGAGACGGTCGAACCACTCCCCCGGCGCCTGGTGGAACGCCGCGAGGATCGCGACCTGCCACTTCTTCAGCTCGTCGAGGTACTCCTCGACCCGCTGGACGCTGACCGGCTTGCCCTGCTCGAGGGCGTGGAGGAAGTGGCGCATCGTCTCCTTGAAACCGGGGAGCTTGAAGGCCATCGTCTCGTTGCCGGGCATCGTGAGCGACTGGATGAGCCCGAGGGTCATCCCTTCCATCGCCAGCGCGTACTCGATGACCTTCCTGAGGACCAGGACGTTGCGGTCGGCCTGGGCGAGATCCTCGCCGAGAACGAGCTGCCGGAGGGGCAACCCGGTCCCCGGGACACCCGCCTGCTGCGACTTCGAACGGGCGACGCTCTTGGACGGGCTCTCTTCGGCGGCCTTCTTCTGCAGCTCCTCGAGCTTCCGTCGAAGGCGCGGCACCTCGGGGTCGACGCCGGCCCCGGCGGGAAGGACCGGGAAGTACCGGCGGAGGAGCTCGAGGAAGCGGGTGCGGGCGTCCTTCGAGAGGGGAGCGAGCTCCTTCTCGACCCGCCGCTTCAGCTGCCGGCGACGGTCGTCTGGCAGCCCGAACCTCAGCTCGCCCGCGAGGATGAAGAGCTCGTCGGCCAGCTCCCGCGCGCGGCCGTCGAGGAGGATCTCGGCGGGGGTCCGCGGCGCGCCCCAGGCGACGGGCGCCGGTGCGGGCGCCGGGGCTGGCGCCGTTGCCGAGGGAGCGGGCATCGCCGAAACCCGCGCTTGCTCGGGCGCCGCCTCGCGGGCCGGTTCCGGCTCGGGGGCAGGTCGGCGGGACGGCGCCGGTGCCACCGCAGAATCCGCCGGAGAGGGAGCCGGGGGCGGTGGGGGCGGCGGCGGAATCGACCGGCTGAAGGGCGATGGGCCCGCCGAGGCGGTGGCGTCTCCGATCTCCTCGGAGAGGAGGGTCGTGGCCCGGCCCTTCCCCGCCGAGACCCTCGGCGCCGGCCGTTCGGCCTCGTCCCGCTGCTGGCCGGCGTCGGGGCTGGCACCACCGGTCGCGGGGCCGCTGAAGCCCGCGGGGACGGACGTGATCCCGCGGTCGGAGAGCCAGTCGCCCACGGGCCCGAACCGGTCGGCGACGAGCCCGGCGAGGACGCTCCGGGCGGCCAGGCGCGTCCCTTCCTCGGGCTGGGCCACCGAGGAAGCCGCGGCCCGCGCGCCGTCGAGAAACCGCGCCACGCGCGGCGAGACGACGGCCGTCTCGAAGGTGCCGGTCAGGTTCGCCGGCTTGACGAGGATCTCCCCGAGCCAGGCGAGCGACTCGCGGTAGAAGGTCTTCTTGTAGAGGTCTTCACGCGCGGCCCTGCGCGTCACGCCTCCCTGGGCGAGGAGCTCGTCGACCTCGGGGTCGTCGAGCCTCAGGATCGCGTCGAGGAGGTGCCGGGTGTCGACGTAGCCCTCTCGCCGGCCGGCAGCGCACTCGGCGGCGGAGGCGATGAGCGGTTCGCAGGCGGTGCCTTCCCAGTGGCTCACGGGGAGAGGCTCGAACGGAGGAGGGGCGGCGAGCGGACTCGTCAGGTAGACCTGCACGGGCGTCAGGGAGACGAGGAAGATGTCGCCCGACTTCACCTCGGTTTCCGTCGTCACGGCCTGCTGGGCCGCGAAGGTCCCGTTCGAGCTGCCGAGGTCGCGGAGGAAGATGCGCCCCTGCGCGAAACGGACCTCGGCGTGCGAGCCGGAGACGCCCGCGGAGACGGAGAGGACCAGGTGGTTGCGGTCCTTCGTCTGGCGGTCGAACGGGAGACGCCCGATCCGGACGAGCTGCATCGCCTGCCGCGCCTCGGCGGCGTAGCGGAGCCCTTCCATGGGCCCCAGCCAGACCTCGAGCGTGAGGGACCGCGGGGGGACGCTCACGCGCCACCTCCGGGACAGGGGCGAAACGCCAGCGCCTCGAAAGAGGAAACGGACGAGTTGAAGGACACAGTGCCCGGATCTTACCCTCGGTCACGGCGGGCTGCGACCCGCCGTCTCGCGGGTCGCAGGAGGTCAGCGCCGGGACGCCGTATCCGCTTCCTCTTCGAGAAGCTCGGCGAGGACGTCCTGGATCTCGAAGTGAAGCGGTTGGCGGTGGACCAGGAGGGCCCTGAGCTCGGCGACGATCTCGTCCACCTCGCGCAGCGCCTGCTCCACGCGGCCCGTCGGATCCTCCGGGACGAAGTCGCCCGGGGCCGTCGCGATCGAGAAACCCGTGATCCGCGTCACGAGCCGGAGCGCGAGGAGGACGGCCCGCTCGAAGAGAAGCGGCGGGATCGCGTTCGGACGACCGGGAACGCGATCCTCGTCCTTCCAGAAGACGCGGGACCTTTCCAGGAGCGTCTCGGCGACCGGCTCGCCGGCGAGAGCGGCTTTCAGACGAACGACGGGATCCCCTTCCTTCGTCCTGGCTGCAGCGGTCGCGGCGCGCTGGATCGCCTGGAGCAGCAGCGGGAACTCCGTCCGCTCTCCGCCCGCGAGCGCGCGCAGCAGGAGAACGCCGAGGGAGTGGAGATCCGAAGGAGCTCCGAAGCGCGGGTAGACCTTGTACCGCGCGCCCGGGAGACGGACGCCGAAGGAGCGCCGGAGCCTCTTCACCGCGGCGTCGTCGAGCTCGACCGGCTCGGAGACGAACGTCAGCTCCTCGTAGGAGGCGGGAACGCCCGGCTTCCTCTTCGCGACGAGGGCGTCGATGCCGAGCCCGAGCGCCTCGTCGGGAAACGTGATGTGGATCCAGTCGGGCTCCTCGGGCCTCGGGAAGAGGCCGTTCGGATCCGACAGACGGCCCTCGACCCTCACGCCGAGACCGGCGTCGGCCGGTTCGATCTCGGAGAGGTAGACGTCCCCGGGCCGGCGCGCGGCGAGCCGGAACTCGAGAATCTCCGGCGCGGCGTACGGGAACATCGGCTCGACGGGCGGCACGACGACCTCGACCCCGAAAGAGGACGTCTTCGTCGCCGAAGCGAGCCCGTGCAGGCGGACCTCGAACGTCCAGAGCGCCGGAAGAGAGGAGCCGGCGCCGTAGCTGTCGAGGAGAACGTGCCCTGGCTGGAGGTCGAGATGGGGCTGGCCGGTGGCACGGTAGAACGCGAGGACGGCCGCGGCGAGCTGCCGAAAGGCCGTCATCTTGAGGTAGAGGACCTCTATCGCGTCGACCCCCGTCCCGTCGTGCCCGTACAGGTACCTGCCCGTCGGCGGGAGCGTCTCGCGGAGCCATTCGACGCGGCGCCGGGCCGTCTCGGACTCGAGGCTTTCCGGGGCCGATGGCGGGATCAGCTCGGCCTCGGTCCGGCCGCCGACGAAGTCGGCCCACTCGTCCCACCTCACCGGTGAGAGCCCCGTCACGAGGAACGGTGAGGGGCAGAACGAGAACGGGGACCAGCGCGCGGCGAAATCGCCGAGCGAGGCGCCTCCCGCCTTCCGGAGGACGAGGGCCTCCTCCCTGCAGGCCCGCGAGGGGAACGCCTTCACCTGCTGCTCGTCCCAGTCGCGAACGAGCGCCCTCGCGAGACCCTTGAGGAGCTCCTCCGGGCCACCCACCGGGACGTCGGCCTGCCCGGGGAAGGGAACGTACGAGAAGACGGCGATGACGCGATCCGTCGTGGCGCAGGAGGCGCACCCGACGAGGCGGTGGAGCGACTCGAGGTACGAGGGCAGACGGCGCTCCCGCAGGAAGAGCTCGTCGGTCAGGAGCTCGAGCGGCTTGCCGCAGGTCGGGCAGGGCGGCACGAAAAACGACCGGGACGGCCTGTCGTAGAGGAGCGCCGGGAGCGTCCCATCCGGGCCACCGTCGGGCTGCAGGAGCCTCGGGAACCAGGGGCTCTCCGCCCGGAGCGAGCGGAGCCGCTCGCGTTCGGCCGCGAATCGGTCGAGGAGCGTCCGGTTCGTGGGCCGTGCTGCGCTCTCTGAGAGCGCCTCGGGCAGGACGTTCGGAAGCAGTTTCACGGCGACGAGCTCGACGACACTGTCGGCGTCTCCCTTGAGGGCCCCCAGGTAGACGCGGCTCGTTCCCTCGTCGGACGACAGGGGCAGGGGCACCGGCCCTTCCTCGGCTCCGCCAGCGAGGGGGCCCAGGACGAGGTGCAGCCCGAAGGGCGACGGGGTATCGCCCGCGGGGAGGAGGCGGGCGGTGGAAAGGTCCTTCACTTCGACCCTCCCCTCCGCCGCGCCCGACAGACGGTCGGCACGCACGCGCTCACCACTTCGATTCCTCCGGAGCGCCGAGTCTACCCTTCCCGCGGCTTCTCTTCCTCGATCCGTGGCTCCACTAGCGCCGGGCCGCGCCGGAGGAGCCTCGCAACGAGGAGGAGAAGCGCCACGACGGCACCCACCAGCGCCGCCCAGAAGAGCTTCGGCCCCGCTTCCGTCTCCCTCCCCACGGCCGCCGGGGCCGGCGGCGCGAGCGCCGCCTCGAACGCGGGCGCTCCCAGGAGACGGGACGCGAGGAGCTCGAGGTCGTAACGCGGGGGGGCGAGTCCCGCCTGGCCGTGGACGAGCGTCAGGGCGACTCCCTCCTCCCTCACGAACCGGAGGCGCTGGGCCGGGAGGAGGAGCGACGCACGGACGAGGGGCACGGGTGCGTTGTCGCCGTCGTCGATCGAGACGAAGAGCTCTCGCCCCTCGCCCGAGTGAAGGTGAAGCAGGAGCACGGGGGCCTTCCGGTCGGGATCGGCGTTCTCCCACGCTCCCGAGGCGACTTCAGCGAACGTACCGGCGGTCTCGGGACGCCCACCGAGCCGCTCTCTGAGGACTCCGACTCGCCGGCTGAAGACTCGTGCCGTCGACTCCAGCTCCAGGCGCGACGCCGGAAGCCTCTCGAACGGCAGCTCGACCCGGTAGAACGAGAGACGGCCCGCCTCCCCGGGACCGCTGCGCGGGCGGGGGTCTTCAGCCCTCTGCGGCGCAGGGAGCTTCAGCACGAGCGGCTCGTCCAGGGTCTCCAGCAGGAAAGGCACCTGCCGGCCGTCGGCCGTCGCGATCCTCACGTCGGACAGGTCGGGACTCACGGCCAGGACGGCGGCGTCGAGTCGGAGGGCGGTCAGGCCTGAAGGGCCGGGTGGAAGCGGACGCGAGACGCGGAAGCCGGCGAGATCGAGTGCTGCCCCCAATGGGACGCCTGGCCCCGCCAGGACCGGGTTTGAACCGACCGCCACGGGCTGCCGGTCGCCCCAGCTGGCGTACGGCGGGAGGGGTCCCGTACGTCCCCCGATGGACGGGCGCAAGGCCTCGAGATCGTAGCGGGGAACCGGAAGCCGGGCCGCCCCGAACCGCGCCGTCAGCGGCGCCCCGTCGGGGCTCTCGAAGTAGATCCAGGGAAGTCCCTCGAAGACGGCCGTGAGCGCGGTGACTTCGAGGGGCGGGTTCCCCGCGTCGTCGATGACGAGCTCCAGCTCCGCCTCGGCCGGTGGGACGGCGAGTCGGACCGTCATCTCGGCGGCCGCTGCGTCGCCCCGCTCTGCCCGGCGAAGCGTCGCCGCTCCCAGCTCGAAGGGGACGAGCCGGCCGCCGGTGAGGCGCGATTCGAGGACGCGCGCGTCCCTGAGGACGTTCCCCGAGGCGACGCCGACCTCGATCGCAGCGATAGGCAGGCCCGCGGCGCCGAGCCTGAGACGGAATCGGGTCCTCCCGGGCTCGCTCGCCCGGCGCTCGAACGGGATCGCCTCCCTGAGCGGTTCCGGCGACGCGCCGGTTCCGGCGAGGCGCGCCTCGACGCGTGGCGGTAGGGGCACTCGCCCGCTCCGTGCGTCGTTCCAGACGAGGCGCAGGAAACGATGATCACCCTCCGGGAAACCGACTTCGGTCCGGGCCAGCCCCTCTTCGGGAAGGTCGAACAGAGTCCCTTCGGCGACGAGGACCGTCCAGCGCGCCCGGTCACCGCTTCCCTCGAGGCGGAGGCGCTTGAGGTACGGCGCGGAGAGACCCGAGAGGCGAACCCGGTCGATCCGCCGGAGCGCGCCGAGGTCGGCCTCGAAGCCGCTCGCGCTCTTCGTCTCCGGAATCGGGAGCAGCGACGCGCGCACCCACTCCGGCTCGCCGGGGGCCGGCGCCACCAGGAGGTACGGCACCTCTCGCCCGTCCTGGCCGAAGAGACGCAGGTCGTGAAGGAGACCGGGCCCGCGGCGCGCCTCTGAACCCGAGAGGAGCGCCCCGTCGACGCCGAGGCGGTTCGCTCCGGTGGCCGCGGGCGTCACCGCCCTCGAATACCGGAAGGAGGCCTGGGCGGGGCGGACACCCTCTTCTGCCGCTGCGGAAAGGGCGACGGCGAGGAACGTGAGGGGAACGAGACGGCGCATCGGCGTCATTCCTTCTCCCTGGTGGCGAGGACGAACTTCTGGAGCGCGACGGCGACGAGGGCGAGCGAGATCGCGAGGCCGACGAAGGAGGCGACGCGATAAAGGCCTCCGAGCCGCCCGAGGTCGTGGAGGAATGCCTTCAGGACCGTTACCACGAGGAGTGCGAGCGCGGCGATCCGGGCGGCGCGGCTCTTCCCGGCGATTCCGGCGGCCAGAAGGCCGACGGCGAAGACGGCCCACGCGAGCGTGTACGCGAGGTCCTGCGCCAGCGAAGTCCCCCGCGCGAGGTTGAAGGTCAGGGTCAGGCCCGTCGAGAACCAGTCGGCGATCTCGATGTTGACGAGCGCGAACAGGAGAATCGTCGCGAACGTCACCTGGGCCGACGAGGCGCGCACCTTTCCACCTGCGAGCTCGTCGGCGGTGCCCCGCAGGAAACGCGCGGAGAGGAACAGCGCCGCCGCCGCGACGAGGTAGGTATAGAGGTACCAGTTCAGGATCGGCGTCGCGCTCCGGGCGTGGTAGGAGAGAACCGCCTCGTTCAGGACGAGGCGTGCGAAGACGACTCCCGAGAGTCCGGCCGAGGCGAGAAGGAGCCCCCGGTGGGGAATGCGTGTGTACAGCCACGCCAGCGCCGCCGCCTCGAGGGCCCAGCCGATCGTGATCCACTCCCTGTCGAGCTGGAGGGGAATGGCGATCGTCACGAACGCGAGCGCCGCTCCCGCCACGAGGGCGAGGCGGCCGAGGTCGCGCGCCGCGGGCGCCTCGACGCGCAGGAGCGCCACGAGGAGAAGCGCCATGGCCGCGGCGATGCCGACCGGCAGGACCGCGACGAAACCGTCCCACCCCGCCTCGCCGAAGCTCGTCCGGCCGAGCAGGAAGAAGGCGGCGCTCGCAAGGACGGCCGCGACCCACGGGGCGCGGGCGGCGGGCGCCCGCCGGGCGGCCAGCGGCGGGAGCGCGAGGAAGAGGAGCCAGAGGAGCCCGGCGAAGAGGAGGCGGGAGACGGCGACGTCCGTTCCTCTCGCCGCGGAGTCGGCCCAGACGTGGACCGCGAGGAACGAGACGGCCGCGGAGACGACCGGGAGACCGTGCCACCCCTCGATCGTCGCGATCGCGAGGAGAGCGCCCGCGAGGAGCAGGTGCGCGAGGACGAGGAGCGCGACTCCCGGGCGCCCGTCGCGGATGCCCGCGAAGAGGGCCACGACCTGCCCGAGGAGGAGCGCCGCAGCAGCCCCCTGGGCGACCGCGAGCCGGAGCGCCTCCCCTCCCTTCGGCGCGCGCGGCGCGAGCGTGCGTCCGATAAGGCCGAGCGCGGCGACGCCGAGAGTGGAGACGACGGCCACCGTGGGCCACGGCGCCTCCCTCACGGCCGAGCCGAAGACGAGGAGGACGATCTGCGACAGGACGAGTGCCGCCGCGAGCAGGGCTCCGACGCCCGTGCCGAACGCGGCGGCTGCGAGCGCGAGGTCGAGGACGAGGAGGATTCCCAGGAGGGGCCACGGCGGCACCGCGAGCGCCGGCTGCGTCGCGACGAAGAGGAGGAAGAGGTGCCCGACGAGGCCGAGGTGGATCCCGTTCGGCCCGCCCGCTTCGTCTGCCCCCGTCTTCGACCGCACCCAGGCGCTCCCTCCGACGATGACGAGCGCGAAGCCGAGGACGACGAGAAGGCCGGGGACGAGGAACGAGCCGAGCGGAACGGTCATCCACCAGACCGCGAGGACGCCCCACGAGAGGAGAACGCCGGCGAGCGTCGCCACCGGGTAGCGCCCTGCGGCCCCTTCCGCGAAGAGCCCGACGTTCAGGACCGCCAGAAGGAGCGCGAGTCCCCAGAGTGCCGAAGCGGCGACCGGGCCGGCCGCGAGGAAGAGGAGGAGCGCGAGCGCGGCGAAGAGGAGGACGACCGAAAGCCCGCCCGGCTTCAGCGATTTCCCGAAGCGCCTGGCAGCGAGTGGAACCCCGAGGTAGAAGAGCGAGAAGACGCCGTAGAGGGCGAGCCCGGGCAGGAGCCGCTCCGGCGTCAGGTGCTTCGCCGACCAGACCGCCTCGGCCAGGAGCGCGAAGAACGCCCCCGCGAAGAAGACGCCCCCTTCCTCGCGGACGATGGCGTACGCCGCACAGAGGGCGAGGAGAACGAAGACGACGCCGAAGAGGAGACCGGGCGACGCCGCCCGCGGCTCCTCCGCGACGAGGGCCGGGGCGAGGGCGAGGAGGAGCGGCGCGGCGTACGCCGCCCGCAGGCCAACGGCGTCGAGCGGCCGTCCCACCTTCTCCGCGACGAACGGAGCCGCGAGGAAGAAGACGACGAAGAGGGCGAGGAACGCCAGGATCGTGGGCCACGCGCCCGGCACATAGCTTCGGAAGGCCCAGACGGCGAAGACGACGAGCGTCGCCAGGCCGCCCGCGAGGTGGAGCAACGACGGGCCGCGCCAGACGGCCACCGCGAAGAGCCCTGCCGCGAGGAGAAAGAGGAAGCCGAACAGGAGCCCGAAGCGAGCGCCATAGGCCGGCACGGCCGCGAGGAACAGGGCGAACGCCAGCGGGAGGAGGCCCGCGAGATGCGCCGAACCCTCGAAGAGCGGGGCCTTCCCTTCCCCGACCCTGCCCTCGGGCTTTCCGAGCGCGAGGCCGGCGTAGAGGACGAGCGGGAAGACGAGGAAGACCCCCGCCGCGATTCCGAGCTTCCCCTCCGTCAGGAACTTCGCCACCCAGCCCCACTGGTAGATCGCCGTCAGGATCGCGCAGAGGACGGTGAGGACCGGCCACTTCTTCCGGTGCGCCACCCAGGCGAGGCCGGCGTTCAGGAGGAGGAGGTAGCCGAAGAGGCCGAAAGGACGGTCCTCGCCCGTCGAGAGGAGGGCGGGGGTCGCGAAGCCGCCGACGAGGCCGAGGAGCGCGATGAAGATCGAATCACGCCTGACGGACAGGAGGACCGCCACAGCGGTCACGAGGACCATCAGGCCGAACGTCGGGATTGCCGGGATCAGCTTCCAGAGGGCATGCGCGGCGAAGAACGTCGAGAAGAGGACAGCGATCGCCGCGCCGTCGAGGGCGTTCGCCGTCACCGGGTACTTCCGCGCCGCCTTCAGCTCGCAGACGACGAGGAGGGCGATGCCGGTCAGGAGGCCGATGGCCATCCGGAGGGGCGGCGTCAGCCAGCCGTGGTCGATCGAGTAGCGCAGGAACGAGATCGCCGCGACGACGAGCATGACCCCGGCGATCCACGAGAAGAGCTTGACCCCGACGAGGCTCTCCCAGTCGAAAGGGGGCTTGGGCGGCGGGGCGGGTGAGGCGGG
>Ga0209573_1000647_pt1 | contig 68110 bp, 66 predicted proteins | sample TNRBio252014_DNA_FD_185870 | JGI IMG/M metagenome (GOLD analysis project Ga0209573, IMG submission 185870) | Wastewater treatment Type I Accumulibacter community from EBPR Bioreactor in Madison, WI, USA - TNR Reactor_6/25/2014_ DNA (SPAdes)... | ecosystem: Engineered > Bioreactor > EBPR >...
TCGAAGAGCCGCTGCTCGCCGTTGCTGAAGCCGAGCAGCAACCTGGCCTGGGGAAGGGGTTTGACGGTGGCGATGCGCGGTGACATGGACAGACTCCTCACTTCAACGGGTCGATTCTGAACAACTCTCGACATGGAAGCGCGGCTCGTGGTGACGATCGGTATCGAAGAAATACATGCGGATGATCAGGCCGAAAAACATCGAGATGACGGGCATGTCGATACCTCCTCACACGGTCGGTTCGGGGAGCTTGGAGACGTCGAGCTCGCCGGAGATCAGCTTTGGGAGCAGGAGGTCGCGGGTGGCGCGGAGGTTGGCGTTCTTGGCGGCCAGCTTCCGAATCATCGCGAACATCGGCTGAACGATCTCGCGGTAGCGCTGCAGGGTCTCCGCGTCAGGCTGAGCCAGGAGGAAAGCGTCGAAGCAGGCTTCCTTCACACGCTGCCGACCCGTAGCGCCCGACATGCTCTTGATCGCGTTGGCCCGGAACTCGTCGGACCTCGCAAGCGCATAGACATACTCCGGGCACAGCGCTCGCGAGCGCAGAACGATGAATTCGGTCGAGCCGAAGGCCACTGCATCGTCACTCGGCAGGAACTGGACGAAGCCCGTCTTGCCGTTCTCCAGGCAAGGGGTGATCCGGGCGAAGAGCGTGTCCCCATTCTGGAACTTCGAGCCGCTGTTGCCTTCCCGCTCCTCGATATCGGCAATCAGCATCGAGGTCTCCGAAAGCGAGCCCATCGGGACGAACGGCTTCAGCCCCTCCTTCGGAATGCGCACTTTGGGATTGATGGTGATCGCATCGGATGCGGCGACGACCTTCCACCCCTGCGGGATCAACCCCAGGGCCTCCGCACTCGCCTAGCATATTGATCTGATCCCCAGCATGCGCTCCCGTACTCCGTCATCCCACGCCGCCCCCTTGCGCTTGAGCCGAAGGCTGCTCTTGCGTGTGTCGGTCTTGTCGGCGCGGATGATGTTTAGCGCGATCTTGCGCAGCATCGACAGGTTCTGCGGCGCATTGTCCTTGGCGACCGTGCTGGCGTCCTCGCTGAAGCTGACGTCGAGGATCCAGTGAAGCCGGTTCTCCACGCCCCAATGCGCTCGCACCGCTGCAGCCAGTTGCTCGGCGGTGAGGGCGCGCGAGCTGATGTAGTAGCGCCGCTCCAGATCGGACTCCTTGTCGCCGACCACCCGCATGGAGTCGATGCGCCCGATCGTGACGCACTTTGGCCAGTCGCCCGGATCGACGATGCCCTTGGCCGAGAGCACCGAAGCGATCTGCCCGACGGTGCGCCCGTGGCCGCGCTCGACCAGCGCGCTGCGGTCGACCGATTCGACGCCGTGCTGGTCGATGAAGGCGATCTCGATCGCTTCGAGCAGCTTGGGCTGGTTGCCCTTGACCATCAGCAGGTAGTCGCCCTTCTTCGCAACGATCTGTTTGGCAATGCTTTTCTGGCAGCCCATGGCGTCGATCGTGACCAGCAGGCCCTTGATCGACAGTGCCTCCAGCAGCTCGGGAATTGCGGTGATCTCGTTGCTCTTGGCGGCGACCTTCTCCTGGCCGAGCACCAGTCCCAGCTCGGTGGCGAAGGCGCTGACCATGTGGATCGCGCTCTCGCCGCCGGTGCCCGAGCCGCGCACGGTCTTGCCGTCGATCGCGATCGTGCCGGCGAGGCCCGCATCGCCGCTGAGCGCCCCCACCACGCCACCGACCCAGCGCCGGAACACGTCCTCGAACTGCTTCGGGTCGAGCGCGCGCAGGATCCGCAGGAAGGTCTCCTCGGACGGGATGCCGTTCTTGAGCACGAGGAAGCGACGCAGCCACGCCTCCTTGGTGCGCGCCCAGAAGGTGATGTCCTCGACCGTGTCGCAGTCCGAGAGCACGGCGGCGATCAGGATCACCAGGATCTCCCGGAAGTCGTGCAAGGTGCCGTTGCTCGGCTTGCGCGGATCATCGATTTCGTCCAGATAGCTCATCAGGGAACCCCTTTGCGTCGCACTCACGCTCTTCGCCCAAAAGACGAGAGTAGACGCGATTTTCGAAGGGTCCACAAGATGAATGCATAAGATGTTGAATGTGAACGACTATTTCCGGGTGGCTATGCGATCAGGGAAAATGCATTCCGAGTGCGGAGGCCCTGGAGCACACCCCAGATCCTCAAGGGAGACACAGGGAGAAGCAGGAGCCATGACCACCGAGAATCAAGCAGCCTGCCTGAGACTCGTGTCACTCTTGGCGATGTGCTCCTTCAGTTTGCCGTCGCAAAAATCAGCCCAGTCCTGCCAGAGTTTCTTCAGCTCCCCGACGAATTCCGCACGGTTGTAGGCGGCACGCACGCGGTCGGCCTCCTTGTGAGCGAGTGCAACCTCGATCACATCCGGCCGATAGCTCCCCTTCTCATTGGCCCAGGTCGACGCCATCGCGCGGAGACCGTGAACCTCCATCACACCGGCAAAACCCCATCTCTTACGCCAGTTTGTCAAGGTCATGCGGTTCATCGACTCGCTTGGCTTCCTGCGGTTCGGAAAAACAGGTCCTTCCACCTTCGGTCCGAGTCCGCGCAAGAGTTCAACTGCCTGAGCACTCAAGAACACACGATGTTCCTCTTTGCCTTTCATCCTGGCCGGTGGAATTCGCCACTCGCCAGCGCTCAGGTCAAACTCCTCCCAACGCGCCCCCGTCACCTCAGATGTTCGGCTCCACGTCATAAGGAGCAACCGAAGCGCCGCTTTCGTTTCGAGCGAGGTCGCAGGCGCATCGTCTATCGTCTTCAGGAACTCTCCGAGCCGAGCAACAGGAAGCGACTTCCGCGGCACCGCTGAGCGCTTGGATGCATTGACGAGAACACGGGCACGCGGAGTCGGGTTTGCATCGACGAGTTCCAGATCCTCCGCGTACTCGAAGATCTGCCGTATGTAGCCGCGGCAATGGTGCGCAGTAACGGCCGCCTTTTCGTCCAGCTCCACCAGCAGGATGCGCAGTTCGTTACGCGAGATCTCGCTAACCGCTTTGTCGCCCAAGGGTTTCAGGACATGCTTCTCAAGCATGGCCCTCCGATGCTTAACCGTTCGTGGAGCTAGACTCGACGCCGTCGCATTCATCCACCGCTCGGCGACTGCGCGGAACAGATGCTCATCGGCTGCACGGTCGCGTTCGGATCGGCGCTTGGCCTCGTCTTTGGCATAGTCCGAGGGGTGCAGTCCCCTGGCAACCAACCAGCGCGCCGCCCGGTGCGCATTGCGGGCATTCTCCAGAGTGACCTCGGGAAACGCACCTATGGTCAGGGTCTGCTCCTTACCGCCAAGTCGGTACCGGTAGCGCCAGACCTTTGCACCGGTTGGCGGGATGTAGAGAGTGAGACCTCCCCCATCGGGAAGCTTCTGGGGTGTAACCGTAGGCTCGGCCTTACGTACCTTCACCGCGCTGAGCCGGCGAGTGAAGTCATCGGAGGTCAAGCGGTTCTGATCTGCAAGATCAAGGAGGATCTTGAGCGGGGAGAGTGTGGGCATAGTGGAAATCTGCGGGTCCGTTTACCCACAATTTTACCCACAATAGAGCTGGATTGCACCGGCTGCGCTTGGACAAGCCTGGACATTGAAATCTAAAATTCCTTTATATTTCAACAGTCTTTTGATTATTTCTGGACAAGCCCGGACATCATGAAACGCCCTCAGACCGGCATGTTCATGATGTCCTGGTAGGCCGTGACCAGGCGGTTGCGCACCTGGACCATCTGCTGGAACGACAGGTTGGCCTTCTGCAGGTTCACCATCACGTCCTGCAGATTGACGTTTGGGTCGCCAGCGGAAAAATTCTGCGCCATCGCGCGCGCTTCGCCTTGGGCGGCACTCACGTCCTTGAGGGCGGTGTTGAGCACATCGGCAAAGTTGACGCCGCCCGCGGGCGCGTCTGCCGCGGTGACGGTCTTGCCTTGTGCAAGCTGCGACACCGAGCGCAGTTCGCTCAGCATCTGGTCTATTCCACGGGTTTCCATGCTCTTTCCCCCGGCTTCAGGGTTTCGGTGACGTCAGTGTAGCCAAGCAAGTGGCGTGCCAGACAAGGTGCACACACGCGGCACGAACACGCGCGCCGAGGCGCACCGGTTTTTGCAGGAGAGGCGGCAACCGCCAACCACCCGCTGCCCTCACACGTCGTAGCCTTCCTCCCGGTACTGCTGCAGCTTGTAGCGCAGGGTGCGCTCTGAAATGCCTAGCTTTTCAACGGTCTTCCTGCGCGAGCCGGCGAACTCGCGCAGCGTGGCAAGGATGTGTTCGCGCTCGAGGTCCTTCATGTTCGCCGGACGCTCCGCTGTTGCAGACGGGGGGGCTACCGCCGCCAGCGGGCGGGACACCGCCGGCGCAGCCAAGACGTCGGCAGACATTGCGGCAGATATTGCCGGCGCGGCGGCAGCCGTTGCCGCCTCAGGCTTCCAATGCGGCAGGCACAGGCGAATGGTCTCGGCACTGACCTCCTCGCCCTGGGTCAGGATCAACACGCGTTGCATGGCGTTCTCCAGCTCGCGCACGTTGCCCGGCCAGGTGTAGTGCGCCAGCAGCGCCTCGGCGGCGGCCGAGAAGCGGGCCTGGCGCTGCCGGCGCGCGGCGTGGCGGGCGAGGAAGTGGCGCGCCAGCGGCACGATGTCGCCCGGGCGCTCACGCAGCGCAGGGATGGCGATCGGGAACACGTTGAGGCGGTAGTACAGGTCCTCGCGGAAACGCCCGGCGGCGACCTCGCGGAGCATGTCGCGGTTGCTGGTGGCGAGCACGCGGATGTCGAGCGCCACCGGCTTCTTGCCGCCGACGCGCTCCACCTCGCGCTCCTGCAAGACGCGCAGCAGCTTGGCCTGCAGGGCGAGCGGCATCTCGGAGATCTCGTCGAGCAGGATGGTGCCGCCCTGGGCCTGCTCGAACTTGCCCGGCTGCGCCGCCTGCGCGCCGGTGAAGGCGCCCTTCTCGTAGCCGAACAGGGTGGCCTCGAGCAGGTTCTCGGGGATGGCCGCGCAGTTGATGGCGACGAAAGGCCCCTTGGCGCGCGGCGAGTGCTGGTGAATGTAGCGCGCGACGACTTCCTTGCCGGTGCCCGACTCCCCCGACAGCATCACGGTGGCGTCGGACTCGGCCACGCGCGCGGCGAGCGCGAGCAGGTCGCGCGAATGCGGGTCTTCCGCCACCGTATCGTCTGCGACCGGCTGCACCGCGGCATAGCGGCGCACGCTCTCGAGCAGCGCCTCGGGCTCGAAAGGCTTCATCAGGAAGTCGCAGGCGCCGCCGCGCATTGCCGCCACCGCCTTGTCGACGTCGCCGTAGGCGGTCATCAGCAGCACCGGCGTCTGCGGCCGACGCGCACGCACCGCGTGCAGCACCTGCAGGCCGTCCATCGGCTGCATGCGCAGGTCGGTGATGACGAGGTTGAAATGGTCGCGCTCGATCGCCTCGAGCGCCGCCGGCCCGCCGTCCGCACCGGTGACGCGGTGGTGCGCCAACTCCAGGGTGAAGCACACCGCGTCGCGCAGCGCAGCATCGTCCTCGACGACGAGGATGTTGAGGGTCTCGATCATGGATGCTCTTGTCCGCCGTTGGGCGCACCTGCGGCCAGCGGCACGGTGAGGGTGAATTCCGCGCCCTGCCCCGGCGCCGAGCGCAGCGTGATGTCGCCACCATGGGCGCGCGCCACGCCGCGCGCGATCGCCAGGCCCAGCCCGGTGCCTTCGGCGCGGGTGGTGAAGAAGGGTTCGAACAGGCGCTCCTGCAGCTCGGGGGCGATACCGCGGCCGCTGTCGCGCACCGCAAAGCGCACCTCGGGCGTGCCGATGCCACTGTCGGTCGCGCTCACGCGGGTCGCTTCGCAATGCAGTGTGCCGCCCGCCTCGCAAGCCTGGATACCGTTCTCGAGCAGGTTGGTGAGCGCGCCGCCGAGCGCCTTGCGGTCGCCGATCACCTCGGCATCGCCGCAGGCGCAGGCGCAGGCGAAGCTCACCTTGCGCGCGCGCGCTACCGGCTCGAGGGTGTGCGCGAGCTCGGCGAGCAGCTCGCACACCGCGAAGCGCTGGCGGCCTGCGCTGTCGCCACGGGCGAACAGCAGCATGTCGCGGATCAGGCGCTCAAGATAGCGCAGGCGCTCGAGCGCACGGTCGGCCACCATCGCGCGCTGCGCCGGGTCGAGCTCGGGCTGGCGCAGGTTGCCGGTGTAGAGCAGCGCGGCGGCGAGCGGCGTGCGCAATTGATGGGCGAGCCCGGCAACCATCTCGCCCATCGCGGCGAGGCGCTCGTTGCGCTCGGCGGCGATCCGCATGCGATGGGTGTCGGTGATGTCGTGCACCAGCAGGATGCGTTCGGCGCCCGATTCGAGCTCGGACTCGGACAGCGCCAGCCGGCGCACCTCGCCGTCGTCGGCGATCAGGAACTCGCCCGCGGCGCCGCTTTCTTCCATGCGCGCGGCAAGCTCTGCCCACGGCTGGCCTGCGAGGTCGCTACCAAGCAGGTTTTCGGCGGCACGATTGGCCTGCACGACACTTCCGCCACGGTCGACCACCAGCACGCCGGCGGGCAAAGCGCCCATCAGCACGGCCAGGCGCTCGGTGAGCTGGCCGACCTGGGCCTGCAGCGCGTTGTAGGCCGTCGACAGCTCCTCCGAGGCGCGGCTGAACAGCGCGAAGGCCTCGGCGAGTTGTGTGGCGTTCAGCCGCGCAGCATCCAGCGCCGGCGTGGCCGGCACGCTCCGTGCCGGGTCGCCAGCGACAGCCGTTTCCGGCGTGGAAAGGTCGGATTCCGTTTTCACGACTTGCACTCTAAATGCGTCGGGCTCCATGGTAGCCGGCAAACAGGCGGCAAAAAATGCCGCTTTTCACACCATCGGTTTTGCACTCGCAGACGGACAATGCCCCCATCCCAACGCGCGCACGCAACAGGACCGCCATCATGGCCGCAGCAGAAAACACCGCCGACCTGCCCCCGGGCGCCGCTGCACTCGCAGGCGGCGAGGCCCCGCCCCCGACGCGAATGCAGCAGGCGCTGCAGAATCTCAACGCCCTGACCCAGCGCCAGAAGGTCGCCGGTGCGCTGGCGATCGCGCTCGCGGTCGCGCTGGTGGCCGGTTCGCTGATGTGGAACCAGGCGCCCGAGTACGCGGTGCTGTACTCCAACCTCGACGAACGCGAGGGCGGCCAGATCATCAACGAGCTGCAGCAGCGCAACGTGCCCTTCCGCATGTCGGCCAGCGGCAGCGCCATCCTGGTGCCCCAGGCCCAGGTGCACGAGACCCGCCTCCGCCTGGCCGCCGAAGGCCTGCCCAAGGGCGGGCTCGCCGGATTCGAGCTGATGGACGGACAGAAGCTCGGCATCTCGCAATTCAACGAACAGATCAATTACCAGCGCGCGCTCGAGGGCGAGCTGTCGCGTACCGTGCAGGCGATCGACGCGGTCGCCAGCGCGCGTGTGCACCTGGCGATGCCCAAGCAGACCGCCTTCCTGCGCGACGACCAGCGCCCGACCGCTTCGGTGATGGTGAACCTGCGCCCGGGCCGCGTGCTGGCCGCCAACCAGGTGGCCGGCATCGTGCATCTGGTGTCGTCGAGCGTGCCGCGGATGAGCGCCGAGGGGGTCAAGATCGTCGACCAGAACGGCAAGCTGCTCACCGAGCAGGCCGACCCGCTGATGCGCGCCGGCCTCAACGCCAACCAGCTCGAATACGTGCGCCTGCTCGAACAAGGCTTCATCGACCGCATCGACAGCATCCTGGTGCCGCTGGTCGGCAAGGGCAACTACGGCGCCCAGGTGGCGGCCGACGTGGATTTCAACCAGGTCGAGCAGACCGCCGAGACCTACAAACCGAACCCCACGCCCGACCAGGCGATCCGCAGCCAGCAGATCAACGAGGCCTTCAACCCGCAGGCGGGCGCGCAGGGCGTACCGGGCGCGCTCACCAACCAGCCGCCGGTGCCCGCGACCGCCCCGCTCACCGCGCCGCCCGTCGGCGCCGGCCAGGGCGCGGGCGCACAGGGTCTGGTGAGCGGCAACCGCAGCGCGGTGCTCAACTACGAGCTCGACCGCAGCATCCAGCACACCAGGCAGGCAATCGGCCAGGTCAGGCGCCTGTCAGTGGCCGTGGTGGTCAACAACCGCACGATTCCCGGCCCGGACGGCACCCCCACCACGGTGCCGCTGACCGACGAGGAGATCGCGCGCATCACCAATCTGGTGCGTGAGGCGGTAGGCTATAGCGCGGACCGCGGCGACACGATCAACGTGGCCAGCGGCGACTTCGCCGCCGACGGCGCACAGGTGGTCCTGCCGCCCTGGAAGGATCCCGAGATGATCGCGCTCGGCAAGGAGGGCCTGAACTGGCTGCTCGTGCTGGTGGCGATCCTGTTCGCCTACTTCGGCGTGATCCGCCCGCTGCTGCGCACAGTGGTGCCGCCCAAGGCCAAGGCGGACGAAAAGTCCGCCGCCGAAGGCGAGGCCGGAGAAGGCGAAGAGGGCGAGGACGGTGTCCGCGTAACGCTGTCGGGTGAGGAAGGCGAGGAGGTGGGCGAGACCTTCGAGGAGCTGCTCGAACGTGCGCGCTTGCTGACGCGCAACGACCCGAAGACGGTCGCCAACCTGATCAAGGACTGGATGGGCGTGAATGAGGAGGCCCGCAAGTGACGACGCCTGAAGAAGGTCTCGAGAAAGCCGCCCTGCTGCTGATGACGCTCGGCCCCGATGCGGCCGCGGGCGTGCTGCGCCAGCTTGGTCCGCGCGAGGTGCAGAAGCTGACGATGAAGATGTCGACGATGACGCCGCAGGCGCGCGATGCGGTCGAGCCGGTGCTGATCGAGCTCAACGCACAATTCGGCAGAGGGGCGCTGATTCAGTCCGACGACGACCAGTTGCGCGAGATGCTGACCAAGGCGCTCGGCGACGAACGCGCCAGCCAGCTGCTGTCGCGCATGATGAGCGGCTCGGAGACGGCCGGCATCGAGAGCCTGAAGTGGATGGACGCGCCCACCGCTGCCGACCTGATCAAGGGTGAACATCCGCAGATCATCGCCACCATCCTGGTTCACCTGGAGTATGACCAGGCCGGCGAGATCCTCAAGAACTTCGACCAGCGCCTGCGCAACGACGTGGTTCTGCGCATCGCCACCCTCGACGGCGTGCAGCCAAGCGCGCTCAAGGAGCTCAACGACGCCCTCACCCGCATGCTGTCGGGCGCCACCAGCGTCAAGAAGGCGGCGATGGGCGGCGTGCGCCATGCCGCCGAGATCCTCAACTTCGTCGGCTCCACCGCCGAGACCGAAGTCATCGACAACGTGCGCGAATACGATCCGGATCTGGCGCAGAAGATCCTCGACGAGATGTTCGTGTTCGAGAACCTGATCGACATCGACGACCGCGGCATCCAGAGCATCCTGCGCGAGGTACAGTCCGACTCGCTGATCATCGCGCTCAAGGGCGCGCCGCCCGAGCTGCGCGAGAAGATCTTCAAGAACATGTCGGCGCGCGCCGCCGAGATGCTGCGCGAGGATCTCGACGCCCGTGGCCCGGTGCGCCTGTCCGAGGTCGAGGCCGAACAGAAGGAGATCCTCAAGACGGTGCGCCGCCTGGCCGAAGAAGGCCAGGTCATGCTTGGCGGCAAGGGCGGCGACGATGGCTTCGTGTAATCAGGCGCGCCGCGGCTGGCGGGCGCAGCGATGAGCATCTCGCGCCACCAGGCGGTGGGCGCTTACCGGCGCTGGGAGCCGACCGACTTCGACGCCGAGGACGGCGACGGCACAGCCGCGCGCGCCCCCTCCCCGGCGCCCCCGTCCTGGCCCGCTGCCGCGCCTGAGGCCGGGCTGCCGCCCACCGACAGCGCGCCTGTGCCCGCCTCCGAGCCGACCCTGCCGCCCGACTTCCATCTGCCGACCGCCGAAGAGATCGAGCGCATGCACGACGAGATGCGCCGCGCCGGCTTCGAGGAAGGGCGCCGCGAAGGCCACGCCGAAGGCCTCGAGGCCGGCCGCGCCGAGGGCTACGCAGAGGGCAAGGCACGCGCCGAAGCCGAGGCACAGCGCCTGGTCGCGCTCGCCGATGGACTCGACGAGGCGCTGCGCAGCGTCGATGGCGAGATCGCCGAGGAGCTGATGGCGCTCGCGATCGAGATGGCGCGGCGGATGGTCAGGGTGACCCTCGCCGAGCATCCCGAGACCATCCTGGAGACCGTGCGCAGCGCCCTGCTGCAGTTGCCGCAGGGGCACGCGCAGATCCAGCTCCACCCGGACGATCTCGCCCTGGTGCGCGAAAACATCGGCGAGCAGTTCGCCCAGGCCGGCCATCGCCTGCAGGAAAACGCCCGCCTCGCACGCGGCGAATGCCGCATCGACGGTCAGGGCGCGCAGGTCGACGCGACCCTGGAGACGCGCTGGCGGCGCGTGCTCGAATCGATCGGCCACGAGCGTGCGCGCTGGCAGGTGGCGGACGCGGACCACGCGGACGACCCGGCATGAGCGATCACCGGGCGTTGTGGCGCGACTTTCTCGGGGACGGCCGGCGCCTGGTCGAAGGCTGCAACCCGCTCGAGGTGTCGGGCCGGCTCACGCGCATCAACGGCCTCGTGATGGAGGCGTCAGGCATCAAGCTGCCGCTCGGCTCCGGCTGCCGCATCCTGGTACCCGGCGGCGGCGCGGTCGAGGCCGAAGTGGTCGGCTTCAACGGTGACAAGCTGTACATGATGCCCACCGATGACGTCTTCGGGCTCGCCCCGGGCGCGCGCGTGCTGCCGATGGAGGTCGGTGTGCCACGCCTGGTGCCGGGAAAGCGCATCGGCCCGCGCCGGCGCGCCGCCGACCGCGCCAAGCACCTGCCAGTGGGTGACGCCCTGCTCGGGCGGGTGGTCGACGGGGCGGGCCGACCGCTCGACGGCCTCGGCCCGGTGCACACCCAGCAGACGCGCTCGCTGCAGGGGCGCGCGATCAACCCGCTCGCACGCGCACCGATCGCGCAGCCGCTCGACGTCGGCATCCGCGCGATCAACGCGCTGCTCACCGTCGGTCGCGGCCAGCGCCTGGGCCTGTTTGCGGGCTCGGGCGTGGGCAAGTCGGTGCTGATCGGCATGATGGCGCGCTACACCGAAGCGGAGATCATCGTCGTCGGCCTGATCGGCGAGCGCGGACGCGAGGTCAAGGAGTTCATCGAGCACAGCCTCGGCCCCGAGGGCCTGAAGCGCTCGGTGGTGGTCGCCGCGCCCGCCGACACCAGCCCGCTGATGCGCATGCAGGGTGCCGCCTACGCCACCACGGTGGCCGAATACTTCCGTGACCAGGGCAAGCAGGTGCTGCTGATCATGGATTCGCTCACCCGCTATGCCATGGCGCAGCGCGAGATCGCGCTCGCGATCGGCGAGCCGCCGGTGACCCGCGGCTACCCGCCGAGCGTGTTCGCCCGCCTGCCGGCGCTGGTCGAGCGCGCCGGCAACGGCCCCGAGGGCGGCGGCTCGATCACCGCGTTCTACACCGTGCTCGCCGAGGGCGACGACCAGCAGGACCCGATCGCCGACGCTGCGCGCGCGATCCTCGACGGCCACTTCGTGCTCTCGCGCAACCTCGCCGACCAGGGCCACTACCCGGCGATCGACATCGAGCAGTCGATCTCACGTGCGATGCACAGCCTGGTGGGCGACGACCACTTCGGCGTGGTGCGCCAGTTCAAGCAGTTCTTCTCGCGCTACCAGCGCTCGCGCGACCTGATCGCGGTCGGCGCCTACCAGCCCGGCGGCGACCCGCTGCTCGACATGGCGGTGAAGCTGTATCCGAAACTCGAGCTCTTTCTGCAGCAAGGCATCAACGAACACGAAACCTACGAGGGCGCGCTGCAGAAGCTGGCGCAGGTGTTCGGGTGAGTGCGGCGTGAGGCGCAAGCCGCCGCGCCCGGGGCGGGATGCAGGCGCGGCGCAAGCCCCCGAATGCGGCCGCGCCGCAATCGACGGCGGCGACGCGAACCAGCGCCATGTTGGCGCCTTCCGGCGCTCCCACAGAGGGAGCGCCCTGCATGGATGCGTCATGGGTGCCGCGATCGCGAGCACTTCGTCACGGTCGACGGTCAGCCAGTTGGAAACTGCCCACCTCGGGTCAGCCGCGAGCGGCTAGAATGCCGTTCGCAATGCCCCTTCAATAGACACCGATGCCCGCCCCCTTCCACCTCCAGCCCCTGCTCGATCTCGCCAACACGCGCACCGACGAAGCTGCGCGCAAGCTCGGTGAACTGGTCGCCGCCGAACGCGACGTCGACCAGAAGCTGAAGATGCTCGAGGACTATCGCCACGAGTACCACGAACGCTTCCTGCAGGCCGCGCGCGAGGGGCTCAGCCCCGAGGCGTGGCGCAACTACAGCGCGTTCATCGGCAAGCTCGATGATGCGATCGGCGTGCAGCGCAAGGTGGTGGACCAGTCGCGCGAACGCACCGCCGAAGGCCAGCAGGCCTGGCTCGCCCAGCGCACCAGGCTGAAGGCCTTCGACACCTTGTCGCAGCGCCATCAGAGCGAGGTCGCGCGCAGCGAGTCGCGCCAGGAACAGAAGCGCTCCGACGAGCACGCCGCGCGCCGCGGCAACGAGGACGCCTGAGCGCCAAGACCCGCGCAAGTAAGGCCAGGACAGGACCTCGATCACCCCATGGCATGAGGTTTGCTTTGGATGAGCTGTCGGATCGCCCGCGATCCCTTGCATCCCGCCCACCCGAGGCTCGCAATCATGTCCGCTCAGATCTTCGCTCCCAGTCTCGCCAACAACCTGCGCATCGGCACTCTGTCCGCCCGCTCCGGCGTCGCCGCGCTCGAAGGGCTCGGCGCGCCGTCCGACAGCTTTTCGCGCACGCTCGACCAGCGCATGCGCGCACCAGACCCGGCTCCGCGCCCGGCCGAGCACGCGCGCGCGCCCGAACGCCCGACCACCACGCCGAACCCCGCACGCGAACCGGAACGCAGCGCGGCCGAAGGCAGTCGCAGCGCCTCGACGGAGCGGCCGCAACGGGGCAACGAGAACGGCGCCGGCGATCCCCCGGCGGATCAACCGACGACGTCCGGGCAGACCGATGCGAACGCGACGGCAGCGCAGGACACCGCGACCGGGCAGACGACCGAAACCGACAGCGCCGACGGCACCGACGGCACCGCTGCCACGGCAGCACGCAATGACGGAGCGTGGGGCGCGCTCGCCGGTGATCCCGCGGGCGCCCTTGCCGCGGCAAGCGCCGAAACGCTGGCAGGCGCCAGCGATGACGAGGCGGCAGCAGTCGCCCCCACCGACCCGGCAGCGCTTGCCGGCCTGCCGGCAGCGATTGCCGCCCTGCTGGCCGGTCGCGCCGAGGCGCCGGTGAGCGAGGGCGAGCACGGTGCGCTGCAGCTCGCCGCCGAAGGTGGCCGCAAGTCGCTTCAGAATTCGGCCCTGCTGCCGAAAACCGATCTGTCGGCGCAGATGGGCGGCGGCAACGGCAGCGGCAGCGCAGCGACGCCGGCCTTCCTGTTGCAGGGCCGGGAGTTCGCAGCAGCCGCGGCCGCCCGCAGCATGGCTGGCGCACCCGGCGCGCAGGCGCTGGCGGGCGAAGCCGCAACCGGTTCCGCCACGCCACCGGCAGGCTTAATGCAGTCCCATGCCCCGCTGCAGATGCTGCGCCACGCCCCGGCCACCCAGCCGGCGACGCCGCAACTGCCGGTCGCCACGCCGGCCGGCGAAGCGGGCTGGGCCGAGGACGTGGGCAACCAGGTGCGCTGGATGCTCGGCCGTGCCGAGAGCAAGGCCGAGCTGGTGCTCACGCCGCCGAACATGGGCAAGCTCGAGGTCTCGATCAACCTCGCCGGTGACCAGACCACGGCACAGTTCATCGCCTCGAACCAGGCCGCGCGCGACGCGCTCGAACGGGCGATGCCGCAACTGCGCGAAGCGCTGCAGCAGGCGGGCATCACGCTCGGCGACGCCAGCGTGAGCACCTCCAGCCAGGGGCGCGACGGTGAGGGGCAGCAGGGCCGCAGCGGGCGCGGCGGGAACGGCGACACCGCGGCAGCGGAAGGCCCCGGCGGCGGCAACGCCGGGGGGTGGGTGAAACAGCACCAGGGGATGGTCGACACCTTCGCCTGAAGCGCATGAATTGGGGCGGCTCTGCCCCACTAATCGGCGCTTTGGCGGATGCGGCCCTCCTGGATAATTCGATCCATAGGCAAGGAGAATCGCATGGCCAAGGCGCCGGCAAAAACCGAAGAAGGCGAAGACGTCCCGAGGAAGAAAGGCAAGCTCGGCCTCATCCTCATCATCGTTCTGGTGGTGATAGTGCTTGTGCTGGGCGCACTCGTGGGCCTTCTGCTGCTCAAGGGCGGCAAGGACAAGGGCCACGACGAGCCTGGCGAACAGGCCGCGCAGCATCAACCGCAGCAGTTGCAGACGACCGGCACGGTCGACCTGACCAAGCCGCCAACCTTCATCCCGCTCGACGCGTTCACCGTCAACCTGCGTCGCGACGAGGGCGACCACTACCTGCAGGTGGTGGCGGTGCTCAAGGTGGCCGATGCCACCATGGACCCGACGCTCAAAGCCTTCATGCCGGAGATCCGTCACCGCATCAATCTGCTGCTGTCGAGCAAGCTGCCATCGGAGGTTGCCACCGTCGAGGGCCGCGAGTCGCTCGCGCTGTCGATCACCGAGCACATCAACGAAGCGCTCGGCTTCAAGCCGGTGCGCGACGCCGCGGGCAAACCGGTGCCCAACGGGCCGGTGCAGGCGGTGTTGTTCACCTCCTTCATCATCCAGTAAGGACGGCCGCCATGTCCGCGGACTTTCTCTCCCAGGAAGAGGTCGACGCCCTGTTGCGGGGCGTCACTGGCGAGTCGGACGAGCCGGTCGCAGACGATGGCGGCGCGGAGGGCGTCCGCCCCTACAACCTGGCCACCCAGGAGCGTATCGTGCGCGGGCGCATGCCCACGCTCGAGCTGATCAACGAACGCTTCGCGCGCTACCTGCGCATCGGCCTGTTCAACTACATGCACCGCAACGCCGAGGTCTCGGCGGGGCCGATCAAGGTGCAGAAGTACGCCGAGTTCGTGCGCAACCTGGTGGTGCCCACCAACCTCAACCTGATCATCGCCAAGCCGCTGCGCGGCACCGGGCTGGTCGTCTTCGACCCCAACCTGGTGTTCCTGGTCGTGGACAACATGTTCGGCGGTGACGGCCGCTTCCACACCCGCGTCGAAGGCCGCGACTTCACCCAGACCGAGCAGCGCATCATCCGCGCCATGCTCGACGTGGTGTTCACCGAATACGTGCGCGCCTGGGCCCCGGTGTTCGCGCTCCAGCCCGAGTACGTGCGCTCGGAGATGAACTCCCAGTTCGCCAACATCGCCACGCCCTCCGAGGTGGTGGTGGCGACCAGCTTCTCGCTCGAGTTCGGCGGCTCGCAGGCCGAGATGCACATCTGCTTCCCGTACTCGATGCTCGAGCCGATCCGCGACCTGCTCTATTCGGCCATGCAGAGCGACCACCTGACCTCGGACCGACGCTGGATCAAGCTCCTGAGCCGCCAGTTGCAGACCGCCGAGGTCGAGCTGTCGTGCGCCTTCGGCAACGCACGGGTGGCGCTGCGCGACATCGTGGACATGCGCGTGGGCGACGTGATCCCGCTCGCCGTGCCCACGGTACTGCAGGCGGAGGTAGACGGTGTCCCGGTGTTCGAGTGCCGCCAGGGCACGCGCAACGGGCGCTACGCACTCAAGGTCGAGCGTTTCATCACCGCCGAGGAAACCGACCCCCCCACGATTCCGGGAGGCCAGAATGGCTGACGAGAACCTGATTACCGACGACGACTGGGCTGCCGCAATGCAGGAGCAGGCGGCGACCGAGGAAGGCGACAGCGAGGCCGACCGCGTGGCGGCCGAGCTCGCCGCCGCGACCATGGGCGATTCACCTTACCAGGCGCGTCCGGCCAGCCAGATCTTCGAGGACTTTGGCGCACCGGCCGGAAAGCCGGGCTCGCTGAACGATTTCGACCTGATCCTCGACATCCCGGTGCAGATCACCGTGGAGCTCGGCCGCACCAAACTGTCGATCCGCAACCTGCTGCAGCTCGCCCACGGCTCGGTGGTCGAGCTCGACGGCCTGGCCGGCGAGCCGATGGACGTGCTGGTCAATGGCACCCTGATCGCCCAGGGCGAGGTCGTGGTGGTGAACGACAAGTTCGGCATCCGCCTGACCGACATCATCACGCCCGCCGAGCGCATGCGGAAGATCCGCAACTGAGCCCGTCGATGCAGTCGTTGCGCAGCGCCCTCTCCCTGCCGCTCGCTCTGGCCGCCGCGCTCGCTGCGGCGCCGGCCGGTGCACAGGCGCAGGTGCCCTCCACCGCCGCGGCCCCCCCTGCAGGCGCGCCGGAGCTCGGCGCCAGCCTGCTGCAGATGATGTTCGGCCTCGCCGTGGTGATCGCGCTGCTGTTCGGTTGCCTGTGGGTGATCCGTCGCCTCGGCGCACCGCGCGGCGGCGGCGCGGCGATCAAGGTGCTGGGTGCGGCCGCGGTCGGACCGCGCGAGCGCGTGGTCCTGGTCGGTATCGGCGACGACGTGCTGGTGCTCGGCGTGGCGCCCGGCAGCGTGAGCAAGCTGCACGAAATCAAGCGTGCCGAATTGCCGCTGGCGGCCGACACGCCCGGCCCGGCCGCCCCCGGCGGCAAGGCCTTTGCCGCGTGGCTGCGGCAGGCGACGGAGCGGCGCGATGCGCAGTGAGCGCACGCCGATGAACGGCGCGGCGAGCGCGAGACGCCTGTTCCTGGGCTGTGCGCTCGCTGCGCTGCCGCTGCTCGCCACGGCACAGGCCCTGCCCGCGCTCACCACCTCGCCTGCGGCGGGTGGCGGCACGACCTACAGCCTCACCATCCAGACCCTGATGCTGATGACGCTCCTGAGCTTCATCCCGGCATTGGTGCTGATGATGACCAGCTTCACGCGCATCGTCATCGTGTTCTCGCTGCTGCGCCAGGCGATGGGCACGCAGACCGCGCCGCCCAACCAGGTGCTGCTCGGGCTGGCGCTGTTCCTGACCTTCTTCGTGATGGCGCCGGTCGGCGACCGCGTCTACACCGACGCCTATCTGCCGATGTCCGAGGGCCGCATCCAGTTTGACGAAGCGCTCGAGCGCGCGACCGTTCCGGTCAAGGGCTTCATGCTCAAGCAGGTGCGCCAGCCCGATCTGGAGCTCTTCGCCGGCCTCGCCAAGGTGCCGCCGGTGGAAAAGGCCGAAGACCTGCCGATGCGGGTGGTGATCCCGGCCTTCGTCACCTCCGAGCTCAAGACCGCGTTCCAGATCGGCTTCATCGTGTTCATCCCCTTCATCATCATCGACATGGTGGTCGCCTCGGTGTTGATGTCGATGGGCATGATGATGATGTCGCCGGTGATCGTGTCACTGCCCTTCAAGATCATGCTCTTCGTGCTGGTCGACGGCTGGACGCTCTTGATCGGCTCGCTGGTACAGAGCTTCGCGGTGTAGCCGCGCACACCCGAGGAGAACGCCCATGACCCCCACCGCCGTCATCGAACTCGGCCGCCAGGCAGTCGAAGTCACCTTGCTGGTGTCGGCGCCGCTGTTCCTCGCCGCGCTCGTCACCGGTCTGGTGATCAGCATCTTCCAGGCCGCCACCCAGATCAACGAGATGACCCTCTCCTTCGTGCCGAAGCTGGTGGCAACCTTCGTGACCCTCGTGCTGGCCGGGCCGTGGATGATCACGCTGCTCACCGACTTCATGCGCCGCCTGATCGAGTCGATCCCGGCGATGATCGGCTAGCGCGCGCCTCGGCGCCCGCCCATGATCGACGTCTCCGCCGCCCAGCTCGACGCCTGGATCGCCGCGCTGATGTTTCCGCTCGGGCGCCTGCTCGGGCTGTTCTCGTCGGCACCGGTATTTTCCAACCGCGGCGTGTCGATGCGCCTGCGGCTGGCGATCGGGATGGGCGTGGCGATCGCGGTGCTGCCGGTTATGCCGCCGATGCCGCAGGTGCCGCCGGGCTCGGGCCTGGGCCTGGCGATCTTCGCGCAGCAGATCTTCATCGGCATCGCGATCGGCTTCGTGATGCGCATCGTGTTCGCTGCGGTCGACATGGCGGGCGCGCTGATCGGCATGCAGATGGGCCTCTCGTTCGCCGTGTTCTTCGATCCCGACGCCGGCGGCCAGACCGTGGTGCTGTCGGATTTCCTGAACCTGCTGGCGACGCTGATCTTCCTCGCCATCAACGGCCATCTGCTGATGGTGGATGTGCTGGTGCGCAGCTTCGAGTGGCTGCCGGTGGCCACCGCGGCGGTTGACGCCGGCGGCTGGGCGTTCATCGCGCGCGCAGGCGTGACGGTGTTCTCGGCCGGCCTGCTGCTGTCGCTGCCGATCATCGCGATCCTGCTGGTGGCCAACATCGCGCTCGGTGTGCTGACGCGGGCGGCACCGCAACTGAACCTGTTCGCGGTGGGCTTCCCGATCACGCTCACCGCCGGTTTCATTGGCGTGCTGCTGGTGATGACGAACTTCGCCCCGGTGTTGCAGGGCCTGTTCGAGCGCAGCTTCGACACCATCACCCTGCTGCTCGACGCCCTCGCGCCGCGCACCGGGGAGTGAGCCGCCGGCTCAGAGTCCGGGAAAGGTGTGCGAGCGCACGAGACGGATCTCGCCACTGGCGAAGCGGTGCGCAAAGGGCCGGGTCGACTCGATGCCCTCCTCCCAGCTCAGCACGTCGAAGCCGGCGAAGCCGCCCGCCACCGCCACCTGGCGCGCGTTGCGCAGGAACACCCGGCGCGCCTCGCCCTCACCGCCGGTGGCGAGCGCCTTCATGCGCAGGTCCATGCGCAGGCGGTCCTCGCCACTGCGGCTGACGTCGATCGTCCAGGTCGGCGCGAGCGGGTCGTAGATGCCGTACGCGACCAGCATCCCGGCCAGATATTCCGGCTCGAGATAGGACAGATCGCTCGCCATCCACACCGCACCCACCGCCGCGACCACGGCCCCGGAGACGGACCCGGCGCGCTCGCCGAGCGCGCTGCCACCGGTATCGGATGCACATCCGGCCGCCAGGATGGCCAGGGAGGCGGCAAGCGCAGGAGCGGTGCGGCGCATGGCTCAGCTCAGGTAGTTGAACAGCGACAGCGCAGTCGTCTTGAGGAAGGACTGCTGAGCGGCCTGCAGGTAAGTCTGCTGCTGGGTAAGGCGCGAGATGGCCTCGTTGTAGTCGAGGTCCTGCAGATTGGACAGTGTGGTGGCGTATTGCAGGTCGAGGTCGGTGCCGATGAGGCCGAGCTGCTCGATCTCCACCTGCTGGGAGCCGATCTGGGCCCGCGCGGTGAGGACCTTGTCGAGGCTGGTGTCGAGTCCGCCGAGCGCGCTGCGAACCGCCGCGCTCGCGTCACCGCCGCCTTCGAGCGCCTGGATGAACTCGCCGAGCACCTTGAACACGCTCTCGTTGCCGCCACCGAACACGCTCTCGCCCGCGAAGCTGACCGGCATGAAGCGGGAGGACGAGACCTGCATGGTGCGCGTGCCCTGGTCGCCTTCATAGTTCGCGACCATTGCCGCGGCATCCTTCTCGAACGGCGTCGTATCGGACTTGTAGCCGGCGAACAGATAGTCGCCATTGGCGTCGCGGGTGTTGGCGATCGCCAGCATGGCGTCGAACTGCCCGCGCAGGTCAGTGGCGATCGACTGGCGATCGCTCTGCGACAGCGCAGGGTTACCGGCAGCGAGCACCCGATCGCGCGCGTACTGGATGAGGTCGGTGGCGCCGTCGAGCTGACCATCGACCAGCTTGAGCGCGTCGTCGGCGTAGCCCTGGTTGGTGATGAACTGCTTGTTGACGCTTTGCGACTGGGTGACGTCGAGCGCGCGCGCAGAAGCCACCGGGTCGTCCGCCGGGGTCAGGATCTTGCGTCCGGTGGCGATCTGCTGTCCGGTGTGGAGCAGCGCCGCCGACTGTGTCTGCAGGGCGCGCACGCCCTGGTCGTAAATCATGTTGGTCGATACACGCATGATGCGTTCTCCCTCAGCGGCCGATCGCCAGCATTTCGTCGAACAGGCGCTGCGCCACCGACATCACCCGCCCCGCAGCCTGGTACGTCTGCTGGAAGCGCACCAGGTTGGCCGCCTCCTCGTCAAGGTTGACGCCCGACACCGAGTCGCGCGCCGAGGTGGCCTGCGCCAGCAACGCACCCTGGGTGCGCTCGCCGGCCTGCACCTCGCGCGTCTTGCTGCCGATCTTCGCCACCAGTTGCGCGTAAGCGTTGTTGAGCGTCGCGGTCGGTGAGCTGCCGCTGCCAGCGCCGAACATGAGCTTGTCGGTCTGCAGCGCGCCGAGCAGCGCGGCGTTGCGATTGTCGGCGATGCCGCCCCGGTTGTCGGCGAGGGTGATGGCATCGTTAGCGGCAGGCGTACCCGAAACCTTGAGCTCGATCTGCACCCCACCAGGCCCGGTGAGCGTGAACAGCTTGCCGGAGGCTTCGGTCGCCGGATCGTAGGCGAGCGTGGCGGGCCATCCGGCAACGGCAGGCGCAAGGGCGAAGCTGCCGCTGGCGGCGTCGAACCGGTAGCTCAGCGGCGACATCGCCAGCGGTGCGCCTGGCATCAGGCCGCCGGCGTCGGCAAAAACCGCCGGCTCGACCTGCAGGGAGCCGGTGTTGGTGGCCGCAACGCTGGCCAGCACGGGCGAGCCCGCCGCGACGCCGCGTGGATCGTTGATGGCGACGCCGATCCCCGCTGCCACGTAGCGCGTCGGGAAGACGAAGACCTGACTGGGCATCGAGGCATCCAGCCCACTGAAGCGAAGCCCTTCGTGTTGCGCCTCGCCGCCCGTGACCGCCAGCTCCTCGCTTCGACCGGAGGCGATGTCGGTGATGAAGAACCTCGCGCCGTCCCTGCGCAGCTCGTAGTCGCTACCGGTCAGGGACGCGAGCGACGCCGGGTCGATGGCGACGTCCACGCCGCTGGTCGGCGGCTCCACGCGCGCAGTGCCGAGCCTGAAAAAGTTCTCGCCGAGCGTTCCGTCGAGGTCGATACCCAGCTTGTGCTGCCCGTTGAAGGCGGTGGCGAAGGTGGCCGCGATCAGGCCGAGGCTGCGCTGCGCCGGCTCCATGCCGTCACGCCGCACCGCGAGCAGGCCACCGAGTTCGCCACCGGTGATGAGGCTTTCGGCGAGGGGCGTCTGCGTCCCGCTGGGGCCGCTGACGAGGACCATCGGCCGTCCGTTCTCGTCGAGCGTGTCGCCGATCGAGAGCTGCTTCGCTTCACTGCCCAGCACCAGCCCCTGCCCGGAGCCGATGAAGATCGACAACGAGCCATCGCGCTGCGGCACGGCATTGGCCTTGACCAGCGTATTGAGCTCGGCGATGGCCTGGTCGCGCTGATCGAGCAGGTCGCTCGCGGCAGCGCCCGAACCGACGGACTGCGAAACCACGATGCGCTGGTTGAGCTCGGCGATCGCACCGGCGTAGCCGTTGATGCTGACCATCGTGGAGGCCATGTCGGTCTCCACGCCCTGGGCGATCTCGCCGATGCGCGCATCGAGCGTGCGAAAGCGCGCCACCAGGGTTTCGCCGGTCGAGATCAGCGCCTGGCGGGCGGCGATGTTGGTCGGGTTGGACGACACGCTCTGCATCGCTGCGAAGAACTCGTTGAACGCGGGGGTGAGGCCGGTGTCAGCGTCAGCAAGCACGTTATCGACCTGCGAGATGAAACGATTGTAGGCGGCGTATTCGGCGCGGCGGTTGTCGGCGCTTAGCACCTGGCTCTCGAGCAGCGCGCTGTAGGCGCGCTTGACGCCGGTGATGCCGGTGCCCGTGCCGAAGAAGGCGCCGCCGAGGTATTGCGGATCCCGCGCTTCCTGGGTGACGCGCTGGCGGTGAAAGCCCGGCGTCGCGGCGTTGGCGATATTGTGGCCGGTGGTGTTGAGGTAGGCCTGGGAGGCGTTGAGGCCGGTCAGTCCGATATTGAGCAAGGCCGACATGATGTGTCCCTGATGCGCTGGTTTGAGCCTTTATGTGCAAGAACCTTGCCAGGCATGTTCAAGCCGCCCCGCGCTTCAACCCGTCGTCGACAGCGCGTTGCGCAGCGTGTTGCCGCCGATGATGCGGGTGAGCTTGTCTGCGTACATCGGGTCGGTGGCGTAGCCCGCATCCTGCAGGCTGCGCGCGAACGCGGCGGCGTCGGTCTGGCCGAGCACGTCGGCGTAACGCGGACTGCGCGTCATCAGGTTGGCGTAATCGCGGAAGGCTTCGGCGTACGAACCATAGGCGCGGAAGCGCGAGGGCTCGGTGTAGGCCTGACCGCCGGCGTATTCGGTGACCTCGCGCGCCACCGTGTTGCCGGTCCATGCCGAACCGGCCTTGATATTGAAGAGGTTGTGACTCGGGCTGCCATCTTCGAGGCGCAGCTGCCTGCGCCCCCAGCCGGTCTCGAGTGCGGCCTGGGCGACCATGAACTGTGCAGGGATACCGGTCTTGCGACTGGCTTCGAGCGCGTGCGGCCACACTTCGGTGACAAAGTCCTGTGCGTTCCTGGACACCGCGCCGCCCGCGTCGCGCGCGCTGCGCACCGCCGAATCGAGGCGTGCCTCGAGCGCGGCGCGCTCGTAGACCGAGAGCGCGGAGAATCCGCCAGCCGAGTCTGCCGCGCCCAGGCCGGGCCGCCGTGCCGTTGCCGGCAAGGCGCCAGCCTGCAGGGCGGCAGCACTTTCCGCTTCGCGCGCGCGAACGGCAGGAATTGCCGGCCGGCGGGGGACATTGGCCAGATCGAAGCCATTCGTGCCGGCCGCGTCGGCCTGCGCAACGGCCGGCTTGCCGCCGAGCTGGCGATACAGCATCTCGGACAGGCCGGTGCCGCCCGACTGTGCCATGTCGAGCGCCATCTGCTGGTCGAGCATGCCCTGCCAGGAGCGCGTCTGCTCGCTATCCATCAAGCCGCCCTGCGTGGTCGTCGCACGCATCGACTTCATGACCATCTGCAGGAACAGCCCCTCGAACTGCCTGGCCGCGGCACGCAGCGCCTCGTCCGACTGGCCGTCGGTGCGCGCGAGGCGCTTGAGATCGCCGAGCGCGTTGGGGTCGAGCGCGTTGAGCTGGAAGCCGGCGTTCATGCTGTATTCCTCAGATCACCTCGAGTTCGGCGCGCAGCGCGCCGGCCGCCTTCATCGCTTGCAGGATGGATACCAGGTCCATCGGCTTGGCTCCAAGCGTGTTGAGCGCCTTGACCACGTCGGCCAGGTTGGCCCCCCCCTTGACGTTGAACAGCGCGCCGCCGTCCTGGGCGATGTCCACCTGGCCGCGCTGGGTGACCACGGTCTGCCCGCCCGACAGCGGCGCCGGCTGGCTGACCTCGGCCTCGGTATTGACGGTGACGGTAAGGTTGCCGTGGGCGACCGCACAGTTCTGCAGCGTCACGCGCTGGTTCATCACCACCGATCCGGTGCGCGCGTTGACGATCACCTTGGCAGCCTGCTGCATTGGCGTGACCTCGAGGTTCTCGATGTAGCCGAGGAAGGCGACGCGCGCGCTCGAATCGGCCGGCGCGCGCACCTGAATGCTGCGCCCGTCGAGCGCGCTGGCTGTACCTGGATAGGACAGGTTGATCGCATCGACGACACGCCGCGCGGTGCCGAAGTCGGCGTCGTTGAGCTCGAACACGACCGAGTCGCCCTGCCCGAGCGCCGTCGGCACCGCGCGCTCGACCGTGGCGCCGCCGGGAATGCGGCCTGCCGAGAGGTGATTGATGACCAGCGAGGCACCGCCGCCCTGTGCGCCCGCGCCCCCCACGGCCATGTTGCCCTGGGCGATCGCATAGACGTTGCCGTCGGCGCCTTTCAGCGGCGTCATCACCAGGGTGCCGCCGCGCAGGCTCTTGGCGTTGCCGATCGAGGACACGGTGACGTCGATCGCCTGACCCGGGCGCGCAAAGGGTGGCAGGTTGGCGGTGACCATGACCGCAGCGACGTTCTTCAACTGCTGGTTGGTGCCCGGCGGCAGCGCCACGCCCATGTTGCCGAGCATGTTGATGATGCTCTGCACGGTGAAGGGTGTCTGCGTGGTCTGGTCGCCCGAGCCGTCGAGACCGACGACCAGGCCATAGCCGACGAGCTGGTTATCGCGCACACCGGCCACCGAAGCGAGATCCTTGATGCGCTCGGCGGCAGCCTCGGCGGCGGTGCTGTAGAAGGTGCCGGCGGCGAGCAATGCCACCAGGGCGCGCAGCAACAGGGTTGAAAGCCTGGACATGGCTTCGTCCTCAGAAAGGCATGATGGCGACGAAGAAGCGCTGCAGCCAGCCCATGGTGTTGGATTCGTCGATGAAGCCGCTGCCGCGGTATTCGATGCGCGCATCGGCAACCTGGATAGATTGCACGGTGTTGGCCGCGGTGACGTTGTTGGGGTTGATCACGCCCGAGAAGCGGATGAACTCGTTGCCCTGGTTGATCGCCACCATCTTCTCGCCCGACACCAGCAGGTTGCCGTTGGGATAGACGTCGATCACGGTGACGGTGATCGTGCCGTTGAAGGCGTTGTTGGCGGCGGCCGCACCCTTGCCATCGAAGTCCGACGCCGCGTCAGCCTCTGCCGCAAGGCCGCTGAGCCCACTCAACGGCAAGCGCGTGATCGGCCCGATGCTGGCCGTCATGCTGCCGTTGCGGGTGGCGTTGGCGTTGGCGCTTTTCTGCGCGGTGTTGCGCTCGACGAGGTTGATGGTGATGGTGTCGCCCACATTGCGCGCGCGCCGGTCTTCGAACAGCGGGCGCGCATAGGCGGCATGGTAGATCGAGCCGGTGGCGGGCAGGGCTTGCGCGCGCGATTCTGGGCGCGCGGTCATCGGCTGATGCACCGCGGTCGGCGTCGTCGGATAGATCGACGCGCAACCGGACAGCAGGGTCAGGACGACCAGGGCGAGCGCAGCGGAGACCTTCATCGCGGCGCGCCTCAGAGCTGGGTCAACCGACCGAGCATCTGGTCGGAGGTGGAGATGGCGCGCGAGTTGAGCTCGTAGGCGCGCTGGGTGACGATCATGCTCACCAGCTCCTCGGCCACGTTGACGTTCGAGACCTCGACATAGCCTTGATTGAGCACCCCGGAGCCGTTGGTACCGGGCTGGTTCGGCGTGGCGACGCCGCTGGAGGCGGTCTCGTAGAACAGGTTCTCGCCCGCGGCCTGCAGGCCACCCGGATTGACGAAGGTGGCAAGCTGGATGGCGCCAATCTCGACCGGCGCCGCCTGTCCGGCTTGCAGCACGCTCACGGTGCCGTCCTTGCCGATGGTCACCGACAGCGCATCGGCGGGAATGTTGATGTTGTCGGCCAGCGTGTAGCCGCTGGCGGTGACGAGGTTGCCCTGGCTGTCGAGCTGGAAGGCGCCGTCGCGGGTGTAGGAGGTCGTGCCGTCGGGCATCGAGATCTGGAAGAAGCCGTTGCCCTGCACCGCGACGTCGAGCGAGCCGCCAGTCTGCTGCAGCGTGCCCTGGGTGAAGATGCGCTCGGTGGCCACCGGCTTGACGCCGGTGCCGATCTGCAGGCCGCTGGAGATCTGCGTCTGCTGGGTCGACTGCGCGCCGGGCTGGCGGATGGTCTGGTAGAGCAGATCCTCGAAGATCGCACGCTGGCGCTTGAAGCCATTGGTGGAGACGTTGGCGAGGTTGTTGGAGATCACGTCCAGCGAGGTTTGCTGGGCATCCAGCCCGGTACGGGAGGTCCACAGGGAGCGGATCATGATTGTTTCCTTTGCCTTGCGTTGCCGGTGCGGCAGGAATTTCCGCCACTTGATGGCGAAACTTGCCGGAAATTGCCCAAACTTGAGGCTTTTTTGCCGCTTTTCGATGGAAACAGTTTAGGCCGGCGCCGTCACCGATCATCCTGAGATAAGCAACGCAAAAACCGTGCTAATCGAAACGAACGAGCCTTCGATGCCGCCCCGCCTCGTGCGCAGCCGCGCGCGGTCAGCCCTGGCCGAGCACCTGCGCCGCGGCGCGGTCGTTCTGCTCGGCGGTCGACAGCATGCGGGTCTGCATCTCGAACTGGCGGGCGAGCGAGATCATCTGCACCATCTGGTCGACCACGTTGACATTGCTGCCCTCGAGGTAGCCGCCGGCGACCCGGACGCCGGGATCGGCCGCCGCGGGCGCCCCGCCCTGCACACGGAACAGGCCGTCGTCACCGCGCACCAGCCCGGCCTCGGGCGGATTGACCAGCTTGAGCTGGGCGACCACGTTGACCACGCCTGGCTGGCCGGGCTGCGCGGCCGATATCGAGCCGTCGGCACCGATGGTGATCTCGTTGTCGGGCGGGATCGTGACCGGCCCGCCGTCGCCCAGCACCGGCTTGCCATCACGCGTCTGGAGGACACCGTTGGCGCTGACCTCGAGGCTGCCGTTGCGGGTGTAGGCCTCGCTCCCGTCAGGCATCTGCACCGCCAGCCAGCCCTTGCCGGCGAGCGCAACGTCGTAGGGGCGACCGGTGAATTGCAGCGGCCCCTCGGTGAAATCACTGGCGACGCTGGCATCCACGGTGAAGGCGCGGGTGCGCAGGGCCTCGGTCTGCACCTCGACCGCGCGCAGCTTGTGGAGCTCTGCGCGAAAGCCGGTGGCGCTGACGTTGGCAATGTTGTGCGCGACCGCCGCCTGCTGGTCCATGGTGCCCTTGGCGCCGGTCATCGCGGTGTAGATCAGGCGGTCCATCGCTGGCCTCTTGCGTTACGCGGGGTTCAGGATCAGCGCAGGTTCACCAGGGTCTGCAGGATCTGGTCCTGCGCCTTGATGGATTGCGCGTTGGCCTGGTAGTTGCGCTGCTGGATGATCATCTGCACCAGCTCCTGGGTGAGCTCGACGTTGGCGTCCTCGACCATGCCCGAAGAGACCAGTCCACCCACGCCCTCACCCGGCTTGATCGGTGCGGTGAGTCCGGACTCCAGAGTGGCTTCCCAGAAATTGTTGCCGATCGCACTGAGCGCGTTGGGGTTGCGGAAGGTTTGAAGTGCAAGCTGGGCAAGCCCCACGGTCTCACCGTTGGTGTAGCGGCCGGTGATCACACCGTCGCGACCCACCGACAAACCTGCAAGCTCACCACCCGTGTAGCCGTTTTGCGTGAGTTCGGTGATCAGGTAAGGGCCGCCGATCTGGCGCATGGTGGAGAAGTCGACGTTGAACGACATCGACGAAGCGTCCGGGGTGAAGTCCCGCGGCACCTCGAACGGTGTGGTCTGGTCGGGCCCGTCGAATCCCACCAGCAGACCCTTGTCGTTGAACTTCAGATCCCAGAGGAAATCTCCCGGTGCACCGTCGTTGGTGCTGCGCGGCAGTGGCCGGCTGCCGTCGATGCTCGTGTGCACACGCCAGGTGTTGCTCTCGACAGGGGGCGTCGCGCTTGCGTCCGGCTTGAGCTTTTCGAAGTAGAAGCTGAACTCGTGCGACTTGCCCAGGCTATCGAACACCTCGATCGAGGTCGAGAAGTTGTAGCTCCGCGCATCACGCCAGTTGTCGCCGTCGAGCGGAAACCGGCGGTCGCTGTCGCCCTCGAAAACGGTGGGATACATCTCCGCCGGGCTGAGCGAGTTGGCGTCCAGGTTGCCGCCGATGGTGATCAGGTTGGTCGTCTGCGGGAGCGAGCCGATGACCGGAATCTGGATCTCCTTCAGGCCACCAACCGGACTCGGCAGTTGCCCGGACGCGGCGGGACTCTGAAAGCCCATCAGCTTCTCGCCGGTCGGCGTGATGACGTAGCCGCTGCGGTCGAGCTCGAACTGACCGTTGCGGGTGTAGACATTCGGGCCGTCGGTGCGGCCGACGATGAAGAAGCCATCGCCGTTGATCGCAAGATCGAGCGGGTTGTTGGTGGTGGTCAGGTTGCCCTGGGTGAAGCCCTGACGCACCGCGCCGAGGGTGCTGCCGGCGCCCACCTGCTTGCCGCTGACCGAGCCGGTCAGCGAGGCCGCATAGACGTCGGCAAACACCGCGTTGCCGGCCTTGAAGCCCACCGTGTTGGTGTTGGCGACGTTGTTCGAAATGATGTCCAGGGCCTTGGAGGAGACATTCAGGCCGCTCAAACCTTGCTGGAAAGACATGATCGGGGGCTCCGGATCAGAGGATCTGCTTGATGTCGTCGTACTTGAAGATGCCGAGGTCACCGACCTGGAAGTCGGTGCCAGCCGCGCCGCGGATCACGCTGGTGACCGGTCCGAACTCGAGGGTGCGCCCGGCGACCTTCTCGCCTTCCATCAGCGCGCTTAACTCGAGCGTGTACACCCCCTGCGCCGCTTTTGCGCCGTCGTTGGCCGTGCCATCCCAGACGAAGTTCTGGCTGCCGGCCTCGATGTTGTCGAGCTGGATCTGTTTGACCTCCAGGCCGGAGGCGTCCTTGATCGAGAGCACGACCTTGTCGGCCGGAGCGTCGAGCTCGAAGCCTCCCACCGCACCCGACTCGGTCAGCGTCAGCTTCGTGCCCTCGACCAGCACGCCGTGTCCAACGAGCGCCGCGGCCTGCATCGAGTCATACGCGCTCTGACCGTCAACGAAGGTCTGGAACATCTTGTTGAGGCGCTCGATGCCATCGACCGTGCTCATCTGCGCGAGCTGCGAGGTGACCTCGGCGTTTTCCATCGGATTGAGCGGGTCCTGGTTCCTCAGCTGCGTGGTGAGCAGGGTGAGAAAGCGCGAGTTCATATCCCCGGAGGCTTTGTCCGCAGGCGCGCTGCGCGTGTTGATGCTGGCGAGCACGCTATCTGCGACGCCCTGGGTGTTCGATACGGTGCTCATTTCAGATTCTCTCCTGCTCGCGGCGTTATCCGCGTCACCGGCCTCACTGGCCGATCTGCAAGGTACGTTGAAGCAAGGTTCGTGCCGTACTCATCACTTCGGCGTTGTTCTGGTACGAACGCGAGGCAGAGATCATGTTCACCATCTCCTCGACCACGTTGACGTTGGGCATCTCGACGTAGCCGTCGGCGTTGGCGGCCGGGTTGTTGGGCTCGAACACCAGGCGCAGCGGCGCAGTGCTCTCGACCACGCCGGTTACCTGCACGCCCACCGCTGCGGGCCCGGCGACCGGCTGGGCCGAGAACACTACCTGTTTGGCGCGGTAGGGCTGGCCGTCCTCGGCGGTGACGCTGTCGGCGTTGGCGAGGTTCGACGCGGTGGTGTTGAGCCGCAGCGACTGCGCGTTGAGCGCCGATCCGGCGATCTGGAAGACATTGAGCATGCTCATGGGAACGCTCCTTACTGGCCGGTGATCGCGGTGTTCATCGAGCGCAGCATGCCGTTGACGAAGGTCACGCTGGCCTCGTAGTGCAGCGCGTTCTCGGCGAAGGCGGCGCGTTCGATGTCCATGTTGACGGTGTTGCCGTCAACCGCCGACTGCAGTTCGCGACGGTAGCCGGTGAGGCTCTCGAGCGAAGGCGCCGGCGTGGCGGAGATATGGCCGGCCTGCGTGGTGGACAGCTGCACCGCGCGGCCCGCGTTGAGCGCACCCTGCAGCGCGGCGCGGAAATCCACGTCGCGCGCCTTGTAGTTGGGCGTGTCGGCGTTGGCGATGTTGGAGGCGATCATCTGCTGGCGGTGCGCCTGCAGGTTCAGCGCAGTCTGGTGAAACTGTATCTGCCGGTCGAAAAGAGTCTTCATCGCTGTGCTCCCGGGGCAGTGCGCCCGGACATTCCGGTCGCAGCTTCCATGCCAGCGATGGTAGCCCTGTGTGAACAACGCCCTGGCGCCGATAAGCGGCGTAAAGCCCGGCCATTTTCGCCGCCGGCAGGCGGCAGGAATTGCCGCCGCGGCAAACACACCCCCCGCCCGAGCGCGCATGGCGATGGCTGCACGCGTGCCGGTTGCCACGCCGGCGGGCGCCATGGTGCAATCCGCGCATGACGAAGCCCCTCTCCCTGCGCAGCCGCCCACGCCGACCGCACACCGTCGCCGCAATACTGGGCACCGCCCTCACCCTGCTGTGCGCACCCGGCGCGAGCGCGCGGACTGCTGACGGGCCGATCGAGGCCCGGGTCGCCGAGTTCCTGCGCCAGCAGGCCAACGGCCTTCCAGGCGAGGTGTCGATCGAGGTCGCCGCGCTCGACCCCAACAACCAATTGCCCGCCTGCGCGGCGCTCGAGCCCTTCCTTCCCGCCGGCACGCGCGCCTGGGGGCGGATCAGCGTAGGGGTGCGCTGCAACTCACCGGTGACGTGGACCGCCTACCTGCAGGCACGCGTCGCGGTCGTTGCCGATTACCTCGTCGCCGCCCGCCCGCTGCGCGCCGGCCAGGTCCTCGGCCCCGCCGATCTCGGTCAGCGTCGCGGCGACCTCGCCACCCTCCCCGACAACACGCTGACCGACGCCACCCAGGCGATGGGCCACCACACCCGCATCGCGGTCGCCGCCGGCAGCGCGCTGCGCGGCGACATGCTGCGCGTGCCGCACGCGGTGCGTCAGGGCCAGGCGGTCACCGTGATCGGCGCCGGCGCCGGGTTCCGCGTATCGAGCGAAGGCCGCGCAATGAATAACGCCGCCCCCGGCGAGCGCGTACGGGTGCGTCTGGGCGACGGCCAGGTGGTCACCGGCACCGCACAAGCGGGCGGCACGGTCGAGCTGGCGTTCTGAGCATCCCATCCCCCGCAAGCGGTGAAAGGCGTTCGCAAAGAAAACAAGCGCTTGAAAAACGTTTTCTTGAGCGCGCGCGCCGACAACCCGACGCAAGTGTGAAATTTTTCATGGTTTAATGGCTCAAGTTGAGTCAGCGCGCGCCGAAAAGAACGTCAGAGCCACTCTGTATGGGAACTGCGCCATGAAGATCGAGAACTCGGGCAAACCGATTGCCCCCACCGCCACGGGCGAAGCGCGCCCGCGCAGCCCTGCCAATCCAGCCACCACCGTCGCCAGCAGCGGCGACAAGGTCGAACTGTCCTCGCTCTCGTCCAGCCTGCAGAAGGCCGAGGTGGCGATCGCCCAGACGCCGGAGGTGGACACGCAGCGCATCGAGGAGATCAAGCAGGCGATCGCCAATGGTGAATTCAAGGTCGACGCCGGCCGCATCGCCGACGGCCTGATCGCCAGCGTGCGCGAGATGCTCGCCAGCCAGCGCTGACACCACGCATGAACCGCCCCGCCGCTGCGCCCACCCCCGCCGACCGCCAGCGCCTCGCGTTGTTGATCGAGGCCGAGGCGATCCAGCTCGGCGAGTTCATCGATGTGCTGGGCCGCGAAGAGGCCCTGCTGATCGCTGGCGACGTCGACGCGCTCGTCCAGCTCGGCCACGACAAGGGCGAGCGCTACCGCCGCCTGCAGCGCCTCGCGGACGACCGCAGCCTGCTGCTCGGTCGGCTCGGCCTGCAGATGTCCGACAGCACGATCCGCACAGTGCTCGACGAGCTGCCGCGCGTGCTCGCGCGCTGGGACGAAGTGCTCGACCTCGCCCGCGTGGCGCGCGAGCGCAACGTCTTGAACGGCAAGCTGATCACCGAGCGCATGGCGCACAACCAGGCGGCGCTCTCGGTGCTGCTCGCCGCCGCCGACCAGCCCCCGCTCTACGACGCCGAGGGCCACACCCGCGCTGTGGGTGGCGGACGCATGCTCGGCAGCGCCTGAGCGGCGCTGCATACTGGACATACATACAGCCCCCTGCTCTGCTATCCTTGCGCCCTTCGTGAAACCGAACGGGCCTGCAGCATGGCTGGCAAGCAAGACGCTCCCAAGCAGTACGACGAATCCTCCTTCCGCGTCCTGAAAGGACTCGAGCCGGTGCGCGAACGCCCCGGCATGTACACCCGCACCGACAGCCCGGCGCACATCATCCAGGAAGTGATCGACAACGCCGCCGACGAGGCGCTCGGCGGCTTTGCGAAGAAGATCCACGTCACCCTGCACCTCGACGGCTCGGTCACCGTTGCGGACGACGGCCGCGGCATCCCGGTCGGCCTGCATGCCGAGGAAGGCGTGCCGGTGGTGGTGCTGGCCTTCACCCGACTGCACGCCGGCGGCAAGTTCGACAAGCGCGAGGGCAACTCGGCCTATGCGTTCTCGGGCGGCCTGCACGGCGTCGGCGTGTCGGTGACCAACGCGCTGTCCACCCGCATCGAGGTCGAGGTCAGGCGCGAGGGCAGGATCCACCGCATCGATTTTTCCGACGGCGGCGAGACGATCAGCCCGGTGCGCGTCGAGGGCGACTGCGGCCGCCAGACCGGCACCCGCGTGCGGGTGTGGCCCGATGGCAGATATTTCGATTCGCCGCGCGTGCCGATGAACGAGCTCGAGCGTCTGCTGCGCTCGAAGGCGGTGCTGCTGTCGGGTGTCGCGGTGCGACTCGACATCGAACAGGCCAGCGGCCCGGCGCTGAGCAAGACCTGGTCCTACCCGGAAGGGCTGGCCGGCTACCTGAAGGAGCTCGCCGGCGACGTCGAGCCGGTGGCGCCGATCTTCACTGCCGACAAATACGCTGGCAAGGACGACCCCACGTTCGCCCCTGGCGAGGGCGCGGCGTGGGCGCTGGCGTGGTTCGAGTCGGCGGTGCCGAGCGAGTCCTACGTCAACCTGATCCCGACCGTGAATGGCGGCACGCACGAATCCGGCCTGCGCGCCGGCGTGTTCGAGGCCATGAAGTCCTTCATCGACCACCACACCCTGCTGCCGCGCGGCGTCAAGCTGCAGCAGGAGGACGTGTGCGGGCGGATGAGCTTCGTGCTCTCGGCGCGCCTGCTCGACCCCCAGTTCCAGGGCCAGGTGAAGGAAAAGCTCAACTCGCGCGAGGCGGTCAAGCTGGTGTCCTCGCAGCTGCGCGACCCCTTCGAGATCTGGCTCAACAACCACGTCGACGCCGGCCGCGCGATCGCCGAGCTTTCCATCAAGCAGGCCCTGGCGCGCCAGAAGAGCGCGCAGAAGGTCGAGAAGAAGAAGACCTCGGGTGTCGCGGTGCTGCCCGGCAAGCTGTCGGACTGCGAATCCGAGGACCTCGCCGACAACGAGCTCTTCCTTGTCGAGGGCGACTCCGCCGGCGGCTCGGCCAAGATGGCACGCAACAAGGAGACCCAGGCCATCCTGCCCTTGCGCGGCAAGGTCCAGAACGCCTGGGAGATCGACCCCGATCGCCTCTTCGCCAACGCCGAGATCCACGACATCGCGGTCGCACTCGGCGTCGATGCGCACACCGCCGACAGCGCGATCGACCTCTCCGGCCTGCGCTACGGCAAGGTCGTGATCATGTCCGACGCCGACGTCGACGGCGCCCACATCCAGACTCTGCTGCTCACCTTATTCTTCCGCCACTTCCCCAAGCTGATCGAGCACGGCCACGTCTATGTGGCGCAGCCGCCGCTGTACCGCGTCGACGTCCCCGCCCAGGGCAAGAAGCGCCCGCCGCGCCGCCTCTACGCGCTCGACGAGGGCGAGCTCGCCGCGATGCGCGAGCGTCTGGAGAAGGAAGGCTTCAAGCCCGATGCAATCGAGATCGGCCGCTTCAAGGGCCTGGGCGAGATGAACCCCGACCAGCTCCGCGAAACCACCATGGACCCCGCCACCCGCCGCGTGCTGCCGGTCAAGGTGCGCAGCGGCGCGCTCAAGGACACGCGGAGGATGTTCACCCTGCTGATGGGCAAGGGCGAGGCCTCGGGGCGGCGGGCGTGGATGGAGGAGAAGGGCGACAGCGTCGAGGCGGATGTTTGAGGCCGCTGATGTCTGGCGCGCATCAGACCCATCAGCCGAAAAGTGCCCCCGTCACCGCACACATGAGATCTATCATTGATATATACTTCACGATGATATATACCAACGATAGATTCCTCCGGGAGGTATGCCATGGATACCGCAAAGCTCTTCATCAACGGCCGTAGCCAGGCAGTGCGCCTGCCCAAGGAATTCCGCTTCGAGGGCGACGAGGTCATGATCAAGCGCGTGGGCGACGCTATCGTGCTGTTGCCACGCCACGGCTGGCGGACGCTGTTCGACGCCCTCGACCAGTTCGAGTCTGGTTTCGAGCTCGTGCGCGATCAACCCGCCCAGCAAGAGCGCGAGGCGATCGCATCATGAAGTACATGCTGGACACCAATATCTGCATCTACCTCATCAACCATCGCCCCGCCCACGTTCGCCCTCGCTTCGAAGCACATCCGATCGGCGATATCGGCATTTCGGTCATCACTGCCTGCGAACTTGCCTACGGCGTGTCGAAGAGCAACTCGACGCGCAATCGTGCAGCACTCGAGACCTTTCTGCTGCCGCTGGAGGTCGCAGCCTTCGACGACACGGCAGTCTGGCGCTACGCTGCGCTGCACACCGAACTCGAAGGCTGCGGCCAGCCGATCGGAGCCCTCGACACCCAGATCGCTGCCCACGCACTCGCGCTCGGCTGCACGCTGGTCACCAACAACACCCGCGAGTTCGCCCGCATCGGCGGCCTGGCGCTCGAGAACTGGGCCGAGCCACTCATCCATGAGCCTCCGGCACCTTACCTTTCCGCAACATGAGCACTGACACTCCCGATCTCTTCGACGTGCCCAAGGTCCCCGCATCCACTACGACTGCAGCCTCCCCGGCAAGCGCGGCGCTGAGTACTGCAGCGCCGGCGCAGGCAGATGAGGGCAGCACGCTGGCGACTGCCGCTGGTGCCGACCTGCCCCCGCCCCCCGCCCCGCCCGCCGACCCGGAGCCCGAGCCCGAGGACGACGGCACCCTCGCACTGGACCGCTATGCCGAGCGTGCCTACCTCGCCTACGCGATGAGCGTGGTGAAGTCGCGCGCGCTGCCGCAGGTCGAGGACGGACTGAAGCCCGTGCAGCGCCGCATCCTGTTTGCGATGAGCGAGATGCGCCTGTCGTCAACCTCCAAGCACGTGAAGTCGGCGCGCGTGGTCGGCGACGTGATCGGCAAGTACCACCCGCACGGCGACACCTCGGTGTATGACGCGATGGTGCGGGTGGCACAGGACTTCTCGCTGCGTTATCCGCTCGTCGACGGCCAGGGCAACTTCGGCTCGCGCGACGGCGACTCGGCGGCAGCGATGCGCTACACCGAGTGCCGTCTGACCCCGATCGCCGAGCTGCTGCTCTCCGAGATCGACCGCGGCACGGTCGACTTCATCCCCAACTACGACGGCGCCTTCGAAGAGCCGCAGCTGATGCCCGCGCGCCTGCCCTTCGTGCTGCTCAACGGCGCCTCGGGCATCGCGGTCGGCATGGCGACCGAGATCCCGCCGCACAACCTGCGCGAAGTCGCCGAGGCCACCTGCCACCTCGTTCGCCACCCGGAGGCGACGCTCGAGGACGTGCTCGGCATCCTCCCCGGCCCGGATTTCCCCGGCGGCGGCCAGCTCATCTCCACGCCCGACGCCATCCGCGACGCCTATGCATCGGGGCGCGGCAGCCTGCGCCTGCGCGCGCGCTGGAAGATCGAGGAGCTCGCCCGCGGCCAGTGGCGCGCGATCATCGAGGAACTGCCGCACGGCGTCTCCGCGGCCCAGGTGCTGTCCGAGATCGAGACCCTGACCAACCCGCAGCCGCGCGCGGGCAAGAAGGAGGTCTCGCAGGAGCAGAAGAATCTCAAGCAGCTCGTGCTCGGCGTGCTCGACACGGTGCGCGACGAATCCAGCGACAAGGCGCCGGTGCGCATCGTGCTCGAGCCCAAGTCCAGCCGCCAGAACCGCGACGAGTTCATGGCGGTGCTGCTCGCCCACACCAGCCTGGAGACCTCGGCCTCGGTCAACATGACCATGATCGGGCGCGACGGCCGGCCGCAGCAGAAGAACCTGGTGCAGATCCTGCGCGAGTGGATCGACTTCCGCTACGTGACGGTCGAGCGCCGCACCCGCCATCGCCTGAACGAGGTCGATCGCCGCATCCACATCCTCGAAGGCCGCATGATCGCCTTCCTGCACATCGAGGAAGTGATCCGCGTGATCCGCGAATCGGACGAGCCCAAGCCGGCGCTGATCGCTGCCTTCGGGCTCTCCGACATCCAGGCCGAGGACATCCTTGAGATCCGCCTGCGCCAGCTCGCGCGCCTCGAAGGCTTCAGGATCGAGAAGGAGCTCGCCGAGCTCAAGGACGAGCGCGCCGGCCTGCAGCACATCCTCGACAGCCGCGCAGTGATGACGAAGCTGATCCTCAAGGAGATCCAGGACGACGCGAAGAAGTACGGCGACGACCGCCGCACCCTGGTCGAGGCGGTCGCCGCGGTGGCGCCGGCCGAGATCAGCGTGCCGGACGAACCGGTAACGGTCATCGTGTCGAAGAACGGCTGGGTGCGCTCGCGCCAGGGCCACGGCATCCACCCCGCCGGCATCGCCTACAAGGCCGGCGACTTTGGCTTCGCGGTGATCGAGACGCGCACCGTCTGGCCGCTGATCGTCATCGACAGCAACGGGCGCGCCTACACCGTGAAGGTGTCCGACCTGCCCGGCGGGCGCGGCGACGGCGCACCCATCTCCACCCTGGTCGAGTTCCAGGACGGCGGCAAGCTGGCGCAGGTCGTCACCGACACCCCCGATTCGGTGCATCTGTTCGCAAACAGCGGTGGCTACGGCTTCCTGTGCAGCGTGGCGGACGCCACCAGCCGCCAGCGCGCCGGCAAGGCCTTCATGAGCCTGGAGAAGGGCGAGAAGGTGCTGCTGCCGGCGAAGGTCTACGGTGACTGGGTCGCCGCGGCGTCCGAGAACGGCCGCCTCCTCGTCTTCCCGCGCCCCGAGATGAAGACCCAGAGCGGTGGTCGCGGCGTGATCGTGATGGCGCTGGACGAAGGCGAGGCGCTCGCCGCGGTTGCGGTGCCGGCCGACGACGCGGTGCTGACCGTGGCAGGCACCGGCCGCGGCGGCAAGGCGGTGAGCATCGAGCTCAAGCCCGGCCAGCGCGAACCGCTGCGCCACCGCCGCGCGCGCAAAGGCATGGCGCTGACGCCCAGGGTGAAACCCGAGCGCATGCAATGAGGGCCGCGTCGACGCGCCTGCAGGAGCGCCGGAAGGCGCGAACGCTGAACGGCCGCATGCGCTCCCCACCGCCGAGAACATGACCGCCCCCTTCGCCTGCGCCGCTCCTGCAGAAACCTCGCCCACCTTGGGGGCTTCTGCTGGCGCGGCCGGTTTGCCTCAGCCCTGCACGTCCTCCGGAAGGATCGAGCGGATCGGGTCGTCGGGCGGGATGGTGGTGGGGCCTGCGGTCGCCTCGAGGTCGGCCACCCGCGACTCGATCAGCACCGTCACACGACGATTGCGGCCGCGCCCTTCTTCACTTGCGTTATCGGCCACCGGGCGCTGGTCGGCGTAGCCGGCGGCGGTGAGGCGGTCAGGCGCGACCCCGTTATCGATGAACAGCCGCGCCACCGACGACGCACGCACCGCGGACAGCTCCCAGTTTGACGGGAAGCGGAAGGTGCTGATCGGGACGTTGTCGGTGTGACCCTCGACCGTGATCGGGAACGGCGCCGGCGCCAGCACTTGCGCGACCGCGTTCAAGGCGCTGACGGCCTCCTGTCCGAGCGCTGAATCGCCCGGTGCGAACAACAGGCTGGCATTGATCTCGACGCTCACTCCAAACGCACCCTCGGTCACATTGACCTGGCCCGCCCGGGTAAGCGGCGACAGCACGCGACGGATCTCGTCGGCCATGTTGCGCATGCGCTGCGCGGTTTCCTGGCGGCGCTGCTCGACGACCGGGTCGACCGCCGGCGGCGCGGGTCGGGTGATGGGCTGCGAAGGCACGACGCTGACCCGGGGGAGGACGATCTGCTCGCCGCTGTCGTTGACATTCACATTGCGGAAAGCCTGCACCAGCGAGTCGGACAGCACGCGGTACTTGCCCTCGTTGACCGAGGACAGTGAGTACATCACGACGAAAAACGCGAACAGCAGGGTGATGAAGTCGGCGTAGGACACCAGCCAGCGCTCGTGGTTGTCGTGCTCTTCGTCGAGTTTGCGCCTGCGCCGCATGATCGCTCCTTTGCCGCGCTCAGACCACGTAGCCCTGCATCCGGCTGGCGATGATGCGCGGGTTATCGCCATTGGCGATGCCGACCAGTCCGTCCACGAACATCTCGCGCTGCGTGGTCAGGGTGACGATATGCGCGCCAAGCTTCTTGGCGATCGGCAGGAACACCAGGTTGGCGAAGCCCACCCCGTAGATCGTGGCGACGAAGGCCACCGCGATCCCGGCGCCGAGCCGCGACGGGTCGGAGAGGTTCTCCATCACGTGGATCAGGCCCATCACCGCGCCGAGGATGCCGATCGTCGGCGCATAGCCGCCGGCGGCCTCCCAGATGCGCGCGGACATCTTCATCTGGTTCTCCCAAACGCCGATCTCGACCTCAAGCACCTCGCGCAGGCGGTTGGGTTCGATGCCATCGACGAGCAGTTGCAGGCCCTTGCGCATGAAGGGATCGGGCAGCGCATCGATCTGGTTTTCCAGGCTCAGCAGGCCTTCCTTGCGCGCCACCTGCCCCCACTGGGCGACCTGGTCGATGATCGCGTCGTAGGCCGGCGCCGGTGGCAGGAACACCCAGCGCGCCATGCGCATGCCCTGCATGAAGATGCGCAAGGGGCTTTGCAGCATGACGGCGCCGAGCGTACCGCCGATCACGATCATGAAGGCGGTGGGCTGGAACAGCGACGACAGGTGCCCGCCCTCGAGCACCTGGCCGAGGACGATCGCGGCGATACCGAGCGTGAGGCCGACGAGACTGATCTTATCCATGGCATGCGGGGCCCGCGGATGCGCCCCTCCTCATCGGCCCGCGGCCGGGTTCTTGAGCGGACGCCCGCGCCGACGCACCGCAGGCAGCGTCGCCCCCCCCTCGAGGACGCACGCACGCAGGCGGGCAACCGCCTGGCTGTGCAACTGGCACACGCGCGACTCGGTGACACCGAGCACCTCGCCAATCTCGCGCAGGTTGAGTTCCTCGTCGTAGTAGAGCGCCATCACCAGTTGCTCGCGCTCGGGCAGATGCTCGATCGCAGCCACCAGCCGGCGGCGGATGTCGACGTCCTCGAGCAGGGTGAGCGGGTCGTTACCTTCATGGGCGAGGTGGCGCTCGAGATAATCGTCGTCCTCCTCGCGGTTGAAATCTTCGAGATAGACAAGCTGGTGGCCGCGGGCATCCTGCAACATGCGCTGATAGTCCTCGAGCGGCATGTCGAGCGCGGCGGCGAGTTCGGTCTCGGAGGGCTGACGACCGAACTGCTGCTCGAGACCATGGATGGCCGCCTCGATGCGTCGCATGTCGCGCCGCAGGCTGCGCGGCAGCCAGTCGTTCTCGCGCAGGCCGTCGAGCATCGCACCACGGATGCGCTGCACCGCATAGGTCTCGAACTGGGCGCCGAGACCCTGCTCGTAGCGGCCGAGCGCATCGAGCAGGCCCATCATGCCGTTCTGGATCAGATCGTCCACATCGACGCTGGCGGGCAGCCTCGACATCAACTGGAAGGCGATGCGCTTGACCAGCGGAGCATAGGTTTCGACAAGACCGGACTTGTCGAGCTTACCGTTTGCGTCGTACATCCATTCGGCCTGTTGGGTCTGGCGGCGTCCGGTGCCGGGCGCACCGGTTCCCGCTATCGAAGACGGGGATTGTCCCGCAGCCTCGCCACCATTACCAGCACGATAATTCACGGGCATGGGCGATCAGCCGCGCATGACACCGGCACGCGCACTGCCGGCGACCCGACGCAGGAAGGCAGCGCCCGCTTCGCGCGCAGAGGTCTGCAGCGGCGCCGTCAGCCCGGCGGCGATGTCGTCGCGCTCGAGCTCGCCGAGCCAGGCCAGGGGCACACCGACATGCTGGCGCACCAGGGTGTCGAGGCTGCGGAAGAAGGCCGCGGCGTCGACGCGACCACGGGCACGACATACCGCGACGTGCACCGAGCCGGCGCCGGCTGCGGCGAGCCCCTTGATGGTCTGGTAGGCATCGGTCGCGCCACTGGCGCTGGCCTCGGCGATGACCAGCCGGCGCGGGGCGGCGAGCACGAAGGGTGAGGGCTCGGCTGCCTGCGCTGCGCTGGCGTGCACGAGCACGACGCCGGCGTGGCGGTGCAGGATGCGCAGCGCCTCGACCAGGCAGGCGCGACGTGCGTCGTCGAGCAGCGGCAGCGCGAGCGCCGCCGCGGCGACCGGCACCCGTCCGACGAGGCCGGGGACGAGCTGCACCACATCGGCGAGCGTGCTGCGCCCATCGAGCAACTGCAGCAGGTCCACCCCCGCAGCAACACCGAGCGCCCGGCTCAGATTTGCCCCGCCCTCGGCTTCGTCGAGCACCAGCACGCGCGCGCTGCGGCCCGCGATACGGTGGGCGGCGAGCACCGCGTTATCGGCACGGCGGCGCCCGCCGGCATAGAGCGCGACCACCTGCGGCGGCGCGCGGCGGAAAAGTCGGCGCAAGCCGGCTGCCTGGTCTTCGCGTCCGTCGAGCATGATCAGGCGCCTCCGGCTGCGAGCAGCATGCCGGCCTCATCGCCATCCAGGTGCCACGGCGAGCCGCCCGCATGCTCGCGCAGGGCGCGATGCAGCAGGTAGGCACGGTTGGGCAGATGCATGTCTTCGGGCACGCGCTGGCCGTTGGTCAGGTAGCGGATGTCGAGGCCGTTGCGCACCGCGACGTCGAGCGCAGGGGCGAGTGAGGCGGCCTCATCCACCTTGGTGAAGATGCAGCCGGCGAGATCGTCGCCGGCGTAGGCACGCACCACATCGTCGAGTGTGTCACCGCGTGCGGTGGCGTTGAGCAACAGCAGGCGGCGCACGTCGCCAGCACCCGCGAGCATCGCCGCCTGCTCGGCAACCATGCGGTCGCGCTGGCTCATGCCCATGGTGTCGATCAGCACCATGTGCTTGTTGCGCAGCCCGGCCAGGGTCTGGCGCAGGTCGGCCGCGTCGCGCACCGAGAACACCGGCACACCGAGGATGCGGCCGTAGATGCGCAGTTGCTCCTGGGCGCCGATGCGGTAACCGTCCGTGGTGATCAGCGCCAGCCTGCCGGCGCCGTGGCGCACCACACAGCGCGCGGCGAGCTTGGCGGTGGTGGTGGTCTTGCCGACGCCGGTGGGGCCGACCAGGGCGAAGACGCCGCCGCGCTCGAGCAGGTCTTCGTCCGAGCCGCAGGCGCGCATCATGCGGTCGAGCTCGGCGCCCACCGCCTCGCGGGCCTCGATGCGGTCAGCATCCTCGGTCACGCTCGCGACGAGCTTGCGCGCAATCGTCGCCGAGAAGCCGGCCTCGAGCAGTTCGCCCAGCATCGCTGCGCGCGCGGGCGCCTGGCGACGGGTCTCGCCCCAGGCAAAGCCGGCGAGCTGGCGCTCGATCATGCCGCGGATGCCGGTCAGTTCGGACATCAGGCGGGCGTTGGTTTCCTGCAGCTCGCGCACGCGCGCACTGCCGAACTCGTCGGCGGCAGCGGGTCGGCCCACGGCACGCCCGGAGAACACTGCGGCAGCGTCCCCACCCGCGCGCACCGCCGCGGGGGCGGCCGAACGCAGCACGCCATCACGATTTCGCAGTACGTAGTCGGCGGTTTCGATGCGGGGCGGATCAAAGGTGCGCACCACCGCCGCCGGCGCGGCGGCGGACGTCGGCGCGCCGCGGCCGGCATTGCGCGCCGCGCTCGCCGCCAGCGTCGACAGGCTGACCTGGAAATCCGCTTCGTCGTCAGGGCGCACCGCCAGCGGAGGTGGCTGGACCGGCGCCGCCCGTGGTTCGCCGCCGGCGCGCGCGGCAACCGCAGCGCGGTTGGCCGCCTGCAACGCACCGACCGCCTCGCCGGGCAGGGCGAGGATCTCCACACCGCCCTCAACGGCGCGGTTGGAGAGCACGATCGCGTCCGGGCCGAGGGCTTCCTTGAGTGCACGGAGCGCCTCGCGGGCGGTGGGGGCAAAGTAGCGTTTGACGTTCATGGCGATTCTCCCGGTGGCCATCGTCGACCACTGCTTGATGAGGATTATCGCCATCGGGAGTCAATCGCCAGGGTTCGAATAAGGCGGGTTTCCCGCGCCTATTCAGCCGACGATGCCGCGGCAGAGTTCGCGGCTGCCGCCGCTCCTACAGGGCTGGCGCTGCGGGACCGCTGCAGGAGCGCCGGAAGGCGCGAACCTGGCGCTGCGGGACCGCTGCAGGAGCGCCGGAAGGCGCGAACCCGGCGCTCGAGGGCCGCCGTAGAAGCGCCGGAAGCGCGAACCCGGCGGCGCGATTCCGGCCCCTCCGGAGTCGCGGCGTGCGTCAGGTCGCGTGTGCGCCGACCATCGCGGTGACGCGGATGGTGCGGCTCTCCGGCACCTCGCTGTTGGAGATGACCTTGAGCGTGGGCACCGCGCGGCGCAGGAAGCGCGACAGCAGCAGGCGCAGTTGCGAGGGCACCAGCAGCACCGGCGGCAGGCCGATGTCCTCCTGACGCTGGGCGATCTGTGCGGTCTGACGCAGCAGCGTGTCGGCCAGCCCCGGCTCGATCGCGCCCCCTTCGCCGCCGGAGGCCATGGCCTGCATCAGGATGCGCTCCAGCCCGGGTTCGAGCGCCATCACCTGTACCTCGGCACTGCCCGGGAACAGACCCTGGATGATCGCGCGCCCGAGCGCTTCGCGCACTCGCGTGGTGAGTTGTGCCGGATCCTGCACGCGCGTCGCGTTCTCGGCGAGCACCTCGATGATGCTGCGCATGTCGCGGATATTGACGCCTTCCTCAAGCAGGTTCTGCAGCACGCGCTGCACGGTGCCGATCGGCAGCAGCTTGGGCACCAGGTCCTCGACGAGCTTGGGCGACTCCTTGCCGAGGTGGTCGAGCAGCGCCTGGGTCTCCTGGCGGCCGAGCAGCTCGGCCGCATGGTTGAGGATGACGTGGTTGAGGTGAGTGGCGACCACCGTGCTCGCATCGACCACGGTATAGCCGAGCGCATGGGCCTGCTCGCGCATCGAGGCGTCGATCCACACCGCCGGCAGGCCGAAGGCGGGGTCGGTGGTCTCGCGTCCGGCGAGCGGCCCGGAGACGCGCCCCGGGTTGATGGCGAGGAACTGGCCGGGATAGGCGTCGCCGCCGCCGACCTCCACGCCCTTGAGCGCGATCCGGTAGCCGTTGGGCTTGAGCTCGAGGTTGTCGCGGATGTGCACCGGCGAGGACAGGAAGCCGACCTCCTGCGCAAACTTCTTGCGCAGGCCGCGGATGCGCTTGAGCAGTTCGCCATCCTGGCCCTTGTCCACCATCGGAATCAGCCGGTAGCCGACTTCGAGGCCGAGCACGTCCACCTGCGACACGTCGCTCCAGCTCGCCTCCAGATTGTCGGCCGGCGGCATGGCGACCTGCGCCGCCGCCTCGGGTGCTGCCGCGGCGGCGGTGTCCGCGGCGATGCGCTTGTGCCGCATCCAGGCCATGCCGCCGAGGGTGGCCGCGAGCAGCAGGAAGACGAGGTTGGGCATGCCCGGAATGAGGCCGAGCACACCGATGATCGCCGCGGTCAGCACCATGACCTGCGGGTTGGAGAAGAGCTGGGCGATCATCAGGCCACCGACGTCGCCCTCGTCGCCCACCCGCGACACCACCAGGCCCGCGGCCACCGAGACGATCAGCGACGGGATCTGCGCCACCAGGCCGTCGCCGATGGTGAGCAGCGTGTAGGTGTGCGCCGCGTCGCCGACCCCCATGTCGTGCTGCATGACGCCGACGAAGAGGCCGCCGATCATGTTGATGACGAGAATGATGATGCCGGCCACCGCATCGCCGCGGACGAACTTGGACGCGCCGTCCATCGCACCGTAGAAGTCCGCCTCCTGGGCGACCTCCTTGCGGCGGCGCTTGGCCTCCTTCTCGTCGACCAGGCCGGCATTGAGGTCGGCATCGATCGCCATCTGCTTGCCAGGCATCGCGTCCAGCGTGAAGCGTGCCGACACTTCGGCGATCCGCCCCGCGCCCTTGGTGATGACGACGAAGTTGATCACGGTGAGGATCACGAACACCACCAGGCCGACTGCGGTGTTGCCACCCACCAGGAAGTTGCCGAAGGCCTCGATCACCTTGCCGGCCGCATCCGGGCCGGCGTGCCCCTCAAGCAGCACGATGCGGGTCGAGGCGACGTTGAGCGACAGGCGCAGCAGGGTGGTCACCAGCAGTACGGTGGGAAACACGGAGAAATCGAGCGGCCGCGTCGAGTACATCGCCACCAGCATCACCATCACCGAGACCGCGATGTTGAAGGTGAAGAACACATCGAGCAGGAACACCGGCAGCGGCAGCACCATCATCGACAGGATCACGATGATCAGCAGCGGCGCGGCGAGCGGGCGCAGGTTGGCCGGCGTGAGCAGCTGGCGCAGGTTCAGGGTTTCGTTCAGGGCCATGGTTCAGGCACTCATTCCTCGGGGACGCCCGGATCCATGCCGGCGGGCACCGGCAAGGTCGCGGGCGCGACGGGCGGCAGGCCACCCTGCTTCATCCAGGCGTCGAGCTGGTAGACATAGGCCATCACCTCGGCCACCGCTGTGTACAGCGCGGCTGGGATGGACTGCTCCAGTTCGCAGTGTTTGTAGAGTGCGCGCGCGAGCGGCGGCGCCTCGAGCAGCGGCACATCGTTTTCCGTGGCGATCTCGCGAATCTTCAGCGCAAGCCCGCCGCGCCCCTTGGCGACCACCATCGGCGCGCCCATCTTGCTGGCGTCGTACTTGAGCGCCACCGAGAAGTGGGTCGGGTTGGTGACCACCACGTCGGCCTTGGGCACCTCGGCCATCATGCGGCGGCGCGCCATCTCGCGCTGCATCGCGCGGATGCGGCCCTTGATCATCGGGTCGCCTTCCTGCTCCTTGCTCTCGCGCTTGACCTCTTCCTTGGTCATGCGCAACTTCTTGTGGTACTCCCAGAGCTGAAAGGGCACGTCGATCGCCGCGAGCAGGCCGAGGCTGAGCACGATCAGCAGCGCGGCAAAGGCGACCGTCTCCGAGAAATCGGCCATGCCGCTCTCGAGCGGCTCGACCATCAGGTCGAACAGGTGGTCGATGTTCATCCACAGCACCAGCGCGGCTACCCCACCGACCAGCACCGACTTGAGGATCGCCTTGATCATCTCGGCCAGGCCGTGCATCGAAAACATGCGCCCAAGGCCCTGCAGCGGGTTCAGGCGGTCAAACTTGACGCCGAGTACATTGGGCGCGAACACGAGGCCACCGAGCACCATGGGTGCTGCGACAGCGGCGAGCAGCAGGGCGAAGAACAGCGGCATCAAGGTCAGCAGCGCGCCGCTCAGCATGCGCTCGAGCATGTCGAGCATGGCGTTCTCGTCGAACGCGGCGCGGCGGTCGAAGGCAAAACCGTCGCGAAACAGGCCGCTCACCCGGCCACCCATCCAGCCGCCGAGCAACAGCAACGTGGCCGCACCGGTCACGGTGACGAGAAAGGTCGACAGCTCCCGCGACTGCGGGACCTGGCCTTCCTCACGCGCCTGCTCGAGTCTTCGCGGTGAGGGGTCTTCTGTCTTTTCGAGATCGCTTTCTTCGGCCACGGCAGGCTCCGTCCGCCGTCCCGCCGCACCGCAAAAATGGGCGCACGCGACGACGTATGCGGATTATCGGCTGCCGCCGGCAAGCGCCGGGCGCGGAAAACGCAGTGGAAAGCGGCGCTATTCGACGCTTGGGCGAGTGCGGCTCAACGCGCCGCGGGCAGGCGGTCGATGCCGCGCAGCACGGTGCCGGGCGCAATGCCACGCTCCTCGAACCAGCCCGCGTTCATCTCCAGGGCGAAACGCGCGGGGGCCGCGGCGCAATGGTTGTCCTCGGTGCGCGGTGCCATGCGCTCGATGTTGAGAATGCGTCCGCCGGCATCGATGAACGCCACCGACAGCGGCAGGTGGGTGTTGCGCATCCACATGCAGTGCGCGGTTTCCTCGGTGAACACGAACACCATGCCACGGTGCAAGGGCATCGCCACGCGATGCATCAGCCCGGTCTGGCGTGCCTCGGCGGTGTGCGCCACCTCCGCCTCGATGCGATACATCCCGGCGCCCAGCTCGGCGACCGGCAAGGTGGCGGCGACGCCCTGGGCGCTCGCGGCGAAGGCCGTGGCGCTCAGGGCGAGCGTGATCGTGAGGCGGAGGACGGGATGCTGTGTTTTCATCGTTGCAGCGGCACCAGGAGGCGAGGGAGCAGCGATGGCACCGCGCCCCCTGCTCCACCGCAGTGCTCATGAAGGCGGAGTGGACGCTGATCACACGAAACGTGCCCGGTGAAAAGCTCGCGGCTGCCGCCGCTCCTGCAGGTGGCCGCCTCACGCCTCACGTCGCCAGCATCTCCTGGTGCTTGCCGCCGAGGCCGAGGTAGGCCTCGATGACGCGCGGATCGCCGGCGAGTTCGGAGGCCGGGCCTTCCATCGCCACCTCGCCGGTCTCGAGTACATAAGCGTAGTCGGCGACCTGAAGCGCAGCGCGGGCATTTTGTTCGACGAGCAGGATCGAGACGCCACGGCTGCGCAACTGGGTGATGATGCGGAAGATTTCACGCGTGATCAGCGGCGCCAGGCCAAGGCTGGGCTCGTCGAGCATCAGCAGCTTGGGCTTGGCCATCAGCGCGCGCCCAACCGCGAGCATCTGGCGCTCGCCGCCCGACAGCGTGCCGGCCATCTGGGTGCGGCGCTCGCGCAGGCGCGGGAACAGGCCGTAGACCTCTTCCATCGTCTGCGCGTGGTCGCGAAAGCCCATGCGATAGCGCTGGAAGCTGCCGAGCACGAGGTTGTCCTCGACACTCATTTCGCCGAACAGCTCTCGCTTCTCGGGCACCAGGTTCATGCCGCGCGCAACCATGGTCTCGACTTCGGGCGCCACCATTGCCTCGCCGTCGAAGGTGATGCCGCCCCGCGAGCGCAGGAGGCCCATGATCGCCGACAGCATGGTCGTCTTGCCGGCGCCGTTGGGTCCGATCACGGTGACGATCTGGCCCTCACCGACGGTGATGCTGGCATTGGTGAGGGCCTCCACCAGGCCGTAGGACACACACAGCTTGTCGACCTGCAGCAGCGCGCGGTCGCTGCGCTTGTTCTCGGCCATCATTCCTCCCCTCCCAGATAGGCCTGCAGGACGGCCGGGTCACGCTGCACTTCCTCGGGCAGGCCCTCGGCGATCTTCTCGCCGAACTCCATCACCACCACACGATCGACCAGGCCCATCACGAAATCCATGTCGTGCTCCACCAGCAGCACGCCCATGCCCTCGGCGCGCAGCTTGCGCAGCAGGTCACCGAGCGCCTCCTTCTCCTTGTAGCGCAGGCCCGCAGCGGGTTCGTCGAGCAACAGCAGGCAGGGATCGGAGGCCAGTGCGCGCGCGATCTCAAGGATGCGCTGCTGGCCGAGCGCCAGGCTGCCAGCCTCGTCGAACATGTGCTCGCCCAGGCCGACACGCTCGATCTGGCGCGCGGCTTCGGCGAGCAGGCGCGCCTCCTCGGCGCGCTCGAGCCGCCACGCTGCCGAGAGCACGCCGCGCGAGCCGCGCAAGTGGGCGCCGATGGCGACGTTCTCGAGCACGGTCATCGTGGGCAGGATGCGCACATGCTGGAAGGTGCGGCTCAAGCCCTTGCGCGCAATCGTGCGCGAGCCCTTGCCGACGACCGACTCGCCGAGGAAGCGCACCTCGCCCGAGGTCGGCGTGTCGACGCCCGAGACCTGGTTGAACATCGTGCTCTTGCCCGCGCCATTGGGCCCGATCAGGGCGAGGATCTCACCTGCACGCACCTCGAGGCTCATATTGTTGTTGGCGAGCAGACCGCCGAAGCGGCGGGTGACGCCCTTCGCCTCGAGCAGCACCGTACCGGCCGCGGGCAATTCGCGCCGCGGCAACGCGGGTACATCACGATCGATGCTGCGACGCTGCGCTGCGACCGGGATCACGCGCTTGAAGCCGGCGACCAGGATCGGCCACAGCCCCCCGCGCGCCTTGTGCAGCACCAGCACCATCAGCGCGCCGAAGATGATGACCTCGAAGTTGCCGCTTTCCCCGAACAGCCTGGGCAGCAGATCCTGCAGCCACTGCTTGAGCACGGTGATCACACCGGCCCCCACCAGTGCGCCCCACACGTGCGCCGCACCGCCGACCACGGCCATGAACAGATACTCGATGCCGATGTGCAGGCCGAACGGGGTCGGGTTCACGAAGCGCTGCATGTGCGCGTACAGCCAGCCCGAGGCGCAGGCAAGCAGCGCCGCGATGATGAAGATCACCATGCGCGAGCGCGCGGTGTCGACCCCCATCGCCTCGGCCATCACCATGCCGCCCTTGAGTGCGCGGATCGCCCTGCCCTCGCGCGAGTCGAGCAGGTTGCTGGCGGTGAGCACCGCGGCGAGCACGAACGCCCAGATGAGGTAATACACCTCCTCGCCCTGACGCAGTTCATAACCGAACAACGAGATCGGCGGGATGCCGGTGAGGCCGGTGTGGCCGCCGAGAAAGCCCATGGTGCCGAACAGGAAGTAAAGGCTGAGACCCCAGGCGATCGTCGCGAGCGGCAGATAGTGCCCCGACAGGCGCAGCGTCAGCTTGCCGATGAGAAAGGCGACCGCACCGGTGAACACCAGGCCGACCAGCAGCGCGAGCCACGGCGATCCACCCGCCCACGCGAGCCAGCCGGGGAGTTCGCTCGAGGTGGTCAGCAGTGCGGTGGTGTAGGCCCCGAGACCGACGAAAGCAGCCTGACCAAAACTGGTGAGGCCGCCGACGCCGGTCAGCAGCACCAGGCCGAGGGCGACCATCGCGTACAGGCCGATGTAGTTGAGCAGGGTGACGTAGAAGGCTGGCAGCGCCAGCGGCGCCATCGCAAGCAGTACGATGAACGCGGCCAGCACCAGACGCGGAGAGAGTGCGAGCTTCATTCCTCTTCCTCCATGTGGTGGCTGGTCAGCGAACGCCACAGCAAGACCGGGATGATCAGCGTGAACACGAGGACCTCTTTGTAAGCGCTCGCCCAGAACGAACTGAACGACTCGAGCAGCCCGACCAGCACCGCACCGAAGGCCGCGAGCGGATAGCTCGCCAGCCCGCCGATGATCGCGGCGACGAAGCCCTTGAGGCCGATCAGGAAACCGCTGTCGTAGTAGATCGTGGTGATCGGCGAGATCAGCACGCCCGACAGGACACCGATCAGCGCGGCGAGCAGGAAGGTGAGCTTGCCGGCGAGCGCGGGCGGGATGCCCATCAGGCGGGCACCATTGCGGTTGATCGCGGTGGCGCGCAGCGCCTTGCCGTAGATCGTGCGCCCGAAGAACAGCGCGAGTGCGACGATCAGCACCCCCGAGGCGGCGATCACCCAGATCGTCTGCCCGCTCACCGACAACGCGCCGAGTTCGAAGCGTGCATCCGAGAACGGCGGCGTGCGATAACCTTCGGCGCCGAAGAACAGCAGGCCCAGTCCAACCATCGCGACATGGGAGGCGACCGAGACAATCAGCAGCACCAGCACGGTAGCCTCGGCGATCGGCTGGAACACGATGCGGTACATCATCGGCCCGAGCGGCACGACGACAAGCAGGGTCAGCAAGACCTGCACCGCGAGTCCGAGCTCGCCGAGCGGAAGCGACTTCAGTGCGGCCAGCATCAGCAGGGGATAGCCCACATTGAGCGCGAGGATGGGGCCGAGTCTGCGCGCCTGGCCGGCGCGCAGCGCGCCGGTGCCGTCGAGGGCCGCGACCGCGAGACCGGCGCCGAGCAGCAGCCAGACGGTGGCCGGCAGCACGCCGTTACCGATCATGGCGAGCGTGAGTGCGCCATAGGCGACGAACTCACCCTGTGGGATGAAGATCACCCGGGTGACCGCGAACACCAGTACCAGCGCGAGCGCTAGCAGCGCATAGATGGCGCCGTTGGTGATGCCGTCCTGACCGAGGATCAGTGCAATCTGGAAATCCATGGGCGCGAGCCTCCGCGCGCCCCGCCATGTTGACGGAGCGCGATCGTGTGGTCCGATAGGGAAGGAGATGCCGCCGGAAGAAAGGTCCGGCGGCGGTCTGGACAGCGCTTACTCGACGACTTTCCAGGCGCCCTTCTGGATCTGCACCATCACGCGGGCACGCTGGTCAAGGCCAAGGTGGTCGGTCGGGCTCATGGAGAACACGCCGTGCGCCGCGGGGACTTCCTTCATATTCTCGAGCGCATCGCGCAGCGCCGCACGGAACTCGGCGGTACCGGGCTGGGCCTTCTTGAGCGCCTCGGGCACGGCCGCCTGCAGCATCACGCCGGAATCCCACGCGTGCGCACCGAAGGTCGACACGCTGCCTTTACCATGCGCCGCCTCGTAGGCCTTGATGTAGGCCATCGCGCTCGCCTTGACCGGGTTGGAGTCGGGCAGCTGTTCGGCGACCAGCACCGGACCGGCCGGCAACAGCGTGCCTTCGCAGTCGGCACCACAAACGCGCAGGAAGTCGTTGTTGGCGACGCCGTGGGTCTGGTAGACCTTGCCCGACCAGCCGCGCTCCTTGAGCGCCTTTTGCGGCAGCGCGGCGGGCGTGCCCGAACCGGCGATGAACATCGCATCCGGCTTGGCCGCCATCATCTTCAGCACCTGACCGGTGACCGAGGTGTCGGTGCGGGTGAAGCGCTCGTTGGCAACGACCTTGATGCCACGCGCTTCGGCGACCGACTTGAACTGCTCGTACCAGCCTTCGCCGTAGGCGTCGGCAAAGCCGATGAAGGCGACTGTCTTGACGTTGTTGCTCGTCATGTGCCCGACGATCGCGGTCGACATGTGCGAGTCGTTCTGCGGCGTCTTGAACACCCAGCGCCGCTTCTCATCGACCGGCTCGACGATGCGGCTCGATGCCGCCCAGGCGATCATGGGCGTCTGCGCCTCGGCGGCGACGTCGATCATGCCGAGCGAGTTGGGCGAGGTGGTCGAACCGAGCACGACATCGACCTTGTCCTCGGAGGTCAGCTTGCGGATGTTCTTGACCGCGCTGGTGGTATCCGAGGCGTCGTCGAGCACGATGTAGCTCACCTTCTGCCCGCCGATTTCCTTCGGCATGAGTTCCACGGTATTGCGCTCGGGAATGCCGAGCGAGGCCGCAGGGCCGGTCGCTGAAACGGTGACGCCTACCTTGAGCTGGGCATGGGCGGCACCCGCTGCAAAGGCGAGGCCGAGCGCGACGCACAACGTCTTCTTGAAGTTCATGGTATCTCCTCCGGTCATTATTGATGTGGCGGACAGCCTGACCATGACCGACCGCACTTTGTGCAACCCGATGAAACTCAAGTCTGTCGAGCCAACGAAAAACGCCTTAATGGTAGACGATTCCGCGCTCCGGGAGCGTGATCTGCGCTACGCCCGAAGCGGCTTCCCAGGCCGTTTTCAGATGTATTGGCCGGCGTCGACCCTGATCACTTCGCCGGTGATCATGCATGCCATATCCGACAGCAGGAAGACGACCGCCGCGGCGATGTCGTCGGGGGTCGCGAGCTCGCGCATCGCCGATTCCTGCAGCGCGCGATCGAGGACTTCGGCAGGCAGGGCTCGCGCCATCTCGGTCATCACCATGCCAGGGGCGACCGCATTGACCGTGACCCCCTTGGGCCCAAGCTCGCGCGCCGCGGTCTTGGTCAGGCCGACCATGCCGGCCTTGGCCGCGGTGTAGTTGGCCTGGCCGAACTTGCCGCGCAGACCATTGATCGAGGTGATGTTGACGATGCGGCCGCTGCCTGCAGCCACCATTGCCGGCGCGCAGGCGCGCAGCATGTGGAAGGCGCCGCTCAGGTTGACGTCGAGCACCGAGCGCCATTCATCGTCGCTCATCTTGAGCAGGCTGCGGTCGCGCGTGATGCCGGCGTTGTTCACCAGCAGCGTCGCCGGCTCGGGCAATTGCGCCACCGCAGCCGCCACGGCCTGGGCGTCAGCGACGTTAACGCGATGAAGCGTGCCGGCCGACTCGTTGGTGTCGGTCATGTCGAACACGTGCACGCGCGCGCCGCGCGCAACGAGCGCGTCGGTGATCGTGCGCCCGATGCCGCGCGCACCGCCGGTGACGATCGCGACCTTACCCGCGAGTTGTCCTGTGAAAGCCATATACCGCTCCACTGATAGTGCACAGGCCCGGGACCGACAGACGCCGGTCCCGGGCCAAAACGCCGCGAACGCTCAGACGAGCGGACGCGACAGCGAGAGCTGCTGGCCCGGACGGAAGCCGCAGCGGTCGAGGAAGCGCAACAGATCGAAGCGGTTCCATTCGACCTCGGTGCGCACCGACTCGACATGCAGCGAGGTCAGGTTCGCGAGCAGTTGCGACACCAGCGCGCGGCCGACGTGCTTGCCGCTCGCAGCCGGATCGACGCCGATGGTGTCGATCACCGCCGCGGTGGCCGCGCGGCCAAACTCGCCGAAGTCGACGCGGGCCATCAGGAAGCCGGCGACCATGCCGTCCTGCTCGGCGACGACCGAGACGCGAACCCCGGAATCACCGAGCGCCTCGTCGAACTTGCGCCGGTAATACGCGCTGCGGTCCTGCCCCGTTTCGTGACGATCGATGCGGACGACAGCGTCGAAATCATCGGCGGTCAGCGAGCGCACCGGGATGCGGTCGCGCGACAAGGCTTCGGCATCGTCCTGACTGGCGTCGCTGTAGTCGGGCTCGGTGTTGAATTGGTCCAGCAGTTGCTTGGTGGTGGGATGCGGACGTGTGGTCATCGCTGATCTCCAGGTTGTCGTTTCCGGACGTGAGCTCAGAAGTTCACGTATTCGGTCGGGCGCTCGAGCACGATGCGCGGCGACAGGCGGAAGCCCGCGGCAGAGAAGAACTCGACCAGACCCGGCCGGTCCCACTGCGCCTGCGTGCGCATCTCGCCAGCACCCCGCCCGCGTGCGACGCGGTCGAAGTCGGCAACCATCGAGCGCGCTAGGCCCTGACGCCGGGCGGCGGGATCGATCCCCACCGCATCGAGCACGGCGACGCGGTCCTGACCGCCGAATTCGCCGTCGAGGAAGTGACCGAGCAGGAAGCCCATCACCTGCCCTCCGCGCTCGGCCACGCACGAGAAGTAGCCTTCGGGGCCTTGCTTTTCGGCCTTCAGCCGGCGCTCGAAGAAGCCGGTGCGGCTCTCGCCGCCGTTCGTTGCATCGAGGCGGGTCACCGCCGCCAGATCGCCGACGGCCAGCGGCCGCAGCTTGAGTTCGGTATTCGCAGTCATCGTTTCTCCCTGAAATGACTGGGACGGGGAACGCCAGCGGCGCCCCCCGCCGTTGGATCAGTGCAGACGATCGTATTTCGCCTGCAGTTCGTCCTGCGATTCGCGGTAATCCGGATGATCCTTGATGCAATCGGCCGGGCAGACGAGCACGCACTGCGGCTCGTCGTGGGCGCCCACGCATTCGGAACACTTGCTCGGATCGATCACGTAGATCGGATTGCCAGCGGTGATCGCTTCGTTGGGGCACTCCTCGACACAGGCATCGCACGCGGTGCAGTCGTCGTTGATCAACAGGGCCATGATGGATTCCTCCTGTGCGTTGGTTTCAGGCCGCGGCAGCCAGCGGCTGCTGACCGAGTCGCGCCAGTTTCTCGTGTCGGAACGCCCCCCACAGCGCCGCGCCGATCGCGCCGGCGAAGGGCGAGTCCGGGTGGTTGAAGGCGGTCACATTCATCTTCTGCTCCTTGACCGACTCGTTGAGCGTCTTCAGCAGACCCTCGTCGAGCGCCAGGCCGCCGGTGCAGAGCACCACGCCTTCGCGCGCGCCGATCGACTTGAGCAGCTTGGCCAGGCGGCCGGCCATCGAGATGTGGATGCCCTTGAGGATGTTGGGCGCCGTGATGCCGCGCGAAACCATGTTGATGACGTCGGTCTCGGCCAGCACCGCGCAGATGCTCGACACCACCTCGGGGTTGTCCGCCTGGGTCGACAAGGCGCCGATCTCGTCCTGGGCGATGCCGAGGTAGCGCGCGATGTTCTCGAGGAACTGGCCCGATCCGGACGCGCACTGGCTGGTCATCTTGTAGGTCTCGACCTTGCCGCGCTCGTCGTTGCGGATCGCCCGCCCGTGCAGCGCGCCGATGTCGAGCACGGCGCGAGCTTCGGGGTTCAGATACACCGCGCCGCGGGCGTGGGTGGTCATCGAGTAGAAGTGACCGGTGTGAAAGTGGAGGCTCTCGCCTTCACCGGTGGTGGCGACGTAATCCACGTCGGAAGCCTTCAGGCCGGCCTCCTCGAGCAGGGCGTGGTAAGCCTCCTCGGCAAGCTTGAAGGGGTCGCGCTGGCGGATGCGGTCGTTGCGCTTGCCCAGCCACTCGGTCTTGTCGCCCTCGACGCGGAAGAGAACGGTCTTGACCGCGCCAGTGCCGATATCGATGCCTGCAGTGATCGTCATTTTCATGCCTCCACGACGGCGCGGCGGGCGAATTCGGAAGCCCCCAGTGCACCGGTATAAATCGAATCCGGGTCGATGTTGATCTGCACCTCGCCGTAGTTTTCCTTGACGAGCTGGCGCAGTTCCTTCACCGCCGCCTCGTTCTTGGCCACGCCACCGGTGAAGGTGAATTCGTCGGTGATGCCGCCCGAGCGCGAGATGATCGACATCGCGCGCAGCATGATCGCGCGGTGCAGGCCGGCGAGAATGTCCTCGCGCTTGTCGCCCAGCGCCAGGCGGTCACGCAGCTCGGCGCCAGCGAACACGGTGCAGGTCGAGTTGATGCGGATCGACTTGGTCGCCTTCATCGCGAGCGGGCCGAGTTCATGCAGGCCCATGTTCATCTCGTCGGCGACGTAGCCCAGGTAACGTCCGGTGCCGGCTGCGCAGCGATCGTTCATCTGGAAGTTCACCACGATGCCCTTCTCGTCGATCTGGATGCCCTTGGTGTCCTGACCACCGATGTCGAGCACCGTGCGCGTCTTCGGATACATCAGGTGAGCGCCCAGGCCGTGGCACAGGATCTCGGAGCGGATGTGCTCCTTCGGAAAGGGCAGACGGACGCGACCGTAGCCGGTGCCGACGACGTAGCGCTCGACCATGTCGACATTGAGCGCGGCGTCGATCGGCGCACCCAGCGCGGCGGTGTCGAGGTCGGCGCCCGAGAGCTCACCACGCACCCGTTCCATCGCGCTGCGGAACTTGCGGTTCATGTCGGCCGAGGGCGGGCGGTTCTCGACCTCGATGATCGACTTGTCGTACATGTGCAGCAGGTGGTCGAAGGGGATGCCTGCATCACGTGCCACTTCTTCGCCGATCTGCATGAAACGCGAACCGGCGAGGTCGCGGAAGAAGTCCGACTTGCGCTGCGCGCCAGGCGCGAACAGCTGGTCGGCCTCCTCCTCACGCAGACGACGGAAGACTTCGGTCAGCGCTGCCGTGATCGCCTTTTCCTTGCCGGCGAAACGCGGGCCTTCGACGTTGGCGACGCAGGTCTGCTCAAGGTCGCCGAGCTGCTCGATGAACTGCTCGCGACGAAAGTTGCGAGTCAGGCCGCCGAGAATCTCATCGACCCGGCCCGTCAGTGCCGGCTCCTTGTCCAGCTCGCGCCGGATCAGGCTCAGGCGGGCATCGATCAAAGCCTCGAGCTTGGAGACGCGCGCGGCAGTGTCGTAGTTCGAGCGGGAGTTGGTGATGCCGCGACCGAGCACCTGTCCCTTGTCGTCCATGACGACCGCCTTGGTCGTGGTGGACCCCAGATCAATTCCGACGAAACATTCCATGATGCGCTCCTTACGCGGCTGCCAGCGACGCGCCGCTGCGTTTCTGATCGACCATCTGGAAATAGCTCTCCAGGCGGTTCTTGACGTTTGCGTGCGAGAAATAACGCGGATCGACGAGGTCGGTCTCGATGAACGCGGCGGGCTTGCCAGTCCGCTTCTCGATTTCGCGCATCATCAGCAGCTGACCTGCCGAGAAGCTGTTGCAGCTCTTGATCGAGTTGATCAGCAGGCCGTCGGCCTGGTACTCGTTCATGTATTTCTCGAGCAGTTCGACGCGCTGCGGCAGGTTGTTGTTGGTGTAGCAACCCAGGCAGTAGTCGGCCAGCGTGCCCAGCGGATCGTTCGGGTCGTGACGGAAGCCCTGGTCGTAAAGACCGCCCACCTTGGTGTAGGAGCTCGCCACCACCACCGCGCCCTCGTCGTAGAACAGCTTCCAGAACTCGCGGAAGCTGGTCCAGTTCGGCGGACCTTCGACGACCAGGCGGTACTTCTCTTCCTTCATGTCGCCTTCGGGCGTGATCGGGCCCTTGCCCTCGCGGATGCGCTGCTCGATCTCCTTGCGCACCAGGTCGTAGTACTCGACCGCGTCAGTGGTGCCGCGGAAGGCGGTGAACATCGGGCCGATGTAATACACGCCACCGAAGTAGGCGTCGATCGGCGACGGACGGTTCTTCGCGCTCTCGAGCACCCACACCAGGTTGTCCTCGGCCTTGGCCGAGTTCTTCAGGTATTCGCGCAGGCGGTCGATATCGAACTTGACGCCCGAGACCTTCTCGAACATCGGGATGACTTCTTCCTTGAGCTGCTTGACGACGAAGTCACGCATGTTCTTGGTGATCTTGCCGTCGCCCTGATACGGGATCTGCAGCATCACGGTCGGACACTTGTACTCGTGACGCAGCAGCTCGAACCACTTCATGAAGGTGAAGCAGCCGGTGTAGGACAGCAGCAGCATGTCCGGGGCGGGCATCGGCTTGCCGTTGGGGGCGATGTTGCCACGGCCCATCATGCCGATGTCGGCCTTGACGTAGGTGCACACGTCCTCGGAGTGGCCGGCTTTCTCGGCATCCATGATCATGCCGCCCGACACCTTGCGCATGCCGTTCTGGATGGCGTTGGTCTCGGGCAGGTTGTTGACCATGTCGAAGCACATGATCAACTCGTTCAGGTTGCCCGGGACGAAGGTCGACACGACCTTCTCGCCCGACTCCTTGGTGCCGGTGAGACGATCGTAGTTGCCGGCGATCATCTCTTTCTGCTTCACCATCGAGGGTTCTTTGATGACTTCGGGGGAGGTGGCTGCGCTCATGATTAGCTCCAGAGTTTGATCGAGTCGGCGAAGGTGCCGGCCTGCTCGCGGATCGGCTGCATCTGGCCGGAGTTCTCGGCGTACTTGAACGAGATGTAGGGGACGTTGTGCTCGGAGCAGCGGTCCGCCAGCATCGGGCGTTCGAGCAGCGCCGGGTCGCAGAAGCTGGGCGCGGCGAAAATCACGCCTTCGGCGGCGTTGCTGCGCACCTGCTCGAGCAGATACTTGCCCTTGTCCTCTTCCTTGTCGTCGTACTTGGCTGCGGTAGCGATCGAGTCGTGCAGGAAGGCGAGCGACAGGTTCTGCATCGGGTCACCGACGGTCGACACCGGGTTGCGTAGCCAGCGATGCACGATCATGTAGTCGTCATCGACGATGTAGCAGCCGGCCAGTTCGATCGACTTGACGAGGTTCAGCGGCGGCTGCTCGCAGAACGAACCATTGATGATCACGCGGCAGTTGTCACGCTTCTGAGCCTGGCCCTTCTCGGCCTCGACCAGGTAGTCGCGCAACATCTGGTTGTGCTCTTCGACCGGGAGCACCAGGCCAGCGCGCATCAGCAGGTAGACTTCCGACGACGGAACCTTCCACGGCTCACGGGAGCGCATGCCGTACACCGCCTGAACCAGCGCGCGGTTCTCGTTGTAGACCTCGATCGAGGCGCGCAGCGCGTCGTCGGTGATCTTGCGTCCGGACAGGTGCTCGAGGCCCTCACGCAGCTCGTTGAGCTCGTTGGTGTAGTAGTTTCCGCCAACGTCGTCCCGGTAGTTCTGCGGCACGTCGAAGTAGCGCACGTACTTGCCCGGGAACAGCAGCTTCCACATGCCCGACAGGTTGCGGATCACGTCACAGATGCTGGGGAACAGCATGCCATCGACAAAATCCATGCGCTTGGAGAGGCCCAGCTCGATGGTCGAGCGTGGGATGCGACAGATGTAGCTCTGATAGTAGGCGTCGCCGTGGATGACTTCGAGGCCGTCGCCTCCGCCCATGATGCCAAGCGGGAGCATGCCCGCGGCATGGATGATCTCGCGCGGCACATACACCGGCATGTAGGCGATAACCTTGCGAGAGGGGTCGGCCTCTTTCCACTTTCTTGCGGAAGTGAAATCGAGGTCTTCGTAAAGCGCTTCGCAGCGCGCGATGATTTCTGCTGTACTCATGGTCAACGGTTCTCCCAGTTTGCAGAACGCTTCTCAAGAAAGGCCCGTAGACCTTCCACCGCATCGTGGCTAGCCATCAGCTCCTCGAGATAGAGGGCTTCCACGGTTTCCAGTTTTTGCTTGATCGCCGGTACCCGGTCGCAGCGCGCGGCACGTACCGCGAAACGCAGCGAGCTGGCGCTCAGCGCAGCAAGATGTTCGTCGTACCACTTCAGGGCCGCGGCCTCGGGGTCGTCGGCGAGCACGTCAATCAGGCCGATCCGATGCGCCTCGACACCGTCGATGCTGCGGCCGGAGTACAGCAGCTCCTCGGCGCGCGCCAGGCCGACGCGCGGCGGCAGCAGACAGGAGGCCGCGGGAGCGAACACGCCGAGGCGGATCTCCGGCTGCCCCATGCGCGCATCGGGGCTGGCGAACAGCAGGTTGCCCGCCGCCGCCACCTCGAGCCCGCCGCCGAGGCACTGGCCGCGGATCGCGACCAGGATCGGCACCGGGCTGTCGAGCATCTGCCGCACCAGCGCGTGCAGGCTCTTGAGCATCTGCGCGCACTGCTCGGGCATGTGCTCATCGACGCTGGCACCGAAGCTGAAGTGCGAGCCCTCGGCGTCGAGCAGCACCGCGCGCAGCACCGGCGAGGCGAGGTGCTCACCGAGCGCCTGCTGCAGCGCGCCGATCATCTCGGCATCGACGATGTTCGCCTTCGGCCGCGCCAGGCGCAGGCGGAGCAGGCCGCCGTCGCGCTCGAGCGAAACCTTGAGCGGGGTGATCGCCTCGCCCATCACTCGACTCCCGGCATCAGGCTCTCGATCAGCTCGGGCGACCACGGCGTGCCGACTGCGAGCGCACGGCGCAGGTCGGTGAACTCGATCTCGCGGCCGGTTTCCTTGTTGCCCTCGTCAAAGGCGCGGAAGCCGGTGCGGGCCTCGTTCATCATGTTCAGCGCGAGCCAGGCCCGGCTGTTTTCCTTGTTGCGGTTCCAGGCGTCGAGCTTGGGCTTGCGCAGCTCCTCGAAGCTCTTGGTCAGGCACTCGGGGAAAGTGGCAATCAGCTTCGCGCACAGCTTCTCGACCGCCTCGTCGAGCAGCGACAGGTCAATCTCGCCGCGCTTGATCAGCTCCTTGCCAGCGGCCAGCTCATCGCCGGTCTTGAACTCGCCATGGACGATGCGGCCGAATTCGTCGAGATAGCGGTCGGTGATGGCCAGCGGGTTGGGCACGAACTTGCCGTCGACCTTGAGCGCCGGCACGATCTGCGAGCAGATGCCGAGGCGGTAGGCCTTGTGCGCGGAGAAGGGCTCGCACAGCGTGCCCGAGACCATCGCCTGTTCGCAGCCGATCATCACCGGCAGGAAGTCGGTGGCGCCGCCGATTGCAGCCGAGCCGTGCTTCGGGCCCGCCTGACCGAAGTTGGCGAGGTCCTGTGCGACGGTGAAGTCGGCCGCCATGCCGATCTCCTGGCCGCCACCGATGCGCATGCCATTGACGCGGCACACCACCGGCTTGTCGCAACCCAGGATCGCCGACACCATGTCGTTGAAGAGCCGCATGTACTGGCGGTACTCCTGCGGGTTGCCGGCGTAGTACTCGGCGTATTCCTTCGTGTTGCCGCCGGTGCAGAACGCCTTGTCGCCAACCGCGGTGAAGACCACCGAGGCCACGTCGCGCGCATTGGAGGCGGCGCGGAAGGCGAGGATCAACCCCTTGACCATGTCGGTCGTGTAGGAGTTGTACTGCTTCGGGTTGTCCAGCCAGATCCAGGCGTTGTAAAGGCCAGGCACCACCTCGCCCTTGAGGTCACGCGCGGGGCGCTTCTCATAGACCACGCCCGGCACCACGGTCTCGGGCACCAGGTTGTGATCGACCAGGTGCTTCGGTGCGGTCTGCTCAAGTACGCGTTGCGTCGTTTTCTTCATCTCGTGCGGCTCCTCTGTCTGCGCTCTTGTCGGTGTGTGAGGGGTATTCGTCAGGGGGTCAGGATTGCCCGACGGCTGAGTTTGTGGGCATGGGCGGCCTCGAACACCTCATTGATCTGCGCCAGCGGATGACGCTCGACGAAGCTACCGAGGTCGATCTTGCCGTCGAGCACGAGGTCGAGCGCCGCGGGGTAGTACTCGGGCAGACAGCCCCAGTTACCGAGTGCGCGGGCGTGGAAGGCCATCAGGTTGGAGAGGCGGACCTCGATCCTGTCCATCGTGAAGCCGACCACGGCAAGCGTGGCGCCATGGACCAGCAGGCCATAAGCGCTGGTCTGGCCGGCGCCGGTGCCGGAGCACTCGAAGATCTTCCAGCGCGTCAGGCGCAGGCCGTTGGCCTTCGCGTGCGCCTCGATCGCCTTCTTGAGGTCGCGACCGCTGATCTCGCGTGCATTGAGCGTGAGCGCGGCACCGTGCCGCGACATCTGCTCGAGCTTGACCGGATCGACGTCGATCGCAACCACGCTCGCGCCGAAGGCATTGGCGATCTGCACCGCATAGCCACCGACGCCGCCGACGCCAATCACCACCGCGACATCGCCCGGCTCGACGCCGGCCTGGGTCACCGCCTGGTAGGGCGTCGTCACCGCGTCGGCCACCACCGAGACGTCGGCCAGTTGCAGTCCGGCCGCAGCCAGGCGCTGCTCATCGACCGCGCACAAACCACGCGCCGGCACCACGACGTGGGAAGCAAAGCCACCCTGGATGTCGTTGCCCGGCATCACCTGCTCACGACAGATCGTGCCATGACCCGAGGTGCAGAGCTCGCAGGTGCCGCACGGCATCACTGCAGGCACGACCACCGCCCGCCCCACCCACTGCTGGACGGCGCTGCCGGCACGCACCACGCGACCGCTGATCTCGTGGCCGAGGGCGAGCGGCAGCGCGTGATTGGTGCGCACACCGTCGTAGAAGTAGCCGAGGTCGGTGTGGCACACGCCGCAACCTGCGACCTCGACCACCACCTGGTCGGCGCCAGGCTCATCGATCTCGAACGCCGTGCGGACCATCGGCTCGCCCGGGGTGACCATCATCCAGCGGTACGGACTGCTGCTCATGTGCATCCTCCAACTTTGTGCGGCAGCGAAGCCGCGATATGGACGTTAACGTAAACGTCATCTTATATCTTCAAGACCCGAGACCCTTCGCCCAGCATGACGCGTCGAACCGTCTTTGCGCAAGCACGACGCAACAAACCTTAAGGCAAGGCTACAGGCGGCCTTTTGATCAATATCAAGCACCACCGCGGCAGATCTTTATTTACGTTGACGTAAGCGTCAACTTTGATCCCTAGTCCGACTCGTCGCTTTCTCGGTCGGCTGCCTTGGATGCAAAGTTAACGCAAGGTGACAAGCGGCCGGTTGACCTATGTCAACAGATTGACGTTTGCGTCAACGTAAACTTTGCAGCGCCGAGAGAGCCCGGTTGCCACAGTTGCACCAACCGGCTTTGCCTCCGCACAGCTAATCGCATCCGGCCGCTTCGAGGCAGCCGATGATCGCGCAGGATCTGGCAACGATATACAGCGCAACCCGGCACCCGCCGGTCCGAAGTCGAACACTGGAGAACGAGGATGACAGCCCGATCGGTATCAATAACATTTGCCGGCAGCGGCGGCGCGGGGGTGATGACCGCAGGCAACATGCTGCTCGACGCTGCCGGGCGTGCCGGCTTGTACGCCTATATGACGCGCTCGTCCGGCGCGCAGATCCGCGGCGGCGAGGCTGCAGCGATGATGCGCCTGTCCACCGCGCCCGTGCAGTCGCACGATGACCACTACGACGTGCTGGTGGCAATCGACTGGCAGAACGTCGGCCGCTTCTCGGCCGAAATCCCGATGACGGCCGACAGCCTGGTGCTCGGCGATCCGGACGGCGGCGACTTCCCGGAGCAGATCCGCGCCAAGGGCACGCGCAGCGCCGACATCCCGTTCAAGAAGATGGCCAAGGAGATCGACGGCGGACGTCCGAACATGATCGCGCTCGGCGCGGTCGCCGGCCTCGTCGGCCTGCCGGAGGAGGCCGTGCTGGGCGTGGTGCGTGACTCGCTCGCCAAGAAGGGGCCCGCCGCTCTGGTCGCCAGCGAGGCTTCGGTGCGGGCCGGCATGGCCTTTGCCGCATCCCTGCCCCCCTGCCCCCGCCTGACCAATACACAGGGCCAGAGCGAGCGCCTGTGGAGCATCACCGGCAACGAGGCCGCCGGCCTCGGTGCAGTGCGCGGCGGCATCCGCTTCGTCGCGGCTTACCCGATCACCCCCGGCACCGAGGTGCTCGAGTGGCTCGCACCCAACCTCGCCAAGCTCGGCGGCGTGCTGGTGCAGGCCGAGGACGAGCTGGCCTCGGTCAACCAGATCATCGGCGCGTCCTACGCCGGCATTCCGTCGCTGACCGCCACCTCGGGGCCCGGCCTCGCGCTGATGATCGAGTCGCTCGGCCTGGCGGTGGCCTCCGAGACGCCGATCACCGTGGTCAACGTGATGCGCGGCGGCCCCTCCACCGGGATCCCGGTCAAGTCGGAGCAGAGCGACCTCAACATCGCGTTCTATGGCCTGCACGGCGACGCCCCCCACCTGGTCGTCGCACCCAACTCGCTCGCCGACTGTTCGTTCGCCACACAATGGGCAGTGCATCTGGCCGACAGCCTGCAGACCGCCGCGATCGTGCTCTCCGACCAGTCCCTCGGGCAGAGCCGGGCGACGATCTCGCCGCCCGCCGACCCGGGCTTTCGCGCGGTGCGCCTGATGGCCGAAGGCGAGCTGGCCGATCGTTACCGCCGCTACACCAACACTGAATCGGGCGTGTCGCCGATGGCGGTGCCGGGCATGAAGGGGTACCAGTACACCGCCGACGGCCTCGAGCACAACGAATCCGGCACCCCCTCAAGCGCCGCAGCCGACCACAGCAACCAGCTCGACAAGCGCCTGCGCAAGCTGACGGTGCATGACTATGGCGCCCACTGGGCGGACATCGAGGGTGACGGTGACATCGCCGTGCTGACCTGGGGCTCCACCACCGGCCCGGTGCGCGAAGCGCTCGAACGCTGGCGTGCCAGCGGCGGCCGCGGGCGCCTGGTGTCGATCCGCCTGATCTCGCCAGTGCGCCCGGAGCAGCTCGCCGCCGCGCTCGAGGGCGTGTCACGCGTCCTCGTGGTCGAGCAGAGCCACGGCGCCCAGTTCCACCGCTACCTGCGCGCGCACTACGATCTGCCGGGCAGCGTGCGCACCTTCCACCGGCCCGGCCCGCTGCCGATCCGCCCCAACGAAATCTTCCGCCAACTGGCCGACTGGAGCTGAACATGGACGCCACATCCACCTGCCCGAGCTATTCCGCACGCGACTACAAGTCCGAGGTCAAGCCCGTCTGGTGCCCCGGCTGCGGCGACTACTCGGTGCTGGGCTCGATCACCAAGGCCCTCGCCGAGCTGTCGATTCCGCCCGAGAACGTCGCCCTCGTCTCCGGCATCGGCTGCTCCTCGCGCCTGCCCGCCTACACCAACGTGTTCGGCTTTCATGGCGTGCATGGCCGCGCCCTACCGATCGCCACCGGGATCAAGGTCTCCCGCCCCGAGCTCACCGTGATCGCCTCCGGCGGCGACGGTGACGGCTTCTCGATCGGCGGCAACCACTTCATGCACGCCTGCCGGCGCAACGTCGACATGACCTACATCGTCATGGACAACGAGGTCTATGGCATGACCAAGGGCCAGGCATCGCCGACCACCGCACCCGACTGGGAAAAGAGCAAGCTCACCCCACAAGGCACCGGCATCAACCCCTTCCATCCGCTGGTGATCGCGCTCGCAGCGGGGGCGAACTTCATCGCCCGCGGCTTCTCCGGCGACCAGAACGGCACCGCGCAGCTCATCACCGAGGCGATCCGCCACCCCGGCTTCTCCTTCGTGCAGTTGCTCAGCCCCTGCGTCACCTTCCGCCCCGAGCAGCGCGACTGGAAGGACATGGTGCACCTGGCCGCGGTCGACCCGACCGACGACCCCGCGCGCGCCGCGCGCCGCCTGATGACCGACGACGGCTTCAACGTCGGCGTGCTCTTCCGTGGCAGCCGCAAGCCTTTCCAGCCCGATCGGCGAGTCAGTGTCGATTCCGTAGCAGATCTCGAAAAGGAGTTCGTATTATGAGCAGCGCCGAATCGCAAGACAGCGCCATCCAGTCCATCGAACAGCTGCTGGCCCATGCGCTGGCAATGGAAGTCGAAGCAGTCGAGCGCTACGAGACGCTGGCCGACCAGATGGAGACGCACAACAACCGCGAGGTCGCCGCGCTCTTCCGCAAGCTGGCGGAGATCGAGAAGCTGCACGTCGACAACGTCAACGACATCAGCGCGGGGCACACCCTGCCGCACATCGCGCCGTGGGAATACGCCTGGCAGGCGCCCGAAAGCCCCGAGGCTCCGTCGATGTCGGCCGATGGCATCCATTACATGATGCACCCGTACCACGCGATCGCAATGGCGCTCGAAGGCGAGCGCCGCGGCGTGGCGTTCTACGACCGCCTGACCGCTCAATCGGAACGGGAGGATGTGCGCAAGCTCGCCGCCGAACTGTGTGAAACCGAGCGCGAGCACGTGACCCTGCTCGAAGCCTGGCTGAGTCGCTTCCAGCCGCCGCCCAAGGACTGGAACGAGGACCCGGACCCGCCCTTGCTGCAAGGGTAAGGCGCGAGGCGTCAGGAGCGAGGCGCGCGCGGGACTTCCCTTGCGCGCCTCGGGCTTTGGGGAGTAAGGCGCCGGGCGTCAGGAGTCAGGCGCGCGTGCTTTGCGCGCCGCTGAATTGCTCGAACGACTTCGCGGCACCCGCGAACAAATGCACCGAGGCGCCAGGAATGAAGGGGATTCTCCTCACGCCTGGCGCCTCACGCCTCTCGCAGCCGGAAAAGCGGCCGCCTGCAGCCCGCTTTCAGTCCGCCGGCCTGCGGTCAACCGTCAGTTCGTACCCCGCCTCACGCAGACCCTGCACCACGGCTTCGGGGTCCTTCGCCTCGAAGCGGATCGTCGCCGTGCGCTGCCCTTCGGCCTGCGGCGTGCGCGGCGACACCACCGACACAATGTAGCCGCCCTGCGCATTCACCGACGCCAGCAGCGCGGCGAGCTGGCCGGCGCGGTCCTGCAGCTTGACCGTGATCCGGGTCGCGCCCTCGACCCAGCAGCCGGTGATGTCGAGGAAGAAGTCGAGCAGATCGACGCTGGTGACGATGCCGACCAGGCGCCCCTGTTCATCGACGACGGTCAGGCAGCCGAGCTTCTTCGGCCGCATCAGACGCGCAGCCTCCTCGATCTGGGTGCTCGGCAAACAACTCACCACCGACTTGTGCATGATGTCCGCAGCGGTGATCTTTGACAGCAGATACTTCACCTCGCCCACGTCGAGCGTGGTGATCATCGATGGCTGGGCACGCTGCACGTCGCGGTGGGAGATGATGCCCACCAGGCGCTGGTCCTTGTCCACCACCGGCACGTGGCGCACCTTCTTCAGCCGCATGATCTCGGAGACCTGCGAGAACGAGGCGTCCGGTGCGACGTACAGCACCTCCCGGGTCATGATGTTTTCGACGAACATGAGTCACTCCATTCAAGAGAGAGGACAGCGAAGACCTGCCGCGGCACAAGAAGTATGCGCCCGCGGCAAAATGAGTGTTCGGCAGGCGTGCCAAGCCGCCTGCCGGTCGTGAAGCAGTTTATCGGAAAGGTCCATGCGTGGCGCAGGCCCGTCCGAAGTTTACGTGCGCGTTAACTTTACACGCAAAATTATCGTTAACGTCAACGTTATCCTTTGACAAATATCAACCGACCGGTCAGTCATAGGTACTACGATCATCCCACAAGCCAGAAAGGGGAACCGGGCGACCTCAGTCACGCCCGAGCACCACCGGAGGAGACTTCAGATGACCGTCAGCAGCCCGCAGGGCACGACGAAGGTCGCCACTTACTGCTACCAGTGCGTGGCGGGACCTGACCTGCTCAAGGTCAAGGTCGAGGATGGCGTAGCCACCGCAGTCGAACCGAACTTCGACGCCGAAGACGTGCACCCCGCCGCAGGCCGCGTGTGCGTCAAGGCCTTCGGCCTCGTGCAGAAGACCTACAACCCGAACCGCGTCCTGCAGCCGATGAAGCGCACCAACCCGAAGAAGGGGCGCCACGAGGATCCGGGTTTCGTGCCGATCTCCTGGGACGAAGCACTCGACGCGATCGCAGCCAAGCTGCGCGGCATCCGCGAGACCGGCCTGCTCGACGCCTCCGGCTATCCGCGGGTGGCAGCGAGCTTTGGCGGCGGCGGCACGCCCACCGCCTACATGGGCACCTTCCCCGCCTTCCTCGCCGCGTGGGGGCCGGTGGACATGAGCTTCGGCAGCGGCCAGGGCGTCAAGTGCTACCACTCCGAGCACCTCTACGGCGAACTCTGGCACCGCGCCTTCATCGTCTGCCCGGACACCCCGCGCACCAAGTACATCCTGTCCTTCGGCAGCAACATCGAGGCCTCGGGCGGCGTGTGCGGCATCTGGCGCCACGCCGCGGCCCGCGTCGAGCAGGGCGTCAAGCGCGTGCAGATCGAGCCGCACCTGTCGATCACCGGCGGCTGCTCGGCCGAATGGGTGCCGATCAAGCCCAAGACCGACCCCGCCTGCATGCACGCGATGATCCACGTGATGCTGTTCGAGAACGAGCGCACACGCCTGGATATCCCCTTCCTCAAGAACATGACCGCGTCGCCCTACCTGGTGGCGCCCAACGGCTTCTACCTGCGCGACCCCGACACCCGCAAGCCGCTGGTATGGGATCTGCGCCAGGGCAAGGCGGTCCCCTTCGACACCCCCGACATCGACCCCGCGCTCGATGGTGACTTCGTCGCCTCCGGCCTCGAGGTGCTGCCCGACGAGGAGCTCGTCACCCACGCCGAGGTGGCGGTACGCACCGCCTTCGGCAAGCTGCTCGACCACGAGCGCACGTTCACCCCGGAGTGGGCGCAAGGGATCTGTGACGTCCCGGCCGCCACCATTCGGCGCATCGCCAACGAGTACCTCGACCACGCCGAGGTCGGCGCCACGATCGAGATCGAAGGCCGCACCCTGCCCTTCCGTCCGGTCGCAGTGACCCTCGGCAAGACGGTCAATAACGGCTGGGGCGGCTACGACTGCTGCTGGGCGCGCACGCTGATGGCCTGTCTGGTCGGCGCGCTCGACGTACCCGGCGGCACCATCGGCACCGCGGTGCGCCTGAACCGCCCCGCCAATGATCGCCAGACCAGCGCCAAGCCGGGCGTCGACGGGTTCATGGACTACCCGTTCAACCCCACCGACAAGGAAAACTGGATCTCGCGCCCGCAGATCCGCAACGCCAACCGCACCCTGGTGCCGCTGGTGGCCAACTCGGCGTGGAGCGCCGCGCTCGGCCCCACCCACCTGGCCTGGATGCAGCAGCGTCACGGCTTCGAGAGCTTCCCCGAGCCCACCCAGCCCGACGTCTGGTTCTTCTACCGCACCAACCCGGTGATCTCGTTCTGGGACACGCCCCAGGTCGCCGAGGCGGTGGCGAAGTTCCCCTTCGTGGTCGCCTTCACCTACACCCGCGACGAGACCAACCACTTCGCCGACATCCTGCTGCCCGACTGCACCGACCTCGAAGGCCTGCAGATGCTGCGCATCGGTGGCACCAAGTACGTCGAGCAGTTCTGGGACCACCAGGGCTTCGCGCTGCGCCAACCGGTCGTGCCGACGCAGGGCGACACCCGCGACTTCACCTGGATCAGCACCGAACTGGCCCGCCGCGCGGGCATCCTCGAGCCGTACAACAAGGCGATCAACCGCGGCGCCGCAGGCGTGCCGCTGAAGGGGCCGAACTACGATTTCTCGCTGCAGCCCGACCACGCCTACGGGGTCGAGGAGATCTGGGACGCGAGCTGCCGCGCGGCCAGCGCCGAGCTCACCGAAGGCGCCGAGGACCACGGGCTGGAGTGGTGGAAGGAGCACGGCTTCCGCACCATCGAGTATCCGCGCCTGCAGTGGTATCTCTATCCCCACCTGGTCGACCAGGGGCTGCGCTTCGAGATGCCGTACCAGGAGCGCATCTACCGCATCGGCGAGGAGCTCGGCCGCCGCCTGCACGAAT
>Ga0209573_1000648_pt1 | contig 68097 bp, 50 predicted proteins | sample TNRBio252014_DNA_FD_185870 | JGI IMG/M metagenome (GOLD analysis project Ga0209573, IMG submission 185870) | Wastewater treatment Type I Accumulibacter community from EBPR Bioreactor in Madison, WI, USA - TNR Reactor_6/25/2014_ DNA (SPAdes)... | ecosystem: Engineered > Bioreactor > EBPR >...
CGATGATTGTTTTGGTTGCGCACAAGGATCGGTCATCGTGGAATGGGCCCTCCCAACGTGGTCGCCTCCTGGTTCATCCGCCGTCTTTTCATGCCTTTCGAGCACCGAGCTGTACACAGCAGGCGCACCATTTCCGTTAACAACCCTTTACGATAACTCGCCCCGCATGGACAGTATTCCGGGTCTCGTCGCTGGGAACTACACCTTGGTACTCCGAGCCGGGAACTGCTTGGATACGCTGGCCATTACGTTGGACCCTCCATGTACGCTCACCGCGGATGTGGACCCAGTGGACGCCACCAACTCCGGCTGCACGGATGGTGCGTTGCACATTGACCTCGATGGCAACAGTGTGAGCTACGCCATTCTGTTGCTCGATTCATCAGGAGTACCCTACTTCGCCGACGTCGATGGATCTTCCGGACCCAGCCATACCTACCTGTACGCGACCTCCGGACCCGGTGCGGAGGAGGTCATCTTCTCCAATGTGGCTGCTGGTACATATACAGTGCAGATCACCTCGTATTCTCCGGGTTGCGATACGTTGATCTTCCCGGTCGATATCGGTTGTGGTGGTAATGAACTGACCTTCGACATCTACACCGACCAGGGCGGAGAGGATCTGCGCTTCTCGATCCGTGATGAACAGGGCAACCTGGTCTGCGAGGGGGACGACTTTCCCGACATGGCGTTGACCTCCATACCATGTACACTGGCTGATGGGATCTATCGCCTTGAAGTGACCGACAATGCCGGGGATGGCATCATAGGTGGTGGATACGTGCTCCGCACCCAGGATGGCCAGCGCATCATCGACAATTCAGGCAACTTTTCGAGTGGTGCGCTCAGTGCATTGGCCGCCAACGGAACATTCTCGTTGCCCATCGGTACGGACCGCCCAGTGTTCTCCAACTGCGACAAGTTGGACTGGGTGAACAACAGGTTCATCGTGGCCACCGAGAACACCACGGTCAGCGGCCAGTACAACGTGACCAACACCACCAGCGGTTACGAGTTCTGGATCTATGACCCCAATGGCAGTTACAGCTATCGTCGCTTCCGCAGCCACGCCACCAGTGATGGTTTCGGCAGCGGAGCCACCCGCGCCTGCCACATGAAGATCAACGGCTGGATCAACAGTGGCCTGAACCCGCATGTGCCGAGCAGCGTGTTGATGAACGTACGCATCCGTGGACGTGTGGCCGGCAACAACCTGCCCTTCGGCCCAGCCTGCCTCTTCAAGATCGACAACGCGCTGGCCGCCTGCCCACGCGTGAAGCTACAGGACAACCCAGCGAACGTGAGCGACTTCAGCTGCGGCGTGAACAAAGTGTTCGGTGGCGGTGCCAGCCCCGCCAATCGCATCGTGGCCAACCCACCACAGTTCACCCCAGCAGTGGCCAGTGGCAACGTGCGCTACCAGTTCCGCTTCCGGATCCCCGGCGAGATCCCTGCCCCTGGATCGTGCATCACCCGGCCACCGCAGACAAGTCCCACCCTGCACCTGAACTGGACCACGGGCGACAAGTTGAAATGCGCCACGACCTACGAAGTGGATGTACGCGTAAGCAAGGACGGTGGCGCAACCTGGTGCATTGATGGGGCCAACCCAGCATGCAGCGGCGGAGGATACATGGCCTGGGGCAAGATCTGCACGGTGTACATCTCCACCAGCACCTATTGCCCAGGTCCCTTTCAAGTTGGAAGCAGTAGCCTGGTTGGGCACGATGGAGACCTCACCCTGTACCCCAACCCCAACCGGGGCGATCAGCTCTTCCTGAGCCTGAGCCACATGGAAGAAGGGGCGAACACCGTAAGCATGGACATCTACGACCTCACCAGCAAACGTGTATGGGCACACTCGCTCCCGGCAAAGGATGGTGTTGTAAACACGAGCATGGACCTTGCAGGCAAGCTGGCCAGCGGCATGTACCTCGTTAACCTCACTGTGGGCAGTCGCAACTACACCGAGCGACTCGTGGTGGAGGAGTGAAGAATTGATTTTGAAGGGGGCAAGGGGAAGGGGCTGCTTCGCACGAGGCAGCCCCTTCCGTTGTTCTCGCCAGATGGCCCGGCTCACTGCTCCCACCCCAGCGTCCGAACCGAGCCGCTACCGTTGGCCGAAAATTCGACAGCCCCCCCCGTCCGGCATTTACCCCGCAGCTACTTTTGCCGCGTCATGATCCGTGGAGCACACCCCATTTGCAACGGCGACCGGCTTTGGTTCGCGCCGGTGCTGGCCGCCGGTGCTCCGATCCATGCCCACTTCGGCTGATGGACACGCGAAGCCTGCCTCTGGAACGGTCCACGCCGACCGACCGCGTGCAACGGCTCATGTGCTCACCCGTTGAGCCACCACACCAAAAGCAGCTGACAGCAGGCGGAACCTACCACCGGTGCGTGTGCTCCGATCGCTTCCGACCGCCTACGGCATACCGCAACCTCCCATTTGCGTAACAAGCAATGAAGACCCGCTACGTCGACCTGATCGAACAGACCTTCGACTTCCCCAGGGACGAATTCAAGCTGGACGATGACCAACTGCTTTGGAACGACCTACCGCTGACGGAACTGCTTGAAAAGCACGGAACGCCCTTGCGGATCAGCTACCTGCCCAAGATCGGCGAGAAGATCGAATTGGCCCGCAACAGCTTCGCCAAGGCTTTTCAGACCCACGACTACACGGGCGGCTACGAATACTTCTACTGTACCAAGAGCAACCACTTCAGCTATGTGATCGACAAAGTGCTGGACAAGGGCGTGAACCTGGAGACCAGCAGTGCCTACGACCTGGAGATGATCGAACTGCTCATCGAGCGTGGGCGGATCACCAAGGACAGCACCATCCTGTGCAACGGCTTCAAGGACGAGCGGTACATCAAGGGCATCGGTCGGTTGGCGAACCGTGGCTTCAACGTGGTGCCCATCATCGACAACATGGCCGAGATCTACCACCTGGACGAGGTGATCGAAGGCAACTGCGACATCGGCATCCGCATTGCGGCGGAAGAAGCGCCCAAGTTCGAGTTCTACACCAGCCGCCTGGGCATCGGCTACAAGGACATCATCCCATTTTACATGCGCAACATCAGCAAGCAGAAGAAATTCCGCCTGAAGCTGATGCACTTCTTCATCAACACCGGGATCACCGACACGGCCTACTACTGGAACGAGCTGGGCAAGTGCGTGAACGTGTACTGCGACCTGTGGAAGCTCTGCCGCACGCTGGACACGCTCGATATCGGCGGCGGCCTGCCCATCAAGAACAGCCTCAACTTCAGCTTCGATACCGACTACATGATCAGTGAGATCGTGGGCCGCATCAAGGACATCTGCGAGGAGAACAAGGTGCACGAGCCAAACATCTTCTCGGAGTTCGGCAGTTTCACCGTGAGCGACAGCGGTGCCACCTTCTTCAGCATTGTATACCAGAAGAAGCAGAACGAAAAGGAACGCTGGAACATGATCGACGGCAGCTTCATGACCACCCTGCCCGATACCTGGGCCATCAGCAAGCGCTTCATCATGCTGCCGGTGAACAACTGGAATGATGAGTACGAGCGCGTCTTCCTCGGCGGCATGACCTGCGATAGCGACGATTACTACAACAGCGAGCAGCACATCAACGCCATTTACCTGCCCAAGTACCGGGAGGACCGGCGGCAGTACATCGGCTACTTCAACACCGGCGCCTACCAGGATACGCTCGGTGGTTTCGGGGGCATTCAGCATTGTCTCATCCCCAAGCCGAAACACGTGCTGATCGATCGCCTGCCCGATGGCACGCTGACGGACCGTGTCTTCGCAGAACAACAGAGCGCTGAACGGATGTTGCAACTACTGGGCTACCTACCCATGGAGGAACCTGTACGGAAGTGAGTTGCGAGTAGCGAGTCGTTTGTGGCCAGTCGTTAGTTGCGCAAGCTGAGGTGGTCCCGGACCAACGACTGGCCACTAACGGCTCCCCACGAACGACTCATCACATGCATTTGTTCCGGCCTTCTATCTTTCGCCCCCATTCCGTCCCGTTCCATTGCAATGAGCAACCGACCGATCAGTAGCTTCATCGAGAAGCACTACCTGCACTTCAACGCCGCAGCCCTCGTCGACGCCGCCAAGGGTTACAAGACACATCTTGCCCAAGGCCGCAAGATGATGGTGACCCTCGCCGGCGCCATGAGCACGGCCGAGTTGGGCAAGATCCTCGCGGAGATGATCCGCCAAGGCAAGGTGGACATCATCAGCTGCACAGGCGCCAACCTGGAGGAGGACGTGATGAACCTGGTGGCCCACGACCACTACGAGCGCGTACCCAATTACCGTGACCTGACCCCGGCCCAGGAACGCGACCTGCTGGACCGCGGCATGAACCGGGTGACCGACACCTGCATCCCCGAGCACGAGGCCTTCCGCCGGTTGGAGAAACACGTGGTGGACCTCTGGACCGCCGATGATAAGAACGGGAACCGCCGCTTCCCGCACCAGTACTTCTACGAAATGATCAATTCGGGTGTGCTCAAGCAGTACTACCAGATCGACCCGAAGGATAGCTGGATGGTGGCCGCCGCCGAACGCAACCTGCCGATCATCTGCCCCGGCTGGGAGGACAGCACCCTGGGCAACATTTTCGCCGGCCACTGCATCAGCGGCGACTGCAAGCCGGGCATGATGAAGAGCGGGATCGAGTACATGATGTTCCTGGCCGATTGGTATACCAACAACTGTGGGCCGGATGGCATCGGATTCTTCCAGATCGGGGGCGGCATCGCCGGCGACTTCCCCATCTGCGTGGTACCCATGCTGCACCAGGACCTGCAACGGGACAACATCCCCTTCTGGAGCTACTTCTGCCAGATCAGCGACAGCACCACCAGCTACGGAAGCTATAGTGGCGCCGTGCCCAACGAGAAGATCACCTGGGGGAAACTGGATATCGGAACCCCTAAATTCATCATCGAAAGCGATGCTACTATCGTGGCGCCTCTCATATTTGCATACGTCCTTGACATGTGACCCATGCAACGTCTGATCCGCTCGTTCAACACCCTTACCGACGAACTGAAGGAGACCCTTCAGGAGCAGTACCCCGATGGGATCGATTCGTCGCACATCAAGACCATCCCCACCGCCAAAGGGGACATGCTACGTGTGATCGAGCTACGAACACCCGATGCACTGTACCTGATCAAGATCAATCCCGAAAGCCGGGAGGAGATCGAACAATTCCTCGACCAGGAGGATGGCGCGGCCTCCCCTGGTGAAGATGGAGAGGATGCGCCGGACATGGAAGGTACCGAGGGTGCGGACGAGGATGAGGCGGAGGATGCCGACGACGATGGCGGGGACGATGATGATCAGGACGACGATGATCCTGCGGATGAGGACGACGGGGACGATGATGAGGACTGAATCCCGTTCGCGGGAAAGCAGATGACCTTGCACCAGTTGGTCGCAAGTACGAAGAACACCTCCTCTCAGTAGCTCATCGTCCGATCCGCGGGCTCCTTCTGCTGTGCGGAAGGTCAAAGCGCATCTTTGGCCCACCCCTTACTGCGAAATGGTATAATTGGTATCACCCGCTTGCCCGGTTCGCTTCCGACCCCTACGGACCAGGCCGGGATCCACCCGTTCCACAGCACCTGGCCCCTTTCGGCAGCGAGGAACACGATCCCCTTGGAGAACGAATGGCGCATGTCCGCTATGGGACCGGTACATCCCGCTCCGATCAGAACGACAGCCGACCCTGCTGCTCCATGGCCATGCGCAACTGCCCCACTTCCTTGCGGAGTTCCACCACGCTACGGGCCAGTTCATCGCGGCTCAGGTTGGGTTCGGGTAGTTCGGCACTGATGAAGTGGACGAATTTCCAGATCTCCAACACGTTGGCCACCTGTACTTCGTACGGCGAATAGATCGGGTTGGTACTGCACAACACCAAGGTCCCCTTCTCCTTCACCTGGCTGTACACCACTTTGAAGACGATGCCATCGTCCTTGGTGACCACGATGTACGGTTGCCCGTCGCGGATGGTCTGCCAGTTCTGCACGTACTCGCCCGTGACCCATGACCCGTCGTTGACCGGAGGCATACTGTCACCGCTGATCTGGAAGGTACGGTACTTCCGGTCCTTGGCCAGGAAGGGCATCCTGAAGGTGGGCAGGATGCTGATGTACTCAGGATCGGCATAGCCCAACGCATAGCCCGCCTTGGCCTTCTCGGGCACCAGTTCCACATTCTCGCGGTCCTCGCTATCCACTGTCGTGGCCAACACACGCAGTCGACGACCGCTGAGGTCGATGTCGCCACCCCGTTCCAGGATGCCGATCTGGCTTTCGCTCAGGGCGGGCAGGTCGTCCTTGAGCAGCTTGTCGATGCTCACCTTGAAGTATTCGCTCATGCGCACCAGCAGGTCGAACGAGGGTTCGGCGCTGCCATTCTCGTAGCCGCTGTAGCTGCTGCGCTTGACGTCGAGCGCGACGGCGACCTCCTCCTGCGAGCGGCCGCGACGCTGGCGAAGGAGCTTGATGTTGGATCCGAAGAGCGGGGTTGCCATGGTCGTTGGGGTGTTGAGCGTGATGATCAGTTCCGTTGTGTCGGCGTGAAGAGTCGTTCGAGATCGTTCAGGGTGGTTGCGACATCCGCGCCACTTCCTCCAGCGCGTTGGCCCAGACGTTCCAAGCGTAGCAAGATGTCCTGGTTGGACACGAGCACCTGGCGCATGCGCACGAAAAGGGCCATGATGCGCACACTGATGGCAACAGCCCGTTCGCTGCCCAGTACACAGGCCAGCATGAGCACACCCGCAGCACTGTATGCACGGGGAGCTTCGCCCACGATGCGCCGAACGGTCAACGGCAAAGTGGCCACTTCATCGGCGGTAAGCTCCAACAAATGGTGTGTGGGAAAGCGACCAACGTGCAGCGCGACCTGGTGTTGAAGCGATGCAAGCTCCACACCGTACAGATCAGCGAGGTCCGCCTCCAGGATCACGAACTCCCCACGGATCGCGTGGGTCTTTCGCGCCAGATCTTCATCCGGAAAAGGTTTGGGGCCGTACTGGAATGGCGGCTCCTGTACCAAGTTGGTAGCGGGATCGAGTGTGTACGTGGTGGGCATGATCGGTTCGGAATGAATGGTCATTGGCCGGTGGGCTTGAAGCCGATGGGCCTGCCCTGCCGCTCGGCGGGCGAGACCAAGGCGGTGAGGTGATCGAAAATGGCCTGGATCTCCTCGTCGTGCGTGGAGAGGCGCCCTTCCAACTCTTCCAGTTTCTGAAGCACCTCATGGTGCGCGAGCAGCATTTCCCTCATACGGGTGAAAACGCGTATAATATGGATGTTGACCAGGATGGCCTGCTCGCTGTTCAACACGCTGGAAAGCATGGCCACGCCTTGTTCGGTGAAGGCCATGGGGAGATACTTCGAGTGCTCCCCTTGCTTTAAGGTGCCAATTTGGCTCCTTAAAGCCTCGTTCTCTTCATCGGTCAATTCGAACATGAAGTCCTCCGGGAAGCGCCCCAAGTTCCTTCGTACCTGGCGCTTAAGCTGTTTGGTCTCCACTCCGTAGAGCTCGGCGAGGTCGCGGTCCAGCAGAACGCGCTGGGCCCGGATAAGGTGGATACGACCCGTGATAACCGCATCGGGCGGGGTGGCCACCACATACTTGGCCGAAGGCTCCAGGACCAGGGTAGCGTGCAGCGTATTCATGACCTGCTGTTCTTGTATCCGATCCGCTTGCGAGGCTCCGTAGGTGGATCCAATAACCGCCTGAGGTGGTGAAGGATGGTCTGGATCTCGGCATCGTGGCCCTCCACCTTGTGCTCCAGCCGCTGCAGTTGGATCAGGATGTCCTTGTGGATGGTCAGCGCCTCGCGCATGCGCACGAAGAGGTCGATGATGCGGATGCTGACGGCGATGGCCTGCTGGCTCTTGAGCACGTTGGCCAGCATGAGGAGGCCGTGCTCGGTGAAGGCGAAGGACGTGTACTTGGAATGCTCGCCTTGCTTTAAGGTCGCATTTTGCGACCTTAAAGCTCGGTCTTCCTCCATGCTGAGTTCGAACATGAACGCCTCCGGGAAGCGTTCCATATTCCGGCGCACCTGCTCTTTGAGCCGCTTAACGGGCACGCCATAGAGTTCGGCCAGGTCGCGATCCAACATCACCTTCTGCCCACGGATGTGGTGGACCCGGCCAAGGAGTTCCTGATCGGACAGGGCCAGGTAGGGCGCGGGCGGCTCATTCGCGATGTGCGTGAGCGGCTCCAGGTCCGTGAAGACCGGCTTGGTCATGATCGCCAACGTTTCCATCAATACGCGGATCAAATTTCCGACAGCGCAAACATAATGACTAAATTACCGGACGCAACATGACGGGTATTTTGTCAACAGGATTTTGTTGGCCGGACGGGGACCCGCGCCCGGGATGGGAGCGGCGGCCCGGTGCAGCGGAGCGCGAGCAGCGCACGATGCGAGGAGGCTGCGACGAAGGAGCAGACCCCGCAGCACGATGCGCTGCCGCGCGCAGCAAGCCGACCACAGCGGACAGCCCGTTAAGGCGCCCCGAATAAGCAATTAGAAATTCCGAATTGCCAATTCCCCATGGAACGTACCATCCAACACCTGGACCTGTAAGGGCGCATCATGATGCGCCCCAACACTATGGAACGCACGATCCAGCATCTGGACCTCAATACCTTCTTCGTGAGCGTGGAGCGCCTGCGCGAGCCGAAGCTGAACGGCAAGCCGGTGCTGATCGGCAGCGACAGCGACCGCGGCGTGGTGGCCAGTTGCAGCTACGAGGCGCGTGCCTTCGGGGTGCGCAGCGCCATGCCCATGAAGATGGCCAAACAACTGTGCCCGGAGGCCATCATTCTGCGCGGCGACAGCGGGGCCTACCTGAAGAAGAGCGATGAGGTGACGGAGATCATCCGCGCGCATGTGCCGCTGTTCGAGAAGAGCAGCGTGGACGAGTTCTACATCGACCTGAGCGGCACGGACAAGTTCCACGGCAGCCGCAAACTGGCGGCGGAGCTGCGGCAGCGCATCATCAAGGAGAGCGGGCTGCCCAACAGTTTCGGCCTTTCGGTGAACAAGACGGTGAGCAAGGTGGCCACCGGCGAGGCCAAGCACGGTGCGGGCGAATGGTACGTGGAGCGCGGCACGGAGAAACCTTTTCTGGCGCCCATGCCCATTGAGCGCATCCCCGGCGTGGGCGAGAAAACGGCGCACCTGCTGCGCAGCATGGGCGTGGCGCGCATACACACCCTACAGGAACTGCCGATCGACCTGATGCAGCGGCTGCTGGGCGAGCACGGGCCGGTGTTGTGGCGCAAGGCCAATGGCATTGACGATAGCCCCGTGGTGGCCTGGCACGAGCGCAAGAGCATCAGCACGGAGCGCACCTTCGAACGGGATACCATTGATGTGGTGAAGTTGAAGGGGCTGCTCACCGCCATGGCCGAGAGCCTCGCTTTCCAACTGCGCAAGGGGCAGAAGCTCACCAGTTGCGTGGCCGTGAAGATCCGCTACGCTGATTTCAGCACGCACACGCGGCAGCAGCGCATCGGCTATACCGCCTGCGACCATATCATCCTCCCGGTCATCCACGATCTGTTCCGCGTGCTGTACGATCGCCGCCAGCGCATCCGGTTGATCGGCATCCGTTTCAGCCACCTGGTGGGCGGTGGCCACCAGATGGACGCCTTCACCGACACGCAGGAGGCCATGGACCTCTACCAGGCCATGGACCGGATCCGCAAGCGTTTCGGCGACCGCACCGTGATGCGCGCGGCGGGCATGGAGGCCAAGAGCATCGGCCGCATGGACAACCCCTTCGATGGGCAGGCGCCCGTGCTGCTGGCGAACAGGAGGAGTTGAAATGCCCGATACAATACCATCTCGCAGTAAGGTCCAGCCCGATCTCATTGGGATCCTGAGTACGGAAGTTGTTTGTTCGCGGCATGAAGAAGCATGACGCACGCAAGGACAGTTCGGAAGTGAAGCACGAGCGGCGCAAACAAGCCGTGAGGTTGCACCTACTAAGACGGTGGCAAAGAAGCGGTCGAGCAGCAGGTGAAAAGGTGCGAGAGTGCGAGAGTTACGTCTCTCGCACTCTCGCACTTTCGCACCCCATGGTTCATTCTGACCAGGATGATCGAGAGACCGGATCTTCACCTCCGGCTCAGTAAAAGGCAAGGGGGCCCTATGGAGGTCGCCCAACTCACCGGTCTGACCTGGCGCACTGTACGGGTGGCGGTGGACCTGTATGAGGAAGGCGGCTGGAAGGCGTTGAAGTACCGGCAAGTAGGACGGCGCAAGGGCCAAGGCCGCAGTCTGGACGCACCGCAGGAAGTGTGCGTACGCCGCATGATCAACGGGAGGATGCCCTAACAATTGAAGCTGGACTTCGCCCTCTGGAGCAGGTCTGCGGTGAAGAGGCAGCGATCCACTGGTTGGATGAGGCGGCCATCGTGAACACCGATGTGCGCGGGCGCAGCTATGCCAAGCGCGGCAAGACGCCCGTGGTGTACGCGCCAGGTTCACGGACCAAGCTCTCAATGATCTCAACGGTCACCAACAAGGGCAAGGCTACTTGGGAGATCATCGACAGGAACTTCAACGTGGACCGATCGCTCTGCTTCCTGCACACGCCGATCAAAGGCAAGCGCAAGAAACTCTACGTGATCATGGACGATCTGCGGGCCCATCACAGCAAACGGATCAAGCAATGGGTGGTCGATCATGCCCATCGCATCGCGGTGTTCCGCCTGCCCAGCTACGCCCAGGAACTCATACCATCTACGCATTCAATATCGGCCGATCTACTTGCCCTCTTTCCGGAGGTCTTCTCCGCAGACCAGGTTCCGAAGGATCAGCTACGCAGCCTGATCCGCGTATCGTCCTCCCGATAGATCACGGCACATCTCTTGGCCGACCTTGAATGCGTAAATGGTATCAACCCTGATGAACAGCTCAACGGGCAGATCAAGCATGACATCCGCGCCAAGGCCCCCAGCCGCAACAATGCCGTGCTCCACAAGTGGCACACGAGCACATGGAGGCCATCACAACCGACAAGCATCTCATCAAGTCGTTCTTCCAAGACCCCGAAGTCCGCTACACCGCATGAAAACCGGATCGGGCCGGCTCAATAAGGACATGTGCAAGGCTACAAGCCATCTCAAAATGATCCTTCGCGCTGCGCCGGGGCCTTTTCCGGCCATCCATCGTTGCTCAACCCTTACAGAGCGTCCAGCTATGCGCGGGTTTCGCGCCTCGGCTGGCCGGGTAACTCCTCCGGCTCGCTACCAAAAACCATTTTGAGATGGCTTCTACCAGTGATCGCGATCGATGGCCACCCTTGGCACCAGATGTCACAAGGCCAGGATCAGTGTCCGGTCTGATGGACCAGCCGCTGCACCCACGCCCCATCCACCGACGTGACATGCAGTATGAAAGTGCCCGCAGGCAGCGCACTGAGGTCGAACATCGCGGTTGATCCGTTCGTGTTGATGACACGAACTTCCCTGCCCATGGGATCGAACAATCTGACCTCCCCCAGCGCCATCCTATCCGCTCGTTCCACCTGGATGTGCTCCACCGCAGGATTCGGCGCTACATGGATGTTCACCGTCCGTCGTTCCGGAATAGCCGTGGTCGGCCCCATTGGGACCCGCACGATCACAGTTCCATTACCCAACACGTTGCCCAAAGGCACCAGCGCATTGCTCCGCCTGAACCACGTGGTGCTCACCGCTGTGCTGGAGGCCGTCTCATAACGGCGCTCCACCAGTACGGCATCGCCAATGGTGGCATCGGCAAGAAGGATGGTGCCTTCAGCCAGGATGGTCACCTGTAACTCACTATCACTATTAGCGGTCGCCACCGCGTCGGTCCAGGTATCGCCCACCCCTGCCGGAAAATGCACAACAGAGGCCGGATCGGTGTTGATCTGCGATGGACTACCCGCGCTCAGTCGCATGCCCAGATCCAACACTTCGGTGCTACTGGTGTGGTAGAAGCCGAACTGGTTCACCAGTCGTACGGCGATCGTAGCCGTCGGAAAGTCGGATGCGTACGGCGTGGCCTCCGGCGCCAGGATCGAATCCGTGGTGGTTCCCAACACCGTGAAACCCTGCGAGCTGAAGTCCCAGACCACATCACTCCCCATGGTCAAAAGGCCGGGCACAACACCATAGCTCCGTGTTTCAACCGGATAGGCCCCGAGTGCCGGTATCGCATCCGGATGCATAAGAACAGGCTGTGCGACAGAGTCCGTGGCAAGCAGTACGACAAGGAGCTGGAAGGGCGTTCGCATGGGGCGCAAAGAAAGCATCGACACCATGGACGATGGGTCCAATGTGAAGGGAGCCGGTTCAGACCCTTGACGAATTAACACCGTTAACTATATTTGCGCCCCATGAACATCGCGGCACGAAAAGCCCAAGAGAAGGAAGACCTGAAACGGGCCATCCTGAACGCCGCGCGCGAGCTCTTCCTGGAACGGGGCTATGACCGCACCAGCATGCGCATGATCGCGCAGCGCATCGCGTACAGCCCCACCACCATCTACATCTACTTCAAGGACAAGAACGCGATCTTCCACGCCCTGCATGTGGAGGCTTTTCAGCAGCTCGGGGCCAGGCTGGCACCGCTCGCGCACGTGGAAAACCCCATGGAACGGCTCACGGCCATGGGCAAGGTGTATCTCGAGTTCGCCGAGCAGAATCCCGGCCTGTACGACCTCATGTTCATCATGAAGGCACCGGTGCATGCCGTCGATGAGATGCACCACCTTTGGGAGGAGGGCGACCGCGTGTTCGCCGTGCTCAAGGCTACCGTGGAGGAGGCCATGAACAAGAAGCTGCTCCGCCAAAGCGACGTGGAGGTCACCAGCCTGCTGGTGTGGAGCACCGTGCATGGCATGGCCGCCCTGCTGGTGCGCGACCGCTGTTACCAGGTGATCGACCCCTGCAAGCACCCCAACCTGGTCAAGGACAGCCTGGATGTCTTTGCCCAGTGGCTGCAATCCCTCAAACCGTGATGTGCCACACCGCGTGCCGTTCGCTTTTTGGGGACCCTGTGGTTAACGTTGTAAATACATTGAACGATGTTCAGTAGATGCCTGATGAAGGGCGAAAGGGTGCGAAGGTGCGAGGGTATTCCTGCACGCTCCCTCGCACTCTTGCACCCTCTCACCCTCGCGCTCTCCCTGTCCGCCCAGCCCCCCTTGGATAATTACATCGCCCAGGGACTGGCCAACAACGTGGTGCTGCAGCAGAAGCACATCGCCTTGGACCGGGCCATGCAGGACCTCAAGGAGGCGAAGTCGCTCTTCCTGCCCTCGGTGAACTTGAACGCCAGCTACCTCAGCGGCGAAGGCGGCCGCTACTTCGACTTTCCCGTGGGCGACCTGGTGAACCCGGTGTACACCACCCTCAACCAGTTCATCGGGCAGGAGCGCTTCCCCCAGGTGGACAATGTGCAGGCCTACCTGAACCCCAACAACTACTACGATGCCCATGTGCGCGCCAGCATGCCGCTGCTGAACACGGACATCATCCATAACCGGCGCATCCAACAGCACGCGGTGCAGTTGCAGGAGTACGAGGTGGACATCTACCGCCGCGAGCTGGTGAAGGACATCAAGGTGGCCTACTACAACGTATTGATGGCCGCACAGGCGGTGCGCAGCTACACCAGTGCCCTGCAACTGCTGGAGCGCAACGTGGAGGTGACCCGTTCGTTGCATCGCCACGGCTCCGGTGTGCCCGCTCAGGTGCTGCGTGCACAGGCCGAACAGGAGCAGATCACCGCGCAACTGGCGCAAGCCACGAACCAGTACGCGAATGCCGAACGCTACTTCAACTTCCTGTTGAACACGGACCTCGATGCCCCGGTGGATGAAAGCCTCGATGTGAACGCCGCGCTGGGCGATACCGCGCGGACGATGGCCGCGGACATCAGCAGGCGCGAGGAACTGCAAGCCCTGCGTACCGCCGTGGGCCTGCGCGACAGCCAGACCAAATTGACCAGCAACTACTGGGTGCCCAAGTTGAGCACCTTCGTGGACCTGGGCTACCAGGGCCTCGACTGGAGCACCGACCGGTACGCCGATTACTACCTCTTCGGGGTGCAATTGGACGTGCCCCTCTTCAATGGCGGGCGTAACCGCTTCAAGCAGCACCGCGCCCGGTCCGATCGCGACTTCGCCGAGCTCACCGAGCGCAACTCCACCCAACAACTGCTGCTCGGGGCCATGCAAGCCCGCACCGAACTGGCCACCGCCCTGGCCGTGCTGCGCAGCGCCAATGCACGTGCCGCCGCTGCGGCCAGCTACTTCGACCTGATCGAAAAGGGGTTCAACGAGGGCGTGAACACCCAGATCGAATACCTCGATGCCCGCAACCAACTGACCGGTGCCGAGGTGCAACTGGCCGTGGCCCGCACCACCGTGCTGCAAAAGCTGGCCGAGATGGAAAGACAGCATGCTACATACCCCTTGAGCAAATGAGCACAGCGAAATTCTTTGGTGAGAGTGGTGAGAGTAGTGAGGGTGGAGAGAAAGTGAAAAGGTGGAGCGGCATTCACTTTCTTACCCTTTTCTCCATTCTCACCATGCTCTCCCTTCTTAGCGCATGCGGCTCCGCCGATGCGACCAACGGGACCACGGAAAATGGCGCCACACCAGTGACCATTATGCACGTGCGTCCATCGCGGACAGCGGCCACGGTCAGTGTGCCCGGCCTCTTCACCACCGACGATGAAACAGCCTTGAGCTTCCTCAGCGGAGGCATCGTGCGCAGCGTGCTGGTGAAGGAAGGCGAGCCGGTGAAGGCCGGCCAACTGCTGGCCACGTTGGAGCCCACGAACATCGATGCGCAAGTGCAACAGGCGCAACTCGGGTCCGAGAAGGCCGAACGCGACCGGCAACGTGCCGAGGCCTTGTACAAGGACAGCGTGATCAGCCTGGAGATGCTCCAGAACGCGCGGACAGGAGCAGCTGTGGCCAAGGAGCAGTTGACCAGCGCGCAGTACGGCCGCCGGCATGCGGAGATCCGTGCAAGCAGCGACGGCTTCGTGCTGCGGAAGTTCGTGAACGAGGGGCAACTGGTCGGAGCGGGCAGCCCCGTGCTGATGGTGAACGGCGCGGGCAAAGGCAAGTGGTTGCTGAAGGCCGGGCTGAGCGACAAGGATTGGGCCCAGGTGAACACGGGCGACAGCGCGGCGGTGGTGGCGGACGCCTATCCGGGCCGAACGATGCAGGCAGTGGTGAACAGCAAGAGCGCCGGTGCCGATCCGCGATCGGGCCTGTTCCAGGTGGAGTTGCGGATCGTGGACCCCTTGGGCCAACTGGCCAGCGGCCTGTACGGCAAGGCCGTGATCCGCACGCAAGGCCGCAGTGATGCCGTCGCGATCCCTTACGAGGCGCTGCTGGACGGCAACGGGGACCAAGGCGTTGTCTTCATCGTGGAGAACGGGAAAGCGCATAAAATGCCGGTTGTCGTGCGCGGCATCACGGGTACGCACGTATTGGTGAACGGCCTGGACAGTACGAAGGCCTTGATCGTGAAGGGCGGGCCGTATTTGACGGAAGGCACCGCGGTGGTGGTTCGATAATTCACCACAGAGACACAGAGGACACGGAGGAATGCGCATACCGGCGGACAGTACCTGTAGGGGCGAACCATGGTTCGCCCGGGAACATGGTGGCAACGCCCGGTGGTCGGCATGCCCCACGGGCAAGCCGTCCCTGGTTGCCCAGCCGGAGGTTGTGGGGTGGACGATGTTGCGGATCGCAGGAACGATCGCACCGCGTGAGCGGGCGCAGCGGCAGCTTGCCGAAGCAGCGGCCCAGCAGCGCACTCGGCGAGGAGGCTGCGACGAAGGAGCAGACCCCGGAGCCGGATGCGATGCGGGCCGGAGCGAGGCAACTACAGCGGAGCACGCGGCCCGTGCGTGGGCATTGTGTGCGGGAAAGGGACACGCCCCAATACCGAATACGGTGAATGGCGAACGGGAGTTGGTGAATGGTACGCCACGCTTGTCCCATTCGCTATTCACCATCCACCATTCGCCGATCACCCATTCCCATTCACCGCATTAGCGCATTCGACCCATGTGGATCACCCGATACGCCGTTAAGAACAGTCCGTTCACGCTGGTCATCTTCTTGATGATCGTGGTGGTGGGCATCAGCACGCTGCTGGGCATGCCGCGCGCGGAGGACCCGGAGATGAACGCGCCGATCTATCCGATCGTGGCGGTTTACCCGGGCACCAGCCCCGAGGACATGGAGAAGCTGGTGGTGGACCCGATCGAGAAGCGCGTGGCCGAGCTGGACGACATCAAGCGGGTGTATGCCACCATCAAGGACGGCGTGGCGGTGATCCGCGTGGATGCGCTTTACGGTGTGGACGTGGACCGCAAGCACCAGGAGCTGGTGCAGGAGATCAACGCGCTGCGCGCCGAGCTGCCCGCCGACATCCACACCATGGAGGTGCAGAAGGCCACGCCCAGCAGCGTGAACGTGCTGCAGGTGGCGCTGGTGAGCGAGAACGCCCCGCGCCGTGCCCTGAAGGAACAGGCTGAGCACCTGCAGGAGGCGCTGGAAGCCCTGCCGATGCTGAAGAAGGTGGAGGTGAACGGACTGCCCGGCGCAACGGTACGGATCGACCTGCAGTTGGAGAAGCTGGCGCGGTTGCGGATCCCGCTGGCCCAAGTGGTCGGCGCGGTGCAGAGCGAGATGGCCAACATACCCGGCGGCAGCGTGGATGCAGGCACGAAGGCGCTGAACGTGAAGACCAGCGGCAGCGTGGTGGATGCGGCCGATCTGGCACGCATCGTGGTGGCCACGGCCGACGGCCGCAACACCCTGCTGCGCGATGTGGCGCAGGTGACCGACGCGTACCACGAGGACAGGCACATCACGCGGCTGAACGGCCACCGCAGCGTGGTGGTGAATGCGGCGCTGAAGAGCGGCATGAACATCAGCACGGCGCAGCAGGCATACCTGCCGGTGCTGGAGAAGTTCCGCGCCCAGTTGCCGGAGAACATCGCACTGGAGCAGCACTTCGACCAGGCCGAGGCGGTGAACTACAGGCTGGGCCATTTGGGGCGCGACTTCGCGATCGCGATCTTCCTGGTGCTCTTGACCTTGCTGCCGCTGGGCAACCGCGCCTCGCTGGTGGTGATGATCTCCATCCCGCTCTCGCTGGCCATGGGCGTGATCATGCTGAACGCGCTGGGCTTCTCGTTGAACCAACTGAGCATCGTGGGCCTGGTGGTGGCGCTGGGGTTGCTGGTGGACGACAGCATCGTGGTGGTGGAGAACATCGAGCGCTGGTTGCGCGAAGGCAAGAAACCGGTGGACGCCGTGCTGGGCGCGGTGAAGGAGATCGGCGTGGCGGTGATCGGCTGCACCGTGACGTTGTGCATCGCCTTCATGCCGTTGGCGCTGATGCCCGAGTCGAGCGGCGACTTCATCCGCAGCCTGCCGCTGGCCGTGATCTTCGCGGTGGTCTCCAGCATGTTCGTGTCGCTCACGATCGTGCCCTTCATCTCGCTGCACCTGCTGAAGCCGCACGCGCATGCCGAGGGCAACGCCGTGCTGCGCGCCCTGAAACGCGGGATCCACGCCACCTACGCGCCGCTGTTGGAGCGCTCCTTGCGCAACCCGCGCACCACGCTGCTGGTGGCGCTGGCCATCTTCATCGCATCCGTGGGGCTGATGCGGGCGATCGGCTTCAGCCTGTTCCCGGCGAGCGAAAAACCGCAGTTCATGGTGAACGTGGTGGCGCCCTTGCAGAGCAACATCGCGCAGACCGACAGCCTGGCGCGGCTGGTGGAGCGCCAACTGGCGCAGTTCCCGCAGGTGCAGTACTACACCACCAACGTGGGCAAGGGCAACCCGCAGGTGTACTACAACGTGCAGCCCGAGCATGAGCGCACGGACTACGCCCAGGTCTTCGTGCAGCTGCAGCAGCACACGGGCACCAAGGACAAGCTGCGCCTGATCGACCAGCTGCGCAGCACCTTCGCGCAGGTGCCCGGCGCGCAGATCGAGGTGAAGGACTTCGAGCAAGGCCCCCCGCAACTGGCGCCCGTGGAGGTGCGCATCTTCGGCGAGGACCTGGACACCCTGCGGCGCATCAGCGCCGAAGTGGCCGCGATGCTGAAGGCCATGCCCGGCAGCCTTTATGTGGACGACCCCATGGCCAACCTGAAGAGCGACCTGCGCGTGCGGATCGATCGCGACAAGGCCAGCATGCTCGGCATTGCCACGGTTGACATTGATCGCACCGTGCGCCTGGCGGTGGCCGGCCTGGGCCTGGGCACCTTCAACGATCCGCAAGGCACCGAACGCGAGGTGGTGATCACCGTGCCCAAGGGCCAGCGCGCCGACCTGCATGTGTTCGACGACCTGTACGTCACCAGCCGCAGCGGCGAGAGCATCCCCTTGCGCCATGTGGCAGACCTGCAACTGGAGACCTCGCCGCAGACCATCAAGCACCTGGGCAAGCGCCGGTACGTGGCCGTGAGCAGCTTCGTGCAGCAAGGCTTCCTCGTTGATGATGCCCTGAATGCCACGATCAAGGCCATGGACAACATGAATCTGCCCAACGGATACAGCTACACCATGGGCGGCGAGATCGAAACGCGGCAGGACAGCTTCGGCGGTTTCGGCACGGTCATCCTCGCGACGATCTTCCTCTTCATCGCCGTGCTGGTGCTGGAGTTCGGCACCTTCAAGAGCACCTTGATCGTGCTGAGCGTGATCCCGCTGGGCATCGTGGGGGCGGTGCTGGCGCTGTGGGCCACGGGCAACAGCCTGAGCTTCGTGGCCATCGTGGGCTTGATCGCGCTGGCCGGCATCGAGGTGAAGAACACCATCCTGCTGGTGGACTTCACCAACCAGTTGCGCGCGGAAGGACGCACGCTGGAGCAGGCCATCCGCGAGGCGGGCGAGATGCGCTTCTTGCCGATCGTGCTCACCAGCCTTACGGCCATCGGCGGCCTGCTGCCCATTGCCTACAGCACCAATCCGCTGATCTCACCCCTGGCGATCGTGCTCATCGGCGGGCTGATCAGCAGCACCTTGCTGAGCCGCCTGGTGACGCCGGTGGTGTACAAGTTGATACCGCCGAAGATCCTCACGGACAAGTAGAGGCACACAACGTTCGCTGGCATTCGTACCGGGTGGGCGTGTCCCCTTGCCCGCGCACAAGCCCAACGCGCGGGGCCGGGTGCTCCGCTGTAGTCCCGGCCAAGCGGCCAGCGGCTGCACGCACTGCGGGGGCTCCCTCGCCCTGAGGCCCTCGAAGGGCGCCTCCTCGTTGCGGCATCCGCACTGGCCTTCTTGGCCGGGAGCTGCCGCTGCGCCCCCTCACGCACGTACTACCGATCCGTTCTACGGGCCAAAGTGTTTGCTGGGCTTTCGGCTGGTGTGGCGCACTTGGTAAACAAACACATCGCCCTCCTTGATCTTGTATACCACCCGATAGGGAAAGCCCTCCAACACAGCATGGCGGTACGCCCCTTCCCGGAGCTGGAAGCCAAGGGGGTTCCGGGCGATGCACTGAAAGCAGTTCTGCAACTCGTTCAGGAAACGGTGGCCCAAGCCTGTGCTGCGGCGCTCATACCAGATGGCCACTGCCGTGAACTCACGCACCGCGATGGCCCGGACACGCAACCGGTACGTCATCCCTTCAAGGCCCCGCGTGCCATGCGCATGGCCTCCTCCATGCTCACGTAGTCATCCTCACCACTTTCCTGGCGGCGCTCGATCTCACGCAGCTCCGCGAGTTCTTCCTCGTTCAGCTGGTCGGCATCCTGTTGCCGCTTCAGTAGCGACCGGATGCGTTCCAACAAGCCGGTGCTCTCCTCCTTCTGGAGCAGTTGCAGGATCTCGGCACGGAGGTCGATGGCGGTCATGTTGATGTGGAAAGATGACCAAAGATAATCCCGGCCTGTCGCTACGCCCTCTCGCGCTGGGTTCCCGTTCGATCACCGAACTTGCCGACCATAACATTCAGTCAATGGCCGTTCCTGACTATCAGTCCATCATGCTTCCGCTCTTGCAACACGTGGCGGATGGGCAGCCCCACACCCTGCGCGACCTGATCGACGACCTGGCCCGGTTCTTCAAACTGACCGAGGAAGAACAACGCGAGGTATTGCCGAGTGGATCACAGTTCACCTTTACCAACCGCGTGAGTTGGGCTCGTACGTATATGAAGAAGGCTGGCCTCGTGGATGCACCCAAGCGGGCCACTGTGCAGATCACCGAACGTGGGCTTGATGTACTGAAGCAGAAGCCGGAACGCATTGATGTCCACTTCCTGAAGCGCTTCCCTGAGTTCATGGAATTCCAGTCCGCGAAACGCAATGATGCCGACTCCTCCGAAGAACTCGCTGTTCCCGAAAGCACACACACGCCCGAAGAGGTCTTGGACGAGGCGTATGAGCAGATCCGATCCGCGCTTGGCAAGGAGGTGTTGAACAAGATCCAAGCACTTTCTTGGATGGACTTTGAACGGCTCGTGGTGCAATTGCTGGTCAGAATGGGTTATGGTGGTTCGGTGAAGGATGCGGGACGCGCCTTGGCCAAAAGTGGCGACGAGGGCATCGATGGCACCATCAAGGAGGATAAGCTCGGCCTCGATGTCATTTACATCCAGGCCAAGAAATGGCAGACCGGTAACACCGTGGGCCGCCCGGAGATCCAGAAGTTCGTTGGCGCATTGGCTGGGCAAGGTGCCAAGAAGGGCATCTTCATCACCACCTCCAACTTCAGCAAGGAAGCTCGGGATTACGCCCCGCGCAACGAGACCAAGATCGTGCTGATCGATGGCGAGGAACTCACGCAGCTGATGATCGACCACGACCTCGGTGTCACGGCGCAACGGACCTACACCGTCAAGCGCATCGACAGCGACTTTTTCGGAGAGGAGTGATCACTCCACCACCACCCGTACCACCACGCCATCCGCCGTGCGCAAGAGGTACAGGCCCGGTTCCACACCACTCAAACCGACCGCGTTCGTTCCGGGGTTCAGCGTCATGATCCTCGCGCATTGCCCGCTGCTGTTGATCAGTGCTGCTTGAACCGCCGATGTCCCATTCCAAAGGATCGTGGTTCGATCCGCTGCCGGGTTCGGTCGAACGGCGAAGAGGTCCGGTGCGTGATCTTCCAGGCCCACGTTCAGGACAATGGTGACCGTATCGGTGCTCCACGTGCATCCGAAGGCATCCGTCACCACCGCATGGTAGTTGCCGGTCTGCGGGGCGATCGCAGAAGAACTGTCGCTCACCAGGATGTTGCCATCCACGTACCAAGCCCACCCTATGCCGCCGGTGGTCCAGAGCGAATCGTTCGCCACGTGTACCGTGTATCCGGGATCCGCATGTTCTTCCACGTATACCGTGTCGATGATGGTCTGGCCATTCGCATCGGTGACTTCAACGATGTACATACCGGGACAAAGGCCGTCAAGCTCGGGCGTTGCTGATCCGTTGTTCCACTGGTAGGAGAACGGTCCGTTACCGTTCACGAAGGCTTCAGTGCTACCATCGCACGCGCCCGGACACACGTTCGTGGCGATGGCACTCACATCGAAGGTGGTATCAACACCGGCCACGATCATGGCATCGCCGTTCTGCACATCATCAATGGTGGTGCTGCCGTAGGTGATCGCGCCCCAGAAATAGCCGCCGAAGTAGAGTTCGTGCGGTGCTGCTGCCTGGCGATGGATGGTCAAGGGGATGTCGCGCTGAAAGCCGCTGGGGCGCGTGGCCCACACCACGTTGCCATTGCCATCGAGCTTGCTGATGAGGATGTCCTCGCTGCCGAGCGATGTGAGCGGTGTACCGAAAAAGTCGATGGTGCTGTTGAATTGTGCGGCCACATACGCGTTGCCCAAGCCGTCCGTCGCCACCCCCCATGCCAGGTCGCGCTGTGCGGAACCGGTGGTCTGCGCCCAGCGGTGCTCACCATCGCGGTCCAGGGCCACGAGCATGATGTCGTCATTGCCGCTTACCGATGCAAGGGTATCGTCCGGCAGATAGAGGTTCCCCCACATCCTTCCGGCCACGAAAACGTTCCCGAGCGTATCGGCACTGATGCCCATGCCCTCGTTGTCGCCACCGATGTAACTGCGCGCCCACAGGCCATTGCCATCGAGGTCGCAGGCCAAGGTGTACATGCCCACCGTGTTGGGTGTGGGAAGCAGCGGGATCCCATCGAAGCTCGCGTTGTTGTATCCCATCTGGCCCGTGATGAAAAGCCGATCGTTCGCCACGGTGATCGCGCGGGCGGTCTTGCCCTGGGCCGTTCCGGTGCTCGCCTTGGCCCACTGCACGGTGCCCAGGCTGTCGTAGTGTGCCACGATGATCTGCCGTGCGTTGCCCGCATTCGGGATACTGATGTTGTCGAAGGTGATGGTGCTTCCCCCGCTGAAGCCGGTGATGAACACACCGCCATCCCCGGAGACCGCCACGCCACGTGCTTCATCGCTGGAGCCACTGCTCCCGGCCCGCCGTGACCAGATGCAGTTGCCATCCACATCATAGCGGGCCAGGAAGATGTCATCCGAACCCATGGAATTCAGCGTGATGCCATTTCCGAAATCGGCGTTGCCATCGTAGCTGCCGGTGACGTAGATGCGGTCCTGCGCGTCGATGGCGATCCCGTAGGCCCATGCTTCATTGAAGCCCACCGTGATGCCGCGCACCCATTGGCACACGCCACTGGCATCCGCCTTCGCCACGAAACCAGCGATCGTGCTCCCCGGTGCAAGTGTGCCGCAACCGAAGTCGGCGGAGCCGCTCACCGTGCCCACCCAATAGGCGCTGCCCTGGCTGTCCGTGGCAATACCGTAACAGAAGTCGGTATTGCCACCACCGCCGGCATCGGCGGCCCAGTTCCATTGTTGGGCGTGAAGGGTACATAGCAAGTTGAAGGCAACGGCCGTGAACAGGATGCGCATGGGGCGAAGTTCTGCTTCTCGTTCTACACCTTCTTCATCCCAGCGTTCAATTCCTGGGCGAAATGAATGGAATACCGTGTGCGCGTGCGCTTACTTGGACAGCGAGAAGGAACCGGTCGGTCTCGGGTGCGAGGGTGTGAGAGACGTGACTCTTGCACCCTCGCAATTTCGCACCCCAAGGTTCATTCCGACCACGATGATCGAGAGACCGGATCTTCATCATCGGCTCAGTAGGGATCCTCATTCCACCACGAAGCGGTCGACCGACCCATCCGCACGACGCAGCATGTACAACCCTTCCGCAAGTCCGTTCAGATCGATCATCGAAAGGCCGGGTTGCAAACGGAGCAGTCGCACGCGCTGTCCGCTGGATGTGCGCATTTCCGCCAGCACCGGGACTTGCCCATCGTGTTCAACGAACAAATGATCCCGTGCAGGATCCGGCCAGACGTGGTGCGATCGGCCCGGTGCATTGGTGAGCAGTCCGGTATTGATGCCCGCGACCTTGCCGAGCACGGCCGCCTGTACGCCCGAAGTGCCCACCTCGATACCGCCCATGATGAATGGATCCGCCGTGTGTGCGACAAAATGGATGGACTGGTCACCGGCCAGTGCGGTGATCCCTTGTGGCTCGATGCCCCATGTCGTCGGTGCGCTGGTCAACGCCCATTGGGCCATGCCGGTCGGGGCGATCGCGAGGATGGTCATCGTTCGATCGGTGATCACCTCTTGGCCGCTGGTCACGCCGTTGCCCCAAACAGCCGTGCCTCGTCCAGCGCCCAGGAAGTAGGCATTTCCATCGGCATCCACGGAAATGCACGGGCCTTCCGCTCGGTCCATGTCCCCGTTGATCACCCCGTCCTCTTGCTGTAACCCGATGTTCCACTCAAAGGCTCCGGTACTGTCCATGCGAGCGATGAAGACACCCGAACCCCAGTTGGGCGCAGGAACCGTGTGATCCCCCCACGTCGTTGCGATGAAGATCGAACCCGCGAAATAGGCATGACCATCGGTCGTGGCCACCACCGTCGGATCCTGGAAGGTGACATCTTCCGTGAATCGCGCGAAACCTGCTGTTCCATCGGGACGGTATCGCAGCACGAACATGTTGTAGCCTCCATCGCTCCCAACCGGGAAGTTCTGCCCGCCGAAGCTGAGGATCCCGTTCTCGCAGGATCCGCTCACGTACAGGCCGCCCCAGGGGTCGAAGCTGATGGTGCCGAGGTGCCGGATGCCGCTGATGGTGCGCATCACCTGATCCACGCCGTTCCCATCCACCCGCACCACCTGCGCATTGGAGAAGTCGCGCATGAGATACCACAGCCTTCCCTGTTCATCCAGGGCGAGCGAGGTGATGTCCTGGCAATCCGGATGATCCGCCGAGATGTTGCGGGACCAGAGGAACGCACCTGTCGCCAGGTCCCAGGCCAGGATGAACCGGTTCTCCGTGAAGCCGCTCCCGAGGCTCTGGATCATGGTGCCATCGCACAGTTCCAGCGCATCACCGTTGAAATGCCCGGCGAAGTAGGCCACACCATTTCCCACGACCGTAGCGGCCACCGCCACCGAATCCCCCAGCAGGCAAGACAGTTCCAATGCGCCTGTGCCCGGGTCGCGTGCGTCCAGTACGACCTGTCCGTAGGCCCGATCCCCGTACACCAGTTCCACATCCACCATCCGCATGGTCACCAAAGCCCCAGGCGCGGCAGCCACGCGGTGTTCGGTCATGGCCGGATTCAGGGTATAATTCACGTCATCGTCCACCATCCATTCCACCAGCTGGGCATGGCCGGGATCCAATAACAGGGTCGAAATGGCCAGGACGAGGGAACGCATGGTAGGAGTTTCCGGTGATGACGCACCGACAGCACGTTCGGTTCGCTGGCCGACCAGAATGACACTCCCCGGCCATCCCGGATCCATACCGTTCGTGTTATGAAGGTGTCGTGTTCCGAATGGAAAGAGCATCTTGCCGGTGAAATCGATCACCACCCATGCAACTCGTCATCCAGAACCTCAGCAAGACCTACGGCAACGGCGTGAAAGCGCTGGACAACGTGAGCCTTACCATCCCCACCGGCATGTTCGGCCTGCTGGGCCCCAACGGTGCGGGCAAGAGCACGCTCATGCGGATCCTGGCCACCTTGCAGGAAGCCGACAGCGGTAGTGCCATGCTGGGCGAGATCGATGTACTGAAGAACAAGGAGGCCGTGCGCCGCGTGCTGGGCTACCTGCCGCAGGAATTCGGCGTGTACCCCAAGGTGAGCGCTTACCAGATGCTCGACCATATCGCGTTGCTGAAAGGCGTGATCGACAACGGCGAGCGCAAAGCACTGGTGGAAGCCTTGTTGCAGAAGGTGAACCTCTGGGAGCACCGCAAGCGCCGCATTGCCGGTTTCTCCGGTGGGATGAAGCAGCGTTTCGGCATCGCGCAATCGTTGATCGGTGAGCCCAAGCTCATCATCGTGGATGAACCCACGGCGGGCCTCGATCCCGGTGAGCGCAACCGATTCTACAACCTGCTCACCGAGATCGGCGAGAACGTGGTGGTGATCCTCAGCACCCACATCGTGCAGGACGTGCAGGAGCTGTGCAACAACATGGCCATCATCAACAAGGGGCAACTGCTCTTCGCGGGCGCACCTACCGACGCGTTGCGCGAAATGAAAGGCCGCATCTGGGAGAAGAGCATCGCCAAGAGCGAGGTGGAGCATTACAATGCGGCCAACAAGGTGATCAGTAACAAGCTCATCGCGGGGCGACCTTCCATCCACATTTACAGCGAAGCCGATCCGGGCAATGGATTCATCGGCGTGGAACCGTCGTTGGAGGATGTTTTCTTCGGCCACATCAACGGCGCGCACAATACCGTAGCGGCATGACCTGGCGCCTCTTCCTCATCGAACTGCGCCATTGGTTCCGGCAGCCGATGGTGTACATCTTCTTCCTGCTGTTCGCGCTGCTGGGCTTCGGCCTGGTGAGTTGGGACAAGCTGGTGGTGGGCGGGCAACTGGCCAACGTGAAGCTGAACGCGCCCTACATGGTGTTCCAGTACTACGCGGGTCTCGGTACGCTCGGCCTGCTCATGGTCACCGCTTTCGTCAACGCGAGCGCCATCCGCGATTTTGCGAACAACACCCAGCAGATCATGTTCAGCACGCCCTTGAAGAAGGGGCAGTACCTGCTGAGCCGCTTCCTCGGCAGCACCTTCGTTTCCACACTGCCCTTGCTGGGGATATCGTTGGGCATGATCCTGGGCAGCGTGATGCCTTGGGTGGATGCTGAACGCATCGGCCCGAACGACCTGGCGGCGCATGCGCAAGCATACCTGTACCTGAGCATTCCGAACATCCTCTTCTCCGCCGCCGTGATCTTCGCCGTGGCCGTGCTTGTGCGCAGTACCGCCGCGGCCTTCGTAACGGCCATTGTGATCCTGGTGGGCAGCGGCGTGGCCGAGAGCTTCATGACCGAGATGGACAACCGGACGCTGGCGGCCCTGCTCGATCCTTTCGGTGGCACGGCCTTCGAACTGGTCACGCGCTACTGGTCGGTGGACGACAAGAACACGATGCTGCTGCCCATGGACGGTGTCTTCCTCTGGAACCGGCTGCTCTGGCTGGGACTGGCGACCGTCGTCTTCATCATTTGCTACTGGCGTTTCAGTTTCACCGATCGCAGGCAGAAGGCCACGCCGCAGGTGCCGACCTCCACCGACAACGCTCCTTCGATGGCGAGCGTCGCGGTTCCAGCCGTACACCGCCGCTTCGATGGGGCCGCGCGTTTCCGCCAGTGGCGCCGCATCGTGTGGAACGACTTCACCGGCATGCTGAAGGGCACGGCCTTCCTGCTTGTCACGGGTATCGGCCTGCTCAACATGTTCCTCGGCCTCGCTTTCTCGTCCTCGCTCTACGAGAACACCCTGCATCCGGTCACCTATCGTGTGAACGAACTGACGGAGGGATCCTTCAGTCTCTTCGTTATGATCCTGATCACCTTCTACAGCGGGCTGCTGGTGTGGAAGGAACGCGAGCCGAAGCTGGACGAGGTGCATGACGCCACCCCGATCCCCTTGGGCATCGGACTGCTCGGCAAGTACACGGCGTTGTTGATGCTGCTCGGTTTCGTGTTGTTGATCGCCACGTTCGGTGGTATGGTCTTCCAGCTGATCAAAGGCTACACCCGACTGGAGCCGGGCGTGTACCTGGGCAATTACATCCTGCCGAACCTGGTGGGCATGGGCATCCTGCTCACGCTCGCCTTCGTGATCCATGTCCTGGTGAACAACAAGTACGTGGGCTACGCGGTCTTCATCGTGGTCGTGGTGGGCAGCAGCCTCCTGCTGAACGCATTGGACGTGCGCACCAACCTGGCCGATTTCAACTCCGCGCCGCGCACCATGTACTCGGACATGAATGCTTATGGCACGGCCCAGGTGGCATGGGCCTGGTTCAAGGGCTACTGGGCGGCCTTCGGCGCGGTGCTGATGGCCGTGGCCCTCTTCTTCTGGATCCGCGGCAAGGAGTCCACTTGGCCCTGGCGCATGCGGCTCGCGCGCCAACGCTTCTCCCACAACAAATGGATCATCCTGCCGGCACTCGCTGCATGGATCGGTCTCGGCGCGTGGACGTTCTACAACACCAAGGTGCTCAACAACGTGGTGGGCAGCGATGAACGCGAGGAGGACGCCGTGTACTACGAGAAGACCTACAAGAAGTACCAGGGTATCGTGCAACCGCACTACACCGACATCGACTTCACCATCGATCTGGAACCGCACGAGCGCATCCTGCACAGCGTGGCCCGGATCACCGTGCGCAACAAGAGCACACAGCCCATCGATTCGCTGCACCTGAACATGAGCGGCGAGGGGATCGTGCAGGAGGCGGAGATCCGCGGCGCCACGCTCGTCCTCAACGACGAGCGCGTGGACTACCGCATCTACAAGCTCGCCAAACCCTTGATGCCGGGCGAAGAGTTGCACTTCACCGTGCGCGCCGACCATGTGCCGAAGGGCTTTGAGAACAGCGTGTCCGTGATGGAACTGAACGACAACGGCACCTTCTTCAATAATATGAACCTGATCCCCACGATCGGGTACAGCGAAGGTGGCGAGCTGCAGGACAAGAACGACCGGCGCAAGCATGAATTGCCACCGAAGGATCGGATGCCACGCCTCACGGCGGACAGCACCACCCGCATGCAGCAGTACTTGATGCCGAACAGCGACTGGGTACACGTGCGCACCGTGATCAGCACCGCACCGGACCAGATCGCCATCGCCCCCGGCTCGCTCAGGCGGGAATGGGCCGAGAATGGCAAGCGCCACTTCGAGTACGTCGTGGACCACCCCAGCATGAATTTCTACTCGTTCATGAGCGCGCGCTACGAGGTGCTGCGGGAGAAGTGGACCGATCCCGCTGACCCGTCGCACCAGGTGGATGTGGAGGTGTACTACCACCCGGCGCACGCCGAGAACGTGCCGCGCATGGCCAACAGCATCCACAAGTCGCTGAGCTACTACAACGCCCACTTCGGCCCGTACCGGCACAAGCAGGCGCGCATCATCGAGTTCCCCCGCTACCAGACCTTCGCGCAAGCCTTCCCCGGCACCATGCCGTACAGCGAGGGCATCGGCTTCATCGCCGACCTGAGCGACACCACCGACATCGACATGGTGTTCTACGTGGTGGCGCACGAGATGGGGCACCAGTGGTGGGCGCACCAGGTGATGGGTGCCAAAATGCAGGGCGCCACCTTGCTGAGCGAGAGCATGGCGCAGTACAGTGCGCTCATGGTGATGGAGAAGGAATACGGTCGTGCAGCGATGCGGAAGTTCCTGAAGCTGGAGAGCGATCGGTACCAGCGCTCGCGCGGGAGCGAGGAACTGAAGGAGGTGCCCTTGTTGCAAGTGGAGAACCAGGGATACATCCACTACAACAAGGGCAGTATCATCCTCTACGGCCTGCGCGACTTCGTGGGCGAGGACAGCTTGAACAAGGCCTTCCGTGCGTTGGTGGACACCTTCGCCTATGCCGAGCCACCCTATCCCACCGCGCTGGACATGTACCGCGAACTGGAGAAGGTGGTGCCGGACAGCCTCACGTACCTTCTGGAAGACGGCCTCAAGCACATCACCCTGTACAACAACCGTGTGGATACGGCCACGGCCCGCATGTTGCCCGATAGCACCTGGGAAGTTTCGTTGCAGCTCTGGGGCGAGAAGAACTATGCCGACAGCCTGGGCCGCGAGACACCGGCACCGATGAACGACTGGGTCGACGTGAGCATCCTCCGCATGCCGCAGTTCGGCAGCAAAGCGGACAAGTCGCTGAACGATGTGCCGTTGTTGCAAGAACGGGTCCGATTGAAGAGCGGGAAGAACACGCTCACCTTCATCGTGCAGGGCAAGCCGATGCGCGCGGAGATCGACCGTGACCACTTGTTCATCGATCGGGTGATGGAGGACAACGGGAAGAAGGTGGAGGTGGATTGATCCGATGTACGCTATCGTATGAACACCAGGTTCGCACCTGTTACCCGGCGGGGGGCCTGCGCACGGAACGAATAGTACCCCGGAACAAGCCCGGTGATCGGCAGTACACTCGTCCCACGATCGGTGATCATTCGCTGCATGACGATCCTCGCAGCGGCATCCATCAAGGTGATCTGGCAGGGAAGGTCGGTCTCATCGAGTTCCAGGATGAGGTCACTCCCCCGGAAGTACGGACTGCATCGGTCCCGTTCCGAAGGGAGCGCGGCTCCGATCGTGGTCGTGCACAATTCATCTGATGTGGGCACGAACTGGTTCTCATTCTGGACAAGCGTATCGTAGATCAGGGTGAAATCCGCCGTGGTCATCGTAAGGGTGGTATCGAGGTAAGGATGCTCCACTTCCTCCCAAATGAATGGTACGCTGTTGCACGGTGGATGCAGGTCGGCTCCTGTAACGATGATATCGGTACCGTTGGCCGTCATGACCGCCGCCAGCGTGAGGTGGTCGTCCGCCACCTCGATAAAATTGCTCCACGGGAGAGAACTGGCCCCGGCGCTGTATCCGATGCCTTCAAGCACCTCACCCGTAGCGGACAACTGCATAAGGAACATACGGGCCTCGTTGGACGACAGGAGACTGTCCTTTTCGTAGCCTGTACAGATCACGCGGCCATCGGGCAGTTCGTCGATATCGGTAATACTGATCCAACCTTCCCCTCCGGGTTTGCTGAAGCAGCGCGACCAGAGCAGGTCGCCGCTGGGGGAAAGGCGCAAGATGCTCGCGTGAAGGAACGGATCAGGAGTATTCACATTGGATTGGAGAGCGCCGCCCACTGAAAAAGAGCCGTCCTCATTCTCATGCACCGCATTCGCTCTGTCATGCCAACCGATCACACCGTAGCGCTTCGACCAGACCATTGCACCAAGGCTGTCGAGTTTTACTACGAGGTCGTCGCCTCCGTTTCCTCCGCTTTGTGAAAGACGGGCAACGGCGAGCCAACCACCATCGCTCGTGCTGGTGATCGCATCGAAGACCATGTCGCCGGTCTGCACGCGATGCGCCCAAAGTAGCTGCCCTTCCTTGTTGAAGCAGGCCAGGCCGTCCAGGTCGGCATGCTGGTAGTATATGACCAAGCGGGTGTGTGTGGCGTTGTACGCATGCGTATATTGCCCGATGTTCAGGAGGCTGTCCGGGTCGAGGTAGCGGTGCGCTGCGATCAGTTGCCCATTGGCGTCGGTCTCGTTGAAGTAGAGGTAGCGTGCGTGGAAGGAGGGGCTGTAATGGCTGCCCACCGACATGAGGTTCCCGTTGTCCAGTGCGTGCGAGCAAATGGTGGGGTACGAGGTGGCGTTCGGCCATTCCACCGCGTTGCCTTGTGGCAGGAACTGGTCATCGAGTCTCATCACCAGGCCGCTTGCGCCTTGGCCGCTTGCGTGATGCCCGGATAAGACCCACTGGCCTTGGATCCGTTCGATGGTTACGGCTATGGTGTTGTCCAGGAGCCTTCTGACCAGTGGGACTTGGCTGGTGGCTTGCGCAAATGCGGCAACCACGCATAGAGCGCACAGTGGTCCGCGGTGGATGTTCATCGGATGATCCGCATACAGGTCCAGTATAGAGTCGCGAGAATATGGGGAAGGTTGCCTCACTTGATGACCATTTCAGCCCGTACCTCGGATCCCCCTTCTACAGAGCACTTCGAACACACTGTGCTTCGCTCAGCTTGAAACGCCTTGTTCAATCACTTCTCCCCGTATCTCGGATCCGGCTTCCACGGCAGCTTCTCCATGCTGGTGGTGCGTAATGCGTAATGGCCGAACTCCTCTTCCACCACACCGGTGAGCCGGTACACGCCCCTGCCGCGGAATGGATACCGGGCCGCCACCTGCGGGAACTGCGTGCTGTCCCAGAAATCGCCGGCCGTATCGATGAAGGAACCGAAGCTCATGTAATTGCCGGTCTGCGTAGTGGCGCTCTTCACATGGATCATGTAGCCGAGCATGGATACGCGCTTGCCGATGTGGGAGGGCATGTCGCGTTTGAGGATCGTTGGTGCGGTAGGGGCGAGACATGTCTCGCCCCTACCCACCAACGAAAACGGATCGCACAGCGGAAAACCCAGCAGATCCAGTTCATCGTAGGCATCGGCCAATGGGTAGTGTTGCAGGTCGGGCAACCGGGGTTCCTCCACGCGCGTGATGAAGAGGTCGCCATCGGCGGTGACGCTCGCGGGCTTATGCAGCAACGTAAGGTCCCACAGCAATTGCGGTTTGCTCTTTCCGGTGAAGCGCAAGGCGCCCACGCGGATCAGGATGCGCGCTTGTTCCAGCGAGAGCGGGACTCGTTTCAATAGATCCTCCAGATGAAGGAATGGTCCCTTGCGGCGGCGTTCGTGCAGGATCAGTTCAACGCTTTCATTCTCGAGGCTTTTGATGTTGGAGAGGCCGAGGTATATACGTGGATCAGAAGGTGAATGGCGAATGGGAGTTGGCGAATGGAGAGATGCCCCATTCGCTATTCGCCATTGACCATTCACCTGCTCGACCTGCACCAACGCGCACAACTCCTCACTTGTATTCACGCACGGCGCCTCGATCACCGCTCCCGCGCGTTTCGCTTCATGCAGGTAGAATTCCAGCCGGTAGAAGCCGCCGAAATTGTTGGCCACGCCCACGAGGAATTCCAGCGGATGGTGCGCCTTCAGGTAGAGGCTCTGGTAGCTCTCCACGGCGTAGCTGGCGCTGTGGCCCTTGGCAAAACTGAAGCTTGCGAAGCTCTGGATCTGCCGCCACACCTCTTCGGCCTCGCCGGGCGGATAGCCGAACGCCTTGCAGTTCTCGAAGAATTTCTTCTCCACCACCTTGAACTCCGGCCGGTCGCGGTAGCGCAGGTTCATGCCGCGCCGCACGGTGTCCGACTCCTCCAGGTCCAGGCCGCCGTAGAGGTGTACCACTTTGATCACATCCTCCTGGTACACCATCACACCGTAGGTCTCGGGCATGATCGCCAACAAGCGCGGAATGGCCTGCTTCATGCGTTCCGGATCGTTGTGGCGCAGCAGGTACTCGCGCATCATGCCGCTCTCGGCCACGCCCGGTCGTATGATGCTGCTCGCCGCCACCAGTCCCAGGTAATCATCCACCTGCAGTTTCTTCAGCAGCATGCGCATGGCGGGGCTTTCCACATAGAAGCAGCCGATGGTGTCGCCCTTGCGCAGCAGTTCCTTGATCGCGGGATCCTGCTTGAAACGCGGTATGTCGTGGATGTCAACCGCTTCGCGGAAGTCACAAAGCTCAACCCCCAAGTCACAAGCTTCAACCGCTCCGCCCTTGAGCCTTGAGCCTTGATCCTTGTGACTTGAAGCTTGAACAAGCTCCACCGCATCGCGTATGTGCCCCAGACCGCGCTGGCTGAGCAGATCGAACTTGTGCAGACCCATGTCCTCGCATTCGAGCATGCTGATCTGCGTAACGGGAAAACCCTTCGGCGGACGGAACAACGCCGAGAAGTGCGTCACCGGCTTCTCCGTGATCACGATGCCACCCGCGTGGATGCCCAGGTGATGCGGCATGCCGATAAGGCGTTGCCCGTAGCGGATCACGGCTTGCGCCACCTTGTCCACCTCGTTGCTCTTCGCGTGCGCGCTGGGCCTACCTCTGGAGTAGTAGCCGCGATCGCCTCCTGTGCTGAGTGAAGCCGAAGCATCGCTCAACGCATCGATCTCCGCTGGTGGAAGCCCCACGGCCTTGCCCAGCTCGCGTATGGCACCGCGCCATTGGAAGGTGGTGTAGGTGGCGATCTGCGCGGCATGGATCCCGCCCGCCCGGCCATCCGAAGAATTGTACTTGTTGAACACGTAGCGGTACACCTCGTCGCGGTCCTTCCAACTGAAGTCGATGTCGAAATCGGGCGGCTTCTTGCGTGCGGGGTTGATGAAGCGCTCGAAGTAGAGGTCCAGCTCCATGGGGTCCACATCGGTGATGCGCAGGCAATAGGCCACCAGGCTGTTGGCGCCGCTGCCACGCCCCACGTGGAAGAAGCCCCGGCTGCGCGCGTAGTTGACAATGTCCTGGTTGATGAGGAAGTAGCTGATGAAGCCCATGCGCTCGATCACATCCAACTCGTGGTGCATGCGGGCCAGCACCTTGGGCGTTACCTCCGGGTAGCGGTACCGCAGGCCTTCGCGCGTGTCGCGGTGCAGCTTTTCGCGGTCGGCGCGCACATCGTTGGTGAAGGCCACGCGCGTTTTGTCGCTGCCATCGAAGGCGATGGTGCATTGCTCCAACACACGTTCGGCGTTGGCGATGAGCTGCGGATGATCATTATAGATGCGACGCACCTCCTCTTCGCTGCGGAAACATTCGTCGGCTTGCGCCAACTCTTCCTTCGGCAACATGCTCACCACCGTGTTCTTGGCCACGGTGCGCAGCAGGCGGTGCGTGTTGTAGTCTTTCTTGCTGGGTGAAGAAGTGAGAGAGTGAGAGGGTGCGAGGGTGCCGGGCTCCATGACTCTCTCACCTTCGCACCCTCGCACGCTCGTACGCTCGCATCTCCGGAATGTCACCGGCATCAACGCCACGAGTTCATGTTGCCGCTTCACCCAGGGGGAGAACGGTAAACGCGTGAGATCCGAGGGCCTGATGCCCACCCGCTCGTTGGGGCGCAGTTGCTGTGGCGCGTGGCTGAACGGATGGATGAAAAAGACATCGGTGAGGGCGGGAGCCCGCTCCGGGATCGCCTCATCATCCAGCAGGTGCGGGCTCAGCAGTTCGTTCAGTTGCTGGAAGCCGTTGTTGTTCATCGCGATACCGATGTACAGGAGCCTCGGTCCCTTTCGGAACTCGATGCCCGCCACCGGCCGCACACCGTAGCGCGGTGCGTCGCGCACGAAGTCGGGGATGCCCGCCGAGCAGTGGATGTCGGTGAGGGCGAGGGTGCGCACGCCGGCCTTGGCCGCTTCTTCGAGCAAGGCTTCGGGTTTCAGTACGCCGTACTTGAAGCTGAACCAGCTATGGCAGTTGAGGAACATTCGAACCAAGGCGACGTATAATTCGTCGATCCATGGACCGATAATCTATCAACCCATTCGATCATTCCAACGCCTCCCACCACCGCTCGGAGCGTAGGGGATCAGCATCCACCACGATGGCACCGACCCGCGGGGTGAGCAATGGAAGGCCCAACTCTCCGGCTTTCATCGTGAGCCGTTCGATCGGTTCCTTCCACGGGTGCATGCCCAAGCTGAACTTGGCCCAGTGGATGGGCATGAGCATCTTCGCCTTCAGCTCCACCGCTGCTTGGGCCGTCTCTTCGGGCATCATGTGGATGTTGGCCCATCGCTCGTCGTAGGCACCACACTCCAGCAAGGCCAGATCGAAGGGGCCGAAGCGTTCACCGAGCTCCTTGAAGGTGGGCGAATGACCCGAATCCGCCCCGAAGTAGACCCGCTTATTGCCGCTCTCCATCACCCACGAGCCCCAGAGCGTGCTGAAGCGGTTGGTCATGCCGCGGCCGGAGAAGTGGCGGACTGGTGCCAAGGTGAGCTTCACCTTGCCCAGCTCCACGCTATCCCACCAGTCGCGTTCGGTGATCGCGTCCGCTGGGATCCCCCACGACTCCAGGTGTGCCCCTACCCCAAGTGGCGCAATGAACCGCTTATCCTTCAATTGGAGGATGGTCTCGTGATCGAGGTGGTCGTAATGATCGTGGGAGAGCAATACCACATCCACAGGCGGCAAGAGGTCGACCCGCATGTGCTGATGATAGTTGAAGCGCTTGGGCCCCGCGAACGAGAACGTGGATGCACGTTCGCCGAAGACCGGATCGACCAGGAAGGTGATGCCATCCAGTTTGATCAGCAGCGATGAGTGACCGAACCAAACCACGGCGAAGGAAGTGTCCGGCACCGCTTTCCATGCCGCCAGGTCAAGGTCCATAGTGGGTATGGTATCCTTCGGTTCCCGCCCATCGCCGCCTTTGATGAAGTCGCACATCACCCCCACCATGGTGCCCAAAGGCATGTCCATGTTCGTCGCCACCACGTTCTGGAATTTGCCATCACGGTAGTTGGGAGATGCAGTGATCCGTTCCAGCCGCGCACCGGTGGGATCGCTACCCACCCTGGGCGACAGCCGGAAATAGAGCACGATCGCCAAAGCGAGCACTACGATGATACCGAGAACCCAGAAAATGAACATGCGCATGCGCTTCATGACCAGGACGCCAGCGCAAAGGTGCGGGACCTGCGCGCCGAACGAACGCCTCCCGTCCTGCCAGGCTGCCGCTCATTGAAAATGGAAAGCCGCACGGACACCTAACGTTCCGTGCGGCCTCCACCACGCGGGGCGCACCACTTACGCTCCCGCTCGATCGTGGATCACTTGTATTTCACTGCACCTTGGGCCAACAGGTGCTCGATGTCGTTGTTCACGCTGAGGATGAGCAACGAGGTGGCCGTGCAGAATACCGGGCTGGTGATGCAGTGGTGGCCGTTCCAGCTACCATCCTGGTTCTGGATGTCCACCAATCGCTTCGTCGTTTGGCCATACCAGTTCTTCCAGCCCTGGTCCTTGGCGATCACCAGCGATTCGCCGGTCTGTAAAAAGCTGAGGAACTCCTCGCCACCGTTGTTGCCGAAGCCCGAGATCACGTTATCCGCTTGGGCCTGGGTCTTGGCCGCATTGAACACTTGGTACGCCGTATTCATCTTCTCCGCTTCTGCCGGTGTGTAACCGGCACCCTCCAGCGCCTTGCTGTCCATGGGAGCGTCCTTCGCCACTTTGCCCTCCTTCTTGGCTCGCTCCACCGCCTCGTTGGCCGCCCGTGCCTGCGCGGCACTGTTGCGTGTGCTGCTGCTCACGGCGTATAGCGTCACACCCGCAGCGCGTTCGGTGGCCACACTCCCCGTATTCGCATCGAAATTTGCCTTCTGGTAATCCCGTGCCAGCTCCAGCGACTCCTCGTCCACCTCGGCGCCCACATTCTTGGCACTCTCCAATGCGCTGGCCGCGAAGCTCGATTGCAGCACACCGGCCCAGCCATCGCCCTGCACGCTGCCATCGGCATTCTGCGACCGTTGGATCATGCCCACACAGGTGTTCAACGCGCGCTTGACACGCAGGTAGGTGCCGTGCTGCTCACCGATCCTGGCCAACAGGTTCGAGAGGAACTGGGTTGTCAGCGCCACGTCGATATTGGCTCCCAGCTTGCTCTGGATCTGTGTGCCGCTGATCTGGGTGATGTTGACGGCGCCTTTCGGTGCGGACTCCACTTGCACAAGCAGGTAGTCGGTGGCGCGCTTCAACTGAGCGGCGTACTGCCCCTTGTCCAGGGTGTTGCCCATGCGCATCAGGGCCATGCCCACCATGGCCGTGGTGGCCGGATCGGTGCTCACCGCATGCGGATCCATGATGTCCTGGCGTGCGTGACTGCCACTGCCGAAACCTCCATCGTTGGCTTGCGCCTTGACCAACCACTCCAGACCGCGTTGCTCGGAGCGCAACACATGGTCCGGTGTGGCCAACACGAAGGAAGGATCGAGCCCCTCTCCTTCATAGACGGTCTTGAACACACAGCCTTTGGCAGGCTTCTTCGCCGCGGTGATCAATGAAGGATCCGCGGCGGGCACATGGCAATGGGGTTCTTCCGGCCGGGTGGCCTGGCGGAAGGAGATCAGCACCACGGCGGCGCCGGTCGCGACGAGGATGGCAGGCAGGATGAACACGTACTTTCTCATGATCATTGGGTGTTTGGGGCCCTCGGAAGGATGCTTCGCAGGGGCCAGTTGCACAATGCGGTACACACGTGTCAGAAAAGGGTTCGATCCGTGCTGAGCGATTTTCATGCTCGATATGCGCAATAGCGTCTCCCTTCTTTGCCTTATACCATCTCGCAATAGAACATCGTCCAGCCTGCTTGCTCATTTTCCGCATGGCTTCTCCAAGGTTGTCGTTCCGTAGACCCCGCTACGCAACGACACCCTTGTCTCGCCCTTCGAAAAATCAGCAGCGCATCAGTGGACGACCTTCTATCGCGAAATGGTATTACAGCCGCCTTCATGGCGAATGCCCAGCGCGTGCTTCACTTCACGGCCACCTCCGGCTACGACCACGGAACGCGCGATGCCTCCTTCGCCTTGTTCACCAGTATCGCTACCGAACTCGGCATCGAGGTTGTGAACGACCCCATCGGGACTGTTCCATCGGACGCCAGCGTCCTCGGTGAATTCGATGCCATCATCTTCAGCAACACCAGCGGCAACAACTTCCTGAACGTCACCCAACGCGCCAATTTTGAGCAATGGATGAACGCTGGTGGGCACGTGTTCGGCATCCACGCGACCAGCGACACTTACCGGCATAGCACCGCCAACGGGAACAACACGGGGGCTTGGGATCGTTACGCCGAGCTCATCGGGGCCAGCGTGGAAGAGAACCCGAACCATGTGGTCGGTACGCCACCACATGCGATGACGCCCATCGGCCAGCACCCCTCTACCGCCAACCTGCCCGACCCGTGGCTGAAGAACGAAGCGTACTACTATTGGGAAGGTGGCTACTATGACCCGGCCAATATGGTGGTACTCGAAGTGGAAGAGACCGTCGGCCCCAACGGGCAGGTCAATTCCTACGACGTTGCACGACCAATGAGCTGGTACCGCGAACTGGGCAATGGATCACGCGTGTTCTACACGGCACTTGGCCACGCAGTAAGCGACTACACCGATGATGCACTCTTCCGCCAGCATGTGAAGGATGCGCTGGCCTGGATGCTGGATGGAAGCACTGCCTTCGTTCCACACAAGCGGACCATCCGTCCCACCGTGGTCAACGAAGGCAACTGGTTGGTCATCACATCCCAAAGACCCGGAACGATCCGAATCCTCGCCCCCATGGGCCGCCTATTGCATCACGCCCACTCCAATGGATCGCACCGGGTCGATGTCCATCGTTGGGCACACGGTCTCTACCACATCTACTTCGGTGATCAAGCCATGGAGCTCATCACCGTCCACTAGGTATCCATTTGACCATGCCCCCATGTGCGCATGGTCAAATGACCTATGCCTCCTGCAACTTCTTCGCAGCGCGCTTCCTCTCGTTCTCATCGAGCAGGATCTTGCGGATGCGCAGGCTCTTGGGCGTCACCTCCAGGTATTCGTCCTCGGCGATGTATTCCATGCACTCCTCCAAGCTGAACTTCACGGCGGGCGCAATGCTCACCTTGTCGTCGCTGCCACTGGCGCGCATGTTCGTTAGTTTCTTCACCCGGATCACGTTCACGCCGAGTTCTTCGCCGGGTTTCGGGCTCTCTCCGATCACCTGGCCGGCGTATACCTCCTCACCGGGTTCGATGAAGAACTTGCCCCGGTCCTGCAACTTATCAATGGCGTAAGCGATGGCCGTGCCGGTCTCCGCACTGACGATGCAGCCGGAACGCGGTGAGGCGATCTGGCCTTTGAATGGCTCATAACCCTTGAAGCGGTGGGCCACGATGGCCTCACCCTCGGTGGCCGTGAGCAGTGTGTTCCGAAGACCGATGATGCCGCGCGCCGGGATGCTGAACTCCAGCACCGTGCGGTCCGCCTTCTGTTCGATGTTCAGGATCTCGCCCTTGCGCCGTGTCACGTGATCGATCACGCGGCTGCTGAACTGCTCAGGCACCTGCACCGTCAGGGTCTCGATCGGCTCGAGGCGCTGGCCGTCCACTTCCTTGTACAGTACCTGCGGCTGGCCGAGCTGGAACTCGTAGCCCTCGCGGCGCATGGTCTCCACCAGGATGCTCAGGTGCAGGATGCCGCGGCCGAAGACGAGCAAGCGGTCCGGGCTGTCCGTCTCCTTCAGGCGCATCGCCAAGTTCTTCTCGATCTCCTTGAAGAGCCGGTCGCGCACATGGCGGCTGGTCACGAACTGGCCCTCACGGCCGAAGAAGGGCGAGTTGTTGATGGTGAAGAGCATGCTCATGGTCGGCTCATCCACCTTGAACTTGGCCAGGCCCTCGGGGTTCTCCGCATCCGCGATGGTGTCACCGATGTCGAAGTTCTCCAGGCCCATCACCGCCACGATCTCGCCACAGCCGATCTCTTCCTTCACCTTCACCTTGCCCAGACCCTCGAAGGTCATCAGTTCCTTCACCTGGCCTTTCATCGTGCCCCCATCGTTCTTCACCAGGGTCACCTGTTGGTTCGGCTTGATGCTTCCCCGACTGATGCGGCCCACGGCAATGCGGCCCTGGAAACTGCTGTAATCCAGACTGGTGATACGCATCTGCAAGGTTCCCGCCACCTTCTTCGGGGCGGGCACCTTCTCCAGGATCACATCCAGCAGGTAGCTCACGTCCTCGGTCGGGGTCTTGGGGTCGGGGCCCATCCAGCCACCTTTGCCACTGCCATACACCACCGGGAAATCCAGTTGATCCTCGGTCGCATCCAATGCGAACATCAGGTCGAACACCGCTTCATGCACCTCATCCGGCGTGCAGTTCGGCTTGTCCACCTTGTTGATCACCACCACCGGCTTCAGCCCCATCTCAATGGCCTTGCCCAGCACGAAGCGGGTCTGCGGCATGGGACCCTCGAAGGCGTCCACCAGCAGGATCACCCCGTCGGCCATGTTCAGCACGCGCTCCACCTCGCCACCGAAGTCGCTGTGGCCCGGAGTGTCGATCACGTTGATCTTCACACCCTTGTAGCGCACGCTCACGTTCTTGCTCAGGATGGTGATGCCCCGCTCCCGTTCCAGATCGTTGTTGTCCAGAAGCAGGTCGTGGGTCTCCTGGTTCTCCCGGAAGAGCTGGCACTGGTGCAGGATCTTGTCCACCAGGGTGGTCTTGCCGTGGTCAACGTGGGCGATGATCGCGATGTTGCGAAGCTCGGTCATTGGCGGGGTGCCTGAAAAAAAGGCCCGCAAAGGTAACGTTTCGGTGTGTGCGAGCGGGGCGCATCGTATCTTTGCCGCCGCTTGACCGGTCGGTCAGGCGAACCGGCCCCGTAGTTCAATTGGATAGAATGACAGATTCCGGTTCTGTTGGTTACAGGTTCGAGTCCTGTCGGGGTCACTGAAGCGGCGCGAAAGCGCCGCTTTTCATGTGCCCCATGGGCATTTGCTCATTTGTCCATGATGCTTCCCCTTCCCCCATCGCAACCGACCGGCGCAGCAGGTCCCTCCACTGGGCATTCCATGGCCTTATGATCACCTGGGCACCTGGTCACACGTGAACTCCATGCGCATCGATAAATTCCTCTGGTGCGTGCGGCTGTTCAAGACGCGCAGCCTGGCCACCGACGCCATCCGGCGCGAGCAGGTGAAGGTGGGCGACCGGATCGTGAAGGCTTCCACCGAGGTGCGTCCCGGTGATGTCTTCGCCCTGCGCGAACCACCCGTCTGGAGATCCTGGGAGGTGCTTGCGATCCCCGCGGCCCGCGTTGGCGCCAAACTCGTCCCAACACTGATCGCCGAGCGCACCTCCTTCAATGACCTGGAGAAACTGGAACTCGCCCGGCTCGCCAGGGTCCAGCACCGCCAACCCGGCGAAGGCCGCCCCACCAAGCGCGACAGGCGCGACATGGACCGGTTCACACAGGAGTGAGCCAGGCGCCACACGGTAATACCATCCACGCCTTCAATAGCGGCCGACCCGCTTGGCCTCTTTCCGGATGACCACTCCATAGAAAAGGTTCCGTAGGCCCCGCTACGCAGCGACCTTGCCGTATCGTCACACGGAAAAATAGCGGCGCATCATCAGGTGCCTCTGTAGGGCGAAAGGGTGTTAACACTTCTTCGCTTTCGTTAACGCCACAACGGATGTGGCATGGAATAGCTTCGTTCCTATCAAACGAAAGAGTCATGAACAAGACGCTTTTCCTGATCCCACTGGCCGGCGTTCTCCAGCTTGGTGACCTGCCGGAAGCCTATGCCCAGGATACGGACAAGAACAGAAGGGTTCGTATCGAGATCGTGACCACCGAGAACGGCGGAACGAAACGGGTGACCCATGAGTTCGACGCTGCGGATGAGGAGGAAATGCAACAGGCGTTGAAGGATCTTGGCATCCTGGACCACTTCAACCTGAACGGGGACGACCGCGACATGGAGATCGACATCCGACGTTTCGGTGGGCCACAGGACATGGAGGAGTTGAGCCTGCTGCTCGCACCCAAAGCTCCGAATCTGCCCGATGCGCCCGCACCACCCGTTGCGTTGATCGGTGAACCGAAAGGCTACCTCGGCGTGGCCAGCTCCTACATGTCCGAGGAACAAGCCAGGACAAGCAAGGCCCCCGGAGGTAAAGGGGCGGTGGTGACCGAGGTCCTCAACGGAACAGCGGCCGAAAAGCTCGATCTGAAGGAAGGCGATGTGATCGTTCAGGTTGGGGGAACGATGGTCTCCGACCCGGAAACCTTGCGCGAGGCCGTGCGTGAACACGAACCCGGCTCCAAGGTGAAGGTGGTCTGGTACCGCATGGGCAAGAAGATGAACGGCACCGCCGAGTTAACCGCGTCCAACGAATATGCGTACGCCTCCGATGCTGCTCCGGAACATGGTAGTGAGGGCTGGGACTGGGAGAAATATCTCGGCGACGCGGACGCAATGCGAGAGCGTGCGTTCCTGGGGGTGACCCCTGGCGAAGGGGAAGGCAAGGGCGCCCGCATCGGCCGTGTGGAGGAAGGATCGGCCGCCGACAACATGGGCATCCAGGATGGGGATGTGATCACACGGGTGAATGAGATCATGATCAACGACTTTGCCGATCTGTCGCGCACGATCAAGGGTATGAAGCCCGGCGACCAAGTGACCGTGGTCGTGGAGCGCGGCACCGCCCCGATCACACTCCATGGCACCCTTGGCGAACGTTCCTTCGGCAAGACCATCACGATCGACCCATCGCAGCGCTTCAGATCCGAAGGTTTCGCTCCAGCGGACCGTGATGTGCTCTTCCGCGAAATGGATCAACTGCGGAAGGAGATGGACCGCATGCGTCGCGACCTTGGACAGGACCTGCGGTCCGAGACCCGGATCCGCATCGAACGGAAGCCACTTTCCACCGAGGAAAAAGCCATGCTCAAGAACAAAGGCGTACACACGCTGGACAACGCACTCGACCTCGGTGACCTGGGTGTGTTCCCCAATCCGAGCAACGGCTTCTTCCGCATTCATTTCGATGTGGCCGAAAAAGGCGACCTCTCCGTGAACGTACACGATGCACAAGGCGAAAAGGTGTATGAGGAGCGCATCACCGCCTTCAAAGGGCGCTACGAACGTACCCTGGACCTGATCGACAAGGCCAGCGGCACGTATTTCCTCGTGATCGAGCAAGGCGGTAGGTCCGTAGCGGAGAAGCTCGTGAAGGAGTGAGCGGGTGCGATGGCGTTCGGTGAAGGACGTGCGTCGGGCGGTGACCGTTCGGCGCACTCCTTCCCATTTCACACCTTTACGCCACCATGAACCTCCTCATCCGTCTCATCATCTCCACGATCGCCGTACTGGTGACCGACCTGCTCCTCTCCGGAGTGCATGCCAACGACTTCGTCACCGGACTGCTCGTGGCCGTGGTGCTCGGCCTGCTCAACACCTTCATCAAGCCGCTCTTCATCCTGCTCACCCTACCGGTCACACTGGTCACCATGGGCCTGTTCCTGTTGGTGATCAATGCGGGGATCGTGCTCCTGGCCGCCCGGATCGTACCTGGATTCGTGGTGGAGAGCTTCTGGTGGGCCTTGGGCTTCAGCATCGTGCTCTCGATCGTGCAGGGCTTTCTTCAAGCCCTGGACGGTAGGCCCAATGACCGCAGGCCGGCATGAGGCTTTGATCGCCGCGAACGGACGTACCCCGGATCCTACCCGACCTGGTTCTTCTGATCCGCACAGGACTCGGCAGGGAATGCGTTCCCTTCGCTAACGGTGTTTGGGGCCACAGGATGAGGACGGGAGCTCCGCGGGACTTCACGTCCACTTTCCAGGACCCAAACCCGGTGCGGCTTCGCATGCGCACCTTATACCATCTCGCAGTATGGTCCTGCCCAACCCGGTCGGAAGCGCCGGTACCTGCGAGCTCCTTCTGCGCACCTTGGTACATACCGGATCCACTCCGCCACAGGTGCCGTGGTGTATCACAATACGGTACCTGCGGAACGCCATGTGATCCCTACAGCAGAACTGCACCCCGGATGCTACCTGGTACGCGCACAGGAAATGCTGGGCCGTTCACTGGGCGCTGAACGCATGGTGATCGAGTAGCCAGGTCCATGTCCCTGTGGTCGTCCGGTTCGGACCAGGCGATCGGTCCTCAATTATCCCCGTCGAGCAAGCGACCCAAACCACCGAGCAGGCTGCCTTCCTCCTTACCACGGCCACCCGCCTTCGGTGCCGCCGCGATGATGTTGTCGGCCAAGCGGCTGAAGGGCAGGCTTTGGATCCATACGTGGCCGGGCCCGCGGAGCTGCGCGAAGAAAAGCCCCTCCCCACCGAACAAGGTGTTCTTGATCCCTCCCACGAACTGGATGTCATAGTCCACCGTCTGGGTCATGGCCACCAGGCAGCCCGTGTCCACCCGCAGCATTTCCCCAGGTGCCAACTCACGTTGCACCGTGGTGCCTCCGGCGTGGATGTACACCTGCCCATCCCCTTCCAACTTCTGCATGATGAAGCCTTCGCCACCGAACAGACCGGCACCCAGCCGCTTCTGGAAGGCGATGCCGATGCTCACTCCCTTCGCCGCCGCCAGGAAACTATCCTTCTGGCAGATCAGCTTCCCCTGGTAGTCGAGCAGGTCAAGTGGCATGATCTTGCCCGGATAGGCCGCTGCGAACCAGGCTGTACGCCGGGTGTGGCTCACGTTGGTGTAGGTGGTCATGAAAAGGCTTTCACCCGTGAGCACCCGCTTCCCGGCACCCATCAGTTTGCTCATGAAGCCCTGCTCCCGCCCATCCCCGCTGCCGAAGATGGTCTTCATCTCGATCCCCTCGTCCATCATCATCATGGTGCCCGCCTCGGCGATCACCGTCTCCTGGGGGTCAAGCGTGATCTCCACGCATTGCATATCATCTCCGACGATGCGGTGGTCGAGCTCGTGTGCGTTACGTGCCATGTGTCGTTCGCTTGTTTGGGATGGTGCAAAGGAACAACCGGCGCCCAAGACCACAGACCCCCTTGGGATGATACACCGCCCACTTGCAGCAACGGTCGTGGGCGTGGATGGGCGGAATGGACAGGCCAACGGGCCGTAACTTGCTCCCGCCTTCAAGGCAAGCTCGCATGTCCACCACCACGCTCACCAAGAACGTCCACTCCGCACGCCTCCCCGACCAGGGCACCCTGTTGCGGGCCTGGGAGTTGATGTGTACGGCCAAGGCCATGACCGAGCTGTACGAGGCGCATTTCAAGCTCACGAGCAAGTATGTGCATGCCACGAGCCGGGGCCACGAAGCGATCCAACTCGCACTTGGCCTACAGTTGAAGCCCCAGGACTTCGTGGCACCCTACTACCGGGACGACAGCATCCTGCTGGGGATCGGCATGCGGCCGTACGAGCTCATGCTGCAACTGCTCGCCAAACGCGACGACCCGTTCAGCGGTGGGCGCACCTATTACGGGCATCCGAGCCTTCGTCGTTCGGGCATGCCGCGCATTCCGCACCAGAGCAGTGCCACGGGCATGCAGGCCATTCCCACCACCGGCATTGCCCTGGGCCTTTGGTACAAGGAGCAAGCGGGCATCGCCCACGACATGAACGGCGCCACCCTCAAGGAGCCTCCCGTGGTGGTCTGTTCCCTTGGCGATGCGTCGATCACCGAAGGAGAAGTGGCCGAGGCCCTGCAAATGGCGGTGCTGAAGAAGCTCCCGATCATCTACCTGGTGCAGGACAATGAATGGGATATCAGCGCCAGTGCCGACGAGATCAGGGCCGGTGATGCCACGGACTATGCCAAGGGTTTCAAGGGGCTGGAGGTGCGCCAGGTGGATGGGGCCGACTTCCTGGCCAGCCATGCCGTGCTGCACGAGGTGCTTGACATCGTGCGGAAGGAGCGCCGGCCTTTCCTGGTTCATGCGAAGGTCCCCTTGCTCAACCACCACACCAGTGGGGTCCGCATGGAGTTCTATCGTACACAGGAGAACCTGGCCGAACACCGCAAGCGCGACCCCTTCCCACGCTACCTGCAACAACTCCTGGATCTGCGTTTCCAACTGGATGGCCTGAAGCAGATCGAACAGAAGGCGACCGCATTGGTCAAGCAGGACTTCGAAGAAGCCCGTGCAGCCGAGGACCCTGCTCCGGAGGACCTGACCACCCATCTGTTCGCACCCACGCCGGTAACGACCGAACAGGGCGAACGCGCACCGGCCGACCGGCAGCCCACCGTGATGGTGGACAGTGCGCTCTTCGCGATCCGCGAACTGATGCACGAGGATCCATGTTGCCTTCTCTATGGCCAGGATGTGGGTGCGCGCCTCGGGGGGGTCTTCCGCGAAGCCGCCACCCTGGCCCGCGATTTCGGTGACCACCGCGTGTTCAACACCCCGATCCAGGAGGCCTTCATCATCGGTAGCACCGTAGGCATGAGCGCCGTGGGGCTGAGACCGATCGTGGAGGTACAGTTCGCCGATTACATCTGGCCCGGTCTGAATCAGCTCTTCACCGAGGTGGCCAGGAGCTGCTACCTCACCGTGGGCAAGTACCCGGTGAGCTGCATCATACGTGTGCCCATCGGAGCGTACGGAAGCGGGGGACCCTACCACAGCAGCAGCGTGGAGAGCGTACTGTGCAACATCAAGGGCATCAAGATCGCCTACCCCAGCACGGGTGCGGACCTGAAGGGCCTGATGAAGGCCGCCTACCACGACCCGAACCCCGTGGTGATGTTGGAACACAAGGGTCTCTACTGGAGCAAGATCAAGGGGACCGAGGAGGCAAGGACCATGGAGCCGAGCGCGGACTACATGATCCCCTTCGGTAAGGCGCGTGTGGTGCAGGAAGCGGATGCGGACCACATCGCCAAGGGCAAGGCCGCCGTGGTCGTGACCTATGGTATGGGCGTGTATTGGGCCAGAGCCGCCGCCAAAGAGTTCCCCGGCCGCATCACCATCATCGATCTGCGAACTCTCGCACCGCTCGACGAGGACACCGTGATGACCTTCGTCCGTTCACACGGCCGCTGCCTGGTGCTCACCGAGGAGCAACTCACCCATTCATTCGCCCAGGCGCTCGCCGCACGGATAGGGGATCAATGCTTCGAACAACTCGATGCTCCGGTGCGCACCATGGGCTCGGTGGACATGCCCGCGATCCCACTGAACAGCACCCTCGAAGCCGCCATGATCCCCAGTGCGGCCAAGGTGGTCACGGTGCTCGAAGGGTTATTGGCCTACTGACCGTGAAGGAACATCACATCCGGGTGCAGCGTACCGCACGATACCACGTACTGGGCGATCCCGCTCGTGCAAAGGTGCTCTGGATCGTGCTCCACGGCTACGGTCAACTGGCGCGCTACTTCCTCAACAAATTCGCAGGACTCAGGACCGACCTGGCCATCATCGCCCCAGAAGGGCTCAGTCGTTACTACATGGACGATGGCCACCAGCGGGTTGGTGCGAGCTGGATGACGCGCGAGGACCGGGAAGAGGAGATCCGCGACCAACGCGACTACCTCGATGGCCTCGTGGATGTGCTCCGGAGAACCAACCCGACCGCACCGATCAACGTGCTCGGCTTTTCACAAGGGGTGGCCACCGCCTGCCGGTGGAGCCTGGCCGGTCGCACCAGGATCCAACAGTTGGTCCTCTGGGCCGGATCCATCCCACCCGAACCCGGTCCCAAGGAATTGAATGCAGGATGGGCACACCTGGAGATCGACATCGTGCTTGGAACCGAGGACCCGTACATCAGCGACAATGAACTACAAGCACTTGCAGCTCGGCTCGATCTGGCGGGTGTTCCACATCAGGTGCATCGGTTCACCGGCGGGCATGCGTTGGAACCCGTGCTCCTGGGGCGACTGATGCGTTACTGAGCCAGTGATGGGGATCGGAACGCTTCCCTTCCCACACATCATGGCGAATGGTGCGAGTGTGAGAAAGGGCGAGGGTTGCCGCGCTCGTACCATCGCACGCTTTCGCCCGTGATCAACCGTTCCTTTCCACCTCCACTGCAAGTTCGGTCCGATCCATCGCAAGTCATACCATCCACGCATTCCATATCAGCCGATCCGCGTGCCCGCTTTCCGGATGGCTTCCCCGCAGAACAGGTTCCGTAGGCCCCGCTACGCAGCCTGTTCCGCGTACCGTCCTCCCAAAGGATCACGGTGCATCCCTTGGCCCACGTTGAATGCGTATGTGGTATCAGAAATTCACCGGCGGATGGTTGTCCTTCCAGGCCAGTAGCTCATCGATCGTTCGTACCGATACCGAATGGTAGTTCGGCCGTGCGCTCTTGTAGATCGTCTGGGCCATGATGCGACCCTTCTCGGTCCTGGTCATCTCGGTGTAAAGCGGGATCAGGAACTTCCTACGTCCAACCGTGCTCAGGAATTCGTCCATGCGACCGAAGGCGGCGTCGTGGTCATTATGGATGCACAGCTCGAACCATGCGGCAAGCACTTCGGCGTTCCCGCTCCCGGTGAAGCCGAAGGCCCGGTCCAATTCATCCATGCGCTCATCATCGAGTTGTCTCGGCAGGTGCCGGATGAAATGCATCCATTCGAAGGTGCTCCAACCATTGGTGGCCAACTTCTTCGCTGGCTGTCCATCGACCCATCGCTTGACCTCCTGATCCACCTTGTTGAAGCGGTCGCTCTCCGGCGTGGGCGCATTTGCTGGCAGACCCTCTCCATCCACCCAGGCCTGCACATCCAACTCCACCTTGTTCGGAGCGAGCAAATTCTCATCCAGATACGCCAGGAAATGATCGGTGGTCATGCTCTGGAAGGCGAACGCATCGAAGTAGGCCCGCACGAACGCATCGAACTTCGGCCGACCCACCTTCGACTCGATCAAGCGTAGGAAGGCCGCACCCTTCTCATAGGCCACGTCCGTCATGCCTTCGTCCGGATCGCGCCCGGTAAGATCGAGGCGTAACCGACTATCCTCCGGATGTTTGCCCTTCGCGATCCCCACCAGCGTGTGCAGCAGATCCTGCCGACCAAGCTGTTGAAGCATGCCGGCATAATCCGGCCCATGGATCGCCTCGGAGATGCGGCCCTCGATATACACGGTGAAGCCTTCATTCAACCAGAAGTCGTTCCACGTGGCATTGGTGACCAGGTTCCCGCTCCAGCTATGCGCCAATTCGTGCGCCACAAGGGCGGTCAGTGATCGATCCCCGGCCAGGATGGTCGGTGTGGCGAAGGTGAGGCAGGGGTTCTCCATCCCACCGAACGGAAAGCTCGGCGGCAGCACGATCACATCATACCGCCCCCAGCGATATGGCCCGTACAATTCCTCGGCGGACCGCAACATGGTGCCCATGTCCGCGAACTCCCACGCTGCCTTCTCCACCACACTTCGTTCGGCATACACCCCCGTACGTTCGTCCACGGGTTTGAACACGATATCACCGACCGCCAGGGCAATGAGGTAAGCGGGGATCGGCTGCTGCTGCTTGAAATGATAGACCCCGTCCACCGACCGTTCCTGTGGATTGACCGCGCTCATCACCGCCATCAGGTCCTTCGGGACCCTGACGGTGGCCTCGTATGTGAATCGGATGCCCGGACTATCCTGGATCGGGATCCAACTGCGGGTGAGGATGGCCTGCCCTTGCGTGAACAGGAAGGGATGTTCCTTGTCCGCGGTCTGCCCTGGTGCCAACCACTGCAAGGCACGCGCGAACCGTCCTGTACGGTAATGCACCGTGATACCCTTGGTATCCTTCCCCAAGGTGATCTCCAACGGCCTGCCCAGGAACGTGCTATCCCCTAACTGGTAGCTCAAGGCCGTCCCGTTCAGGTCCTCGACCGCTTCCACCTGGATCCCATCCGTGTCAAGCACGATCCGCCCTCCTGCAGCACCCTTGATCCGGTAACTGGCCGTTCCACGGATGGAATGGGCATCCATATCCACGGCGACATCGAGATCCAAGTGGGTGATGACCGCCTCGTTGGGACGGGAATGACTGTGGTGGTCCATGACATAGGTCGGTTCTGCCTCCGACGCCTCAACACCTTCCACTTGCGTCGGACCCTGTTCCGCACAGGAGCCGGCCAGTAGGATGGCCGCTATGAGTGGTATTCGGTGCAGCAGGTGCATGTGGGGACGTTCATGAAAGGTTGCAAATGTAACGGGTGTGCGTAGGGCTTCGTCAACCCTTCAACCCTCCGGAACGGTTCGTGTACAGCGACCGGGGACATTCCGGAACAGGGCGATGGCCACAGTCCCCCTTCCAGGTCCAGGTACCCCATCCGAAAAGGCCGAGTGGTAGCGAGGTCCAGCGATGTGCGCCCCCCGATGCACACGGTGTTATGAACCCAATGGTGATCCTTCGTCCGATCGTCTTACATTTGCCGCCCTTGAACCCGGTGTAACGTACCGGGGTTAGGATCCATCGGATCCTTGCCGAACACGGGACAAGGGATCTCGGGGTGTAGCGCAGCCCGGTAGCGCACTTGCATGGGGTGCAAGTGGTCGCTGGTTCGAATCCAGTCACCCCGACTGGTTGAGCAAGGAGGCCCGATCGGCCTCCTTGCCTTTTTCCGATGGTCTTCTTCAACATCCTGGACTCCGCCCCGTTGGACAGGCGTTCTACCATTTACGCATTCAAGACCGGCCAAGAGCCGCGTTGTGATCTTTTCGGAGGACGACACACGGAACAGGCTGCGTAGCGGGGCCTACGGAACCTGTTCTGCGGAGAATCCATCCGGAAAGAGGCCAAGCGGACCGGCCGGTATGGAATGCGTGGATGGTATTCCATCGGCCATACCACTGAAACCATCGCTGATCGCTGCATGGGCATCCATCCGACCACCACCGATGGGCCGCTCGTGCCAAGGATAGGACAGTGGCGTACCTTGAAGTTCACCCCGACAAGGCGGCCGCATACCGAAGGAAATTCGAGGTGATCGCCTGGAAAAGGTGAGGACGGACGAAGCCTTGTTCCAAGGGGAGCGGGTGTAGTACAGACCGGCAGCGCCTCCCCCCGTAGGGGCGGGAAGGTGGCTGGTTCGCCCCGAAGCATACCGCGGCCGGTCAACCCCACTGCTCAGAAAGTCGATCGCCTCGAACTACGCCCAGTAGCAACGCATGGTCCGAAGTGCTGGTCCGTAAAGGCCGAACCATCACCGGTCAAGCCCGGTATTGAACCCACACTCAGCGCCCTGCAAACGTGCAGAGCAGGGCGAACAAGAGGATCCCGGTGTAGATCGCGGCCGTCATAAGGCCGGGGCTGTACTTGCGTAGAATGGCTTGCATGGCTTGGTAAGAGTTGGCACAAAGATCCAGCGCCGCCACCAGGATCCCATGAGTCCAGAGCCGCCCACCGCCCTGTTCCGCGAACAATGGAATGTGAATTGCACTACAGTGACCAACGGTGCCTCAAAAGGTTGATCGGCGGTAGCGCGCTACACACCCCGGATAATTTTGCAGCGCCAAGACCGTTCAGCAGGCTGCACATGCGCCACTCCATCGTACTTCTCCTGCTGCTCGCGAGCCTTGTGGGCCGGGCCCAGCAACACTTCACCATCAGTGGCTACGTGAAGGATGCCGCCACCGGCGAAACCCTCATTGGCGCCAATGTGTATGCCCGTGAGACCATGGCCGGCGCCACCACGAACACCTACGGCTATTTCGTCCTCGACCTGCCGCAAGGCACGTACACCATCGTGGCCAGCTTCGTCGGTTATGAGGAAAGCGTTCATACGATCGAACTCCGGGCCAACATCAAGCTCAACATCGAAGCCCGTACCAAGGCGATCACCACAAAGGAATTCGAGGTGGTGGGCGAGAAGAACAAGAACACCGAGAGCACTCAGATGGGCACCATGGACCTGGATGTGCAGAAGTTGAGCACACTTCCCGCTTTGCTGGGTGAGGTGGACATCCTCAAGACCATCCAATACCTGCCCGGCGTGAAGAGCAACGGCGAGGGGAACAGTGGTTTCTATGTGCGGGGCGGCGGGCCCGACCAGAACCTCATCCTGTTGGACAACGCCACGGTGTACAATGCCAGCCACCTCTTCGGCTTCTTCAGCGTGTTCAACGCCGATGCGGTGAAGAACATTGAACTGATCAAGGGTGGCATGCCCGCCAACTACGGTGGGCGCACCAGCAGCGTGCTGGACATCACCATGAAGGATGGCAACGATAAAGGGATTCACGGCCAAGGCGGGATCGGCCTTATCAGCAGTCGGCTCACGTTGGAAGGACCGATCATCAAGGACAAAAGCTCATTCATCATCAGCGGACGACGCACGTACATCGATGTGCTCGCCAAGCCGTTCATGAACCCGAAAGGGGCCTTCGCCGGCAGCGGCTACTACTTCTACGACCTCAATGCCAAGGCTAACTACCGACTCAGTGACAAGGACCGCTTCTTCCTCAGTGGGTATTTCGGGCGGGATGTGTTCGAACTGAAAGGCAGCGAACCCGGCAGCCCTGACTTCCGCATCCCGTGGGGCAATGCCACGGTGAGCGCACGCTGGAACCACGTCTTCGGCCCGAAGCTCTTCCTCAACACCACCGCCATCTTCAGCGACTACCAATTCAGCTTCACCGGCGGGCAGGACGATTTCAGCTTCGGCCTCAGCAGCGGCATCAAGGACTATGGACTGAAGCTCGACTTCAACCACTACCCTTCCGTGCGCCACGACCTGAAGTACGGCGTGAGCCACACTTACCACGTGTACACACCAAGCACCGTGGATGTGGCCAGTGGTGATGCGGAATTCGCCATCGATACGCCCTCCAAACTCAAGGCCCACGAAGCCGCGATCCATATCCAGGACGACTATGATGTGACCGATCGGTTCCGCGTGAACGCCGGTGTGCGCCTCTCCTACTTTGCCCATATCGGGGACTTCCGCGAGTACATCCTGAACGACGCCGGGGTCAGTATCGGCACGCGCGAGTATCCCCTCGGCAAGACCATCAAGGATTACTACGGCCTGGAACCACGCCTTTCCATGCGGTACACCACCGGGCCGTCAAGCAGCGTGAAGGCGAGTTTCAATCGCAACCTGCAATACGTCCACCTCGCCAGCTTCAGCAGCATCGGCCTGCCCACCGATGTCTGGATCCCCAGTGGAAAGACCGTGAAACCCCAAGTGGCTTACCAATACGCCGTGGGCTACTTCCGCGACCTGTGGGATCGCAAGTACGAGGCCAGCGTGGAGATGTACTACAAGGACATGTTCAACCAGATCGAATACAAGGAGGGTGCGCAACCCCAGGACGGCGGCAATACCAACTACGACGCTCTTCTTGTCTTTGGCAAAGGCTGGAGCTATGGCGCCGAGTTCTTTCTGAAACGCCGTGAGGGCAAATTCACGGGTTGGGTGGGTTACACCTGGAGCAGGACCATGCGCGAATTCCCCGATGTGAACAACGGTGATCCGTTCCCCAGCCGTTGGGACCGCCGCCACGACATCAGCCTCGTTGCCGGATACGAACTGAACGACCGCTGGAGTTTCGGAAGCACCTTTGTATACAGCACCGGCCAGGCCACCACCTTACCCGTGCAGCGATATACCATAGAAGGTCGTGTAGTGAGCCAGTTCAGCGAGCGCAATGGCTTCCGCATGGCACCCTATCACCGCCTTGACCTCGCCGCCACCCTTAAGAACAAGCCGACCAAGGAGGTGAAGGACAAGACCACCGGCGAACTGACCACCGTGCAACGCAAGTACCGGAGCAGCTGGACATTCTCCGTGTACAACGCATACAACCGCGCCAACCCGTACTTCTACTACTTCACCACCGAGGGCACCACCGCTGGTGGCGACCTGCGCCCCGTGGCCAAACAGGTCTCCCTCTTCAGCATCCTCCCGTCCGTAACATGGAATTTCCAGTTCTGATGAAACGCACACCGCTGCTCTGGACCCTGCCGGTCGTGGCACTGCTCCTCGGTTGCGAGAAGGAGATCACCGTGGAGCTACCCGATACACCGGAACAACTCGTGGTGGAAGGAGTGATCGAACCCGGCCTACCACCCTACGTGATCCTTACGCGCACGCAGAGCTACTTCGACCCGTTCGACCCTGGTGCGATCGCCAACAGTTACGTGCGCGGCGCCCTGGTGACCGTCGACAATGGCAACGGCCCCATCGCGCTCGACCAACTTTGTACATCCTCCCTCACCGATGAACAACGTGCCCTCTTCGCGGAGGTGACGGGGATCGACCCGGCCCTGTTGAGCAACGTGGACATCTGCGTGTACTCCACCGCGAATGCCGCACTCTTCGGCGAGGTGGGCCGCACCTACCGGCTCCGTATCGAGGCCGAAGGCAAGGTCCTCACCAGCGAAACCACGATCCCCAACCCGGTCCCCTTGGATTCCGTCTGGTTCAAACTGGCCGAACAGCGCCCAGGTGACGATACCCTTGGATTCGCTTGGGCCAGGCTCACCGATCCGGACACCTTGGGCAACCATTACCGCTGGATGGCCCGCCGCATCAGCCACCGGGCCGACGGAAGCGTGGAGGACCCCACGTTCATCTCTCCCTTGGGCAACACCTTCCAGGACAAGTACGTGAACGGACTCAGGTTCGACTTCAGCTTCATTCGCGGAAGGCAGTTCTACAGCGATCAACCAGAGGACACCAATGAAGAGACCGGCTTCTACAAGGTGGGCGACACCATCGCGGTCAAATTCGTGAGCATCGGTTTCGACGAGCACGAATTCTACACCAGCTACGACGAGAACGTGGGCAGCAGCGGAGACCTGTTCAGCACCCCGGTGAACGCGCGGTCCAACATCGAAGGTGGGCTTGGGATCTGGGCAGGATGGGGCGTGTATGCCGATACGATCGTGTGCCAGTAGGGTCCGTAGAATGGTGAGGCGAACCGGAGAATGGCCAACCGATCCCCGCCAAGTGGCCCATGACCGGATCGTATGCCTCGTTGGGAACAACGGCACGTGCGTTAGTCCCAACACTTGATGGATCCGAACCCCGTGACATGCCCTTACCTTTGAAAGCATGATCACACACGGTGCGCTGTACTGCTCCTGCGCTCCGAATTCATGGGGTATGCAGGCGGTGCTCGACGCACTGGTCTCCATCGTGACCATCATCGGTGGTGCTGCTGCGGTATGGGTGTACTACCGGGATCACTTGCGGAAGAAGGCGGAGTGGATGCACCAACTCTATGGGAAATTCTTCGAGAATGCGCAGTTCAAGAAGGTTCGGCGGACGATGGACCACAAGGGCATCACATCGGAATGGCTGAAGGTTGAGGCCAATGAAGAGCTCCTCGTGGACTATTTGAACTTCTTCGAGTACATCGCTTCGTTGCATACCATGGGCCAGATCAGCCAGGTGGAGATCGAACGGATGTTCGACTATTACCTGAAACTCATCAGCGACCGGTCCGTTGTTCGGGCATACGTGGCCGACTATGGGTTCGAGGACCTTGACCGCTTGCTGACCGCAAGGGAAAAAGGCGGTACGATCAAATGAGCACGAACAGCAGTACAACTCTGAAGGGGCCGAAAGCGAGGACCGCCCGACCGATCGAGCACATCTTCGTGTATGGCACACTTCGGAACAAAGCACGGGCCAAAGAACGGCTCCTGCTGGCGGAACACGGGAAGCGGATCGGCCTTGGCTACGTCCGCAATGCGTCCCTCTTCCTAGGCGAATATCCATACGCGGTTCCCGATCGGGCCAACGGTAACCGGCTCGTTGGAGAAGTCTATCGGCTGAATGAGCGGTCCCGTGAGGAAGTACTTAGTCGGCTCGACGAGTACGAGGAGTTCGACCCGAATAATGTCGCCGGCTCGCTCTACCGTCGCGAGCCGATCAAGGTTCACCTCGGAGAGGATGAGCTCAATGCCTGGATCTACTGGTACAACGGCCCCGTGGCCAACATCCCTCATTTGAGGCATGGCAACTACCTCAGAAGCCAGATCCATGTAGTACCCAATGGAAGCGAATGGATGGTGAAGCTTGCTGGTGGCAACCAAGCGGAATTGGTCACCACCAACAAGAGCGAAGCCGTGAAAAAGGCGAGGGTCATGGCGGATAAAAGGAAGCTCATCCTGGTTGTTCACGGCCGGGATGGCAGGATCAAGGAGAGGATCGAACCGCGATGATGAACCGACGGTCCGCCCCGGATCACGGGTTGGGATCATGGGTTCGACACTGTCCAGCTCATCCGACCGAAAATGGTGGATGAGCGGCCTATTCGTTCGTTCACGGCAGGTCCTAAGCCCACCCGCGTGAGACACCACAGTTCGCAGTGCCATTCGTAGCTGGTACCTTCGCGCCCATTCTCATGAGCACCACGCCCGAACACGTTAAATGCCTGATCATTGGATCGGGCCCCGCAGGATACTCCGCCGCCATCTACGCCGCACGCGCCGATCTGAAACCCGTGATGATCGAAGGCCCGCTCCCCGGAGGCCAATTGACCCAGACCACCGAGGTGGACAACTACCCCGGCTACCCGAAAGGTCGCACCGGCCCCGAAATGATGAACGACCTGCGCGAACAAGCGCTCCGATTCGATACGGTGATCCGCAACGGCTGGGTGACCAAGGTGGACCTCACCGGGCCCGTACACAAGGTGTGGGTGGATGAAAAGACCGAGATCCATGCCGATACAGTGATCATCAGCACCGGCGCCAGTGCGAAATGGCTGGGCTTGCCCAACGAGATCCGCCTACGCGACATCGGTGGTGGCGTTACGGCCTGTGCCGTTTGCGATGGCTTCTTCTACAAAGGCCAGACCGTGGCCCTCGTTGGCGCCGGCGATTCGGCCTGCGAAGAGGCCACCTACCTGGCCAAGCTCTGCCCCAAAGTGTTCATGCTCGTGCGCAAAGGCGAATTCCGCGCCAGTAAAGCCATGGTGCATCGCGTGGAGAACACCCCCAACATCGAGGTGCTCTTCAATACCGAGGTGAAGGATGTGCTGGGCGCGAATACCGTGGAAGGCATCATCGCGGTGAACAACAGGACGGGCGTGGAACGCAAGCTGGATGTCACCGGTCTCTTCATCGCCATCGGCCACACTCCCGCCACGGAACTGTTCAAGGGCTGGCTGGACATGGACGAGGCCGGTTACCTGAAGCATGACGCCGATCGCACCAGCACCAGGATCCCCGGCGTTTTCGTGGCCGGTGATGCGGCCGACAAGGTGTATCGCCAAGCCGTGACCAGTGCCGGGAGTGGCTGCATGGCGGCTTTGGATGCGGAGCGCTGGTTGGCTGCACAGGGCAAGCACTGAGTCTGGCAACGGTCTTTACCCGACCCCCTGTGTTCTTCGGTCCATCGTGGACCGCACCTTTCGTCCGGATCGTGACCGTGGCGCCAACGTCATTCGGATCTCCTCCCTACGCCGGTGCCATGGCCGGTTCGCGGCTCAACAGCCAAGCCCGGGCCTACTCCTCTTCGCCGAAATAGGCCACCGAGCGCGGCATCATTTCGGTGCCTGCGTTCATGATGCGATCCACGCTCAGCTGGTTGAAGAAGTCGGAACTCATCAGGAAGGCCATGCGCGACACAGGGATCAGCGCAAGCCGAGGGAACCGATCCTCCTTGGTCCATTTCGCATCGGTCTGGAGGGTCGCCCCACCTCACATAGGTCGTTGAACCAGCGATGCACATCGAGCCGTGCGGCGTGTACCAACGCCTCGTTCATGATGGCTCGGAGATCAGCGCTGGGCACGTGGCCTCGCCACGGCTGCATCATCATGCGGTCATGCAACAGTACACCCATCGTGATGTGGTCGTCGTCCATCAACCGTACCTCGTTCCCCGAGCGATCGTTCCCCATGATGCACAAAAGTCATTGAGATGTTGACAAAGAAGCGATCGCTCAGCGGGTGCAAGAGTGCAAGAGTGCGAGAGCCGGAACTCTCGCACTTTCGCACCGTACAGGGCTTTCCGAGCATACCTCAATAGAGACCGGACCTTCAAAAACGTCTCAGTAAGGCCGACCGAGGCCAACCACAAGCACGGAGCACAGGGTGCCTGGGCCATCCGCGTGATGATCGGCCGGACAGGCGCTTGGCATTTGAACGGAGGACCCCGATGAGCGTGGTCACCTCGCTCCGACAATGCCCCTGCCGGACCGGAAGGTTACAGAATGGAAGGGGCCCCTTACGAGACCCCTTCCGATGTTCCAACAACCACTAACTACTTCCTCAGGTCGAAGCGGTCCAGCTCCATCACCTTCGCCCAAGCCTTCGCGAAGTCCTTCACGAACTTCTCCTGGCCGTCGTTCTGGGCGTACACCTCGCTGATGGCGCGCAGTTGCGAGTTGCTGCCGAAGACCATGTCCACGCGGGTGGCGGTCCATTTGCGCTCGCCGGTGGTGCGATGATGGCTGCCATAGATGCCTTCCTCACCGGCTTTGGGCGCCCAAGCGTGGGCCATGCTCGTGATGTTCACGAAGAAGTCGTTGGTGAGCTGGCCGGGACGATCGGTGAGCACACCGTGCTTGCTGCCGCCGGTATTAGCGCCCAGCACACGCAGGCCGCCCACGAGCACGGTCATCTCCGGTGCGCTAAGGGTGAGCAGTTGCGCCCGGTCGATCAGCAGTTCTTCGGCGGGCACGCTGTAGGCCTTCTTCTGCCAGTTGCGGAAGCCATCGGCCTGCGGCTCCATCACGGCGAAGCTCTCCGCATCGGTCTGCTCCGCTGAAGCGTCCATGCGGCCGGGGGTGAAGGGCACGGTGATCTTGTGCCCGGCGTCCGTAGCGGCTTTCTCCACAGCGGCGGAACCGGCCAGCACGATCAGGTCGGCGAGGGACACCTTCTTACCATCCTTTGCCGCGCCATTGAACTCCTGCTGCACCTTCTCCAACGCGCTTCGCACCTTGTTCAATTGCGCCGGATCGTTCACCGCCCAGGTCCGCTGCGGGGCCAGGCGTACACGCGCCCCGTTGGCACCACCGCGCTTGTCGCTGCCGCGGAACGTGGAGGCACTGGCCCATGCAGTGGCTACGAGCTCGCTTACGCTGCAACCCGTGCCAAGCACCTTCGCCTTCAACGCCTCGATGTCCTTGGCATCGACCAACTTGTGGTCCACGGCGGGGATCGGGTCCTGCCAGATCAGGTCTTCCTTGGGCACTTCGGGACCGAGGTAGAGGCTCTTGGGCCCCATGTCGCGGTGGGTGAGCTTGAACCAGGCGCGGGCGAAGGCATCGGCAAAGGCTTGGTGGTCCTTGCGGAAGCGGCGCGAGATCGGCGCGTAGATGGGATCCATGCGCAACGCAAGATCGGCCGTGGTCATCACGGGCTTCACCTTCTTTTTGGGGTCGTGCGCGGAGGGCATGTAGTCCTCTTCCGCGAGGCCCACCGGCTCCCACTGGTTGGCGCCCGCAGGGCTCTTCACCAGGTCCCAGTCGTAATCCAACAGCATGCGGAAGTAGCCATCGTCCCAGGTGGTGGGGTTCGGTTTCCAGGCGCCTTCCAGCCCGCTGGTGGTGGTATCATTCCCCTTGCCACTGCCGAATTTGTTGATCCAGCCCAGGCCCATTTCCTCCAAGGGCGCGGCTTCGGGCGCGGGTCCCACCAGCCGGGCATCGCCCGCGCCGTGCATCTTGCCGAAGGTGTGGCCACCGGCGATCAAGGCCACGGTCTCCTCGTCGTTCATGGCCATGCGCTTGAAGGTCTCGCGAATGTCGCGGCCCGAAGCCACCGCGCTGGGCACGCCATCGGGGCCTTCTGGGTTCACGTAGATCAGGCCCATCTGCACGGCCGCCAGCGGGTTCTCCAGGTCGCGATCGCCGGAGTAGCGGCTGTTGGGCTTGTCGCTGGTGGCGAGCCATTCGGCCTCCGCGCCCCAGTACACGTCCTCCTCGGGTGCGTAGATGTCCTCTCGCCCTCCGCCGAAGCCGAAGGTCTTGAAGCCCATGCTCTCCAGGGCCACATTGCCGGCCAGGATATACAGGTCGGCCCAACTGAGGCTGTTGCCGTATTTCTGTTTGATGGGCCACAACAGGCGGCGCGCCTTGTCCAGGTTGCCGTTGTCCGGCCAGCTGTTCAGCGGGGCGAAGCGCTGGTTGCCGGTGCCGGCGCCGCCACGACCATCGGCCGTGCGGTAGGTGCCGGCGATGTGCCAGGCCATGCGGATCATGAGGCCGCCGTAGTGGCCCCAATCGGCCGGCCACCACTCCTGCGAGTCGGTCAACAGCTTGGTGAGGTCGGCCTTCACGGCTTTCAGGTCCAGCTTCAGGAAAGCCTCGCGGTAGTTGAAGTCCGGGTCCATGGGGCTGCTCACCGGCTGGTGCTGATGCAGGATGGAGAGGTTCAGTTGTTCGGGCCACCAGTCGCGGTTGCGCATGCCGCGGCCCGCCACGGGGTTGTGCATGGCGCCGTGGATCACGGGGCATTTGCCGTTGGTGCTTTGGCCCGCTTCGGTCGCGGTGCCTTGTGGTTTCTCGTTCGCCATGTTGATCCTGATCTGAGGTCGCGTTGAACGCGACCGGTTATTGTGTATGTGGTCAACGACCTCCTCCGTTGTGTCACGAAGGTCCGCCCTCGTGGCCGAAGTTAGCCTGACCGACATCATCGACGATCTCGATAATTTCGATGCCCCCATCGACACTATCGAATGACCCTGCAACAACTCCAATATGTGGTGGCCGTGGCGGACACCGGACAATTCAGCAAGGCCGCGCGGCTTTGCCATGTTACCCAGCCCACACTCACGATGATGGTGCGCAAGCTGGAGGATGAGCTCGGCGTGACCATCTTCCAGCGGAGGACACAGCCCGCACGGCCAACCACCGAAGGCGAAGGACTGATCGACCAGGCGCGCGTGGTGCTTCGCGAAGCGGGCCAACTGAAGGAACTCGTGAAAGAGTTGCACACGGGGATCTCCGGAACCTATCGCATCGGCATCATACCCACCATGGCCCCCTATCTCCTACCGCTCTTCCTTCCCCGATTCGCACAACAGCATATCCAGATCCAACTGACCATCGACGAACGCAAGACCAGTCGCATCCTGAAAGGTCTCCGGAACGGGCAGCTGGACATGGGTATCCTTGCCGGTCCGGTGACGGCCGATGACCTGGAGTCCATCACCCTCTTCCACGAACCCTTCCTGGCCTACTTTCCCGAAGGGCATGTCCTGCTGAAACGCAAACGCATCGGTCGTAAGGACCTGAGGAATGCGCCGTTGTGGGTACTGAGCGAGGGCCACTGCCTGCGCAACCAGGCGCTCAGCATCTGTCAGCAGCCCAGTTCTGCGGGACACGAGAACATCCACTACAGCACAGGCAGCATCGAAACGCTCAAGCGCATGGTGGGCAGCGGCAACGGCATGACCTTGGTGCCGGAACTTTCCGTGAACAAGGATGAGACCAACGTGCGTCGTTTCGAGGCCCCCGAGCCCGTCCGTGACGTCGTGTTGGTGATGCGCAAACCCTTCGTGCGCCGCAAGGCCTTGGATGCGCTGGCCCAGGCGATCCAGCAAGCCGTACCACGCCGCTTCTGCACATTGGACAAGGACGTGATCCCGGTTGAACATGCGTGATCCACGACCCAGCGTGGGTGCGTGCGCGAGCGTACATGCATCGGTCGCCGAACGGTGGTGCCTGCTCCTGATCACGGGTCTGTTGTCGCAAGGGCCGAACATGGCTCAGTTGAACCTGGTCACCGAACGGCGCGCCATGATCCATGGTGATGTACGTGGCGTGATGCACCGGTTGGAGGTGGGCATCGACCAGCTCCCTCCCGATGCGCCACCGCTCCAACGCGCACGCATGCTGGAATTGCTCGGCGAACAATACCACCGGCTGAGTGACATCGGGCACGCGAAAACATACTGGGATGAAGGGCTCCGGCTACGGCAGGTGGCATTCGGTGATAGCTCCGCAGAGGCAGCGGTCGGGTATGCCTATCGCGCCCGCTACCACAACTACATGGCAGCCTCCCAGCTCGACCACCAACGTTCGGCTTTCCAAGTGGCCTCACGGGCCAAACACCTGTTGAATGCCAGAGCTGACCGGATCGACCCGGGTGAACGAACGCTCATCCTGCGCGAATACGCCTATGCCCACAAGGTGGTCGACCTCTACGAACGCACCGAGCACCATGCACACCTGGTGCGAACACGGACCTTCTTTCGACAAGCGTTGCATGCCGCGGCCACTGCACAGGACACCATCTGGATGGCCCAGGTGTTGCACGACATCGGGAACACCTTCACCGATGAAGCAGGTGATGTGGACCTTCCTGTACCCAAGCGTACGATCGTGGATAGTGCGCAGGCCTGTTACCAACGCTCCATCGCGCTGATGACCACAGCTGGCTTCGGCAACAGCGACGCCGTGATGATGGACCACTATACCACCGCGCTGCTGTACCGCTACGCATACGGACCGGACAGCGTAGCCCTGGCCGTGGAGGCCTTCGACCGGGCTTTGCGCACCATGTTGCAACAGGTTGGCCAGCCCCCCGATGCCGACCCGCTGCAATACGCTCCACGGATCGCGAATCCGGCGCAGATGGTGGAATTGCTCTACCAACGCGCCGATCTGCTGCAGAAGTGGATCGACCCACGGACCGAGTTGCAACAGGTGAATGACGCGATCCGGACCATTGAAGCTGCCGTACCCTATTGGGAGCAGATGCTCCGCGAATCCAAAAGCCACGAGCTTCAAAAGGTAACGGGCAGCTACAGCCACTTCCCGTTCCGCCTTGGCTCCCTACTATACCTGCATCGACATCGATTGACCGGTGACCGCGACGACCTGCTCGCCTCCTTGCGCTGGTGCGAGCGCAATCGCAATGCATTGGATCAACGCAAACGCATGAACCTGGGCCTTGACCCGAGCTCGACCAACGGTCCGGAACTGCACCGAACGGACCCGATCGCCCCTTCGGGCACGGTGGTGATCGTGTTCAACCATCCGGGCTCTGGCCTGGTGTATGTGATCGATGAAACCGGACTCTCCGTGACCGAAATTCCGGAGTTCCCCGCGGATCCGGACCACAGCACCGGCTCATTCAAGGCATTCCCCGTTGCCGACCCCAAGTGGACACCCGCCACCTATGCGCGCGAAGGCCATCGCTGGTACGATCTCCTGTTAGCCCCTGTGCTCGAGCACCACGATGCACGCAACATCATCATCGTACCCTACGGAAGTTTGGCGCTCGTGCCCTTCGAGGCCCTCTGTACATCGCCCACTGCCACCGCATGGGCGAACGTTGCATTCGTCGGTCGCACCCATACCGTACGCTATGCCCGCTCCGTGTCCGATGCACTCGCTCCCACATCCACCTGCCCACGCACCAACGCCATGTTCGCCACCACCGTCGCCGACGGTCTTTCCGCATTGCCGTTCGCACAGGCGTTAGCTGCTCGCCTGCATGCCTCCTTCGCCGAAAGTGACCTCGACCCGGCGTTGGATCGGAGGGCTCTTCTTGGGTCACTCAACGATCCCGGCCTCTTGCACATCGCTTCGCACGGTGCGAACCCAGGGGTTCCGGATTCGGACCCCCAACTGCACCTGGCCGATGGCACATGGCCCGCAACCAGCATACTGAACGAACGAACCCGACGCACGCTGGTGGTGTTGAGCACGTGCTCAAGTGGCAGTGGTCGCAATTTCCAAGGTGAAGGGGTGATGAGCATCGCTCACGCCTTCCTCGGTGCGGGGGCGAAAGCGGTCGTTCATACGCTGTGGCCCGTGGACGACCGGGCAACCAGCGAGATCATCGAAGGGTTCTACGCTGCCTTGGACGCCGGACTTCCCGCTTCCGAAGCCTTGCACCAGGCAAAGCTGGAGTTCATCGCACATCATGCGGACGATGGCCTTGCCCATCCGTTCTATTGGAGCGGGGTGGTCCTCTCCGGCGCAGAGATCGACCTGGAACCCACATCCAACCACACCACCTGGTATGCCGTTGTGGTGGGTTTGCTCCTGCTCGCTGGTGCTTACTGGTTCAACCGGTCCAGAAGCGCATGTGATCGGGCAGCGAACTGAGTATCGGCCATAACGGCCACCAACTCCAAGTGGTCCCGTGCGCGCTGCACCTCGTTCTGCCGCAACGCACACAGCGCCGAGCCATACCTGGCTTTGGCGGCGAACACGGATCGCTCCGGAACACGTGCGAACCAGCGCTCCGATCCCTGTGGATCGCCTTCCCGGAGGTCCACGATACCCATGAAATACTGCAGCGTGTCGTTCTGCGGCTCCACCTCCACCGCTTGCATCAATAACCTGCGCGCCAATGGCAGGTCTTCCTGCTTGTAGGCGTTCATGATCGCGTCCATGGCGCGGGGCGAAGTGTCCATGAGCACCGGAAGGCCCGGTTCGACGATGGCGAACTCCTCGGCCAATCGTTCAGGTGTATCCCGTACGGCGAGCCACCAGAGACCACCCACGGACAGGCACACCAAGACAGCAGCCGCCCAACTCATCCAAGGCTGGAACAACGGCCGTACGCGATCGTTGGCGTCCAACTCCTGGTCGATCGCCTTGAACTGGCTCCGAAGGATCTCGGTCCGCGACGGGTTCGCAGGGATCGCTCCTGACCGGATGCCTCGAACGGACAACACGAACAGTTCGTAGCGCTCACGCAATGCCGGGTCCCGCTGAAGCTCCGCATCGAAGCCAGCCTCCTCCTTCTCCGGCAACGTGCCGAAGAAACGCGCCTCAAAGCGGTCCAGCTCGTTGACCTCCTCTTCGTTCATAACAGGAACATCATCAATCCACCCTTCACCTTTTCCATCAGCCGTTTCAGCGCGATGCACTTCTTCTTCTTCGCCACGTTGGCAGAAGCGTATCCCATGGTCTCCGCAATGGTCTTCATGTCCATGCGCTCCACGTAGTACAGCTCCAGCACGCGTTTGTCGGCCGCCGACAGCTTCTCCAAGTGCTCGCGCACTTTGCTCAGGTCCTCATCCCGTTCCATGCGTTCCAGGGCATCGGGTGTGTGATGCCCCTGCACATGGATCGCATAACGATCCGAATGGTTCCCAGCGATACGCGATCTCCGCAGTCCGGTCAGCAACAAGTTCTTGCCGATCGCGAAGAGGTAGGTCTTGATATTGCCGTTGAACCCATCCAGCTGCCCGCTCCGCCGCTGCTCGTAGAACACCAGCAGCGCCTCCTGGAACATATCCTTGGCATCCTCCGCACCCGCACTGAAGTGTTTGCCCGCCCACGCCACGAACTCGTTGCGGAAGCGCCGGTAGTGGGCGGCGACTTCTTCCTCAGGGGGAGTGGGTTGGGGGAGCATGGAGAGGACGAAGTGGCAAGATAGGTGGTAACCTTTTAGGGGGCAAATGCAACGAAAGTCGTAATGGAACCATTCACATTGACGCTGACCGAACTCATTCAGGAACTAACGGATGACATCCGGCAGCAGGAGGACCAACTGCGAACACTGGCAAACCGGTTCAGGGCCTCCAAGGTCGCCGCAGGCATCGCCCTTTTCCTCTGCCTGTACAGTATGACCTTAAAGCCGACGGCCCCATTCATCAACTACCTCTGGTTGACGCTCGCCATTGGCGCCATGCTCGTCGCTCTTGTGTCGCACAAGCGATGCGAACTGTTGAAAGCCCTGATCGCACAGAACAGGTGGTTCCGGTCCATCGTCGTCGAGGAAGCATACACCGGTAAAGTCATCGGCCCCGAACTTTGACCCCACTCGCCGCGCGCCCTTCGCTCTGCCAGGCCCCGGTAGGCTTGGGCCAGTCGGCTATTCCGTGCTGCATCCGGCACACACGCGAATCCCACCACCGGCGTCCCTGTTCATGGTTGCGGTCTGCGTTGTTCCCACTGGCTCTCATGCTATTCGCATCCTTGGCTGCACAGACCGCGATACCTTCCACCGGCACCGCCGTACTCGACATCGGGAACAGACGCGACATCACCCACGAACACAACACCGAGGCCCTCGGCAAACTGAAACGAGAAGCGGTATTGGATGCGCTGGAACGGGTGGTGTCAATGGAAATCGCTGTCAACAGCAGCCTGCACATCGCAGAGTCGCGCTCTTCCGGCACGGGGCACTCGTTCGAGGAGAACTACATGAACGAGGTGCTGCAACGTTACCATGTGAAATGGTCCCGTTCCGGCGACTACGCCTTGAGCCGCGATCCATCGAACGCACGGGTGTGGGTCTGCACCGTGACAGGCCTTGTGGAACAACTGCCCACGTCCAACGCACCCTTGTTCAAGATCGATCCAATACCGAAGGCGCCCTACATCCTGGCCAAGCGGGGTGCGGCGGTATACCTCTCGCCGGGCACGGGCAGCGCCATCACCACCGGCCAGCGGTACGAGGTGGTCAAGCGCACCCACGTGAGCTCAAACGTGCCGGGCGAGAAAGTGAAGGGGCGCATCGTGGTGCTGGCCGCTGAGCCGGGATCGCAGCCGTTGGCCCACATCGTAAAAGGCCGTTACGCCCTGCATGAACGGTACACGCTGCGCCCCGCGAAGTTCCCCGTGCTGCGGGGCGGCCTGCGCGTGGGCTATTTCGAGCGTGAGGCTTGGCAACGCTCCGAAGGGGTATCGACGGGCCGCCCCGTCACGGGCTTCGCGTTCGACTACTTCGAACAAAGCCTGTTGGACGGTCTCGGCGTGACCCTGGGTCTTGACCTCTTCACGGACCAGCCAACCGACTCCACCCGATTTCAAAGCCTGGCGGTGCGTGTAGGTGGCATGGCCCGGATGTTCATCGTACCCGAAGTACTCTCACTACGACCCACCCTCGGCATCGGTTACGCACAGCCACACCAGGTGTACCAACTCAACGGCCAACTGCTGCTCCAAGGCCAGTTGGATCTGTGCCTCCAACTCGGCCCGCTTGACCTCTCAGCCGGGCTGCGCTACACCCACCTGCTCACCGATCCGGGCTTCAACGGGGCGTACGGCGTCGCCAGCCTGGGGGTGGACCTGTACAGGTTCATCCCGGCAGCGTGGGAGCGCGACCAGCCTGGGTTGAGGAGCTTGATCGGGAACTTGGGTTTGGGGCGGTAACCTTTTCAGTAGATGTGCTACAAATAGCACCATCACCCCAACTCCGCGATCAACAAACCCCGCTACCATTTACCCCATGGACGAACTGGAAGAACCTTCACATGTTTGGGCCGCGATTTTGCAACGGTCCAAGGAGAAGCTTAAGCGGGATGAGCAGCTATTAAGATCACTTCCAGAGGAAGAGGTCGAATCGTTCCTAAGGACACTTCTCGATCTGTGTCACCGGCGTATCAAACTTGGGGATTGGCTTTTGAGTGAAGCCGATCGTCAACATACATGGCGGTTCGACCTGTTCAGATCCATCAAAGAAAGGATGAAGACTGAGAATCCGCGCTTGGAAAACTATGAGCTTGACCAGATGGCGCATGAAGAGCTTGACAAGCGGTCCACAGACTCCAGAAACGAGATGTACGCCGAGGCAGAACAACTCTATACGGAGAGCCTCGAATGCGCTGAAGCCTTGGAGCTGGAACACGACGCGCCATTGGTACTGATCACCATGCAGCGCTGCTATGATGGGCTTCAGCGTGTTTGTGTCCAAAACGGAGACAACGACGGTGCGAATGAAATGGTGCGATCGGCTTTGGGGTTGCGCAAGCGCCTGTTGTCGTACGCCAAGGATGAAGTAGCACCCCAACGCGAGATCGCGGATGAGTTCAGAACACTCGTGTGGACATCCGGAATTGATTCAGTCGTCGATCACGGACTCGACCATGCAGAATTGCAGCAGGTCCACAACGACCTCTCTGAAGCACAGGCCATCTATCGTACCCTGATCAAACACCAGACACCGGCTGCCGAGGATGTCCATGGGTTGATAGAAACCACGATCAACATGATCGAGCACTTCCCCCCAGTGAGAGGTACCGATGAATACTACGAGCAGCTCGCGATCGAAGAAGAAGCCAAAGCAGCCACCCAATCCTTAAGCCAAAGAAGCGTCGAGCGCGTGGAACTCGATAAGATGCTCGCTAACCTGCGGGAGGCCATGGCAGTACTGGATTAGCGCACTGACCCGTCTTAACAATCCAAGCCCCCCAATAAAAACACCTCACGGTTTCGGTGCGTACAACACCTACTATAGAGTCGGCATCATCTGGTTATACCAATTAGACATTCAATTCCGGCCAAAGATGCGCAGCTATTTTTTTGTAGGGCGATCCGTGGCGGGCGTTGCGGAGCGGTGCCTACGGAACGCATGGCACGGAGAAGCCATGCGGGAAAAGAGCAAGCAGATCGGCTGATATTGAATGTCTAATTGGTATTATTTCAGAGCTAACGAAGTTCTTTAGGTTCTCGGAATAACTCTGGCCTAAGGGTGTCCAAAAAAGAAATCGTGCCGCCTCAATAGTTGCCGGTCCCCTTCCTTCACAGAGAACCCACCATGCCCATCTTGGCCTGATCGACAAGCCCTATTGAGTCGGTGGGAATTGGTTTTCATGCGGCGTACACGACATGAGGGTCTTGGAAGAACGACCTGATGAGTTCCTTGTCGTTAGCGATAACCTCCATGTGGTCGATGGCCACCTGATGCAGCACG
>Ga0209573_1000649_pt1 | contig 67918 bp, 51 predicted proteins | sample TNRBio252014_DNA_FD_185870 | JGI IMG/M metagenome (GOLD analysis project Ga0209573, IMG submission 185870) | Wastewater treatment Type I Accumulibacter community from EBPR Bioreactor in Madison, WI, USA - TNR Reactor_6/25/2014_ DNA (SPAdes)... | ecosystem: Engineered > Bioreactor > EBPR >...
ACGTCCAGTGTCGCGATGATTTGGGTTTCTTCTATTCGTATTTTACTAAAGAAACTGTACGCGCCTATTCTCGAAAAAGACTCCATTTAATCAACGAACTCTCAATTAATGTTTTCGGATAGGCTCTTAATGGCAATGGAGCGGCCGTTGGGTCCCACCCCAAAGGTTGCGCCCTTTAGGTCTACCTTGGTCGGATCGGCGAGGAAATTCCCAGGTACGTCAAAGCGCACCGTGAAGAAGGTGATGGTCTGAGCTTTGGCGTTGCCGCGCGTATCGACAGCGCGCACCTGGAGGATGTGTTGGCCCGGTGTGAGATCCGAGTAGTTAAACGCCATCGAAAAACCGGATTTGTCCGAACCAGGATAAGTTGGATAAGTATTGCCCACATCTGTTCTCAAGGCACCGGAAGGAATGTTGCTTTTCAGAGTTCCATCAACGTAAAGCTCAATATGGTCGATGCCGTTAATCGACACCGCCCAACCCCTGAGGTTGGCAACGCCTGTGTAGGTACTGTTGTTGGTGGGCTGTTCGATAGACAGGATCGTGTCAGCCGGAGCCTGGGCGAGTGCCGCGTGCGTGAAGAATGCCAGGCAGGCTGCAAAAATTGCGTTGGTTAGCATGTTTTTCATGCGATTCTCCGTTGTTGCGATAGCGGTTAAGGTTTCGAGAAAACGTTGGTCAGTATATTTCGTTCGCTGAAACAGGTCATTGGCTATTTCATAGTTGACTTTGAACGCGCTAGTCGCGAAATTGTGACGCTGCTGACACTTCTCTAGCGAGATTTGCCCGATGCAACGAATCGCGTTAGATTGGCTATCACCGACTGGGATTTGCCGGATCATGTCTAAAATCACTAAAAGCATCTACCGCGTTCTTTTTATCAATCAGGGCAAGCTGTATGAGCTGTATGCGCGCGGTATCTATCAGGGCGAGATTTATGGATTTATTGAGGTTGAGGAGCTGCTTTTTGGTGAGCGCTCCAGCGTCCTGGTGAATCCGGCTGAGGAGCGCTTGCAAAACGAATTTTCCGGCGTCCGACGAACATTCGTGCCGCTGCACTATATCGTGCGGATCGATGAAGTCGAGCGAGAAGGGGTCAGCAAAATTCGTCCCGTGGAAGGCAACGATAATGTGACGCCATTCCCACAACCGGTCTTGCCGCCCAGCGGCGGGCGCGGTAAGGATTGATCCCACCGTTCTGAATGACCGTCGCTTTGGAGATTACCGTGGAACCCGCAACCTGGTGGGAAATGCTGTTGGGAGGACTGGCGGCCGTGCTGGTCGTGCTGTGGTTTCGGCCTGGCGTTAAGGCCGCTATAGAGCGCAGCCGCACTGCCAAAAAAGATTGGCCGGCGGCGCTGATTCCACTGGCGCTGGTCGTGTTGTTCGTGCTTTTGCTGATCCAGATGGTGCGAGGCTGGTAAGCCTCACTAGTCTTCAATGCAACACCTCTACTTCGGTGATCTCATTACGCCGCAACGATAACGTGGCGGTCCCGCTGGGTTTGCGGATGGTGATCTTGACTATGCCATCGGTGATCGCTTCTATCCTGGCGTTATAGCGTGCGCCATTGGCGGTTTTAACTCTTGCCGTAGCTCCCATATAGCGACTTAATTCGTTCAAGGCGATGGGGTGGAAGCTTTTTTGAATGATTGTCGGTTCTGCCTCGCTTGATGGCGTGCGTTCTGTCCGACTGGGTTCAGTGGCGGCTTCAGACGATTCAGCTATGGGTTTAGTCGCCAGCGCTTTGGCTATTTTGTCATTGGCCCAGTTGATCGATAGATCGCTAACCGGTTGATCATTTACTTTCAGCGCCAGACCCATTAGCTTGATCACATCGTCCGGTTTGTAGAACTGAAATTCACGAGGATCAATCGGCACGGGCGGGGTGAGCGTAAGCGCCACCTGACTACCAACCGCTAGATAGTTCCGATAGGCTTCAATCAGCCCAGGTCCCAAATAAATGCCGTTCGCTTGCAGGCGTTCTGTCACCAACCGGGCATGCTCTGCAATATAAGTCTCGACCGGCTTGCCCGCTTTCTTGGCGCAATACTCATTGCGACGCTGGTTGAAACCGCTATCGCGGACCCTCGCCGTGAACTGGGTCAGTTTGGGGGTGGCCGTGGTCGCCAGATCCAGTATCGAAGGCCGCGCTGAGGGCGTGGTGAGGCCGAGCAATATGTTGATAGCGGCCCAGTCCCGGGTATCGCTATCGATTTGTAACTCAATGCCGTTGCGGTCCGGGTTAAGACGATAGCCAATATCGATATTGCTGATCAGATTGCTGTAACCCATTTCCCGCCATTCAGCGCCACCCAACGAATGGGTTAGGCCACAGCCCAGGGCGTCAAGATCGCCAAACGGCGAGCGCTGGGCTGGCGTTGCATCGCTGGCACCCAGCAAGCCGCCATCCAGCGAGACTTCAATTTGCTCCAGCGCCAGGGTGAGCGCTGCGGGCAGGCGGCCTGCGCTGAGCGCGCTACGCATATCGAGCAGGGCCAGGAGATTCGGCGCTTTCAATCGGATCGAACCGACTCGTACGGAATCGTTAAGAGCGTTGATGATGATTTGCACCCGATTGACCCCCACCGAGCCAGCCGGCGAAATAGCGATTTCGCGATAGCTCATGTCTGCGAAGGGTTTGACCGCCGCGACCAGTTGATCGACCTGCTGTTTGGTGCTGTACCACAAATAAGCCCACAGCCCGCCGACGATAAGCACAAGGGCGATAGGCAGAGCGATCAAGACGATCTTCAACTTATGCATGAGACAATTTTCCTGGTTGTAACGGACAGAGGGCGGAGCATAGCAACCCGTTTCGTGATAGAGCGCCCGATTATAGATCGTCGGCTGCCGACAACATTTCTGGAGAGCGGATAACTCAATTTGTTAAGCTTGGAAAGCTCACGCTAAAACCGCCACGGAGATCGTGGCCATTGTCGATGCCAACCCGAGATTGACCGCTCATGAATTTCCCGCAAATCGGTTTGCAGGTTCCGGCTTTGTTGGTCCCCCGGACAGGGACCGACCTGACGCAATGGGCGGTAGTCGCTTGCGATCAATACACTTCGCAGCCCGCCTATTGGGAAGCGGTTGAACGTTGGGTCGGCTCGGCCCCTTCCACGCTGCGGCTGATTTTACCGGAAGTTTATCTGGGCGCAGCCGATAAAGCGGAACGGATTTTAGCCATTCAGCAGACCATGCATCGCTATTTGGCGCAGGAAGTGCTAGTGCCGCAACCGCCCGGATTCGTGCTGGTCGAGCGGCAAACTCAGCACGGTCGATTGCGCAAAGGGCTGCTCGCCGCCCTGGATCTGGAATGTTACGACTTTACTCCAGGAGCCAAGACGCTGATTCGGCCCACGGAAGGCACGATTTTGGAGCGTTTGCCGCCTCGGGTTCGGGTCCGGGAGAACGCGCCGCTGGAATTGCCCCATGTCATGGTTTTAATCGACGATCCGCAACGTTCAGTCATCGAACCCCTGTTCGCAGAACCGCAGGATCGTCTCTATGATTTTCCCTTGATGATGAACGGGGGCCGGGTGCGCGGCTGGCTGGCCTATCATCCTTTGTTGATTCAGTGGGTTGTGGAGCAATTGATTCGACTGGCCGATCCCGACTCCTTCGCCGCCCGTTATGGGGTTGAGCAGGAACCGGTGTTATTGTACGCGATGGGCGATGGCAACCATTCTTTCGCAACAGCCAAGATGATCTGGGAGAATCTTAAGAAGGCGGCACCCGATCCTGCCGCGATCATGAACCATCCAGCCCGTCACGCCCTGGTTGAATTGGTCAATCTGCATGATCCGGGTTTGGAGTTTGAAGCGATTCACCGGGTGATGTTCAACGTTGACCCCAACCATCTCTTGACGGCGTTGGGTGATTTTTTGGCTAAGACGCGGGCGGGATTGAAAGTGGATGATTTTGCGTCCTGGCCGCTTGCTCGACAGCACTGGCTGGAAACCCAGCAGCCCAATCGACAGGGGATTGGCTTTATAGCCGCCGGGCGCGCTGGTGTTTTGACCATAGAGCGAGCCAAACACACCTTGGCGGTGGGCACGCTGCAAGCCTTTCTGGATGCCTATCTTGCGACCCAACCGCAAGCCCATATCGATTACATCCACGGTGAAGAGACGCTTCAGGAACTGGGCCAGCAGCCGGGCAATATCGGTTTTTATCTACCGGCCTTGGCCAAGAGTGACTTTTTCCCGACGGTGATTCGTGATGGCGCATTGCCGCGTAAGACCTTTTCGATGGGCGAGGCTGACGAAAAACGTTTTTACCTCGAATGTCGCCGCATTACGCCTTGAGTTTTTGCCCACCCTCCTATGCTTAAGTCTTCGAATCTAGCGTGGGTGCGCAACATGGGCGTCGCTGCACATGTCGATGCCGGTAAAACCACCCTGACCGAGCGAATGCTGTACTACGCCGGTGCCTCGCACAAAATCGGTGAGGTCCATGAGGGTGCCGCGCATATGGACTACATGGCCGAAGAACAGGAGCACGGCATCACCATCACCGCCACCGTTACCAAGCTGCCGTGGCGCGATCACCTGATTCAGTTGATCGATACCCCTGGTCATGTCGATTTCACCATCGAAGTCGAACGGTCGATGCGGGTTTTAGACGGCTGTGTGATCGTGTTGGACGGAGTTCGCGGGGTGGAGCCACAGACTGAGACGATTTGGCGGCAGCGGACGCGGTTCCATTTACCGGTGTTGTTTTTCGTCAATAAGCTGGATCGGCCGGGTGCCGATTTTGCCTATGTGCTTAATACAGTGCGTGAACGGTTAGGCGTTGAAGCGGTGGCTGTAACGGTACCGCTCGGCGATGAGGAAGGCACAGTCGCCCATCTCCTTGATAAAACGCTGCTGCGCTTTGCCGGAGAACGGGGTGAGCGAGTTACAGTTGCTCCCTGGGATGAAGCGACATGGCGACAGATGGGGCCTTGGCGAGAGAACCTATTGCTGGCGGCTGCGGAGATGGACGAGGCCCTGGCCGAGCAGGTGCTTGCCGAGCAGGAACCGGACCCCGCAACGGTGTGGGCTGCTCTACGCCAAGCGACCTTGGCTGGCAAGGTGTGTCCATGCTTCGCCGGTAGTGCGCTGCGCAATCGAGGCGTGCAGCCCTTAATGGATGGAATCGTCAAGCTGTTGCCCGGTCCGACCGAGCGACCGCCCAGTCTGGCGCGTCGTCTGGATGGCGACGAAGAGGGGGTGGCGATGATTGCCGAGGGTCCGCTGGCGGCGCTCGCGTTCAAGGTCCAATTGTGGGAAGGTCGCCGTCACGTCTTTATCCGGGTCTATCGGGGCACGCTCAAGGCAGGCGACGAGGTGGTTATTCCCGGTGCGGATGGGCGTTTGCGGCAGGAGCGCGTTGCGCGGTTATTTGAGGTGGACGCCAATCACAAAATGCGCCTGGACGAGGTGAGCGCCGGTCAGATTGCTTTGGCAGCCGGGTTACGCTGGGCGACGACAGGCGACACCTTGTGCGCGCCGACGCATCCCCTATGGCTGGAGCGGATCGAAACTCGCGAGCCGGTACTGGGATTGGCCATTGAGCCGCAAGCGGCTGGCGATGAGGAAAAATTGCTTGAGGCCCTGGATAAATTGCAGCAGGAAGACCCGACTCTGCGGGTCGAGGAGAATGCGGAAACCGGCCAGCGGGTGCTGCGGGGTATGGGCGAATTGCACCTGCAAATCGCTCAGGAGCGCCTACAACGGCAATTCAACGTTCATATCCGGGTGGGTCAGCCTGATGTGGTGCTACGCGAAACCATCGCCCGATCTGCTGAAGCCGAACACTTATACCATCGCCAGATTGAACAGCCCGATAGCAAAAAGCTGGAGATGAAAGCCTGGGCGCGAGTCGGGGTCACGCCGTTGCCACGAGGGACTGGCAAGTCCCTAATCGTCGAACCGCTAGTGCGCCCGGCAGGGGCGGAATTACAGGCCGTACAACGGGATGCGTTAGTGGGTGGTGCTGAAGATGCGTTGGCAAGCGGTCCGCTAACCGGCGCGCCATTACAAGATGTGGCGGTGAGCGTGCTGGAATTGGAACTGTTCGGGCCGTTATCCAATCCGCAAACCTTACGGGTGGCAGTGGCTGAAGCGGTGCGCAGAGCGCTGGTGCAGGCTGGGGGGATGATCCTGCGACCGATCATGACCACGGAGGTAGTGGCACCGGAAAGCGATGTCGGGGCGGTCATGGGGGATTTGCAGGCGCGGCGGGCAATCATTCGCGACACCACAACCCTTGGCGAGATGACGATTATCCATTGCGATTGCTCATTGGATCGTCTGTTAGGCTACATCACCCAACTGCGCGGGATGACGCATGGGCGGGGTCAATTCACCATGACGTTTAACCGGTTTGATGTGGCCTGAGCGGTTTAGAGTTTTTTTCTTGATCACCATGCGGCGTTGGCGTCATTACGGCGCGGTGGGGCTGGCCATCCTCCGCCAGGAGGGCTTGCTGCGCTTGTGGCGGCGCATTCGTCACAAGCTTTATTCGCCTTACCGTTACGTCAGCAGCGCGCCCACCCGCTATCACGTCGCCGAGTGTTGGCTGCCCCTTGATTTTCCTGAATCCGAACGGCCGGACGTTTCTATTGTGATCCCGGTTCACGGCAAGCACCTTTACACATTCACCTGCTTGCAATCCCTATACGAAACCAGCGCGGAAATTCCCTACGAAATCATCGTAGTGGATGACCAGTCTCGTGATGAAACGCCACAGATGTTGAGTGCTATGCGCGGGGTTCGATGCCTTCTTAATGAAGGGGAGCGGGGCTTTGTCTCCGCCTGCAACCTGGGCGCTGGCATTGCCCGTGGGCGTTATCTGATTTTTCTCAACAATGACACCATCGTCTTGCCGGGCTGGCTGGAGGCGCTGCTGGATACGTTCACCCGGTATCCCGATGCCGGTTTGGTGGGTGCCCGGCTGATTTATCCGGATGGCCGACTGCAAGAAGCGGGTGGCATCCTTTGGCGGGACGGCTCAGCCTGGAATTACGGGCGCTTTGATGATCCGGATAAGCCTCAGTACAACTATGTCCGCGAGGTCGATTACTGTTCGGGGGCCTGCATCGGAGTGCCACGCGCTTTATTCGGGCAACTGGGCGGTTTCGATGGGCAGTTTGCACCCGCCTATTACGAGGATACCGATTTGGCGATGCGGGTGCGCCAAGCCGGTTATCGGGTACTCTATCAACCTGCCCTGAAGGTGATCCATTTTGAGGGTATTTCCGCCGGGACTGACACCAGCGGTAGCGGTCTTAAACGGTTCCAAATCCTGCACCAGACTGTGTTTGCCGAACGCTGGCGATCCGCATTGACCGCTCATCGGCTGAATGGCGTCGATCCAGATCTTGAAAAAGATCGCAGCCGCGCGCGCCGCTTGCTGGTGATCGATAAATACATCCCAGCGCCAGATCGCGATTCAGGCTCGTTGCGTTTATTCCGCTGTTTGGAACTGATCCAATCCTTTGGCTACCAGGTCACGTTTGCAGCCGTCAATCTGGAATATCGCCTGCCGTATGCGCTGGAGTTGCAACAGCGAGGGATTGAAGTGCTGTATGCCCCTTTTATCGCCAGCGTCGAGCGTTATCTCCGTGACTGGGGTCGCTATCACGATGCGGTGCTGCTCAGCCGCGCCGATACCGCCGAGCGTTACCTGCCGCTGGTGCGCCGTCATGCGCCGCAAGCGCGGGTGATGTTCGATACGGTGGATCTGCACTTTTTGCGTGAACAGCGCTTGGCGGCGCTGCATGATTCGACAGCCCTGGCCGCTGCTGCCGCTCATCGCAAGGCGCAGGAATTGGCCTTAATTCGGGCAGCCGATGTCACCCTGGTCGTGAGCGAAGCGGAGCGCGAACTGTTGGGCGCGGAACTGCCCCAAGCCCACATCGAGATCGTTTCGAATATCCATAAGACTCGGCGTGGTGGGCCGTCTTTCGCGGAACGGCAAGGGATTGTTTTTGTCGGCAGCTTTAACCATCCGCCCAATAGCGACGCCGTGCAGTTCTATGCCCGCGTTATCCTGCCGCGCTTACGGGTTGCTCTCCCAGGCGTCGTCACGTCAATCATCGGGGCCGACCCACCAGCCGCCCTCACTGCGCTGGCGGCACCCGATTTGGTATTTACTGGTTATGTCTCTGACCTGGACGAATGGTTTGACCGTTGTCGACTGTCGGTAGCGCCGCTGCGCTATGGTGCTGGAGTTAAGGGCAAGATCAACACCAGCATGGCTTACGGCGTCCCAGTGGTGGCGACTTCCGTCGCCGTTGAGGGCATGCATCTTTGTTCTGGTATCGACGTCATGGTTGCCGACAAGGCTGAGGAATTTGTCACTGCCATCATTCGGCTTTATCGCGAGCCTGAATTGTGGGAACGGTTATCTGAGGGCGGGTATGGCAACATTGAGCGCTACTTCTCTCCTCAAACAGTGCGTACAGCCCTCGGTCGGGCGTTACAAATCGAAAGCGACTAATCTGGCGCTAAATCAGAATGGGTCTTCAGCTTCAGTGTGCTGCCACACTCGCAGCACAACCCAAGCCATAAGACCTACAGCGATGACCCGCACTAAAAACGCCAGTGCAGTATCCTGATTCAGCAATCCCCAGCGGCTTAGGATTTCCGTCCAGTCATGAAAAACGTCCGGGTCCAACCCACCGATTAAAGGGAGTTCATGAGCGCGGGCATCGGCCATATAGCAGGCAATGTTAAGCAGATTCTCACCGATCCAAATCAAACAGGCGTAAAAGCCGTAGACCTGTTCCCGGCGGTAGCACTCCCAGGCGCAAGCAGCCGGAATCAATAATTGCATCAGCGTGCCGCCATAGACGCCCAGACGATTGGAAAAAAGCCCGAAAATGGGATGTCCGGCTTCATGGAAGACCAGATTGGCGCTATCGAGAATGGGAACCCAGCCCCACAGTGCATGGCAGCCAAGGATCAGAAGAACAGCAGTGGCGAACAAGAAAGCTGGAATTTGGCGACTCATCGTGATTGCCTTAGCCAATGCTCGGCGAATACGTCAGCAGGCAGCGGTCGGTCAAAGTGATAGCCCTGAGCCAAATCGCAACCCTGCTTGAGTAGAATCTGCCGCTGCTGTTCAGTTTCTACCCCTTCCGCGACCACCATAAGGCCCATTTGATGACCTAGAGCAATGATGGTCGCGGCTAGAATCCGATCATTGGCATCATCCGCCAGGCCACGGACAAAGCTACGGTCGATTTTTAGCGCCGCCAAAGGCAGGCGCTTGAGATAAGCAAGATTCGAATAACCGGTGCCAAAATCATCGACAGCCAGCTTGATCCCCAACTGCTCAATGGCTCGCAGTGCAGCTTCGGGGGTTTCGCCAGCGCCCAGCAGAGTCGATTCAGTCAGTTCCAATTCCAGAGCGTGCTGCGGCAATCCATAGCGTTCCAGTAGATGATGCAATTCATCAGGCAGGTGAGGAGAATGAAAGTGGCGAGCGGCCATGTTGACCGCGATGGGCGGCGGCACCAATCCGCTGTCGCCCCAGTGACGCAATTGTTGACAGACCGCCTCCAGCATCCAGCGGCCTAATGCCACCACCAGATCACTGGCCTCAGCGATCGGAATAAATTCGGCTGGCGGAATCAGGCCGCGTTGCGGATGCTGCCAACGGATCAGCGCTTCAGCGCTGACTAGCGCCTGATCGGTAAGGCGAACCTGGGGTTGATAATAGGCGCGCAATTCGCCTCTGACGATGGCTTGGCGCAGCTCGCCTTCCAGCATCAGCCGCTGAAAGGTGGCGGCGTTCATTTGCCGGTCGTAAAACACCCGCACGTTGCGGCCTTCCCGTTTGGCCCGATGCAGCGCAGTGTCGGCATTTTTCAGCAATTCAGCGACATTGGCACCGTCATGGGGGTAAATAGCGATGCCAATGGAAACCGTTGTTCCCAGGCGGTGGCCGGCCACCTGGTAGGGTTCCCGGAAGGCTTCCAACATCTTGTCAGCGACCCGCAAAGCGCCATTCTGGCCGGTGTCCGGCAGCAAGAGCGCAAACTCGTCGCCGCCCAGTCGGCAAGCGGTATCTTCCGCGCGGATCAGCGCCTGAAGGCGGGCGGCTACTTGTGTCAACAAGATATCACCCTCTGAATGACCGAGCGAATCGTTGACATCCTTGAAGCGATCCAAATCCAAAAACAGCAGCGCGAGCTGGCGCTGATGGCGGGCCGCCAGGGCCAGGGCCAGCTCTGTTCGTTGGGTCAGTAAGGCGCGGTTGGGTAGTGCGGTCAGCACATCGTAATACGCCAGATGCGCAATGCGTTGTTCTATGACCTTGCGCTCAGTCACATCCAAAATGACACCGCTATAGACCAATTCCTCACCGTCGTTGGTGGGGCTGGAAGCGCCTCTAAACCACAAGGATTCACCCGTCGGTTTAATAAAGCGCCATTCGAAACTCCATGGGCTTTGCGCCGCGATGGACTGCTCAATGGAAGCCAAAAGGGGTTTGCGATATTCCGGGGCGACATGCTTGATAAAGCGGGTAAAAGCGCCTTTTAAGCGATGGCCAATACCGAACAACTCGTCAGCACGATGACTGATGTAATAAAACCCGGTCTGGCCATCCGGGCGGACATAGAATTGATAGACCACGCCGGGGATATTCTTGGCGATGTTACGCAAACGATGTTCGCTCTGCCGTAGCGCCGCCTGGGCCTTTTTTTGATTGGTGATGTACTGGATGGTCAGGGCCACTCGGCCCGTTGGGTCTTGAGGATTTAAAAGCGCCGCGTGAACAGAAACATCACGGAAATCGCCGCTGGCATGGCGTAGACGAGTCTCGACAAACTTGAAGCCGTAGGCAGGCAGCCGTTGGTAGAGCACCTCTCCAACCCGCTGATATTCGGCCTCGTTTTCGTAGAATGGCCTCAGATCGCGACCGAGCAGGGCATCGCATCCATAGCCGATAATCTGACACGCACGCTCGTTAACGGATTGAAGAGTGCGATTTTGGATGATCGCCAGGCCAACCGGTACGGCGCTAAAAAGACTCTGTAGAGTAGCTTCGCTGGTTTTAAGCACGGCTTCAGCTTGTTTGTGCGCGCTGATATCGCGTACCACCGCCAACACCCGGCTCTCGCTGCCGATTTGTGAGCTTTTTAAAGCGACTTCGGCCCAGAACGTAGCGCCGTTGCGCCGCTGGAACAGCCATTGAAAGACGAGATTGCCGTCAGTGACCGCTTTTCTGATCTTAAAAGAGGGTGATTCGTCTTCAGTGACCGGCGGACTCACGGTGATCCTGTCGATCAATTGTCCCAACAACTCTTGCTTGTCATAACCGGTCAATTTTGCAGCCGCCTGGTTCATATCCAGAATGCGGCCATCGCGGGCGTCGTGCAGGAAGATCATTTCCTGAGTCGCGTTAAAAATTTCCCGATAATTACGCTCGCTACTTTGCAATTCTTGGTGACGCTTTTGCAGGGCACCAGTGGCCTGAGCGATTTTGCGCTTAAGTTGGATATTCCATAACAGCATGGTGCAAAGGGTGGCGGCGATGACGATGAAAAGGGTTCTAAGGGCAACCCAGGGGATTTCAGAAAATGCCGGAATGCCGGTCCAATTTTCGATGATAGCGATCTTTTCCTGAGCGCTGACTTGTTGGAAACCCTGTTCCAGCAATCCCATCAGATGGATATTGTCTTTCTTGATGCCAGCGTATAGGGCATTGACAGCTACCGGGGTTAGGGCTTCGCGAAACTCGGAGCCGCCTCCTAGTTTGGCCAGATAAAAGCGCACCACCTGGGCATCGGCCACGAAAGTTTTAATTTCACCCGCCAGGGCGGCTTTGATCAGCGCCTCGGCACCGGGATAGGTTTGACGTTTGATCCTGGGATAATTTTCCATTAGCAACTCTTCGGCACTATCACCCTTTACAACGCCAACTTCGAAGCCTGCGAGATCTTCGAGGCTGCGAATGCCTTGAAAATCTTCATGAAAATACAAGCTAGTGACGATATTGTGATAGGGGCTGGTGAAAGCGAACTGTTGCTCCCGTTGCGGAGTCCGGAACAAGGCACCGACCACATCGGCCCGTCCCTCCCGCACAGGCGCTAACGCCGTCTCCCACTTGGCGAAGTAAAATTCCACAGCGATGCCGGTTTTTTTGCTCCACAGGGTCCAAAGATCGACCGTAATGCCGCGTGGACGGCCATCGGCATCGATAAAGGCGAAAGGCGGATAAGAACGATCATCCACCACTATGATTTTGGCCGGTTGCACAGGGCGCAGGGTAACGCGGTCGCTAGGGGCCTGGTCTTTGGGTGGGGCGCGCTCAATCCAGACACTACCGGCTAGTAGAGCCAGGCAGGCCAAGAGTGCAGGTAAAATGAACTGACGGGCCGATCTTGCTATCTTCAAAGAGGGATTCATTGGCTAGTCTAAGGATTAGCCATACTCTGGAGCCAATCGATTGGAATGGGGGAAAGGGGTTCTCCCTCGCTTGATTATAAGCCAAAAAACCCATTGAAAAACTCAAGATAAAGAATGTCGATCAAGCGCAGAAAAGACTCTCAAACGATCAGGCATGGCCGGATCGGTTTATCATCCAGATCAGCCATCTTTGCTGCTGCGCACCGTCTACTGTTGAGCATAAAAAGCGATTGAGCGACCCAGCGGGCGAAGGTGGCTCTTGTTTCGCGGCGAACGGGAGCGAAAGGCCGGGTCGGCTCATTTATAGCTTTGACCGGAACAGCTCTTGGCGACGATGTTGTAATGACCGCATTTAATGTTGGGATCGGCCCAGTCGGCAATGATGTCCTTGCTGCCGGGCAAGAAATCAGACCAGGCATCGCCTGCCACCAAATCCTTCGTTTTCCAGACCACATCGAATTGGCCATTGGCCTGAATTTCGCCGATATACACAGGCTTGGTGAGGTGATGGTTGGGCAACATCCTGGCGACGCCGCCAGTCAGATTAGGCGTTTCGATGCCGATCATGGCATCGATCACCTTGTCGGGATCAGTGGTTTTGGCTTTTTCTACCGCTTTCACCCACAGGTTGAAACCGATGTAATGCGCTTCCATCGGGTCGTTGGCAACCCGCTGCTGATTCTTGATAAAGGCGCGCCATTCCTTGATGAAGGCCTCGTTAGCCTTATCCTTGATGCTCATAAAGTAGTTCCAGGCGGCGAGATGGCCGACCAGCGGTTTTGCATCGATGCCAGAGAGTTCCTCTTCACCCACTGAAAAGGCGATCACCGGAATCTCTTGAGCGGATAGACCCTGGTTGCCTAATTCCTTGTAAAACGGCACGTTAGCATCGCCATTGATGGTAGAGATCACAGCAGTCTTCTTACCCGCAGCGCCGAATCTGCTGATCTGGGCGACGATGGCTTGCCAATCGGAATGACCGAACGGGGTATAGTTGATCAGGATGTCCTCGGCCTTGACACCCCTGGCCTTGAGGTAAGATTCCAGGATCTGGTTAGTGGTGCGGGGATACACATAGTCGGTGCCGATTAGCACCCAGCGCTGGACGGCTCGATCATTCATCAAATAATCGACGGCTGGAATCGCCTGTTGATTAGGAGCCGCACCGGTGTAAAACACATTCCTGGACGATTCCTCGCCTTCGTACTGGACGGGATAAAACAAAATGCCGTTTAGTTCTTCAAAGACTGGCAGCACCGATTTGCGCGAGACCGAGGTCCAGCAGCCGAACACGACCGCCACCTGGTCCTTTTGCAGTAGCTCGCGGGCCTTCTCGGCAAATAGCGGCCAGTTTGAGGCCGGATCAACTACCACTGCTTCCAGTTGCTTACCAAGCAAGCCGCCCTTTTTGTTTTGGGCATTGATCAGCATCAGCACAGTGTCTTTCAGCGTGGTTTCACTAATCGCCATAGTGCCGGATAGCGAGTGCAGCACCCCAACTTTGATGGTATCGGTGGCATGAACCCACGACACGCCCAGCGTCAGTGCGCTGCCTAGCAGCCAACAGAGAAATTTTGGCATCGCCTTGGTCATGCATAGACCTCATCGGGTGATTGATCGGTTCGCTCGCGTGGGAAGTCAGCGAATATTTTTCAGGACGTGTGCCAATTATAAAATACCAATCCTATTAACAAGCTAAATGAGGTGGCATCCGTCGCTGAATTAGTGCGCTGCGCTGTCCTCGTTATCCTTTTCACGTACCAGGGCGTAGTCAGCCCGGCGCACGCCGCGAACCAGCAGCTCAGTATCTTCGCCAGCCACGCCCAGACTTTCCAGTGCCTCAGCGGCCAGCCGCAGACTCGCTTCGACCAGTTCGGGAAAGGCCCTGTTGGCACCCGCCTGCATTAAGGCGCTGCTGGTGACCAAATCGCGCGCCCGGGCAATGATGATGGCGCGAGGTGCCATATCGCGAATGAGCCGGATAGCGCGCAGGGCGGCTTCACGATCATCAAGGGTAATCACCACCAGATCGATTTTCTCAATCTGGGCAGCCATTAAGAGATCAGCATTGGTGATGTCGCCGTAGTAGACGGGGTGACCCAGCAGATGGAATTCATCGACCCGCGCCGGATTCAAGTCGAGAGCAATATAAGGCACGCCGCTACCAGCAAGGATAGTACCGACCACATGACCGACACGGCCATAACCGGCCACTAATGCTCGCGTGCGGACCTCGGTCCCTTCGACTGAAAACTGAAACGTCCCCGCCTCTGGCAGCGCTGCGACCGGGATGCGCATCGCCAGCGCATCGCCGATCTTGACCAGCAGGGGCGTGATCAACATGCTAAAAGAGATAATGCCGATGGACAGCACAAAGCTCGCGTTATCGAGAATGCCCATCGCCTTGGCCGCGCCAAAGAGCACAAAACCGAATTCGCCGCCTTGGGAAAGGATAAAGGCGACGCGCGTCGCGGTCTGGCGGGTTTCACCAAAAGCCAGGCAAAGGCCCAGCAGAACCCCGATTTTGATGGCTACGATTACGATGACTTGACTCAAAAAAAGCCAGGGCGTCGCTGCCAATGCGCCCACATCAACCGACATGCCCACGGCGACAAAAAAAAGACTCATCAACAAGCCCTTGTGGGGATCGATGGCGGCCTGAATCTGGAGGTGATAACGCGAACCCGATAACGCGATGCCCATCAGAAAAGCGCCCAGAGCCATCGATAGTCCGGCCTTGTCCATGGCCCAGGCAGCGGTAAAGACAGCGGCCAGGGCAACCAGAAAGAAGGCTTCCCGATTATTCTGCCGCACCAGCGCATCAAGGACGCGGGGGATCAGGTAATAGCCGCAGGCGAGAACCAGGCCGATGGCGGCAATAATGATCAGGATTTGCTGTAAGAGCGGTTGATCGCTGGCCAGTAAGCCTACATCGCCCAACAGCGGCGCGACCGCCAGCAAGGGTACGACAGCCAAATCCTGCATCAACAAGATCGCGAACGTTGTTTGGCCGTGCGGGCTGGCGATCTCGCCGCGTTCTTGCAGAATTTGAATGACGAAGGCGGTGGAGGATAAAGCGAGCGTCAGGCCAGAGAGGAAGTTGATCCCCCAATCCGGTTCGGTGAGGTGCATAAAAAGCGCCAGCACGCTACCGGACAACAGGATTTGCAGGGTACCCAAACCAAACATGGAGCGTCGCAAGGACCAAAGACGATGCGGATGCATCTCCAGGCCGATCACGAATAACAGCAACACCACGCCCAGTTCAGCGAAATGACGCACCTCCTCCACATTGCGGGTCACTACAAACCCTGGCGTGTGAGGGCCGATCAACATGCCCGCCGCCAGCAAGCCCAGCACCGAACCCAACCCAAAACGGCGGGAAATGGCGACGGCAAAGGCAGTGAAGCCCAGCAGCACGACAGCGGCTTCGACGAAGGATTCAGGTTCCAAATGGGGCGCTCCGAGGGGCGATGGGGTGTCGGTTCGGTTTATCGGCTGGCTCGTCGTAGAACCGTCAATTGGCTTTATTTAGACTCACTCCACACCCAGCCGCGCTCTACTGCGGATCCTAAATCCTGCGAATAAGCATAAACACCCACCGGCAGGGCCAGACTGCATAGCTGCAACAGTCCGGTTAGAACCGTCGGATCAAGACGCGTGTCCCTGTGAGTGGCGAGGATGATCGGTGCTGTAAGTGCCGATTTCTGGCTCAAATGGAGCCTGCTCGAAGCGCAAACTCAATCCCAAATCCGCGATCATCCGATCCAGTAGCGGATCGTGCCGATAGCGCAACCAGCCTGCTCCCACTTGAAGAGCCACATGGCGGTTGCCGAGATGATAAGCAGCGCGGGTCAATAATAGCGAATCATCGCTACAAGCAGTAGAGACGGCTTCCGGCGCGGCGTGGACTTCGATCACTTGGCCCGTCGTGGTCTGCAAGCAGTCGCCGTGTCGTAGTATCGTACCGCGCGGCAAGAACAAGCCGATATCCTCGCCGCTATCAAGGCGCGTCCTGAGTCGGCTTTTTTGCCGCAAAGCAAAAGGCAAAGTTAACGTTGCCTGGGCGGGCGCGGGTTCGCTCAGGCGCTCGACAATTTGCAACTCGACCGGTTCAATAGGGTCCACAGGCAACCTCAAAATAGGAAATAGCGCTGGGCCAGTGGCAACACAGGCGCTGGTTGACAGATCAGTAACACACCCTCCACTCGCACCTCGTCAGTTTGTGTGTTGGCAAGGCTATCTCCAAAAGGCCGCGCTAACGCCCGTCATGGATTCTTCGAGGATTGCCGATGGCGACTGTTGAGCAGACTGTATAATTGCTCAGCCAATTCAGCTTTCCGGTAAGGCTTGCTGAGGAAGCCGCTACCCACGGGCCGACCTCTAAAATGGGCTAAATGGGCCTCGGTATAGCCGGACGTGAACAACACGATCAAGTCGGGGCGCTGCTCAAGTGCTTTTTGCGCAAGCTCCACCCCGCTTTGTCCACCGGGCAGCACCACATCGGTAAACAGAATCGCAATGCGCGGCGTAGCGTTCAAAACATCCAGCGCTGTCGCTGCCGTCGCCGCTTCGACGGTTTCATACCCCAGACTTTGCAACATATTAACGGCTAAACGCCGCACCGGCTTTTCGTCTTCGACCACCAGCACCGTCTGGCCTTGTCCAGGATGCGAAAGCGGTTTGTCCGCCGCTGTGACGACAGCGCCATCAGCCTGGCCAATTGCGGCTGGTAGAAAAATGCGGATCGAGGTGCCTCGGTTCACTTCGCTGTAGATATGAATATGACCGCCCGATTGTTTGACCAAACCATAAACCATGCTCAGCCCCAAACCGCTGCCCTGACCGACCACCTTGGTCGTAAAGAAGGGTTCAAAAGCATGATCCAACACCTCTGGCGTCATGCCAGTGCCGGTGTCGCTGACGATGAGCAGGACATACTCTCCTGGCTCTACATGGAAAAGATGCTGTTGAGCCGAGGTTTCATCGACCCAGCGGTTGGTCGTTTCCAAGGTTAGCTGGCCGCCGTTGGGCATAGCATCGCGGGCGTTGACGACCAGATTCAGCAGCGCCGACTCAAACTCACTCGGATCGATTAGGGTCGGCAACAGATTGGGGGCCAGAATCGTTTTAACTTCGATAGTCTCACCCAGACTGCGCTTTACCAGATCACTAATTCCGATGACCAGGGTATTGAGGTTAATGGCGATGGGTTGCAGAGGTTGCTGGCGGGAAAAGGTCAGCAGGCGGCGGATCAGGGTGCTGCCGCGCTCGACCGCGCCCAGCGCGCGCTGCACCAGCTCGGTCAACACCGGGTCGGTCAGCGCTTCAGCCAGCAACTCCAAATTGCCCAGCATGACAGCCAGCAAGTTGTTGAAGTCGTGGGCCAGTCCGCCGGTAAGCTGGCCGACCGCTTCCATTTTTTGCGCGTGCCGCAGCCTGGATTCGGTCAGCCGGTTTTGGGTGATATCACGCGCGAGCAGAACCACGCTGGGGTTATCGAGCGCTAAATCGTCCAGGGGAACGATGCGGATTTCAAAGGTGCGTTGACCTTTGCGCGTTTGCATCTCTTGTTCAAAGCTCTGCGGCTGGCGGGTTGATAAGGTGTTGTCAATGGCCTCCAGGATTTCTGTCGCGTTCGCTTTGGGGAGGAGGTCGCTGATCAGCCGTCCCTTGAGCAGGTCAGGATTGGTGTAGGGGCGTAATTGCAGTTGCGAAAGAATTTCCAGGTGGCCTTGCTGGTTCACCACCAGCAGCATGTCCGGGACCGCATTGATGATCGCCCGCAGTCGCGCCGCGCTCTCTTGCAGGGCTTTTTCGTTGCGGCGCTGCTCAGTGATATCGCGCAGGAAAAAAACCGCCCCCAATCGCTTGCCCTTGTTTTCCAGCAACGCACTGGAGCAGGCCATGGTGAGTGTGGTGCCATCCTTGCGCTGAAAGATGTCCTCATGATCGCGGATGGTTTCACCGGTCGCGTAGGTGCGTCCCAGTTGACAGTCTTCGACCGGCATTGAACGGCCGTCCGGGTAGTGGCCGTGGATGGTTTCGTGCAAGGCTTGGCCAATAATCTCTTCAGGCAAGTAGCCGAACACCCGGCTGGCTTCGCGATTGAGAAACGTCACCATTCCTTTAGCGTCGGTCACGAATATCGATTCCGTGGCGCTGTCGGTGATGCCTTGGGTCAGTCGCAACTGATAGAGCAGCTTTTCCTCGACCCGCTTGCGTTCGCTAATATCGGAGAAAATGGCCACGGCACCGATGATGCGCTGCTCGGCGCTGCGGATCGGTGCGGCGCTAATCAGCACATCATGATAAGTACCATCCGGCCGGACTACCCGCGCTTCGGCCCCGGAGGTGGTGTTGCCGCGCAGCGCCTGTTGCAGCGGCCAGGCTTGCACCGGTATCGAGTGACCGTCGGGATAATAGGCTTTGCCCCAGAGAAATTTCGGGCTTGATCCAGCCTGTTCCCGGCTGCTGACCAGCGCCAGGCGGCGCGCGGCGGCATTGACCAGAATCGGATTATCCTGCGCATCGCACACTACAATGGCATCGGCTGCTTGTTGCAGGATGGTTTCCAGCAAATCACGCTGGGCGGCAAGAGCGGCTTTGGCCCGTTTACGCTCGCTAATGTCGATGGCTGTGCCGGTATAGGTTCGAGCACCCTGCTCGCCGGGCGATTGATGAACCGCCATCAGCGTTTCGAAGGTAGAGCCATCCTTGCGGCGTGCTGTGAATTCCAGGGTGCATTGCCCTCGCTTGGCGACGGCGCTGGTAATCCTGGGTAGGGTGGTGGGATCGGCGCAATGCCGCGTTACCGGTGCGGCGGCCATATCGGCCAGACTCTCGTAACCCCATAGCCTAAGCAAGGTACGGTTGGCGTAGATAAGGTGGCCTCGGCGGCTGACAATGCCAAAAGCGGTCAGCGAATGGTCCAACGCATCGCTTTTGAGCTGCAACTGGCGCTCGGTCTCTTCGCGCTCGGTCAGGGTGCGCAGCGTCATCATCCGATAATCCCGCCCGGTTTGACGCAGCGAGGCCAGCGACAGATCGGCCGCAAATTCCTCGCCATTACGGCGTAGCGCAATGACAGGATAACGGGCGGCCGGATGCGCTTTGTTTGTTGGCGAGCGCTCGATGGCGGTAATAAGCCGCCGTAAATCATCGCGGCAGTGAGAGACGAACAAGTCAGCGACAGCACGGCCAAGAATCTCAGTGGAGCGATAACCGAACAGCCCTTCAGCGCTTTCATTCACAAAAACCACGCGCCATTCATCGTCCACCACGATGATCGCTTCGTCGAATAGCTGTACGATTTCGGCGAAATCGGCGGGAGCCAATGGCGGGAGAAGCGGATTACTGTCCGGGCTATCGGCGCTTGAATGTCGGTTCACCGTAAATCCTTTGTGATCCTTAACCAATTGAGCGTATTGCAGCGGATTATTTTAGTTTAGCCTGAGTTGCGTTTATTAGGGATGATAAGACAACAGCTTAAGATCATTTAAAGTCCGCTAGCGGTCGGCGCTGTCTTCCTCCTCTATGCATTGGATGCCACTGATACAACGGTCTTCATCAGGCTTTATGAAAGCTATGGGGGAAATTTGAGAATCTGGATTGATGCTGACGCCTGCCCCGGACCGGTTAAGGAAATGGTGTTGCGCGCCTCACGCCGGACCGGTATTCCGGTGACGCTGGTAGCTAATCGTCCGCTTTTCAGCGGATCCTCTCCTCTGGTGAACGCGGTGTCGGTCGAGCAAACGCTGGACGCCGCTGATCACTATCTGGTCCAGCACGCCCAAAGCGGCGATCTGGTCATCACCGCCGATATTCCGCTGGCAGCCCGCTTAGTGGCAGGCGGACGGGCGGTGCTAAACCCGCGCGGCGAGGTCTATACGGTAGAGAATATCGCCGAGCGCTTGAGCCTGCGAGACTTCAAGGAAGCTCTGCGCGCAACGGGTACTATCACCGGTGGGCCTGCGCCCTATCATGATCGCGACAAACGGGCCTTTGCCAACGGCCTGGATCGCTGGCTGGCAAAAAACCAGCCGCATCCGCCTTAAAGCAGATCGTCCAGCACCATCGGCTTTAGCAACGCCACAGGAGCACGCTCATGCCCAGCTATACCGCCCCCGTGCGTGATATGCAGTTTGTTCTGCATGAATTGCTCAAGATCGAGCGATATGCCGCCACATTGCCCGGTTTTGCGGAGGCCACGCCTGAGACCGTCGAAGCGGTTCTGACAGGCGCTGCGCGGCTTAGCGAAAACGTATTACAGCCGCTAAACGCCATCGGTGACCGGGAAGGTTGCCGACTCGAACAGGGTCAAGTGTCCACGCCATCGGGCTTTAAGCAAGCCTACACCGCGGTCGTTGAGGGGGGTTGGCCGAGTCTTATCAGCCATCCTGATGACGGTGGTCAGGGGTTGCCCTATGTCTTGGGATTAGCCGTTAGTGAAATGATGGCTTCGGCCAACATGGCTTTTACCATGTATCCCGGCCTGACCACCGGGGCTATTGAAGCCATTGAAATCAGCGGCAGCGACGAGCAAAAGGCGTTGTTCTTGCCCAGCATGATTTCGGGTCGTTGGACCGGCACCATGAATTTGACGGAACCTCACTGCGGTACTGATCTGGGGCTATTGCGGACCAAGGCTGAAGCGCAAGCTGATGGTAGTTATCGCATCACCGGAACCAAGATTTTTATCTCAGCCGGTGAGCATGACCTGACCGAGAACATTATCCACCTGGTCTTGGCGAAGATTCCCGGTGGTCCGGAGGGGGTCAAGGGGATCAGCCTGTTCATCGTGCCGAAATTCCGGGTGGAAGCCGATGGCCGCCTGGGCGCTCGCAACGCGGTGATCTGCGATGGTCTTGAAGAGAAGATGGGCATTCATGGCAACGCCACCTGTTCCATGCGCTACGACGGTGCGGTCGGCTATTTGCTTGGTGAGGCGCACAAGGGCTTGGCAACCATGTTCATCATGATGAACGCGGCGCGATTGGCAGTCGCGGTCCAGGGGTTAAGCCAGGCCGAAGCGGCCTATCAGCACGCGCTGGCGTATTGCAAAGACCGATTGCAAGGCCGCTCGCTGCGGGGTGCGCAATTCCCGGATCAGCCCGCCGATCCGCTGATTGTTCATCCAGACATCCGCCGAATGCTGATGACGGTCAAAGTGTTCCAGGAGGGCGCACGGGCGCTAGCCTACTGGTCCGGCGTGACAGTGGACATCATCCGCAAGCATCCAGACTCCGGAGCGCGGCAAAAAGCGGAAGATTTGTTAGGCCTCCTGACGCCCGTGATGAAGGCGTATTTCACCGATATGGGGTTTATCTCGACCAATCTTTGCCTGCAATGCCTGGGTGGGCACGGCTACATCGTCGACTCCGGTATGGAGCAGTTTGTGCGGGATGCACGCATTACCCAACTTTATGAGGGCGCAAACGGGATTCAGGCTCTGGATTTGGTGGGCCGCAAGCTACCGGCGCATAAGGGCCGAGCCATCCAGCTTATGTTTGGGATCGTGCAGGGTTTTTGCGAAAAATACGCCGATAGTGCAGCGCTCTCGCCGTTCGTCAAGCCGCTGGCAGACGCACTGGGACGCCTGGTGACGGCCACGCGCTGGCTCATGCAGCACGCCGTATCCAACCCCGATAACGGCGGTGCAGCGTCGATGGATTATTTATATCTGGTCGCGCTGGTAGCACTTGGCTACCAATGGGCGCAAGTAGCGCGTATCTGCAAAAACAAGCTTTCCAATCCCGATGATGACAGCTTTGACCGGGGGTTCTACCAAAACAAGGTGGTGTGCGCCCAGTTTTTCATGGAGAAGATCCTGCCGGAAACAATGGTTTATCTGGCCAAAATCCAGGCTGGATCGGACTCCTTGATGAGCCTGCCTGCCGAGGCATTTTAGAGTCTCTGCGAAAAGTCTCTCCCTTTCGCACAAAGGTGTCAGAGGTTTCTCCGGTTTTCAGCGATAGGTCTGTGGCCTTCGCGCCGGCGGCCCATCGGCTCCGGCATGCTCATGAAATCCAGGGGGGTGAGAGTTTGGCGGCAGGCCCCCGTTGGTTTGTGACCACCGGTCGCGGCGCTCCACCCGACGGGCCGGTTGACAGCCATTGGCCGGGGTGCAGTTGCCGACCAGGCCGCTGATAGCTTGATTCGCACTATCGAGGCTTCGCCGAATTTCTGTGCCCACCGATGAACCGGTACGCCTGGCCCAATCGCTCATGTTTTCCGCCTCCCGGCGGAGATTGGTTGCGGCGCGGCCCGCATCTTCCTGAAAAGCACGAATCGGATCGTTGGGACGAGCCAACCGCTTACGTGGCAGCGGAGCTGGCTCTGGAGCAGGAATTCTGGCGGCAACGACGGGTCGCGGCGGAGGAGGGTCAAGGCGAGCCGGTGGCGCTGGGGCCAGACTCTGGGAGCGGCTGACCAGTTCGATAGGCGGTGCCGTATTGTTGGCCGGGGCCGCTTGGGGACTAGGCCGACTGATCAGATCAATCGGCGGCCGCGTCGGGGCCGATAACGGCTTGGGGCCTTTGCCGGTGCTAACGAGGTCAATAGCAGGCAAGTCAGCGCCCCGTGAGGGACGGACCGCTTTAGCCGATTCTGCTTTGGGAATCGCCTGGGCGTTGCTGGCAGGGGTTGCGATACTCTCCATCGGGCGGCGTTCGGTCGCCTTAACAGGTGCAGGCCATCGACGTGGCGTAGCCAGAGGTGAGCCAGGCTCTGGAGATTGGGAGGCGGGTTTTATTACTGTCGCGACAGGCGGTGTTTTTATAGCAGGACGTGACGAGCGCGAAGTCGTCTCCCGAATAGGCGTGTTATCGGGCTTTTCAGCACTATCAACGGGGATCGATGCCGGCTTGGGCGCTTTGTCAGCGAGTATTTTTCTGGGCGCATTCGGTCGCGCGCGTTCGACAGCAGGCGGCGTCGCGTTCTCCCCAGCATCGGGTTTTCGGGTCGCCGAGGCATTCAGGGGTCGCGCCCCCGTTTTTGCTGGTTGGGGGGTGGCGATTTTTTTCCGAGTCGGTTGCATCGGTGGGCCTGGAATTGCTGGCGCTGGTTCGCTTTCAGCCGGTTTGGGGTCAGATTGAGCCGTTGCTTCGGATGGCGAAAGCGTCGAAGGTTGCGTCTCAGTTGGCTTCGCCGTCGTAGTCTTTGTCGCAGTGCCTGCAACAGGCTGATCTGCGTCAGTCAATTCGCCAGCGTCCTGTTTAGGCGCGGTGTCCGATGCAACCTCCGGTGCCGACGGTGCAGGTGTTTTAGCGACTGTGGATTCAGGCGGCGAGGGCGTCGGCGATTGAACTGATTCGGCGTGCCTGGCTGGATCAGCCAGTGGGGCAACCGGTTGTTGATCAAGGGCAATGGTCGGTGCAGTCGGTGTTTCCGAAGCCGCCGGGTCGATTGTAGGCGTTGCAGCGGGTGATGGCTCAGTTTGTGATGGAGTAGTGGCAAGCGGGGGCGCTGGATGAGCGGGTGCAGCGAGCTTTGGCTCTGCAACCGGAGGGACCGATGCGACTGGAGCCGACGGCGCGACTGGAGTGGGTTTACTGGCTGGCGGCGCATAAAATGTCGGGTGAATCATCGTTGCCCAGGCCAGCGCGCCAGCAAGTCCGACTGCACCGATCACGCCCACAGCGCGCCGAAGCCGCAACGGCCGTGCGGGCGGCGCTGATCGGCGGACAGGCCGATTAGGCGGGATGTCCGGCGGCAGAGCAAGCCCATATGGTGACAGTGGCGAAGCGGTCAACGGACCAGGGCCAAGCGCGGCAAACACCGCGCGAATCTCTGCGCTGCTACTGGGGCGTCCAGCCGGATCTCGCGCCAGCAGGCGAGTGAGCAGGTCAGTCAACTGCCTTGCCGCGCCGCCCTGGGCTTGCTCTGGGTTGACCGGCACGGTCCAAAATTCGATAGAGCGCCGTAACAAAATCTGCTCTTCGTCAGTCAAGCCACCCAGTTCAGTGCGATGATGACTAGCGCCTTCCTGACCGTACATGGCCAGTAACTGGCCAAGACGGCGCTGGGCTGTGGTGGTCGCTTGCCCGGTCAGCAGCGTAAAGAGTAACAAGCCCAGCGCATAATAATCCGCGCGGAAATCGACGGCGTACTCATAACCCTTGTCGCCCTGGCGGATGGGAAGAATTTGTTCCGGTGCCATGGTAGCGGGCGTGCCGATACAAGAGCGGGTACTATCGCCGTCCTCGCGTTTGAGCGAGCCGAAATCCGCCAGTTTGAGTAGCGCGCCCTCGGCATCCACTAAAATATTGCTGAATTTTAAATCGCGGTAGACAAAGCCCGCACGATGGATAACATCCAGCCCATCAAGGATCTGCTCAGCCCAATCCAGAATACGGGTGAGATCGGGCGGCGTGCCGCCATCACGGCGCAGTTGAAACAGCCATTGGCCAAGATTAGCCTGCAACCGTTCCAGAACTAGAACAGGCTGGCTATCAGCCTGGCCATGATCAAGCAAGGCGATAATGTGCCGTGACTGCGGAGCCTCAAGATCCTTGAGGAAATCGATTTCCCGTTGCAGATGAGCGCGCCAGTGACCATGCAGGCTGGGGTCGGCCTGCGACATAGCCTCGGCGTTGATGAATTTTAGGGCGACCGCCTGACCGGCGGGATCGGTCGCCGCCCAAACCTGACCATAACTCCCGGCACCGGTCGATAAGATGCCGTCAAGCCGGTATTCCCGGCCATTAATGAGGATCGTTTGGCCGTTTTGCATGAAAAATTCTCCGGATTATCGCCCTCAGTACAGCCCACTGGCCGGTCAACCGGCTTGCGCTCATTAGGATGATGAAGTCTTACCATTTTGACATTATTCCGCATGGAACCCATACCAAAACTGAATCTCCCAAGCCGATCCTGGCTATTTCCGGTCCTTTTTGTGACGCTGTTTATTACGGTCTGCGTGGGTTTGTTATATCAACGACTGGCGGTGATCTACGCCCGATCCGCCACGTTGCCCAGGGCTGCGGTCAAAACACCGCCACCGCGTGAGGATGCCTTATTGTTCGAGCAGGCACTGGCTGCGGGCTTATTGCGGCTCCAGGCTGATGGCCGGATCGCTGTGGCACCGGCCGATTTACCTCTACGCCGAATCTACGCACTCGCCCATCCGGATTTAGTGGCCCCGCGCGCTGCCGAGTATGACTGGCTTAGTGGCGGCTGGGACGAGCGAGCTAGTGAATTGCACCGAACCTTGCATTTCAGCGCCGCCGGACGGTATGTGCGCCGCCAGGTCGAGGCTTATAACGCCCGCCAGCTACTGGCAGCGGTTCGCTGGCGGGCGGCTCCAGGCCTTGACGGTACCTGGCAGGCTGATTGGGCTGGCGCTCCTCTCACTTTGACAGGGACCATGCCGGCGTCTTTGGATCAACTTTTAGCGGACAATACCTCCGATTGGCAACCCTGGCGTCGAGTCGCCCGCTGGCCTGCCTGGGAGGGGCGTTCTCCGGTACGCTTTCAGTTGACCTGGGCGAAACCCGCCAGGGGGGGCGAGCGGTTGGAGTTAATGGTGGTGGGCAAGATGGCCATGATCAGCGGGGCTAAATTGCTTGAGAGCAGCCCGCGTTGCTTGCAAGCCTCGGCGTGCGCCGAACCGGATGCCCTGGCCTACTGGTTGCGGCTGGAGCTGGCGGCGGGAGCGACCAAACTGGAGGCAAGGGTTTCGCCGTTACCAGCAGGTGCGGCTCCCGGCTTTTTGCCCTACGGATCAGGGAGCATTCGCCGGGAAGGTGAGCGATTAATCTGGCGGGAGCGACAAGCCGCCCTGCCTGAGCAGCCCTATAATCAGACGGTTAAATTCTCTATAAGCGCTCAATGGTTGTCGTAAAACGGGAGGATAAAGCAAAGCCCCTGATCCACCGGATAGCACCAGGCGACCGGTGGGGGTTTATTGCGCTCTGGTTGCTGCCGGTGCTGGGGGTTTTATGGACGGTAGGGTGGTCGCCAAACTGGCTGGAACCGCATCAAATACAAGTGGCCCTAACGCCTGGGCAGTCGGTCACGCTGGGACACGAAACGTTGCAAGCGCCGCAGGCCGATAGCGAACACGTCTTATTACGTCGCGAGAGCGATGGCGATTGGTATCTGAGTCATCTCTCAATCGGAGGCCCGGTTTGGTGGCGACCGGCCCATGAGGCTGAAGCCCGGCCGATCCGGCAGTGGCTGCTGACATCAGGGGTTTCGTTTACGGTCGGTGCCCACACGCTGGCTGTGGTGGCTGCGGAAAAAGATCGTCTAATCCTGCGCCAGGGGGGATGGCTTTGGCAGTACAACGGCTTACGCTTAAGGCGTGATGGGCAAATTCTGCCCGAATGTCGCCAGGGTTGGCGGGACCGTTTGCGCGGATGGCTTGATACGCTGGGCTTGTCGCTTGGTATGGCCCGGCGATCGCTGCGCCTGGGAGGTGGGGTGTATTGCGCGGATCGGCTGGGGTTGGTCGATGTGCCGGTCGATACCGCCGAAATTCAGCCAACAGATGCGGGCTTTGTGGTGCGCCTGGGTGGAGCAGGGCGACCGGACGGCCCGCCGATAACGCTAGTCAGCGGAACGGCAGATGCCGAACCCTTGTGGCGGCATTCAGTGCCGCTGAGTGCTGGCGACGGTTTGGCGATTGGCCGCACTCACTATCGGGTACTTGAAGCGGATTCGACCCTCGTATTAACGCCGCTAGCCCGCGCCCAGCGCCGCTTGGCGGATTCGCCAGCGCCGGTCAGCCCGGCAACGGTTTCGGTTGCCTGGGGCAGCCCGGCCTGGTTATGGCCTACCGATCCGTGGTGGGGCGTCCAGCGCTTTGGTTGGATGTTCGCCTTACTGTTTGGCGTGATCGGCTGGTGTTATCGGCGTCACTTTCGACTGCGGGCGTTAGAGCGCATCGGGATCGGGTTAGCGCTGGGTAGTGTGTGCTTTTGGCTGTATTTTCAGGCCTTGACAGCACCGATTTTATGGCCCTATGGCCTTGCCTGGCCAGCGCTACTGGTCTGGTTGCTCACCGTACGTTCCCGATGGAATCTGGCTTTGCTGGGCGTGTTAACGTTGTTGCTGGGCGGCGGATGGGTCGCGTTATTGCAATTGGGAGCAGGCGCTGAGGAAATTGGCTGGCACCGTTATGGCAGCAGCGGCGCGGCTTTAGCGGGCGCTTTTGGCTGGTTAGCCTGGGCTGGCTGGCATAGTCGACCTTACTGGCCACCCCCGCCCGGATGGCTGACCGAGCGGCGGTTTAGCTGGATTTTAGGGGTGTCTTGCGCGGGTTCATTAGGACTCTTGCTGGCACAGGTTCTAGGCGGTGATGAAGGTGGCTGGGCCGGTTGGCAGCCGTTCCAGTTAAGTCAGCTCATCCTCATCGCGGCCGCAGCACGCGCGCTGACCTTGCGTGGTCGCTCGCCGGTGCATGGTTGGAGTCGCCAACGCGCCGCGCCTTGGCTGCATTATCTAGGCCCACTGGGGTTGCTGGGGGCGGTTTGTAGTTTTATTTTTATGTTCCTGCACGACTTTTCGCCCTTTATGCTGCTCTTATTCTGGGGGTTGACTCTGGTTTGGGCTTATTTGCGGGTACATCCGCTGCCGCTTTGGCGGTGGTTTGGCCAGATCGCCGTCATCGGGCTGGCTTGTGGATGCGTCTGGGGCCTGGCCTGGCTGCAATCCCGCCCGGAAGCGCTGTCGCTGGAGTTTCAAATGGACCGAATTCGGGTGTGGGCGGCACCGGAGCAATATCCTCATGCGGGCTATCAGTTAAGACGAGCGCTGGAGGCGGTTCGGGCGGGCGGTTGGACAGGAACCCTCTGGCGCGAGCCAGGTAACGGCCGGGCCATGGCGATTCCCGTGGTGGAAAGCGATTTTGCCCCAGCCTTTTTCCTGAGCCGCTATGGTGGCGTAGCGGGTCTGATGCTGGCCGGATTGCAGGCGACCCTGATTGCGCTCTTGATCCTGATGGCTGACCGCGCCCTGGGCCGCGACTGGCCTGGTGGTTACCGACCGGGCATGTTCGGCGGGTTCGCCTATTTTACGTTGTGCGGTGGTGCTGCGCTGCTTGGCGCGCATTTTCTGATTTCCTGGGGGACCAACCTGGGGTTCTTGCCGGTGATGGGCCAGCCGATGTCGCTGCTATCGGCTGGCGGCAGTCATTTGGTGTTATTTGTTTTGCCGATCATCGCGTTGGCCGTCGCGGCCGAGGAAAAGAAATATCATGCCGACCCCCACTGATGCGCTGGTCGTTTCCGATTACGTCATTTGCGCCACGTTGCGCAAGGTGCCGGACGTTTTCAATGTGGAATTACTCTGGGAGCGGGTGCGTGGCGGTCAGGAGGGCGTTTTTCTGCTGGAAGCGCTCAAGCGCCATCTTCGCGCCCCCTACGGGCATCATCATAAAGAAACCTGTTATAGCCATGTGATCGCCCGCCTCCCTGAACGTGATTATCTGCGCGATGATCGGCTGGATGAGGGCGCTCGCCGAAATGTTCTGCTACACGAATTGCACCGGTTGCACCAACGGGATCTGGGCCGTCACCTGGGGGAAAACGCTATGGTGCGTTACCGCCTGGAAGGCGATCCGGTGTTGCGGACTGGCGAGGTACAATTTTTATTTGGCCGAGCGATTTATTTACCGGCTGAGAACGAGACGCCGGTGTTTCATATCCAGGCCACCGGCGATGGCCAGAGCGATTGGCGGGACCTGGGCGCGATCTATCCGGGCCAACGGCTGACCTTGTTAAGCGGCGACCGACGAGCCAGCAGCTTCGCCGTACCCGGTTGGCCGTTTCCAAACGGGGAATCGGTATTGGTGGTGTTGCGTCCTGGTCCTATCTCATCGTTAGTGGATGTGCTGGCCGATCCGCCGGATTGTCTTAATCTGACCGACGATGGCGAAGGCGGCTTTGTGGTGCGCGACCGTCGCAGCCGCGTGTTGCGCCTGCGGGTGGTAAGGCCCGCTGGGGCCGGTGGCACCCTGATCCGAGACAACCTGACAGTAGCTACCAGTGTTCGGGCCAAGCCAGCCGTTGGCGCAATAGCCACTGAATCGGCACCGGAGCGACCAGCGGCCGTCGATGATATGGATTATCCGGTGACGGACCCCTGGGGGCGGCGTGAACCGGTGTTTGGCTTTAGCGCCGAGTTGGATAGTCCATTTGAATCGGCGGTGGAATGGCCAACGCCGCCACCGACTTTACCAGCGCCGCCGATGACTCCTGAAGCCGATTCGGTGATTCCACAAGAGCAGCTCACCTGGATTCCCCAGCGACCGGCAACGGTTATCCGGGTGGCGGGTGTGGCATTGCAGCGGTTATCAACCTATGCCTCGGCGGGCATCACTGACTGGCGGATCAGTTTTAACCGTGCTGGGGCCATGGTGGCGGGGGGCCATCCTGACACGGTGGCCTGGCTGCGAGTGGATAACATGGATCGGGTGTTTGGGGAGGTCGTCGGGCTATCCACGCCGCTCGCATTGCCAGGGGTGTGGCGGCCTTTCACCGAACTGGAACTGGAGTTGCGCGATGCGCCGCCGCCGATGGATGTCCATTACGCGGGCTGGATGTTACTCCCCACGCCGCTGGCGCTACCGGTGCCGCGCGAACGGACTGTCAGCTTCGGGCGTGGCTCGGATGCGGATATCGCTCCCCGCTTGCTGGCTGATCCGCGCTCGTTACGCTGGGATGGTCATTCGCCCAAAACCGTGGGCATCAGCGCGGAATACCTGGGCTTATCGCGTCGGCATTTGCGCTTGCAGGCCCGAAAGGACGATTGGTGGGTGCAACTGGAAAGCCAGAACATGCCTATCTATCGACTGGACGCCACCGGGGATTTGCTGGATGTGCTAAGTCCAGGGTTGGATACCGCCACCACAGCCAAGCCAGGCGAATTGCTGGTGGTGGGTAGCTACGTATTGGCGCTGGGGGAATTGGGGTAGTTGGCCTGTTGATATTTTCGTAGAGGCACAAAGACCCGGTGAGTCTGGGCTACGGCTCGCTTGCCAGTGGTCGGCTTTGCATCCGGGCAGGATCAAATAACTTTGATGCGATGACTTCGCTGGATGCGATGGCGAAATTGAGATTCTGCCCCTTTTTCAGCACCATGGCGGCGATGCCGATCACCGTCCCATCTCGCAAGATCACCGGCCCGCCGCTGTTGCCGGGGCTGATCGGTGCCGAAATTTGAATATAGCGAACCCCCTCGATTTCGCGTAGCCCGCTAATCACTCCGGTAGAGAAAGTACCCTCCAGGCCGTAAGGATTGCCGATGACAAACACGTCGCGGCCGATGAGATCCGGGCTATAGGCTTCGTTCAACACAAAGCTTTCACTGCTTTTCAAAGAGGTCGCCAACAGGGCTAGATCGGGTTGTTTGCTGCGCTTGCGCACGCTGGCTGTGGATTCGCGCTCGCCGCACTTGACGGCCAGGTTGTCGGCTTTTTCGATGACGTGATCATTGGTGATGACTAGACCATCGGAAGAGGCCAGCAAGCCGCTGCCCAGATGATCGGTTTTGCCATTTCGGGATGTGACAATCAGGCAGGTGCGGGGAAGGCTTTGCTGATAAATGCGCTGTCCTGTGCCGGTGTGGGATTCTTGCATGGCTGCACCAATGCTGGGCGGCAGGGCGTTATTGCCGGAAGAGGATTCTGGTTGGCGTGTTGCCGTAGCGGGCAAGTCAGCGATTTTGGGATCAGCGGCAGCCTGGAAACGATCCGGCGGCGTGACGGCGGTTACTGGCGGGGTTTTGGGTATTGCGCTTGATCCATCCGGTGGTTTTGGGGCTGTTGCTGTTTTAAGGGTCTGGAGCGCCTGCCGAGCGCCGGCCCGCACCGTCTCAGCAGGATGGGCGGTTGCTAACTGTCTCAGGCGCTCGGCCAGTTGTGGCGGATCGCTGGCGAAGCGATAGGCGTTAGCGAAGGCACCGCCAGCCCGGTTGACATCGCCGGTTTGCCCATAGATCTCTCCCAGCCCAAGCCAGGTGATAGCGTGGGTCGGTGCCAGGGAAAGGGTATAAACCGCCAGGCGTTCGGCTTCCTTGAGACGCGCCAGGCGCAGGTAAGTGAGCGCCAGTCGACTCGCGATTTCAGGATCGGTCGGATCGGCGATAAACGCTTGCCGAAAAGCGGCCAACGCTTCCTTGAGGGCATGACGAGCGAGCTGCTCTAAACCCCGTTGCTGCAAGGGGCGGGCTTTGGCGGCGTCGCCTGCTTTAGGTCGGGGCCGGTTTTCCAACTGCTCCTTGAAGGCCTGAAGACCCGTGGCGTCGTTGTTGATCGCCTGAATGATCATCTGCTGAACATGGTAGTCCATGAGTTCATACTGACTAGCGCCGCTAACGGGCGCAAAGCAGCTTGAGCCTGCCGCCAATATCAGCGCGATTAGCGCAGGCTTCATAAAGCCGCCGGTCGATGCGCCGGAGTCGCGCCAGAACGGGTATTCAGTGGCAGAATGCCCGGATTGGTCGGTAACGGTGGAACGATGGGCGAGGCTACCGGGAGCTTGTAGAGGTGCAATGTTTGCAACGCGGCGTTGCGCAGGGTGTCGGCCGCCTCGTTTTCTGCGATGTTGCGCAAAATCTCCTCGGCGCGCATCGGATTTTCAGCAAAGCGGTACGTATTGGCTAAAGCGCCGACCGCGCGTCGGGTATCATTTTGCAGCCCGTACACCTGAGCGAGTTGAAACCAGGCGACAGCGCGGGTGGGTTCCAGGGTCAGCGCCTGTTGCAGCGCCATTTCCGCCTCTGGCAGCCGGTTGAGCTTGCGATAAGTCAGGCCCAGATAATTGATCGCTTCGACATGGCCAGGATCAGCTTGGCTGGCTTGTCGCAACGCGATAAGGGCATTTTCCACCTGATCCTGCTCCAGCCACGTTCGCCCGCGCTCGAAAGCGGCGCGCGCTCCGGCTGCATCTTTGGGCTGGGGTTTGGGACTTTGCGCCAGTACCTGCTGGGTGGCATTGACACCGTAGTCATCGTTACTGGCTGCCAGCTCGATCATCTGCTGGATATAGTAGCGATTTTGATCAATCGTCTGGGCGCGCGCTGCCAAGCCTGCCGTGCCGATAACCAGCCACACCGCGAGAGCCGCGCTAAAGAGATGCATGGCGGGTGACCGGTAGCGACCCATGGCCTTAGGTTTATAAATCCTTAATCGCGTCGTATTCACGCTCCAGGCTCAGACGGCGTGTATTAGCTTGCGTAGCGGTCAACTGTCCCAGGTCGAGGTCTGATTCAAACTTGCGGATGTTTTGGGCCAGTTGTTGCTGCCGTTGGCGCTGAAGTTGCGCCGTGCGCCGCTCGGTAGCCGACTTCGAGCGCGCCAGTTGCTCGATTCGGTTGGCTATCGCCTGATTGCGGGCTTTGAGCGAAGCCAGTTGACGCCGCTGATCCGCTACCTCATCAGCCTTCATCCGGCGAGTGCTTTCCAGCGACTCGTTTTCCTCACGCAAGGCGCGCAGCTCGCTAAGCGATTGATTGCGCTCACCGTGTAACTGTTGCTGGCGAGCCTCATAATCGCCGGACGCCAAGCCACGCACACCGCCGATAAAGCCACCCGAACGGGGATCATTGCCGGGATCGGTGGCGCAGCCAACCAGCCCCAGAGCAAGGTAGACTGTAAGAACGCCAGATCGTTTCATGGGTTAAAACTCCTCATTCTCGAAAGAAACCGTAAGTCAGTAGGATGGTTGGCGACCCAGTAATAGCTAGATCGACATGCTGTCGTAGACTTTCTGCAAGTTAACGACATTTTCTCCGGATTGCTGACGGGTCCTTTCCAGTCTCGTCACATGGGTTTCAAGCTGTCGAGTGTACTTGTCTTGCGGCCCGCGCTGTTGCCGCGCATCTTGATGAACCTGCTTGGCGTCCGCCAGTTGGGTTTGCGCCAATTGGTTGATTTGTTTAGCCTTAGCTAATTGCTTCTCCAGATTGGCCTGCTGATTGACGAGCGCTGCGCGCGTCGCCCGACCCGCCCGATATTCACGGGCCAATCGCACTGATTCACGATCAAGTCGCGCGATTTCCTGATAAAGGTCGTCATTTTGGGCGTCCGCTTCGGCGATAAACTCTTCATTTCGCTCGATTTCAGCGATTAGGAAATCTTCTTCGCGAGCGTACTGCGCTTTACGATCAGCTACGGAACTGCCGATGCCAGCACCGATCAAGCCACCCGCCGCAGCGCCGATCAGGGCACCTTTGCCCTTGTCATTATCGCTGACAGCGGCACCCAACAAGCCACCCAGTACCGCACCGACTACCGCGCCCTCGGTCACCGTTCGCTGTTGGTCGCTGGTTGTCTCGCCAGCCGGGTTGGTTGCGCAACCGGACACAAGAGCGGTAGTGACGATAACGGGCAGAAGTGTTTTTTCTAGTAATTTGAAGGCCATGGCGATCTCCAGACCAGGACTATAGAGAGGTTGAATACTATGACAATTCACAGAACGCTTAATTCTGAAAGACGTAGAGCTTCCTCATTGTAGTACCGGCCAACGAAGATTGGCGGTATTCCAGGCCCATGGATCGTGACCGAAAAGGGAGCCTTGGGATTTGACTGGCGCGCTGGATTCGCTCTTGTCGGCGTGCGGTGGCGTACTGGCGCAACCGACAAGCAATAGGGCTGGAAAAAAAGGTAAAATGTTTCTGATAGGGAACATATCAACTAAATGATCTGGACATGAAGGAGAAGAAAGATGGTGCATAAACTCGCTGTTAAGACTGCCTGGATTTGGCTGTTGCTTGTTGGCTTGCTGTTGACCGGTGTTAACGCCGCTGAATCGCAAAAACAACCAGAGTTGCTGATCTATTGCGGCATCACGCTGGTGCGACCGATGACCGAGATTGCACGCCTTTTCGAGCAAAAAGAGAATATCAAAATCACCCTCGCCCAGGGAGGCTCGGAAGACCTTTATCAAAGCGCCAAGAAGAGCCAAACCGGCGATTTGTATTTGATGGGGGAACCCACTTATCGGGCGCGCCATCTGGATGAGGGACTGCTGGGTGATTTTGCGGTAGTGGGCTATAACCAGATCGCTCTTTTGGTCGGCAAAGGCAACCCTAAGCAGATTAAAGCGGACCCAAGAGAATTACTGCGTCAGGATGTAACGGTCATTATCGGCGAGGCGGACAGCGGCAGTGTCGGTCATGAGACCAAACGCATTCTGGAAGCGCTCGGTGTTTATCAAGCCGTGATCGAAAAAGCCGTTAGCCTGGCTTCCGATTCGCGCAGTCTCAATAGCGCGATGAAGAAAGGCGAAGCTGACGCGACCTTGAATTGGCGCGCCACCGGGTTCTTCCCGGACAATGCCGCCGTAGTCGATGTGCTCGATATTGATCCAACCCTGGCCAAGCCCCAGGCTCTTTTGCTTAATCTATTAAACTTTTCGAAGAATCAGCAATTAGCACAGCGTTTCATGGCCTATGCTGCTTCTGAAGAAGGCCAGGCGATTTTCCGCAAACATGGGTTTCTCGACAATAAGACGGTCGTCCAGTAAACCGGTCGCCGTTTCCTAGCCTCATGCTCAAGCCGAACCCGGACGCTGGCCCTGGCGCGCGGCCGCTGGACGATTCCAGGGTTACATCGCCCCTCCGATTTTGGTGGCTGATCGGTCTCTTTTTTACCGGCTTTCTGCTGGTTGTCGGGCTGAATAAATTGTTTTCGAGCCTGGCCGACGAACTGGGGCAACGCAGCGCCAACGAGCGGGCGCGGCTGTTCGTCGGTGAGGAGGTGGTACGCAACATCCAGGGCATTGAGATGGATGTCTACCGGATGGCGATGGCGGTGGGTCTGGCGGCACAGGAGCGGGTCGAGCGTGAACTTTTGAAGAAAGTCGCCAAGCTGGAACATGACCTGCTGGTGTTGCGAGAGGGCGGCACGGTTCAGCAATTGATCTATCTGAACGTCGAAGGCATGGATCAGATGGTGCGCGAGGCCACCTTCAAGCCGGCTCTGGAAGATCGCGGGCACGTCATGGAGATCATTGAGATCGGCCCGCACATCGACCAGATCAAAGTCAAAGTCAGGCAACTGCGGGCTTTGCTCACCTCCCGCGATGAGTACCGGGCGCGCGTCGATGGCAAGGCGATGATCAAGGTGTCCAGTGAAATCCTGGCGTATTTCAAGCATCTACCACCGTTTTTCTTCCGGCTTAACGAGAATGCCAATCGACTGTTTTTTGAAACGCAGCAGCGTCTCCAGCGTTTAGACGCCCGGCTTGCGGCCCAGCGCGAGCGCTACAAAGCCACAGAAATGGGCTTGATCGTGCTGGTCATCGGTTCGGTAACGGTGATCGGTATTGTATTCGCCCGTCAGATCAAACGCTCGAATGAGAAACTGGCACGCGCCTGGGGTGAGATGCGCGTCGCACGAGACCAAGCCGAACGGGCCAGCCGCGCCAAATCCGATTTTCTTTCCCGGATGAGCCACGAGCTGCGCACGCCGATGAATGCCATTCTCGGTTTTGCCCAATTACTGGACAATCAGGCGCTAAGCCCGGTGCAACGGGATTATTCCCGCCAAATTCGCGCTGCAGGGCAGCATCTGCTGGGTTTAATCGGCGATATCCTTGATTTGGCCAAGATTGAAGCCGGGCGCCTGGTGCTTGAACACATCACGTTCGATCTGGGGCGCTTGATTGACGACGTGGTGGCCGTAGCTGACAAGCGCGCCAAAGCGAAAGGGTTGACGATCAAGGTCCTCATGGCCCCGGAAGCGCCGCACCAAGTGATCGGTGATCCGACTCGACTTCGCCAGGTTTTGATCAATCTGCTGGATAATGCCGTCAAGTTTACAGAGCGTGGCGAAATAGGCATCGACATCACGCCGGATCAGGCCGATGGCAAGTGTCGATTTCGGGTCTGGGACACCGGAATCGGCATGGAAGAGGGCGTGGTCGAAAAATTATTCAAGCCCTTTACCCAGGCTGATGAGTCGATGACACGCAAATATGGCGGCAGTGGTCTGGGCTTGGTGATTTGCAAGGATCTGGTCACTGCCATGGGGGGAAATCTCCAGGTCACCAGTCGCCTGGGCCATGGCACTGCTTTTTGCTTCGCGTTGCCGCTGGTCAGTGCCGCGTCAGCCCTTGATCCGCCCTCGGCCGGGCAACCAACCCCGGTAGAATCCGGCGCGCTAGCTGATGACGACGCGGGGGACTTGTCTGTGGCCGATGCCTTGCCCAAAGGCCGCGTTTTACTGGTTGAGGATAATGTGGTCAATCAATTAGTAGCCGCCGGTATGTTGGAAGCGCTGGGCGTTATTTGCGAGACGGCTGCCCATGGTCTGGAAGCGCTCGAAAAGTTGCACCAGGGTGGGGACTATGACCTGATTTTTATGGATGTCCAGATGCCATTGATGGATGGGTATACGGCAACCCGCCAGATTCGCCAATGGGAGAGTGAGCAGGGAACTCGGCGTATCCCGGTAATCGCGATGACGGCCAATGCCATGGCCGAGGACCGGGCGCACTGTATTGCCAGCGGTATGGACGATTATTTGGCCAAGCCCTATGAAATTGGGGTGCTGGCTTCGATGCTGCGGCGCTGGTTACCGAGCGCTGCGAATGCCTAAGCGGGTGGATAGGATGGCCTGGTTGTCCAGGTTGGACTTTCGTTAAGCGAGCATTCACCGTCAATCACGAACTCTTTTACCTTCCGCTAAACCTTAAAACTTCAGTTTCGTTCGAGCGTGAAATCCATGACCCGCGCGCAGCCTGCACGCTTCCTGTCAGCCCCCTGGGGCCGACTCTTCGGCTTTTGGTTCATTTCTGTCGGGTTGAGCTTTTTGTTGGCGATCCCCATAGCCTGGGCTGAACCCCGTACGGCCCTGGTGATTGGCAATGGGGCTTATCCAGAGGCACCGCTCAAAAACCCGGTCAACGACGCGCGCGATATGGCAGCAAAACTGCGCGATCTGGGGTTTCAGACCATTGAGCGTTTGGATGCCGACCGCCAATCGATGCGTTTGGCGCTGCGGGAATTTGAGCAACGATTGCGCCAACAGCGGGGCGTTGGGCTGTTTTATTACGCTGGCCATGGCGTCCAACTGAAAGGGCAAAACTACCTGATCCCAGTAGGTTCCGATATTCGCCAGGAGTTTGAAGTGCCCGATGAGGCAGTGGATGCGGAGGCGGTGCTGCGGGCGATGGAGTCGGCCGGTAACGAGTTGAATATCGTGATTTTGGATGCCTGCCGCAATAATCCTTTCGTGCGCGGCTATGGTGCCGGGAGTCGTGGCTTAGCGCGGATGGATGGACCGGCCGGAACTTTCATCGCCTATGCCACTGCGCCCGGTGCGATTTCCCAGGATGGAGGGGACGGGCGCAACAGTCCTTATACCCGTGGGCTGCTGGCGGCGATGAGCACCCCCGGCCTGAGTCTGGAGCAGATATTCAAACAAGTGCTGGTGGCGGTGGAGCGAGAGACTAGCGGCGCGCAAATTCCGTGGGTTGCCTCCTCACTACGGGGTGATTTTTTCTTCAATCCGACCCCGGCCGCCAGCGCATCGCCCAGTCCAGCCGCCACACTTGACCCCCGTACCCCGGTGGGGTCAGCGGCTCGACCAGCGGCAGACGCTGCCACGGCTACCAATCCTTCGGCCGCTGCACCGTCAGCCAATCCTACCGCGCCACTGGAGCCAACACTCGTCACTGTGGCAGGCAGCGGTTTTGCCATCAGCCGCGATCCGATTAGTCTGGCGGCTTTCCGCCTGTTTGCCGAGGAGACCCGCCGCGTCGAGCGGAATCCCTCAAACAGCGAGGCACGCGGCGCGGCGCTGGTGACCTGGAAGGAAGCAACCGATTTCGCGGCATGGCTCGCGGCAAAAACCGGCCATCCGTACCGTTTGCCGACCGAGGCCGAATGGGAACGTGCGTTCCAGTCCGGTGACAATGCGCCAGACCCGGCAAGTCAGGATCGGGAATGGACCTGTTCGGAATATCGGCAGAGCTATAGTGGGCAAGAACAACGTTGTGCGGATCGGCTACCGGAGACTGTGGCGATTCGTGGCCAAAGCTGGCGAGCGGGTGCCGATCCGCTGAGCGATGATCTGGAGTTTCGGGTTGTGCGGCTTCCGTAAGCGGGTTCAGAACGCAGATTTTTCTAGTTCAATCCTGAGCCACAACGCTCAACCCTTTCGCCTGGCTGGCGAAATAAGCGGCCAAGTCGGCAATATCTTGCTCAGAAAGGGGCATCGCCATCCCTTTCATAACCGGGTTGGTGCGTTTTCCAGATTTATAGTCCTGCATCGCTTTCTGTAGATAATCCTCATACTGGCCAGCCAGACGCGGGTAGAGGGGTATCGGGCCATTGCCGTCCGGGCCATGGCAGGCGGCGCAGGAGATGCTTTTCTTTTTGCCGCTGGCGGCATCGCCACGAACCGGATTCGGCGTGGTGATCATCTGTAACCCAGACAAATAGGTGGCGATATTCTGAATATCTTGCTCGGTCAGCGCTGCGGCGTTGGCGTGCATGGTCGGGTGAAACCGCTCGCCGCTTTGGTATCCTTTTAGCGCAGTGACCAGATAATCCAGATGCTGGCCGCCCAGGCGGGGCACATGATAGGTGGGATAGGCGTTGGTGTAGCCTGGGATGGCGTGACAGCCGGTGCAGGTTTCAAATTTGGCTTTACCGGCTGCGACATCGCCTGCCGCGTGCGCGCTACCGGCCAAAAGGCCGAGTACGGCCAGAGTCAGAAATCGTCGTGGCGTGAATCGAATCATGGAAAACCTCGCAATTGCTAGCGCTATTAAGACCAAAATGGGTCGATAGGGTTTATATCTAGCGATAAGACTAAGCCATCACCGCTTTTTTACAAGTCAGGAGACGATGGGTCTTTGGGTTAACTGAAATTGTCTTAAACTCGTGGAGACTGTTTCCATACTCTCCAGTTTTTATCTTTTCCCCGTTATTCAGTTCAGTGGAGTTTGCCATGCCCGACTATCGCTCTCGTACCACCACCCACGGCCGCAACATGGCCGGCGCTCGCGCTCTTTGGCGGGCAACCGGCGTCAAGGAGGGTGATTTCGGCAAACCCATCATCGCGATCGCCAATTCCTTTACCCAGTTTGTCCCAGGGCATGTCCATCTTAAGGATTTAGGCCAGTTGGTCGCAGGCGAGATCGAGCAGGCTGGCGGTATCGCTAAAGAATTCAACACCATTGCCGTTGATGATGGCATCGCCATGGGCCATGGCGGCATGTTGTACTCCTTGCCATCGCGCGAGCTGATTGCTGATTCAGTCGAGTATATGGTCAATGCCCATTGCGCTGATGCGCTGGTGTGCATTTCCAACTGCGACAAAATCACTCCAGGGATGCTGATGGCGGCCATGCGCCTCAATATTCCGGCAATCTTTGTCTCTGGCGGGCCAATGGAAGCGGGTAAGACGCGCCTGGCCGATACCAAGCTGGATCTGGTCGATGCCATGGTCGCCGCCGCCGATGAGCGTATTGATGACGCCACGGTGGCTGAATACGAGCGCTCGGCCTGCCCGACCTGTGGTTCCTGCTCAGGGATGTTCACCGCCAATTCGATGAATTGCCTGACCGAGGCGCTGGGTTTGAGCCTGCCGGGAAACGGCTCCTTGCTGGCCACCCATGCCGACCGCCGCGAGCTGTTTTTGGAAGCTGGGCGGCGCATCGTCGCGCTAACCCGCCGCTATTATGAGGGAGATGATAGCTCCGTCTTGCCACGGAGCGTGGCGTGCTTTGCGGCCTTCGAGAACGCGATGAGTCTTGATATTGCTATGGGTGGCTCCACCAACACCGTGTTGCACCTCTTGGCCGCTGCCCATGAAGGCGGGGTGGCATTTACCATGCGCGACATTGACCGGCTCTCGCGCCGAGTGCCCAACCTGTGCAAAGTCGCTCCGGCCACGCAGCGCTATCACATGGAAGATGTCCATCGGGCCGGTGGAGTGATGGCCATTCTTGGCGAGTTGGATCGGGTCGGCTTGCTGCATCGCGAGGTGCGCACGGTTCATGCCGAGACTCTGGCAGAGGCGCTGGATCGGTGGGATATCACGCGCCCAAGCGCCACCGATGAAGCTCGCTTGCGGTATTCAGCAGGCCCTGCTGGCATTCCGACCCAGGAAGCATTCAGCCAAAGCACGCGCTGGCCCAGTCTGGATCTGGATCGTCAACAGGGCTGTATCCGCGACCGGGCGCATGCTTACTCGCAGGATGGCGGTTTGGCGGTGCTGTTTGGCAACCTGGCCGAAGAGGGCTGTATTGTCAAGACCGCTGGCGTTGATGAGAGCATTTTGATCTTTCGTGGAACTGCGCGGGTGATGGATAGCCAGGAAGATGCGGTTACAGCGATTTTGACGGGCAAGATCAAGTCAGGCGATGTCGTGGTGATCCGTTACGAAGGCCCCAGAGGGGGGCCGGGAATGCAGGAGATGCTCTATCCGACCAGTTATCTGAAATCCAAGGGCTTAGGTAAGGTCTGTGCGTTGGTGACCGATGGCCGGTTCTCCGGGGGCACCTCTGGATTATCCATCGGCCATGTCTCGCCGGAAGCGGCTGAAGGCGGCGCTATTGCTTTGGTGGAAGAAGGCGATCCCATTGAAATCGATATCCCCGCCCGTTCCATTCGCCTGGCGATTGCTGACGAGACTTTGCAGAAACGGCGGGCCGCTGCCCTGGCGCGCGGCGCAGCAGCCTGGCAGCCAGCCCATCGGCAACGACCGGTATCGGCGGCGTTACGCGCCTATGCTGCTATGACCACGAGCGCCGCCCAAGGCGCGGTGCGGGACATCACCCAGGTAGAGCGCTAAACTGGCGGTGTTTAGCCGCGGTTAAGCGCCGCCGGGGCCGATTCAGCAAAGGCGGTGCGGTGAAAGAGGATCGGTCCTTGCCCGGTCCGGTGGTGCGAGGGATGCTTTGAGGAGAGAGGAGATGAGTCAAGCCGACGCTCAGGATAATCAGCGCGCCATGCTGATCAATCATTTGAAACTGGTTGACGACTTGTGGCAGAAGCTGTTCTACGTCAAGTGGAATGCCAAGTCGTTTGCGATGCTGGAACGCCTGGCGCAAGACATGCTCCAGTTCGCGCAAAACCATGGCGAGCAGCCGTTGCTCAAGCTGATCACTCAGTTAGAGCATCATATCAAGAGTTGCCTGGCGGCGACTGGTTTACCCCAGGAATCCGACCGGCAGCGACTCACCGCACTGATTGAGGCCCTGCATGAAGCGTTGGCGACCGGCAAGGAAGGCGGTGGCTACGATCAACCGCTAACGCTGGCCCGTTTTACCTCCTTTCCTCAGATCGTTTTGATCGCGCCTGACGAAACGGCTACGTCGCTGGCGAAACTGGATGAACCCCGCTATCAGGTTCTGCGGATCAACCATTTGGCCGAGGCGGAGCGCTATCTGCGCGAGCGGCCACCGGGAGCGATTATTCTTGATCTGGACTTTCCCGAAGGGCCGGAGCGCGTTCTTGGCCTGATCGCCGATCTGCGCGCGCAAACGCATTGGCGGGTTCCAGTTTTGGTGTGTTCCGAGCGCAACGATATGACCGCCCGTCTGGAGGCGGTGCGGGCTGGGGCCTCGGCTTACTTTAGCAAGCCGGTCGATCACGATGAGTTGTGGGGGATGCTGGGTGAGTTATTGTTGCCCCAGACGGCGGCAAATTATTACCGGGTTTTGATCGTTAATGACCGGCCTAATGAGGCGTGGGAAATGGCCGGGGTTCTCGAAGAACAGGGCATGACCCCGCTGGTGGTGATTCAGCCTTTGCAAGTGCTACAAGACATCCATCGGTTTCGGCCTGATTTGCTGATTATCGATCTGGATATCAAGGAGGTACCCGGAGCCGAATTGGCTCAGGTGATTGCCCAGCATCGGGAATGTGATTTTTTGCCCATTATTCTGCTGTGTTTCCAGGCAGATTTGGCCCATTACCTGGCGAATCTGGATTTGCCAGGCGCTACGCTGTTGGCCAAGCCGATGCCGCCGAGCTATCTGTGTTGGGAGGTCAAGCAGCGGGTGCGCCGCTCGCGTTCTGTGCGGGTGAGACTCAATGCGCTGGCCAACAATGATGGCGTCAGCGGCTTCCACAACCGCCGCCGCTTCCTGATGCTCCTGGAACAGGCTTTCGATACCCTGGGGCTGCGCGCTCGGTCGTTGGCGGTCATGCTGGTGGTACTTGATAACCTGCATTCGATTCGGGACGCCGCTGGCGTAGCGACCGCCGATGACATCATCGGCCAGGCGGCCGGTCGTTTACACCAGGTGCTGACGCAGGATCAGAACGTCGCGCGCTTCGGCGATGCCGTTTTCGCGGTGATGATCCCCAATCTGGTGGGGGAGCCGTTGATGAATCTGGCTCGCCGCATCCGCGATACGCTGGAGAGCGGCTATTACAAGGTCGGTGAACAGGCGCTGCTGGTACGCATCCGTGTCGGTATCGCAGTGGCCACTGATCGCACCCAGGATCATTTGATGCTCGTCCAACGGGCTGATTCCGCCTGTACCATGGCGCGCGAGGCCAAGAGCGAGCGGATTTATGCTCATCAAAATATTCTGGCGGTCAAACGCGATCAGGAGGTTTCTTCACGGACGCAACTTTTGGACCAGGTGCAGGGCATCGTCGAGCAGGAGCGGCTTTGGCTGGTTTTCCAACCCATCGTCAGCATCCGTGGCGATGCGGTTGAGCGCTATGAGGTATTGCTCAGGTTACGTGATGGCGAGAACCAGGAAATCATCCCAGGCAGCGTCTTTGGGGTGGTACATAATCATCAGCTTGGATTGAAGCTGGATCGCTGGATTATTGAACACGCCATTGAGGTATTGCGGCAGCGGCGGTCGCCAATCACTTTATTTATCAAGATCCTGCCGATCACCTTACAAGATCGTACGCTGAGCGGCTGGCTGCGGGAGCGCCTGGAGCAGGCCGAGGTCGAGCCTGACCGGATTGTGTTCGAAGTTGCTGAGGCGACGGCAGAACGGGGCTTGCGTGATATGTTCGGTTTTCTGGGCGGTATTAAATTATTAGGCTGCGGCTTTTGTCTCGACCGGTTTGGACGAGGTTCAGACTCGTTGGGCTTGCTTAAAAATCTAGGTGCCGATTACGTCAAACTGGATATGTATCTGGTCAATGACCTGGCCAGAGATCGAGCCAAACAGGCCCAGCTTCAGGAATTGGTGCAGAGTTTGGAGGCGCTAGGTGCCGCCACGATCGTCGGTGGTGTGGAGGATGTTAAAACGATGCCGATTCTCTGGTCGTTAGGCGTTGACTTGATTCAGGGCTTTTTCTTGCAGCAGCCGTATCGCGAGATGAGCTACGATTTTGCCAATGCGTCCTTTTAAGCCTGTGCTGGGTTTCAGGTGGCTGATGCCTCAGCCAGTAGCGCCTGATAACCTTCACGGTAGCTGGGATAGCGAAACTGGAAACCGCTGGCGCGCAGACGGGCATTGCGGCAGCGCTTGCTCGCTCTTAGGCGTGCTGCGGTAGTCTCATTTTGGGTGGCTGCGGGTTTCAGGGGTGCTTGCAAGGCCCGTGGCGGGTTAGCGACGCCGAGTTGCGTCGCTAGCCAGTACAGCACCTCATCCAGCGGCGCTGGCTCATCGTCGACCCCAAGATAGAGGGGTTGTGGGTTCGGCAGATCGAGCAGGTGATGCAGCACCCGTGCGCAATCATCGCGGTGAATGCGGTTGGTATAGACGGGAGCGCCCGGTGGTCGAGTGGCGCTGCCATCGCGCACACTATCGATCAGCCGGGTGCGGCCGGGTCCGTAAATGCCGCCGAAGCGAACCACCACCGCAGGCCATGGACTATCCCAGATTAATTGCTCGCCTTCTCGCAGACAGCGCCCGCTAAAACCATCGGCGGTCGCTGGCGTCTCTTCATCCACCCATTCCCCTTGATGCTGGGCGTAAACCGAGGTACTAGAGACAAAAAGTAAACGTTGCAGCGGTTGGCCGTTAGCGCGCAGTGCCTGCAACAGATGAGCGACGCCACTAACATAGGCGGCGCGATAAGCTGCTTCGTTAAAACCTGTGGCGGCCGCACTGTAGACGACGCTATCCAGAGCCGTTGGCAGTTGGCCTAACGTAGTCGGATCGGTGAGATCAGCAGCCAGCGGATTGAGCGTCGACGGTAGATCGGCAGGATGACGTTTCAATCCCCAAACCTGATGGCCGATGGCGTGCAAAATCTGCCCCAACGCGATACCCAAATCACCGCAACCCGCAATCAGAATGCGCGCCATAGTTACAAAACCTTTGTCAATGGAAGCATGAGCTTGAAATCCTTGCAGGCAAATGATGAATCCTGATGAATTTGGCCGACGAGTTTTGCAGTGGTTCGACGCGCACGGGCGCAAACAGCTCCCTTGGCAGCAAAACCCCACGCCTTACCGGGTGTGGATATCGGAAATCATGTTGCAACAAACTCAAGTCGCCACGGTAGTCCCTTATTATCGACGATTCATCGAGCGGTTTCCCGATGTTCAAGCCTTGGCAGAGGCTGATTTGGATGAAGTCTTAAGCTTATGGGCGGGGCTGGGTTACTACGCGCGCGCCCGCAATCTGCATCAAGCGGCGCGTATCTTGCGTGATCACTATAGCGGCGAGATGCCGCTGGATCTGGCGCTCGTACAAGCGTTGCCAGGGATTGGCCGCTCGACAGCCGGGGCTATTCTTGCACTCTCTGCTGGGCAGCGGCAGCCGATTTTGGATGGCAATATCAAGCGGTTGCTGGCGCGGTTCGCCGCAGTGGCGGGCTGGCCGGGTCAGGCTGCGGTATTGGCGCGACTGTGGGAATGGGCGGAATATTACACGCCAGCCGAGCGCGTGGCCGATTATACGCAAGCGATGATGGATCTTGGGGCATTAGTGTGTACGCCACGGAGGCCGAATTGCCCCCTATGCCCGTTAGCGATGGGATGCATCGCCCATGCGCAAAATTGCGAAACGGAGTTTCCCGGTGTCAAGCCGCGCCGCGATTTGCCGGTGCGAACGACGCGTCTGTTGCTGATGCGCTCGGCGATGGGCGAGATTTTGCTTGAACGTCGACCGCCGGTTGGGATCTGGGGTGGCCTTTGGAGTTTTCCGGAATGCCCGTTAGAAGCCGATGTCGTGGACTGGTGTCGGCAGCAGCTGGGCTTAAGGGTCACCGTCGAGCCGCCCTGGCAGAACTTGCGCCACACCTTCAGTCACTTCCACCTGGACATCACCCCGGTACCGGTGATCGCTCAGCCAGAATGCGCCGAAGCGGTTCTGGAAGGGGGGCGGTTTGTCTGGTATAAAACCCAAGACTCCCAGCGATTGGGTATGGCGGCACCGATTAGGTTATTGCTGACGGCGCTGGCTGGTGATTTGCTGAATCATGATGAATAGGAACGAGTAATGGCCCGATCAGTGAAGTGCATCAAACTCGGTATCGAAGCGGAGGGCTTGGACCGGCCGCCCTATCCAGGCGAACTAGGCAAACGAATTTTTGAAAATGTCTCAAAGCAGGCATGGCAAAGCTGGTTGCGGCAGCAGACCATGTTGATCAACGAGTACCGGTTGACTCCGTTCGAGCCGAAAGCCCGGGAATTTCTGGAAGAACAGATGACCCAGTTCTTTTTTGGATCTGGCGCGGCCTTGCCTGAGGGCTACGTACCGCCCAAAGAATGAGCGCCCTTGACGCGAACGGCGCGAATTGCTTAAATGCGCATCTTTCGCGCAAGGCGATCTGGCCAGGTAGCTCAGTTGGTAGAGCAGCGGACTGAAAATCCGCGTGTCGATGGTTCGATTCCGTCCCTGGCCACCATTCGTTTTATTCGTCAGTGGAATACCCACCTTTTGCGGTCTATCCAAGCCGCGACTCCTTGCCTCACTGCGCTGCGGGAGGCTTCTTCATTATCCGTAAGGAGATTTGATGCGACATTATGAAATCGTGTTTTTGGTCCATCCCGACCAAAGCGAGCAAGTTCCTGCGATGATCGAGCGTTACCGGACGATGATCGAGGAAGATGGGGGTCATCTGCATCGTTTGGAAGACTGGGGGCGCCGTCAGCTCTCTTATCCCATCAACAAGATTCACAAGGCGCACTATGTTCTGATGAATATCGAGTGCAGCCAAAACGTCTTGCGGGAAATCCAAAGCGCTTTTCGCTTTAACGACGCTGTAATCCGTAATCTCGTCATTGAGCGCGACGGCCCCGATACTGAGCCTTCGCCGCTGATCAAATCCCGCGATGAACGCGATACCCACAGTGATCGCGACGGCCAGGGCGAGCGCGATCATCGCGCTGACCGTGATGAGATCGACGACGACGAAGTAGACGCAGACGAAGAAGCCGCCTGAGTTATTGCTGCCTTCGAACGGTTATGCCCGCTGCGTCGGTTTTGGACAATTGCCTGATGATCGCGGGCTGTGTGGTTGGCCCGTGCGAAATGCGCACATCACCGGCTGGCGTACCTATCGGTCGTTTCCTGCTAGAGCATCGCTCAAGCCAGATGGAAGCGGGCCTGGCGCGGGAGGTCTACTGCCGGATTCCAGTGGTGGCCTGCGGCGCGCCGGTTGCCGATACGGTTGGCGCTCTGGCACCGGGCGCGCCGGTGCGCGTGCGTGGCTTTGTTGGGCGAGCCAATAACCGTGAAGGTGAATACCGGCTGGTCTTGCACGCTGCCCATATTGAAACTGCCAAGTCAGACTAATTTATCGCTATTCATTTGAGGTTTAATCATTATGTCGCGTTTTTTTCGTCGCAAAAAGTTTTGTCGTTTTACCGCAGAGGGTGTCAAGGAAATCGATTATAAGGATATTGCCACCCTGAAAAACTACATTACTGAAACCGGCAAGATCGTCCCAAGCCGCATTACCGGGACGAAAACCCGTTATCAGCGCCAACTCTCGGTTGCAATCAAACGGGCGCGCTTTCTGGCGCTGTTACCCTATTGCGACCGTCACTAAGTCCCGCGCCGCTTAATCCGCCGAGCACTGGAAACGCCTACAGTGCGCTCGCTGGCCGCTTTTATCATGCGAGGCCGATCTCCGGCAGCGCTGGTTGCTGCCACCTCGGCAGTGCTGTTTTTGGTGTTTCCTCCCTTTTTAGTGGTTTCTGGCGCGGCTCTGGCATTAGTAACATTGCGTCAGGGAGCCATGGCTGGCATCAGCGTCATGGCGTTAGCGGGCCTGGCTGCCGTTGGCTTGGTGACGCTGGTGTGGGGGGCAGCCTGGCCCTTGGTCCGTGTTCTGGCCCCTTGCTGGATGGCCGTCTGGCTCCTGTCGCGGGTGTTGCGAGAGACGGTTTCGCTCTCTCGGACGTTTCAGGTAGCCGCCGGTTTGGGCGCGGCCGGATTACTGGGTTTTTATTTAATCTGGGGCGATCCTGTGCTTTGGTGGCCTGACGTGCTGGAAAGCGTCCGGCGTGGCTTGGGGGCTGCTTCGGGTGGATCAGCGACAGAGGGTGCCGGGCTGGACGCTTTGTTGCTCGCGCTGAAAGACTGGGCACCGTATCTGCCAGGTCAGGTGATCAGCGCCTTGTTGTGGGTAGTTTTGGCGGCTCTTCTACTGGGTCGTTGGTGGCAGGCTACGCTATTTAATCCCGGCGGCTTTCGAACTGAGTTTCATAACTTGCGTCTGGGTCGGCCTTTGGCGATTTTAACCATCGCGGTCTTTGGAATCGGGGTGCTGGCCGGTTGGCCGCCTCTGAGCAACGTCGCGCTGATTTTGGGCGCGCTGTACACCGTCCAGGGTATCGCGCTGGTTCATGCCGTTTCGTTTAAATTACAGCTCTCGCCCGCGTGGCTGGTGTTGTTTTATCTACTGCTTGTCCCGCTATTATCGCAAGCGGTGATGGCATTGGGCGTCGCTGATGCCTGGGCTGATTTCCGACAGCGGATTCGGCCGCGCGCAAGCAAACCTTAAAATCTTTTTGGAGTGAGTGATGGACATCATTTTGCTGGAAAAAATCACTAATCTCGGCGCATTAGGCGACCGGGTAAAAGTCAAGCCGGGTTATGCCCGCAATTTTCTGATCCCCAGCGGCAAAGCCACTGAAGCGACGGCGGCTAATCTGGCACGTTTTGAAGCCCGTCGCGCTGAACTGGAGCGGGCCGCCGCCGATGCTCTGTCCACGGCGCAAACCCGTGCCGCGCAATTGGCTGAACTGATCGTCACGCTCTCGGTGAAAACCGGCAGTGAGGGTCGATTGTTTGGCTCGGTTAACGCTGCCGATATCGCTGGCGCTGTGGCCGCTGCGGGCATTGAGCTGCAAAAGCAGGAAGTGCGGCTTCCCACCGGTTCGATCCGGCAGATTGGCGAGTATGATGTGGACTTGCATCTGCACAACGAAGTCAAAAGCCAAATCCGGGTCAACGTCATCGCCGAAGCTTGATGGTCGTTTTGGCGGAACATCCGCGCCGGGTTGCGCTAGACTAAAGCTGTTCCCTGCGCGGCTTGCAGACACTGCCGACCAGGCAGGGAGCTTGGAGGCCGTACCGTGGGATAATCCCTGCGGACGGCGGATCGCCGGTTTCATTCCGAGAGTTCCGTCATTGCACCCCGTCACCCCGTTTCCCAATCGAAAGGATGCCGCTGCGGAAGCGCTGCGAGTGCCGCCGCACTCGCTTGAAGCCGAACAGGCGGTGTTGGGCGGCTTGATGCTCGATGGCAACACCTGGGATCAAATCGCCGACCGTCTGGATGAAAGCGATTTCTATCGCAACGATCACCGTCTGATCTTCCGCGCCATCCGCCACCTCTCGGAAAACGGCAAGCCGTTCGATTTTTTAACAGTTGCTGACTGGTTGGAGGACAACAACCAGTTAGAAGACACCGGCGGTTTGCCCTATCTGGGCGTGCTGGTGCGTGATGCGTTAAGTGCTGCCAACGTGCGCGCTTATGGCGACATCGTGCGCGAGCGCGCCGTGCGCCGCCATCTGATCCGGATCGCCACCGAGATGGCCGATAGCGCCTACGATCCCAAGGGGCGCGATAGTAAACAACTGCTTGACGATGCCGAGAAACGAGTGTTCGCCATCGCCGAACACGGCCTGCGCACTCAACAGGGATTTAGCAATATCAAGGAGTTGTTAACGCGCACAGTCGAGCGGATCGATCTTCTATTTCAGACTGATAACCCGATCACCGGCATTCCGACCGGTTGGCCCGATTTCGATGAGAAAACCGCTGGCCTGCAACGCGGCGATCTCATCGTGATCGCTGGGCGGCCCTCCATGGGCAAGACCGCTTTTGCGATGAATATCGCCGAATACGCAGCCATTCAGGCGAAATGCCCGGTTGCGGTGTTTAGCATGGAAATGCCAGCCGAGAGCATTATCATGCGCTTGCTCTCTTCACTGGGCCGCATCGACCAGCACAAGGTGCGCACCGGACGCCTGGGCGATGAAGATTGGCCACGAGTCACCTCAGCGGTCACCATGCTGTCGGAGGCGCGGCTGTTTATTGACGACAGTTCCAACCTCAGCCCGAACGATCTGCGCGCCCGCGCCCGCCGTCTCCATCGTCAGGAAGGGCAACTGGGGTTGATCGTGGTCGATTATCTGCAATTGATGCAAGTGCCCGGCACCAATGAGAACCGGGCCACTGAAGTCTCCGAGATTTCCCGCTCGCTTAAAGCCCTGGCCAAGGAATTAGCGGTGCCAGTGCTGGCGCTATCCCAGCTTAACCGCACCCTGGAGCAGCGCGGCGACAAACGACCGATTATGTCGGACTTGCGGGAATCCGGTGCTATCGAGCAAGACGCCGATCTGATCTGCTTCATTTACCGCGATGAAGTCTACAATCCCGACAGTCCCGACAAGCGCAAGGCCGAAATCCTCATCGCCAAGCAGCGTAATGGCCCCATCGGCATGGTGCCTCTCACCTTCATGGGCCAATACACCCGCTTTGAAAGCTATGCCTCGGAATCTCACCCGACCGCCACGATTAAGTCGCCAAGTCCAGGAGGAAATCCAAAATCCAGGGGCAGCGCTGCGCAACCGGCCACCCAGTCAGGCGGGCATCCCCTCCCAACGGGCGGTGGCGGCTAAAGAGCGCATGGATTCTCTGCCGAACGCTATTTTGCGGTTTGATCCAACGCTAGGTGTCCTGCGAGGTGCGAATCGATGACCGGCAAGGGGCGGGTCGTTTATGTCTGCACCGAGTGTGGCGCGCAGGCCAGCAAGTGGTCGGGCCAGTGCGGAGATTGCGCCGCCTGGAATACCCTCCAGGAAACCCTCGCCTCGCCTGCGGCTGCCAAGGGCGGAATGAAACCAGCCGGTTATGCTGGCCCCGCTGCGGCGGAAGTGCGCGTGCTGGCCGAGGTCAACGCCACCGCCGAATTCCGTCAATCCTGCGGTAATGCTGAGCTGGATCGGGTCTTGGGCGGGGGCTTGGTGAACGGCTCAGTGACACTGATTGGCGGCGATCCGGGTATCGGTAAATCGACGTTGTTGTTGCAAGTCTTGACCGATCTGGCCGCACGGCATCGGACGCTGTACGTCAGCGGCGAAGAATCTCCCCAACAAATCAGCTTACGTGCCCAGCGCTTGCAACTGCCGCGCGACCGGGTGCGGCTTTTGCCAGAAATTTGCGTCGAGCGAATTCTGGCCATCGCCGAAAGCGAGCAGCCGCAAGCCATGGTGATCGATTCCATCCAAACGGTGTTTACTGAGCGACTGCAATCAGCGCCAGGTTCTGTGGCTCAGGTGCGGGAAAGCGCCGCCCAATTGGTCCGCTTTGCCAAAGCCAGCGACACGGCGCTATTTCTGGTCGGTCATGTGACCAAGGAAGGCGCTATTGCTGGACCGCGTGTTCTGGAACACATGGTCGATACCGTCTTGTATTTTGAAGGCGATCCGGGCGGTCGGTTGCGGGTGTTGCGGGCGGTCAAGAATCGTTACGGTCCGGTCAATGAGCTGGGCGTGTTTGCGATGACCGAGCGGGGCCTGAAAGAGGTGAATAACCCGTCAGCGATCTTTCTATCGCGCCATGACACGCCGGTCGCCGGTAGTGTCATTATGGTGACTCGCGAGGGGACGCGGCCGTTGCTGGTGGAAGTTCAAGCCCTGGTCGATGAATGCCATGGCGGCAATCCCCGGCGGGTAACGCTGGGTTTGGAGCAAAATCGTCTGGCCATGCTGTTGGCGGTGTTGCATCGCCACGGGGGGATCGCGATGTATGATCAGGATGTCTACGTCAACGCGGTGGGCGGGGTGCGGATCAACGAGACGGCGGCTGATCTGGCGGTCTTGCTGGCAGCGCTGTCGAGCTTTCGCGACCGGCCGTTGCCAACCGATCTGGTGGTCTTTGGCGAGGTGGGGCTGGCCGGTGAAATCCGCCCGATTCCCAATGGTGAGGAGCGCTTGCGAGAAGCAGCCAAGCACGGTTTCAAGCAAGCCATCGTGCCGCGCGCCAATCTGCCTCGGCGCGGCGACCGGCTGGAGGGTCTGGCGATTAGAGGGGTCAACCGCCTGGCTGAGGTGTTAGGGAATTTTTAATGAACGAGTTGGTTTTAGGTGGCGCGCGTTCCGGTAAAAGCGCGTTTGCCCAGCGCAGAGCGTTAGAAAGTGGCTTAAAGGTCATTTATTTCGCCACCGCCGAGGCGGGCGACGCGGAAATGGCGGAGCGTATCGCCCGGCATCGCGCTGAACGACCCGCTGAATGGGGCCTGGTCGAAGAACCGTTGGCCTTGGCTGGTGCGCTGCGCCGCCAGGCCGCTCCCCATCATTGCCTGCTAGTCGATTGCCTGACGCTGTGGCTTTGTAACTTGCTGGCTGTCGGCGAGCAACGGCTGCGGACTGAAACGGCTGATTTGCTGGCCACGCTGGCTGATTTGCCCGGCCAGGTGTTATTGGTCAGCAATGAGGTCGGGCAGGGCATCGTCCCAGATAATCCGCTCGCCCGGCAATTTCGCGATGAAGCCGGGCGCCTGCATCAGGCGGTCGCCAACCGCTGCGACCGCGTGGTTTTCGTGGTGGCTGGCCTGCCTCTTACCCTCAAGGATCGCGTCGCATGAGCCTTCCCTGGTATGACAATCCGACCGCCAGCCTCGATCAAAAAACGCTGGCCGCCGCCCGCGAGCGTCAGTTGCAGCTAACCAAGCCGCCCGGTTCGCTGGGGCGTTTGGAAGAAATCGGCATGACCTTGGCGGCCATGCAAGCCACACAGCAGCCGTGTATCGACAAGGTGTGGATCAGCGTATTTGCCGGTGATCACGGGGTAACCGCTGAAGGCGTCTCGGCTTTTCCGCAGGCTGTTACGGCGGAAATGGTCCGCAATTTTTCCGCCGGAGGCGCGGCAATCAGTGTGCTGGCCGGGGAGTGGAACGCGCGGCTGGAAGTGGTGAATGTCGGCACAGTGGCTGTGTTAGAGGAATTGCCTGGGGTGATGGATGCCCGCGTTGGGCCGGGTACGGCCAATTTCGTTACCCAGCCCGCCATGACAGAACAGCAATTGCAAGAGGCGCTAAGCGCCGGGCGCGCCGCTGCTGAACGCGGTGCGATTAATGGCGCGCAACTGTTTATCGGCGGTGAGATGGGTATCGGCAATACCACCAGTGCGGCGGCGGTCGGTTGTGGTCTATTGGCGATACCGGCCGACCAGTTAGCCGGTCCTGGCACGGGTCTCGATGCGGCAGGGGTTAACCGCAAGGTGCAGGTGATCGAACGGGCGCTCGCTTGTCATCGCCATACCGGATCGTTGCAGGATCGACCCTTGGCGGCGCTGCGGTGTTTGGGCGGTTTTGAGATCGCCGCCTTGACGGGCGCTTATTTGCGTTGCGGCCAATTGGGCGTGCCGGTGCTGGTGGATGGGTTTATCACCACGGTCGCTGCCTTGGCGGCGGTGCGGTTGCGGCCTGAATTGGCGACCTGGTTATGGTATGCGCATTGCTCCGCCGAGCCAGGTCATCGTCGGCTACTGGAGGCATTGGCGGCCAAGCCGCTGCTTGATCTGGGCATGCGGCTTGGCGAGGCGAGCGGCGCTGCGGTGGCCATGCCCATTTTGCGCGCCGCTGCTGCCTTGCACGCCCGGATGGCCACCTTTGCCGAGGCGGGGGTGTCGCAGGCATGAGCATGTTCACTACCGTCGATTTATTGCGGCACGGTGAGCCTGAGGGCGGGCAGAAATTCCGGGGCGCAATCGATGATCCTCTGAGTGCATTGGGTTGGGAGCAAATGCGTGCGGCGGTCGGCAACTACCACGATTGGGAGGCGATTATTAGTTCACCCTTGACGCGCTGCGCCGCATTTGCCCGCGAGTTAAGTCATCGAATTAATAAACCCCTGACCATAGCCAGTGGCTTCAGTGAACTGAGCTTCGGCATCTGGGAGGGGCGCGCGGTCGCCGAGGTCAATGCGGCCGACTCGCAAGCATTGGCCCAATTTTGGCGCGATCCCGTGGGTTGCCCTATTCCCCAGGGAGAACCCGTCGCTGAATTTGATCAGCGGATCGGTTTGGCTTGGGACAATTTATTGCGCGACTATCAGGGCCAGCATGTGCTGCTGGTTGCCCATGGCGGCGTTATCCGCATGATTCTGCGCCGCCTTCTGGATATGCCGTTGCACCGTATCTGGCGGATCGAAGTTCCTTATGCCGCAGTCAGCCGGATTCGTCAGCATTGCGACCCTGGATCAGAGCCGCATTTAGTCTTCCATAACGGTCGGTTGGCATGATTCGCGCCTTCACTCTGGCGCTGCAACTGCTCACCCGTTTGCCGATACCCTTAATAGGCTCACCGCCGCGCCCTGAGGAATTAGGGCGTTCGGTGGTGTTTTTCCCCGTAGTCGGCGGCTTGATTGGCGCATTGCTGGCCGCATTGCACACCGTGCTTTGGCTGGCCGATCCTGGCGTATTGGCGGGGTTGGTCTTGACCGCCTGGGTGTTGCTGACCGGCGGCTTGCATCTGGATGGCCTGGCTGATACTGCCGATGCCTGGATCGGGGGGCAGGGCCGCCGTGAGCGAACCTTGGAGATCATGAAAGACCCGCGCAGCGGCCCCATCGCCATCGTCGCGGTCGGATTGGTTTTGCTGAATAAATTCACCGCCTTGCAGGTGCTGGTTGCTGGAGATGCCCGCCTGGTTTTGCTGCTGACCCCGATCCTGGCGCGGGCGTTGATGGTGTTGTTGTTAGCGACCACGCCCTATATCCGACCTGAGGGTTTGGGGTCGCCCTACGCGCGCTATTTGCCCCGCGCAAGCTGCGGCTTGCTGGTGCTGTCCAGCGCGATTGTCACTCTCGCCCTGCTCCAGTGGCAAGGTGGGGTATTACTCGGTATCTTGGCGTTGAGCTTTTTGGCTATTCGCCAAGCCTTAATGCGCCGCCTGGGTGGCGTGACGGGCGATACCCTGGGCGCGACTTGTGAATTGATCGAAACCCTCATCTTGTTGGCTCTGGTGTTGGTGGCCGATTTCGAGCTTTTCTAAACTTGCTGAAAGGCACAAGTTGCAACCCTTGCCCCTGAGTATCATAAATATTAGACTAGTCTAATATATTAATATTCTGGTTTAGAAGGTTGTGCAATGGTTATCTCCAATCGCTCCACGTTTTTAGTGTGGTGCTTGCTGATGCTCGTCGCCACAGGCAGCCGTGGCGCTGAGTGGCCTGTTACAGTGGCCGCCGAGCAGCAAGCGCTTCCCAGCGAGCACATGCTGGATGGCGTTGTCGAGGCGGTGAATCAAAGCACGGTTTCCGCACAAACCGCCGGTCGGGTTGAGGCCATCATGGTGGATGTCAATGATTTCGTCTCCCAGGGAGCGCCGATCATTCGCATCCGCAATATCGAACAGCGCGCCGGACTGGAGCAGGCGCAAGCCAATCTGCGGGAAGCACAGTCGCGTTTTTTGGAGGCGGAAGCTGATTACAACCGCATCCGCAGCGTGTATGAGAAAAAAGTCGTCACCAAAGCCCAGATGGATGCCTCCACCGCCAGTTTCGCCGCCGCCAAGGCGCGATTGGAAGCCGCACAAGCGGGCGTTGCCCAAGCGAAAGAATCCCTCGGCTACACCATTATTACTGCGCCTTACAGCGGCATCGTTTTACAGCGCCACGTCCAACTGGGCGAAAGCGTCCAGCCGGGTAAGCCACTGATGAGCGGCTTTTCGCTCGATGACTTGCGGGTCGTGGTCAATGTGCCCCAGCGCTTGATCGCACCCGTGCGTAAGTTCAAACAAGCGCGGGTGCTATGGCCAACCCATGGTAAAAGCATCATGGCCGAGAAATTAACCTTTTTCCCTTACGCTGATCCACAGAGCAATGTCTTCAAAGTCCGCGTTTATCTGCCTAAAAAAATAGAGGGCCTTTATCCGGGAATGTTTGTCAAGACCGCCTTCCAGGTCGGCGAGGCGATGAGCTTGACCGTACCGCGCCAGGCCCTGATACAACGCGGTGAGGTCAGCGCCGTTTATGTGGTGCAAGACGGCCAAGTCCGGTTACGCCAGGTCCGCCCCGGTCGTACAGAAGACCAAAGGATCGAAATTCTGGCGGGTTTGGAACCGGGTGAACAGGTTGCGCTAGAGCCGATCAAGGCCGGTATTGTTCTGAAAGAACAGGCTCAGGCGAAGCCGTGATGAGCGCCGCCGAACCGCGTCTTGGGTTATCGGGAACTATCGCCGAAAAATTTTTACTGAGTGAAATCACCCCGCTGCTGGCCCTGGTGGGATTGTTGATGGGCGTGTTTGCGGTGTTGGTGACGCCACGCGAGGAAGAGCCGCAGATCAATGTCACCTTCGCCAATGTCTTTATCGCGTTTCCCGGTGCTACTGCCCGCGAAGTTGAACGCCTGATCAGCAGCCCCGCTGAACAGATGTTGGCAGAAATCGAAGGGGTAGAGCATGTCTATTCGGTCTCACGGCCGGGAATGGCGGTGCTGACGGTGCAGTTCAAAGTCGGTGAGCCGCGCACCGATGCCATCGTCCGCCTGTATAACAAACTTTATTCCAATGCCGACTGGTTGCCCGCTCATCTTGGCGTTGGCCAACCGATGGTCAAGCCCAAGGGCATTGATGATGTGCCTATCGTCAGCTTGACCCTGTGGACGGATGACCCGCAACGGGGTGCGGATGAGCTGAGCCGAGTTGCTCACACGCTGGAAACTGAACTCAAACGGGTAGCTGGCTCTCGCGATCTTTACACCATCGGTGCGCCTGATCGCGTGGTGCAAGTCCAGCTCGACCCCGCCAGGCTAGCCGGTCATGGGTTAGCGTTGGCCGATCTGCGCCGGTCGCTGCAAGCCGCCAACGCTTCCACCGATGCCGGTGCCCTGGTCGGCGGCAATCGCGAAATCCCGGTGCAAGCGGGTAGTTTTCTCGTCGATCCGGCCGAGGTAGGCAGTCTGGTGGTGGGTTTGCATCAAGGAACGCCGGTTTATCTAGCCGATGTCGCCGAGATTGATTTCGGCCCTGAACCGCCGGTGCATTATGTCTGGCTGGGTACCGGACCGGCGGCGCAGAGCAACGGAATTGCCGTCAAGGGCGAATTTCCCGCCGTTACCCTGGCCATCGCCAAAAAACCCGGTGAGAACGCCGTGGTTATTGCTGAGCAGATCCTCAAGCGTCTCGATCAGCTCAAGGGCACTGTGATCCCTGAAGGCGTCAATATCACAATCACCCGCAATTATGGCGTCACCGCCGATGCCAAGGCGATGACGTTGATCACGAAACTGATTTTTGCCACTGCGCTGGTCATCGGGCTGGTCTGGCTGGCATTGGGTTGGCGTGAGGCATTTATCGTGGGAGCGGCAGTTATTTTGACTCTCACTATCACCCTGTTTGCCTCGTGGGCGTGGGGATTCACCCTGAATCGGGTATCGCTGTTTGCGCTGATCTTCTCCATCGGCATTCTGGTGGATGACGCGATTGTGGTGGTCGAGAACATCCATCGCCATATTCATTTGGGCAATCACTCGCTGATCGAAGCGATTCCTTTAGCGGTGGATGAAGTCGGCGGCCCGACCATTTTGGCAACCTTCACGGTCATCGCCGCCTTGTTGCCAATGGCTTTCGTCTCTGGGTTGATGGGGCCGTACATGAGTCCCATTCCGATCAATTCCAGCCTGGGGATGTTAATTTCGCTGGCGGTAGCGTTCGCGTTTACGCCGTGGCTGACTTATAAGGTGCTGCGGCGGGTGGTGGAGAAACACCAGCCCTCATCCCCAGCCCCGCTCCCAGCGGGGGAGGGGGGATCAGTGGGGGGAGAGCGGGAGGATTTTGCCCATCGCCTGTTCCGGCGGGTGGTGGGGCCGTTTCTGCGCGGACGTGCGGGCAAACCTTTACGCTGGCTGCTTGGTGGCGGCGTTTTGCTGCTGATCGCCGCGTCGATCAGTCTGGCGTATTTGCAACTGGTCGTGCTGAAAATGTTGCCGTTTGACAATAAATCAGAGTTTCAGGTGATCGTCGATATGCCGGAAGGCACACCCCTGGAACAAACAACGCGGGTCCTGGGTGAGTTGGGCCGGGTGTTGGCGACTGTTGAGGAAGTCACGGATTATCAGGTTTATGCCGGTACGGCGGCACCGATCAATTTCAATGGCTTAGTGCGGCAATATGACCTGCGCGCTGGGGCCAATGTTGGCGATATCCAGGTCAATCTGGTGGATAAGAAACATCGGCAGCGCAAGAGTCACGAAATCGCCCTGGCGGTGCGTGGGCCGCTCCAGGAGATCGGCAGGCTATACAACGCGAACGTAAAAATCGTCGAGGTGCCGCCCGGTCCGCCCGTCATGGCACCGCTGGTCGCGGAAATTTACGGGCTGGATTATGCCGGTCAACTCGCTATCGCCCAGCAGATCGGGGCGCTGTTTAGGGCGACGCCGGATATTGTCGATGTGGATGATACAGTCGAAGCGCCGTCCGAGCGGCTGATCGTACAGGTGGATCGCGCCAAGGCTGCACTACTCGGTGTGTCGCAACAGGCGGTTGCCGCCGACATCAATACCGCTTTACGTGGTGAAGATGTGAGTTATTTGCATTCCGAAAACACCCAGTATCCGATCCCCCTGCGGTTGCGGCTGCCGGTTGCTGATCAAGCCGATATTGCATCGGTATTGGCGTTAAAGACTCGGAGTCAGAGCGGGGAATTGACGCCGCTATCCGAAATCGTCGAAGTCCAGAAAACGCAGCGTGAAAATACGATCTATCACAAGGACTTGTTGCCGGTGGTCTTGGTTTTTGGCGATATGGCGGGCAAGCTCGACAGTCCTCTGTATGGCATGTTCGCCATGTCTGAGCAGCTCCAAGCGCGGCCTCTTAACGGCGATATTCTGGAGCAATTCTTTATCCGCCAGCCTGATCATCCTTACCGCTATAGCCTGAAGTGGGACGGCGAATGGCAGATTACCTATGAAACCTTCCGTGACATGGGCATCGCTTACGGCGTGGGTATGGTGCTGATTTATTTGCTGGTCGTGGCCCAGTTTCGCTCGTACCTGGTGCCGCTGATCATCATGGCCCCAATCCCGCTGACCCTCATCGGGGTGATGCCAGGTCATGCGCTGCTGCACGCGCAATTCACCGCCACATCAATGATTGGCATGATTGCGCTGGCCGGGATCATCGTCCGCAACTCCATTCTGTTGGTGGATTTTATCAATTTACAAGTCGCAAGCGGCGTGGCCTTTCAGGAAGCGGTGATTCGCTCCAGTGCAGTCCGCGCGAAACCGATCCTGCTAACGGCCTTGGCGGCGATGCTGGGCGCGTTATTTATTTTGGATGATCCGATTTTCCGAGGTCTGGCCATCTCGCTGATTTTTGGGATTTTGGTTTCTACCCTGTTGACACTGATTTTTATTCCCGTGCTCTACTACGCGGCGTTCCGGCGACAGCTGGAGCCAGCTAGTCCCTGATTTCCGATTTTTTGGACATATACTTAAATTGGATCTGGTGGCGGCGCAGTCCGCGGGGCCGCTCAATCAGATCAACGTTCCGGTAATCGATCCTTTGCTGTTTGGGTTTCATCAGCCCGGATCGGCTTCTGGAGCAATGCAATCCATTCCACCCGCGCAATGGAACGCAGGAGATCATCACTTCTATGAATAACAAGCTTTTATCGTATCTCGGCTGGTTTTTGCTCGCCGTGCTTGGCGCGTTTTCCCTGGGTGCCGTGGCGCTTAATCGGGGAGAAACAATCAACTCGGTTTGGCTGGTGACCGCTGCCCTGTGCATCTACTTCATTGGCTACCGTTTTTACAGCAAATTCATCGCTCATCGAGTCTTGCAACTGGACGACAGCCGGATGACCCCGGCGGTTGCTCGTAACGATGGACTTGATTACGTCCCGACCAATAAATGGGTTCTTTATGGCCATCATTTCGCCGCGATCGCCGGCGGCGGGCCATTGGTCGGACCGGTGCTGGCCGCACAGATGGGTTACTTGCCCAGCACTCTGTGGATTCTGGTCGGAGTCATCTTCGCCGGTGCCGTGCAAGATTTCATGGTGCTGTTTTTATCGATGCGCCGCGATGGTCGTTCGCTGGGTGAAATGGTCAGGACCGAGATGGGGCCGGTCGCTGGTGCCATCGCCCTGGTCGGTACACTCGCCATCATGATCATCATTCTGGCCGCACTCGGTCTGATCGTGGTCAAGGCGCTCGGCGAAAGCCCATGGGGTACCTTCACCGTGGCGGCAACGATTCCGCTGGCGATGGTGATGGGTATTTATATGCGCTATCTGCGTCCCGGCAAGATCGGCGAAGCCTCGGCTTTGGGCGTCATCGTGCTGCTGTTGGCGATCTGGTACGGCGAGCATGTCGCTGCTGACCCAACGCTTGGCCCACTGTTCACCTACACCGCTCCGCAACTGGCGTGGGCGATCATCATTTATGGCGCGGTGGCGTCGATGTTGCCGGTTTGGCTGTTGCTGGCCCCGCGTGATTATTTATCCACCTTCCTCAAGATCGGCGTAGTGGTGGCGTTGGCGCTGGGTATTTATATCGTCGCGCCCGATCTTAAGATGCCCGCCGTCACTCGCTTTATTGACGGCACCGGCCCGGTGTTTTCCGGTACGCTGTTCCCGTTTTTATTCATCACGATTGCCTGTGGCGCGGTGTCTGGTTTCCATGCGCTGATCTCCTCCGGCACCACGCCGAAGATGATCGAGCGTGAATCCCATGCCCGTTTTGTCGGTTATGGCGGCATGTTGACCGAATCGTTTGTAGCGATCATGGCACTGACAGCGGCTTGTGTGTTGGATCCAGGCATTTACTTCGCCATGAACAGTCCGGCAGCGATTATCGGCAATACGCCCGAAAAAGCCTCTCAAGTGATTACCCAGTGGGGCTGGGCCATTACTCCGGAGATGATCAATCAAACGGCGAAGGACATTGGCGAGCATAGCATTCTCAATCGGGCGGGCGGCGCGCCGACGCTGGCAGTCGGCATGGCAGAGATCATGGCGGCGGCGGTCGGCGGCCAGACGTTAAAAGCCTTCTGGTATCACTTCGCCATTTTGTTCGAGGCGCTGTTCATTTTGACTGCGGTGGATGCTGGTACTCGCGCCGGGCGCTTCATGATTCAGGATTTATTGGGCACGGTCTATGAACCGTTGGGCGAGACCCAATCGGTGCTGGCGAATGTAGTGGCTACCGTGCTGTGTGTGTCGATGTGGGGCTATTTCGTCTATCAGGGCACGGTTGATCCGCTGGGCGGGGTCAATACCATCTGGCCGCTGTTTGGCATTGGTAATCAAATGCTGGCGGGAATTGCGCTTCTGCTCTGCACCACCGCGCTGATCAAGATGAAACGGCAGCGCTATATCTGGGTGACGCTGGTGCCGACGGCGTGGTTGCTGATTTGTACGATGACGGCTGGCTGGCAGAAGATATTTTCACCCTTGCCGGTTGGTTTTTTCGCCATCGCCCAGAAATACAGCGACGCCGCCACTGCCGGAACCATCATCGCACCGGCCAAGAGCATCGCCGATATGCAACGGGTGGCGTTTAACAATTATCTATGCGGCACGATTACCGCCCTGTTCGTTGCGCTGGTGATTGCCATGGCGGTGTTCGCGATCCGGATGTCGTTGCGGGCGATGCGTAATCCCAATCCGACCATCAAGGAAAGCGCCTACCAGGCCAGAGACCCAGGAGTTGATTATGCAACCGTCCACTGAGAAACCAACCCGCCCATCGGCTGGCCCGGTGTTATCGGCTTGTACTGCGAAAACCTTCTCGCAGCGACTGGCCGGTTTCAATCAGGCCCTGCGCCGGATTATCGGTGCGCCGGATTATTCGGCGTATCTGGCGCGACATCAGCAGATTCATCCGGAAGTGCCGCCGATGAGCGAGAAGGACTTTTTCCGGTTCGCCATCGACCGGCGCTATGCTAAGGCCGGTCCGCGCTGCTGCTAAACGCGATCTCACCCCGTCGCCACACGGCGGCGGGGTTTGGCGAAAGCGTTAATGACTGGATTGCGCCCAACTCCACCGTTCCGTGATAAAAATTTCGTGTGGCTTGAAGCGGGACTTGTAGGTCATTTTAGCGCTGTGTTCGACCCAATAGCCCAAATACAGCCATTGCAGCCCCAGGCGTTTAACCTCGGCAATTTGCCAAAGGATCGCGAAAGTGCCGAGGCTGCGTTCTTCTTGCAGCGGGTCGAAGAAGGTGTAAACAGCCGATAGCCCATTTTCAAGGTAATCGGTCACCGCCACGGCAAGCAAGACATCCTCGCGGCGAAATTCCACCAAGCCAGTCGGGTTCCAGCGTGAAGTGACAAACGACCAGTAATTTCCCGGGTTCGCCGGGTCCATGCCGCCGCCTGCATGACGCACTCCCAAATACCGGGCGAATAACTCGAAATGCTCCTCCTTAAATTCCGCTTCAATCATTTGTATGTGGAGATCCTGATTGCGATTCCAGATGCGACGCTGTGAGCGATTGGGGGTGAACCGTTCGGCTGGAATGCGCAATGAGCGGCACGCCGTACAATTTCGGCAATGCGGTCGATAAACATGATCGCCGCTGCGCCGAAAACCCAATTCCGCCAGGCGAGTGTAAAGGTTTAAGTCGGTTGCGGTCGGGTCGGCCACCAGGTTACGAGCCTGATGGTCCGGCAGGTAGCTACACGGGTAGTCCGTCGTTAAGAACATCCGCAAATCGTATAGGGGGTCTTGGGGAGCATTCATGGCGGCGAGTGGGTCAACAGGTCGGTCAGCAAGTCCGCATCGAATTGCCAGGGACTTTTCCGGTCAGGCATTGAGCAGCCTGCTTGCAATAGGTTCAGGAATAGCGCGCGGGGGACTTCAACCGCTCCCATCCGCAGCAGATGATCGGTGCGCATTTGACAATCGATTGCGGCGAATTCCCAGCGCTGCAACTGGGTTGCCAGGCCTACCAAGGCGACCTTGGACGCATCGCTCATGAAGCTAAACATGGATTCGCCATAAAAAATTCGGCCGATGGCCACACCGTACAAACCGCCCACCAGATCCCCTTGATGGCGCACTTCGACTGAGTGGGCATGACCGAGGCGGTGTAAGCGGCAATAGGCCCGGTGCATGTCCGCGGTGATCCAGGTGCCGCCCTCCGGGGTGCGAGGAGCGGCGCAAGCGGCGATCACGGCTGGAAAATCGGTGTCCAGGGTGAGGGTGAATTGCCCCTTGCGCAGGGTCTTGCGCAGGCTGCGCGAAACGTTGACCCGTTCCGGGAACAGAATCAGGCGCGGATCGGGAGACCACCATAAAATGGGTTGCCCAGGGGAATACCATGGAAAGATGCCGAGTCGGTAAGCGCGCAACAAACGGCGTGGCTGCAAGCTGCCGCCAACCGCCAGCAAGCCGTCCGGTTCAGCCAACGCCCGGTTGGGATTCGGGAACGGCTGGTCATCGTCAGTTGGGTCCAGCCACGGCAGGCGCATCGGACATCACCTTGTTCCGGTAGGGCGAATGTTGTGACAGCTCTTGCGCATAATCGCGCACAGCGGGCGTCTCCCGCGCCAAAAAATCTGCGATGGCCCGGCGGAACATCGGGTCGGCAATCCAGTGAGCCGAATGGGTGAGCGTTGGTAAAAACCCCCGATGAATTTTATGTTCGCCTTGCGCGCCCGGCTCAAAACGCTGTAATCCCTGTCGTATGCAATAGTCGATGCCCTGATAATAGCAGGCTTCAAAGTGCAGGCTGTCGTACTCGGCCCGACAACCCCAATGGCGTCCATAGAGCGTGGTCGCGCTGCGAAAGCACAGCGCAGCGGCAATCTCGTGGCCTGCCAAAGAGGCCAGCACGACGACCAGGCGCTCGCGCAGCGTTGCAGCGATCTCCAGAAAAAAAGGCAAGCTTAAGGTGGGAACACCGCCCAGGCGTGCAAACGTCGAGCGGTAAAAGTCATGGATAATCTGCCATTGGTCTTCGCTGATTTCCCCGCCATGCAGCACCTGGATTTCAACCCCTGCGTCCTGAACCAGCCGACGTTCCCGGTTGATATTTTTGCGTCGCTTGGCGGTGAGCGTATCGAGAAAATCCTGAAAGTCGCGATAGCCTGGGTTTTCCCAATGGAACTGGCAACCGACCCGATGCAGCAAGCCTCGCTCTAGCAACGAGTCCAGATCGTCAGAGGCTGGAAACAGCCAATGGGCCGAGGACCACTGATGGCGTTGGGCTTGCGCCAATGCGAAGTCAATCAGCGCCCGGCGGGTTTTAGCGGGTTGCGGCTGATCAGGCGCTAGCAGCAGTCGCTGGCTGGTGGCTGGGGTATAAGGAATAGCGCCTACCAGCTTGGGATAATAGGGGAGGTGCTGTTGGCGGTGCGCTTCAGCCCAGGTCCAGTCAAAAACAAATTCGCCATAAGAGTTAAATTTAAGATACAACAACGCGGCTCCGAGCAACCGTCCAGCTTCATCCCGGCAGATGAGATGCCATGGCAGCCAACCGGTACGCTCACCGACGCACTGATGCTGCTCCAAAGCCGCCAGGAATTCATGGCTGAGAAAGGGATTTTGCTCCGATACCAGGGTATTCCATTCAGCTGCCGGTATCCCGGTCAGCGTAGCAAGGCGTTGAATCTGCATAAGCGATAAAGCGGTTGTATCCGGCAAACGAGGGTTGCAGCGCAGTGATGGGCAGCCGTTGCTATTGGAACGGCAATTGCCCGATCAGTTCAGCAAGATCAACATAACGGCTTGACGAGTCGCTACCCTTCACCTGAACGCTTCAGGATGGGACAATAACCTGAGCCTGAGCCATTGTAAGATGGCTATCGGCTGTTACTCCATTTCGCACACCGACAGGACTGAATTTTGCCGCAGGCACACCGCGTTAAGACCGAACCGCCCGCTATTCGGGCAGGTCTCACCCGTTTTTTGCAAGGCATTGTCCGGGAAATCAGTTTTTGGCCGATAGCCGCCATCGCCCTGGCGATGATCGTCGCGCTGGCTACGTTCCATTCCGCTGATCCGGCTTGGACCCACACCGCGAACGTTACCCGAATTCATAATGCCGGTGGCGTCGTCGGGGCCTGGTTTGCCGATATCATGCTGTATTTTTTCGGCTATCCCGCTTATTTGCTGCCGCTGGGTTTGTTATGGGCTGGCTGGCGGCTGTTCAAGCGCGGCGCGCTGCTGGAACTGGATGCTGAGATCGTTTTTTTCCGAGTGCTGGGCTTCGCTGTGGCCCTGACCACGGCTGGGGGATTAGCGACGGTTCACTTGCACGCGGCACCGGGTGCCATGCCGGGGGCCGATTCTTCCGCCGGTGGGCTAGTGGGCGTTTACGTTAGCCGCTTTTTGCTTGAGGCCTTTGGCTACGGCTGGGGCAATCTGCTAATGGTGGTTTTGTTGTTGGCTGGCATCACTCTGGCCACCAGTTTTTCCTGGCTTAAGCTGCTGGATTGGGTCGGGGCAGTCGTATTAAAAGGCGGTGGCCTGTTCGATGGTCCCCCGAAAAAATCCCTCAAACCGCCTTCTCGCCCGGTTCATGCGCCGCCTGATGATCCTGTTGAACCTCTCGATAATCCCCCGAAAAAATCCCTTAAGCCGCCTTCCCGCTTGGTACGTGTGCCGCCTGATGAGCCGATCGAACCTCTGACTCACACAGCGCCCTCTTTACCATCGGATAGCGCTTCGGCACCGAACCAAACGGCTGTAGCGGCCCGCGTGGCGGCTGGGTTGTGGCGTGGCGCTACGAGCGTGGCCCAGGCCGGGGTGCGCGCGGGTCGGGCCGCACTTGAGCGCACCAAGACCCCAGAGTCGGATGCGGTCGCTGATGATCTGTCACAGTCGCCGCCGTTGCCTGAGCCGCTCGCTCCGGTTTCCCCGGAGACGCTCGCCAATGCCATGAATCGGCACGGTGGCCGCATTGAGCCGGTCTTGCATCTGCCGACTGAGCGAGCCACTGAGCATGAGCAGCGCGCGGCGGTCAGATTGGAGTCACGGCCACCCGTGGCTGCGCCTGATTCAGCCAAGCTGCCGCTGTCAGATTTGACCCTGCTGCCGAGCGCTGCCCCGGTATCCAAACCAATAGCCCGACCTCTGCCTGTTATACCCTCACCATCGCCCCGCAATACCGCGACGCTGGCCCCGGCTATTGAGGTGCCCTGGACGGTAGACGACGATTTTTCCGAACAGGCTTGTAATGATTCGACTACGCCAGCGACCGTTCTGGTGCCCACCAGAGAAAGCCTTGTCGCTGTCGCTGCGCCACCGGTGGCCAGCATGGTGCGGCGGGTGGCTTTAGCGCCGCCTCCCCAAGTGAGTGCCTTGCCGCCTCTGGATTTGCTGGATCAGCCGACTGCGCGAACCTCGGATTATTCATCGGCTGCCTTGGAGGATATGTCGCGTCACGTTGAGTCACTGCTCAAAAGCTTTGGGATCATCGCCCGGGTGGTGGCTGTTGAACCTGGCCCAGTCATTACCCGCTTTGAAGTTGATCCAGCGCCGGGCGTGAAAGTCAGCCAAATCAGTAATCTGGCCAAGGATCTGGCGCGCGGCCTCTCGGTAATCAGCGTGCGCGTGGTCGAAGTCATTCCCGGTAAGTCGGTCATCGGCCTGGAAATCCCCAACCGAAATCGGCAAATGGTTTATCTGCGCGAAGTCCTGGAAGCGCCGGTTTACACGCAGTCCGTTTCCCCGTTAACGCTGGCGTTGGGCATGGATATCGGTGGTAATCCGGTGGTGGCCAATCTGGGCAAAATGCCGCATTTATTGGTGGCGGGTACCACGGGTTCTGGTAAGTCGGTCGCCATCAATGCGATGTTGTTGAGCTTGCTTTACAAAGCCCCACCCAGCGAAGTCCGCTTGATTTTGGTGGACCCCAAGATGCTGGAATTATCGATGTATGAAGATATCCCGCATCTGTTAACGCCGGTTGTGACCGACATGAAGGAAGCCGCCAACGCCTTGCGCTGGTGCGTCGGCGAGATGGATCGCCGTTATCGGCTGATGGCGGCATTGAAAGTGCGCAATATCGCAGGTTTTAACCGCAAAGTCGAAGATGCCCTGGCGGAAGGCGAAAGCTTGCCGGACCCGTTCTGGAAACCGGATGGCTTAAATGGCGGCGAGATCCCAGCGTTGCAGTCGCTGCCGTTTATCGTCGTGGTCATTGACGAACTGGCCGACATGATGATGATTGTCGGCAAGAAGGTGGAGGAGTTGATTGCGCGGTTGGCGCAGAAGGCGCGTGCTGCGGGTATCCATTTAATCTTGGCAACGCAACGGCCTTCAGTGGATGTGATCACTGGCTTGATCAAAGCCAATATTCCGACACGCGTTGCGTTTCAGGTGTCTTCAAAAGTCGATTCGCGCACCATCCTGGATCAGATGGGTGCCGAACAGTTGTTGGGTCATGGGGATATGCTGTATTTGCCACCGGGTACTGGTTTGCCGCAGCGCGTTCACGGCGCTTTCGTTGATGATCATGAGGTGAATCAGGTCGTCGATTATCTACGGCAAACCGGCAGGCCGGACTATATCGATGATGTGTTGGTTGAACCGCGCGACGAGGATGAGGCGAGCGAGGAAGGCGAGATCGGCGGACGTGGCGGTGAAAGCGATCCTTTGTATGATGATGCGGTGCGGATTGTGACGGAATCGCGGCGTGCGTCCGTATCCGGCGTGCAGCGCCGGTTGCGGATCGGCTACAACCGGGCGGCACGTCTGGTCGAGGAGATGGAATCTGCTGGAGTCGTGGGGCCGTTGCAATCCAATGGCAGTCGCGAGGTGCTGGCCCCGCCACCCCCGTAGTTCAGCAGTAAGGGCGGCCGGTCTTGGTTAGGGAATTGACGGCTTTTTGCAGCCGTTAATGGCTGTTTTTACAAACCGGCCAGATAACCGACCGCCAATGGCCGATAGTCCAGGGTACTCCCCGTTGGTGGCGTCACAGCGTAATAAAACGCTTTGGTGGTCTGGCTGGTGTTCCACGCCCACGCCACCGGCTTTCCTGTAGCAACGTCTTCATAAAGTGTGATAAATCCAGTACCAAGGCCCTGATCGGCGACCCAGTTAGCCCCGTTCCACTCTTTCTGGTAGCGTGAATCGGGATAGGTATTTGAAAAATATAGCAAAACCAAATAGGGTTGATTATTATGAAGGGATGAGTTACTCACTGGATTTTCGTCGTAAAGTGCTAGAGGTCCGGCAACGGGAGGGGTTATCGATCGCCCAGGTGGCCGAGCGGTTTG
>Ga0209573_1000650_pt1 | contig 67823 bp, 63 predicted proteins | sample TNRBio252014_DNA_FD_185870 | JGI IMG/M metagenome (GOLD analysis project Ga0209573, IMG submission 185870) | Wastewater treatment Type I Accumulibacter community from EBPR Bioreactor in Madison, WI, USA - TNR Reactor_6/25/2014_ DNA (SPAdes)... | ecosystem: Engineered > Bioreactor > EBPR >...
GCCGTCATAGACAAAGCCGGTGTCGCCCTCCGCGCAGGAAACCGTGACGATCTGGCCTTCCTGGAGCGCTTCGGTGCCATGCTCGGTGCCAACGATGGCGGGAACGCCGAGCTCACGGCTGACGATGGCGGCGTGGCAGGTGCGCCCGCCGCGATTGGTGATGATGGCGGCGGCTTTTTTCATCACCGGCTCCCAATCCGGGTCCGTCTTGTCAGCAACGAGGACATCGCCTTCGCAGAACTCACGCAGAAACTCGACGCTCTTCACCACGCGCACCGGGCCGCTGGCGATCTTCTCCCCCACACTGCGGCCGGTGATGAGCACCTGGCTGCGCTCCTTGAGCTTGAAGGTTTGCATGACCTCAGGGTCCTTCCGCGATTGCACGGTCTCGGGCCGGGCTTGAACGATGAACAACTCGCCGGTGCGGCCATCCTTGGCCCATTCGATGTCCATCGGCGTGGGCTGGCCGCGCTTGGCGGAATAGTGATCTTCGATGACACAGGCCCAGCGGGCGAGCTGCAGGATGTCATCGTCGCTCAGAGCGAAGCGCGCACGATCCCCCGGTGAGACGGGCACGTTTTTCACCATGCGGCTGCCGCCGGTGTCGTAGATGAGCTTGAACTCCTTCGACCCGACGCGCTTTTGCAGCACGGGCCGGAAGCCCTGCTTCAGCGTGGGCTTGAAGACGTAATACTCGTCCGGGTTCACCGAGCCGAGCACGACGTTTTCACCGAGGCCGTAGGCGGCGTTGATCAGAACCGCGTCGCGGAAGCCAGTCTCGGTGTCGATGGTGAACATGACGCCCGCCGTGCCGAGATCAGACCGCACCATGCGCTGTACCCCGATGGAAAGCGCGATGGCGGTGTGCTCGAAACCTTTGTCCACGCGATATGAGATGGCGCGGTCGGTGAACAGCGAGGCAAACGAACGGCGGCAATGCTCCAGCAGCGAGGCATTGCCCTGCACGTTGAGATACGTCTCCTGCTGACCCGCAAAGCTCGCATCGGGCAGATCCTCCGCCGTGGCGCTGCTGCGCACGGCGACATCAAGTGGCAGAACCCCAGTGCCGCCGAGATTCAGGTAGGCTTCGAGAATCTCATCTTCCAGATCAACGGGCATTGCCGTGGCCAGAATGGCCTGGCGTACTTCGCTGCCGCGCTGCTGCAGGTTGTCCATGTCGGCGGTGTTGAGGCCGCCCAGGATCTGTTTGATGCGTGCATCCAGACCGGTGCTGCTCAGGAAGTGACGATAGCCCTCAGCGGTGACCGCAAAGCCATCGGGCACTTTGACGCCCTGGGAACTCAGCTCATGGAACATCTCCCCAAGTGAGGCATTCTTGCCGCCGACCAGCGGAATGTCGCCGATGGAGATGTCGGCGAACCATTGGATGAAACGGGGTGATGAAGGAGTGCTCATGAGAGGGGCGATGTGACGACGAAGACGGGTTTGTGTGACCGGGCGAGCACAGCCTGCACGGTTGAGCCAAGCATGTCGGCTGCCGCAAGAGCGGCAGGGGAGAAGTTAGTGGCACAGAGGAATTGCATGGAGGTGCTTGGTTGAGGGTTTGACAGAGATTTCGGCGTTAGAAGCATGATGGGGAATTCCGGCACCTCGCCCGTTTCCCGGGCGGCGTATTTCACCACCGAACCACAGCCTTTCGATGGTCACACAAGCGATACTGGCACAGCAGACATCGCGGCACTCTCCATCACCTGTCAGGCACTCCGCCGATATTGCCGTGTTGGAAACGCGCGCCTGCAATTCTGGCTTCATGGGCCTTACTTGTGATCTCCACTGGCTCGCGGTTGAGCCCAGCGTGATGGAGCACATCAATGACCAGATGGTCCAAACCAGCCGATACCGTCGCTATCGTGCCGAATGGGGCGCACAGCTCCTGCATTGCGGTGATCATGACAGATGCCTCGTGAGGCTCTGCCAGGCATGCGTGACAGTCACGGATCACGGTGGGAAAAAGATGCAGACGGGGAGGCTGCTTGTCCTCGATCTTGATCTCAAAGACCCAGGAGCGGTCGTTGCGCTCAATGGGATCTACAGCGTAGTCATCCACAAAATGACCCGTGGAATACAGGATGAGCCCGCCTTCAAAGACCTCGATGCCACGGCACACATGCGCCGAGTGACCAAAGATCACATCCGCACCGGCCCGGATGAGGCCGTGTGCCAGCGTCGTGTGCTGCGCAGGCGGGTGCGCACCCCAGTTTCCGCCCCAATGGGCGGCCACAAGGAGCACATCCACCTGAGTCCGTGCCTGATGGACCTTGTTGAGCAGTTCCGCCGTACGCTCGTCGTGCGTCTCCACGGGCGCATAAAAGATGCCGGGATGATCCTCCCCCGCATCCCAGGCCGGCTCGTTGTCGGTGAAGGAAAGCAAGCCGATGCGAACACCCCGCACCTCACTGACCGCCAGTTGCGTTGCCTCCTCCCGGTTCAATCCCAGACCACTATGGGCGACGTGGGCACCATCCAGCAGCTTCAGCATCTCCATCATGCCGCGATGGTTGAAGTCAAGCGTGTGATTGTTCGCCAAAGAGACGGCATTCATCCGCGCAGCCTTCAGCACCGCGATATTTTTGGCATCGGACTGGAAGTGGTGTGTTTTCGGAGAACGTGCCCATGGAGAACCGTGATCAGTGATGACGCACTCCAGATTGCAGGCACGCCAGTCAGCCCCGAGAAAGAGCGGCAGCGTATCACCCCAGGGATATGTCGGCGGCTGGGCACGCAGGCGTTCATTGACCTGGCGGCCGAGCATGACGTCACCAACGAGGAGGAGCTTGAGAGGATTGTTCATGGGTGGCAGGGGCAGTTTGTCCGTCGCGAGGTGTCGCGAAGCAAACCGATGGCCCGGCGGCAAGACTGGAAGGCGGCCGCGCACTGGCAATGGGCAGGACTTCCCGCTGGCTCTCAGCCCAAGGATGAGCATCCCGCAGCCTGTTGAGCAGGCATGGCGGGGCGTCATCCCGGACTCTGATCGAGCGGCGCTTTCACTTGAAGTAGGCTTTGATGACATATTGCGACACCATGCGCTGGGTGTTGAAGAAGGAGCCGTTGAGCGAGATGGAATGGCGCATCACGTCGATGAAGCGGTCACGCTCACGGTAGAACAGCGGCATCACCACATGTTCGAGTTTGTCGTAAAGCGCGGCGGCATCACTTGCGGAGCGGTCGGGATGGATCTGATCCACTTTGCAGGACTCGCCAATGGCCCAGCCGGTTTCACCTTCGATCCAGCCTTCGATCCACCAGCCATCGAGAATGCTCAGGCTGGGCACACCGTTGAGCGCGGCCTTCATGCCGCTGGTGCCGGAGGCTTCGAGCGGCGGTTGCGGCGTGTTCAGCCAGACATCGACGCCCGCAGTCATGAGTTTGCCGAGTTCGAGATCATAGCCGGCCAGATAGACCATCTTGATGTCGTGGTTGAGCATATCCTTCACTCGAATGATGTGCTGGATCATCTCCTTGCCTTGCCGGTCATTGGGATGCGCTTTGCCGCCGTAGATGATTTGCAGCGGCCCGGCGCTGGCGGCGATGTGCCTGAGGCGGTCCGCATCGCTGACCAGCAGACCGCTCCGTTTGTAAGCGGTGGCGCGGCGCGCGAAGCCGAGGGTGAGAACCTTCGGATCGAGCATCACACCGGTGTCGTGGCTCACGCGGTCGAGCAGTTGCTGCTTGGCGGCGAGATGTGCGTCCCAGATCTCCGGCAGCGGGAGGCTGTGGGCGAAGCGCAGACTGAAATTGTCGGCACGCCAGCCGGGGATGTGGCGGTCAAACAACGCCTGAAACGGCACCGAGGTCCACGTCGCGGCATGCACGCCGTTGGTGATGGCGTCGATCTTGTAGTGACCAAACATCAACTGCGAGGTCTCCGCATGCTTCTTGGCCACACCGTTGATGTAGTGGCCGAGGTTGAGGGCGAGGAAAGTCATGTTCAACGTGCCCTCGCAGCAAAAAACCTCCTTCATGCTCGCGACCTCAGTGCGTCCCAGCACGCGCATGGCGAGATCGAGCGGGAACTGATCCTGACCGGCGGCGACGGGTGTGTGGGTGGTGAAGACGCACTGGCGGCGCACGGATTCCACATCATCGTGGTTGAAGGACGGTCGTCCGGCTCGGCGCGCCGATTCGTCGAGCAATTCCAGTCCAAGCAGCGCGGCGTGGCCTTCGTTCATGTGATAGCGCGTGAGCCCGGTGCAGCCCAGCGCGCGCAGCATGCGCACCCCGCCGATGCCGAGCACGACCTCCTGGCAGATGCGGTAGTAAGCATCACCACCGTAAAGGAAGTGCGTGAGCGTGCGATCCCATGCTGAGTTTTCCGGCAGGTCCGCGTCAAGAAAGAACACGGGCACGCTGAAGCCGCCGGGCGCCTTCACCTCGTACTTCCAGGCGCGCAGATGCACGGTGCGGGCTTCGATGCTGACGGTGACGCGCGGTGCTTGTTCCTCCAAATGCTTGTCGATGTCCCAGTCGCACGGCTCCTCACGCTGCCAGCCGCTGGCGTCGAGCGTCTGGCAGAAGTAACCCTTTCGGTGCAGCAGCGTGACGGCGACCATCGGCACCTTCAACTCAGCAGCCGAGCGCACCGTGTCGCCCGCCAGCACGCCCAGGCCGCCGGCATAGGTGGGCATGGCGGAGTCGAGGGCGATCTCCATGGTGAAATAGGCGACGAGAGGCTCATTCACGACATGGGCACGGGTTCCGGTTCAAGGAGTGTCGCCTTGGCGAGCAACTGCGTGACCTCGGCATCCGTTGTCTGGGAGAAGTCTTCATACCACTGGCCGACACCGCGAAAGTTCTCCGGCGTCAGGAGGGCGACCAGATCATCGACGATGGGGTCCAGATCAGCGCAGGAGTCGGATGCGGCGGTTGGCACGGCGATGATGATTTGTTTCGGGTGCTGCGGCCGGAGTGCCTGTACCGCAGCGCGGATGGTGGAACCGGTGGCGATGCCGTCATCGACCAGGATGACCGTCTTGTTTGCGATGTCCGGAACGCCTGCATGACCGCGATAGACCAGCTCGCGGCGGCGCAGCTCCTCCCCTTGCGACGCGGCCTCGGCTTCGAAGGCGGCGCGTGGAATGCCCATGGCGCGCATGACGTCATGATGAATCACCTGCACACCGCCGCTGGCGATGGCTCCCATGGCGAGTTCCTCGTAGCCCGGCACGCCGAGCTTGCGCACCACCAGCACATCCAATGGCGCATGCAGTTTCTTCGCCACCTCATAGGCCACCGGCACACCGCCACGCGGCAGTCCGAGCACGATCACGTCATCGCGATCCACGTACTTCATGAGGGCCTCGGCCAGCAATTGCCCGGCATGCACGCGATTTCTGAAAACAAGATTCTTCATGCGGCCTCCTCCCGCGCGGCAGGCATGCCCATGTGTTGGCTGAACCAATGCGCGCTGATCTGCGCCACTTGTTCGAGCTTGCCCGGCTCTTCGAACAGATGTGTGGCACAGGGCACGACGCGGAAATCTTTCTCGCAGCGCAGTTTCTCATAAGCATCATCGTTCAAACAGACGACCATCTCATCATAGCCGCCGACGATCAGGAGCGTAGGCGAACGAACTCTGCACAGGGCTTTGCCCGCGAGATCGGGACGTCCGCCGCGTGAGACCACGGCGGAGACACGGTCACCGAGTTCCGCCGCCGCCATGAGCGCGGCGGCACCACCCGTGCTGGCACCGAAGTAGCCCACTTGCAGGCCGTGCGTCGCCGGTTGAAGATCCAGCCAGCGCGTGGCCCCGATCAGCCGCTGCGCCAGCAGATTGATGTCAAAGCGCAGCGCGCCACTAATGGCGTCCTGCTGCTCTTCGGGATAGGTAAGCAGATCAAACAACAATGTGCCGACACCTGCCGCACGAATGACTTCAGCGACATGCTGATTGCGCGGGCTGTGTCGGCTGCTGCCGCTGCCGTGGGCGAAGAGCACCACGCCAGACGCATCAGGCGGCAGGTCGAGTTCCCCCTCCAGTTCCACATCACCGGTGGAGATCTTCACCGCTGTGTGCCGTGATTTTGTCGAAATGGCAGGTGAGGTTCTCATGTTTATGGTGACGCGGCGGCGGCCATCCAGCCGCCACTTACGATTGCCTCAAGGTCTGTCTGACGCCGACGCCGAACCGCTTCGCGAGTCGGCAGCTCTTCGAACACCGGCTCCTCCGCTTCAGACAGATCCGTCGGTGCGAAATCCCGAATGGTTGCGATCTCCCCCAGATGCGGGCCGCTGACGAGCCCCTCCTGCTCCAGACGTTCCTTCACCTGGCGGCTGTAGCGCGTCCATGGCACGGCTCGCAGCCTGGCCGTTGGAATCACTTTGCCGGTCTCCTCGCAGATGCCGTAGTTCCCTTCCCAAATACGACGAATGGCGGCATCCAGCTCGAAAAGAGCGTCCTGCTCATGGGACAAAAGGCCGAGGGCCAGGTCATGATCAAACTCGTCCGTCGCGCTGTCGGCCATGTCCATGCTGTGCGGCTCCAGAGTCTCGGACGCTTCGGCGATGTGAATGTCGCGGGCGGCCAGCAGGCGGTCGCGGAGTGATTGCAGTCGTTGGTGGTGCCACGACCAACGAACGGGCACGCTCATGGCGGAGGATACGGGTGCTGTTGTTTTCATGCTGCTACTCCATGCCGGATCCTTTTCCCACCAAACTGGTCAGCGTGCCGGCCGGGCTGCGGTCGGCACGCCTGTCCCCTGCCGCTTACTGCACCTTGACCTCGATGGTCTTCGGCTTGGCTTTTTCGTCCTTGGGCAGATGCACGCTGAGCACGCCGTCCTTGAATTCAGCAGTGACCTTGTCACTGCTGATGGCCTCAGGCAGGGTGAAGCTGCGCAGGAAGCTGCCATAGCAGCGTTCGATGCGGTGAAATTTCCGGTCCTTCTCCTCCTTCTCGCTTTTGCGCTCGCCGGAGATGGTGAGTTCGCCGTTCTCGACGCTGACCTTCACGTCTTCTTTTTTGAGTTCAGGCAGCTCGGCTTTGACGAGGTATTCATTGGCATCCTCGCTGATGTCCACCAAGGGGGCCCATTGCGAGACGGTCAACGCTTCCTTCTCTCCGTTGCGTTGAGGAAAGGCCGCGCCCCAAAAGCGCTCAAGGCGGTTTTCCAGATTGTTGATGTCGCGGAGAGGATTCCAATGGGTCAGTGTCTTCATAGGGTTCGGATTTTTTTAAGTTTGACGGCGCTTTTGAATACCAAGCCGACGGGTCTGTCCGCCGCATGGCCGACCGCGCCGGAGATTTGTTCACAAGCCGTTTATCGCATCGCCAACCTCTTTGAAGCAGGCTGCGCACGGCTTTTGGCCGTGCCATTGCCGGCAGGTTTGGTGAGACGCTTCGCGGAGGATTTGGGTGATTCATGGCCGCCACCCAGAAGTTGCTGCTCCGCTTTCAGCCAGAAGCTGGTATCTTGCCCCAGAGGACAACCCGCTTGTTCCCAAAGATGGTGGGCCAGCAGGCGGGTTTCTTCCGAGCGGTTTTCAAGGGATGTGTGTGATGCTTGTTTCATGATGGGGTGTTGGGGGGAGGCAGCCGGAGCTGCGGTTGGCTAATCGTTGATTCCAAAGTGGCGAGGAACGGCGTATGCCCTCGGCTTCGAGATGCGGTTCACAGCCGGTGGCGGTCTTTGTTGACTGCGCACCAACTGCAAAGCGAAAGTGGGGTCGATATTCTGCTCAAACTCCTCGTTGTGCATGAATCCGGCCCCCAAGCGCGCCGCAAACTGCCTGAGCGAGCCACGCAGTCCCCGCTCCTCCTGCGCACAGTCAAGGCCGCCTCCAATACCTTCGTCCAGCGCCGTGAGCACCGGGCGTCCGGCATCCCGTGCGACCAGAGAGGATTCGAGCCACTGGTTGATGTGACCGGTCATCACACCTCCCGCATGAGCGGCAACGAGGATCATGTCCGCCGTCCCCGCCATGCGGGCAGCGTGAGATCTGACGTCGGGCCGTTCCAGTTGCTGAAAGCTCCATGCGAACGTGTTGATGGACATGACGGATGCCAGGGAACACTGCAGCCATGCGAGCGCCGTCTGCACGCGAAGCGCCGCGGACAAGTCGTCATAAATGGCGACTGCGGTGAAGATCGGCGGCCCGGAGAGGCTGTCGGATGAACGCGATCTCGAGATTGGCGTGGCGGTTGTCATGGTGATCGGTGGCATGGTGGTTGATGTGATGTTTTGAGTCTTATGAGATCCTTGAATTCAGGCAATCGGCAGAGACACCCGGCCACTCTCAGCCATTGGCTGAGATGCTCTTGGCTGGGAGGACGACTGATGAGGACGGACGGCGGCCTTCGGATCACCAGCGCTCGCGCACTCACCTGAGACATAAGTTCCGCCAAGGATCATGGAGATCGGGATTCGCTCCAAAAATGCCCCGGCGCTGCGGCTGGATGAGGCTCGCACCGGGTTGAGCAAAAAAATGTCCGCATCAGGATAGGTGGAGGCTGCGTTCCTCGCCCAGGCTGGGTCACGAATCACAAGCACCGCCGTCATGATTCCAAACGACGGCAGCGCCTGGCGGAGCGGCAGATAGCGCACGCCAAACTGGTCGTCCTCCATTTCGGCCTGGCTGGAACGTGCCACGTAGGCGTAACCATCCTTGTTAAGGCGTCTCGCCAGCGCTTTCACCCGCTCGTCAAAAGCAATGGCACCGCCGTCCTGGTCGGGAACGATGATTAAAAAGTTCCGGACAGACGGCACGCCGTCGCTCTGGATCGCGGCCTTTCGCCGCGCAAAGAGCTGGCAGGGGGCGTTCATGGGCTGGCGATCTGTTTGTGGAAGTTCCGGAGGGCGTCTTCCAGTGTTTGCGCCAGGTCTGGCACCGGATCACCGAGCCAGCGGTAGATTCCGCCCATGTGGAAGCCGATCTGGATCATGACCTGGCTGCGCCCTTCACCCAGGTCTTCAAAGCTCACCGAGCCAAAGTTGGGATGGGGCGTTCCTTCCGTGCTCTTCCAGGTGATCTGATCGAACGGCACCAGCGCGCACACGCTCGCGCGCCACACGAACTGGTCGAACAACGTCGTGCGCACACGCCATGTGACAAGACCGCCATGGAAGGACTGTCTCGACTCCATGCCTTTCATGAAGAAGGGCAGCTCCTCGAACCCCACCCAGGCTTCGTAGGCGGTTGTTGACGTTGCTGGCACCTCCAGGGACATCACCAGGTAAGACCCCTCATCGTCACTCGTGCTGCTGCGCATGAGATTCAGCCCTTCCTCTCCGACATCGGCACACGCATGGGTGATCCGCAGCGGTGGCGGGACAGGTGTCTTTTCCTGGTGCGGCGCCCGCCCTTGTTCGGGTGTCCTCATTGGATGGCTCAGGGCGTGCCGTCTGTGCGCGGTGGGGGCAATGCCGTCGCGGCGCAGGGGGTGTTGTTTCGTTTTCATGGCAGGTCGGTTGGAGGGCTGGAAGAAAAGTTTGGGCGGGCGGCCGTGAGCGCGTCGGCCGCCCGCCTCCATGCGGCGCTATCTCGCTTCGGCGCCAGTCCATGGGCAGCGCGATGGTTCCTTCCCGCGCAGACCAATGAGGCAGGTGAGGGTCGTCGCTGCTGGATGCGTGGGTTCGAACTCGTTGGCGTTCATGTGCCCGATGCTAGAAGCCCTGCGACCTCCGACCATTGGCAGAATCGCCCGATGTTTGTCAGCCGTCGGCTGAGAAAATGCTGGTGATGCGGCTGGCGAAAGCCGGAGCCTAATGCCGAGGGGTCACAGGCCGCGGCAGGACACGAGGTGTCCGCGCCTCACGCCTCCCCCCCCACCCAGCGCACGGCGTAGTGGATGAGTTCTGTGTTGCTCTTGAGGCCAAGCTTCTCCCTCAGATGGGCGCGGTGGGTGTCCACGGTCTTGTTGCTGATGTGCAGCGTGTCTGCGACCTCGCGTGTGTCCTTGCCCTGGCCGATCAGACGAAGTATTTCGAGTTCACGATCCGTCAGCTTGCTGAGCACGGAGGCGCTGGCGGAGGAACGAGGACGGGAGAGCGCGTCGAGGATCGCCGCCGCTGTGCGTTCGCTGGCATACACCTGCCCGTTTAAAACCCTGTTGATGGCCTCCTTCATCTTGTCCGGGCCTTCCTGCTTCATGATGTAACCACGCCCGCCTGCGCGCAGCACACGCTCGGCATAAAGCTGCTCGTCATGCATGGAGATCACCAGCACAGGCAGTTCAGGCCGCATGGCGTGGACGTTCTGCAGCAGTTCCAGCCCGCTCTTGCCAGGCAGGCTGATGTCCATGAGCACGAGATCGGGATTCAGCTTCGAGATCGCATTAAAGGCGTCCCGGGCGTTGTCTGCCTCGCCGCAGACGACGAGACCGGGGATAGCTGCGGCGATGCGGACGAGCCCGTCGCGGAACACGGGATGATCATCGACGATGAACACCTTTTTTGGCGGCGGCGGGCCGGATATTTTTTTAGCCATGGTTGGTATCGGTTGCGGGTTGAGATTGAGGAGTTGGAATGGTGCAGACAACGGTGGTGCCGGATGGATTGCGTTGAATGTCAAGAGCGCCGCCAATGCTGTCAGCGCGGTAGCTCATGATGCGCAGGCCCATGCCAGGGTGCTTGGGGGCGGGCTCGGAGATGCCCTTGCCCTTGCCCTTGCCCTTGCCCTTGCCCTTGCCCTTGCCCTTGCCCTTGCCCTTGCCCTGATCCTTCACGGAAAGCACGGTGTGGTGGGGATTGGTGGAAAGTTCAATGTCGATCACCTTCGCCAGACCATGCTTGACGGCGTTGGTCACCGCTTCCTGGGCGATGCGGTAGAGATGCGTGGCCGTGGTGTTGTCCATGTCGATGGTAGGCGGACATTGGCAACGGCAGTTGATGCGGAACATGTCGCTGGTGCGCGTGGCCAGCTCATCCAGCGCGGCCACGAGCCCGCCCGCCTGCATGGACACGGGGTGCAGCCCGCGCGCGAGCGAACGCGTCAGGGCCAGGGCATCCTTGAGCAGGCTGGCGATCTTGTCGGCGCTTTCCGCCTGGGACGACCCTTGCGCGATCAGGTTCGATTTCAGCAGATCGCTGAACAACCAGATGCCTGCGAGCTGCTGGCCCAGATCATCATGCAAATCCTGGCCGATGCGCTGCTTCTCGTGCTCGCTGATGTGCAGGATCTCCTCCTCCAGATTGCGGCGCATGACCGCCTCCTCACGGAGCTTTTGATTGGCCTGTTGGAGCGCGCGGGTGCGCTCTTCCACACGTTTTTCCAGCTCGTCATTCAGCCGCCGGATCACCAACTCGGCGCGCTTGCGCTCGCTGACCTCGACATGCGCGACGACGACGGAATGCGGGCCGTTTCCGGTGAATGGCGTGATGTAGCCGACGAACCAGCGCTGCTGAGTGGGCGAATGGCAGGCATATTCCATGCTGAAGCGTGGAACGGCCCCGCTCATCACCTCGCGGATGCCGGCGGCAAAACGGGCGGCCTCCTCCACTCCGTCCTTGGCGGCGGCATCACACACGGTCAGGTAGTTGGAGCCAACTCCGCCGGTGCTAATGACGCCACCATTGGCTTCAGCGAACGCCGCCCATGACTGATTGGTGCTGACAATCTTGCCACCGGCATTGAGCACCGCAAGACTCGCGGGCACAGCCTCTAGCGTACACTCGGCGAAGTGCCGGGCATATTGAATCCATGGAGTGCCCGACCAATTCATGATGTGTGTAGCCGAATAAATTCGTCGTCTGTGCGTTGATGAGCTCGATGAAGCCGCTCGGGTTGACGATGATCATCGCATCCGGCGCGGACTCCAGCAGGCCACGAAATTTCTGCTCGGCCTGTTTTCGTGCCGTGACATCCCTGGCGATGCCGCTGAGCTGCTGGGGGCGGCCGACCTTGCGACCAATGATGATGCCGCGATCGGCGATCCAGCGAATTTTCCCATCACGGTTGAACACCCGATACTCCACACGGAAGTGGTCCGACTCACCGCTGATCCAGCGATGAAACGCGGTGCGGACGGCCGCCAGGTCATCGGGGTGGATCGACTTCATCCATAGCTCGTTGTCGGCATAGAGATCAGTGGCAGGGACGCCCCAGATTTGCTCGAAGGCCGGACTCACATAGGTCACGCGCGGCGGGTCGAGTTCCATGAACCAGAACACTTCCCCCATGTTCTCCGCCAGCAGGCGAAATTTCGCCTCGCTGGCGCTGAGCGCCGTCTGGGCATTGCTCTTCTCCGTGATGTCCAGCATCGCCGTCCGGCACCACCCGGCAGCGTCCTGGCGGCGGGTGGCGAACTGCACCTGCCGCTCCGTGCCATCCTTGGACTGCAACTGCAAGGTGATGATGATCTGACTGGGTCTGCGGCGGCTCTCCCACAGGTGCTTCAGCCAGGCTCCACGATCCGGCGCGGCGAGGTGAGGCAGGAGAGGCTTGCCCATCAGGTGTGCAGCTGACCAGCCGAGCATCTGGCTCGCGGTCTGGTTGATCTCGCGGATGCAGCCCTTGCCATCGAGAGTCAGGTAGCCCACCGGGGCCATGTCATAGAGGTCGGCATAGCGTTGCTGGCTCTGCTCCAGCTCGGCATGGGCCTCGCAGAGCTGCTCGTTTTGCAGTTCCAGCAGGTTCTGCTGCTCCTGCATCTGATCTACCAGGCTGGCAGCGCTTTTCACACCCGCCGGCACCGCCCGTTTTTTGGCGGGCGCACGCGGCTTGGCGGTCTTGCTGGCGGCACGTTTCATGGTTGCGCAGGTTTGGCAGTCACATCCTCCAATGCCAGCAGGATGAGCGGCGGCTGGCCGGCCTCAGGCGCGAGACGCCGCGCATTGAGCAGCATCGTTTTCCGGCCGATGCCGGGGAAGTCGTGCTCGATGCGAAAATCTTGGAAGGTGGACTTCTCCGGCAGGATTTTTTCCAGCAGCTCCCGCAGTGACGGCGTGTCCCAGGCGCGATCGTTCATGTCGTAGATGAACCTGCCCTGGGTGCTGGCGGGCGTGGTGCGGAACAGGCTGTAGAAGCTCTGGTTCGCGGTCTTCACACGCAGGTCGCTTTCCAGAATGAGCAGCGGCTCGCGCACGGCGGCCACGATGGCCTCTGCGTAGCTGCGCGCGGCTTCGACCTGCGCCAGCGTGCCTTTGATGGCGTCGATGTCCTGCAAGGTGAGCACCACGCCGTTGATGCGGTTATCCGCCGTCTTGTAGGGGCGGATGCGCAGCGCATACCAGCGGCCGTCCAGATCCTGCACGTCCAGTTCCTTGACGTTGAGGGTTTCGATCACCTCGGTGATCAACTCCTGGAGATTCGGCAGGTTGAGCTTGATTTTAAGGTCCGCAATCGGCCGGCCGATGTCGGCGGCGATCAGGTTCAGCACCTTCACCGCCCGTGGCGTGTAGCGGCGGATGCACAGATCATTGCTGAGCATGAGGATGGGGATGTCCACGCTGCTGAACAGGTTGCCCATGTCGTCGCTCAGTTCCTGCAGCTCGACGTTCCGGTTTTGCAGCTCGTCATTGAGCGTGATGAGCTCTTCATTGGAGGATTGCAGCTCCTCGGTGGCCGTCTCCATCTCCTCGTTGGTGCTTTGCAGCTCCTCGTTGCTGGAGAGGATCTCCTCGTTGGCCGCGCGCAGCTCCTCGTTGGAGGCGTCCTGCTCCTCGATGATGTTTTGCAGCGAGAGCTTGGTGGCGTCCAGCTCGTCGCGCAGTTGCTCCAGCTCGCGCTGCGCGGCGGTGGAGCGCAGGGTCTGGCCCCGCTTGGTATCGGGCAGGCTGACGGCGGCGGTCTCCTCAAACAGCACGAGGAAGAACATCTCGCTGAAGTTTGGCACCAGCAGCGGGATCACCTTCGCGTTCACCGTGAACGTGCGCCCGTCGTAGCGCACGCACAGGTCCGTTTTCTCCGCATGCCGCTTCTGTTTGCTGGCCTTGGCGACGAGCTGGCGCAGCTCCACCGCGAGGCCATGGCGTGCCATCTTGAGCAGATTCAGGCTGGCCTCTCCGGGAGTGTTTTCGAGGAAGGGGCCGGTGCGCCCGCGGAACTGCAGGATCTCCATGCTGGCATTCACCACCACACCGGCGGGCGCGAACTGGCTGAGCACCACGGCGTCCGCCTGCTTGCGGATGTCGCCCAGCATCGGCTCCAACGCCACGCGGCCATGTCCCTGCGGCAGGTCGCCACTCTTGGCATGGACGGCGGTGAAGCGGGCCAGCACCCGGCTGTGCCGCGTATGCGAGAATTTCTTTTCGTAGATGCGGAACTTGGCGTCGGCGATGGTGAAGAGGTCGGCAAAACCGCCGATGGACTCCGCCGTGCCCAGCACCAGATAGCCGTGCGGCTTGAGGGCGTAGTGGAAGATGGGCAGCACCTTCTTTTGCAGCGCGGCATCGAAGTAAATGAGCACGTTCCGGCAGGTGATGATGTCCACATGCGAGAAGGGCGGGTCCTCGATCACATTCTGCCGCGCAAACATGCACTGGTCGCGGATGGCCTTGTTGATCCGGTAGCCACCGTCCGCCTTGGTGAAGAACTTCCGCAGCCGCTCGGGCGAAAGCTCGTCCTTGATGCGCTCGGGATAGAGGCCGCCGCGCGCGCGGTTGATGACGCTTTCATTGATGTCCGTGCCGAACAACTGGACCGGGCAGCGCACGCCCGCCTTTTCCAAAAACTCCATCAGCGCGATGACCAGCGAGTAAGCCTCCTCACCCGTGGAGCAGCCCGCCACCCAGAGCCGGATGGGGGCGTCGTCCTGACGGCTCTTGAGAAGCTTCGGAAAGACCTTCTTCTTCAGCAGGTCAAACATCTTCGCATCGCGGAAGAAGCCGGTGACGCAGATGAGGATGTCCTGAAACAGCGCCTCCACCTCCGACGGATTGCCGCGCAGACAGACCGCGTATTCCTTCAGCGTGTCGAGCTTCTGCAGCACCATCCGGCGGCTGATGCGCCGCCGCAGTGTGGCGGGCTTGTAATGCGAGAAGTCCACGCCGCTGTGTGTGCGCAGCAGGGTGCAGATTTGTTTGAAGTCACCGCCTTCGATGGGCAGCAGGCTGTCTTCTTCCACCCGCTGCGCCGGGATCAGATGCGGATGATGGCCGACTCTGACCAGTTCGGCGGCGATCTCGTCCGGCGGCAGGATGTAGTCCGCACAACCGCTGCCACCCGCACTGGCGGGCATCCCCGCATACTTGGCGGAGGCCTCGTTCTGCACCAAGGTGATGCCGCCCGCCGCCTTGATCTCCTCCAGCCCCTGCGTGCCGTCCGAGCCCGTGCCTGACAGCACGATGCCGATGGCCTGCCCGCCCTGATCGGCGGCGAGCGAGCGGAAGAAGTAATCCACCGGCGCGTGCAGATCACCGCCATTCCCGCGCGGCAGCAGCCGCAGCGTGCCCTGATCGATGCCCATCTTCTTGTTTGGCGGGATCACATACACATGGTCTGGCTTCACCCGCACTCCATCCCGTGCCTCGCACACGGCCATTGTGGTCGTGCGTGACAGCAGGGCGGTCAGCGCGCTCTCATGCTTCGGGTCCAGGTGCTGCACCAGCACGAAACCCATGCCCGTGTCCGGCGGCAGATGCTTGAGCAGTTGCGTCACCGCCTCCAGCCCGCCCGCCGAGGCACCGATGCCGACGACCGGGAAAGCAGCGGCCTTTTCATGCCGCACTTTGCTGGAGGGGGTCGGCGTGGATCGCTTGGCGTGGGAGGCGCGTTTCTTCATGGTCTGCATCGCTAAGGGAAACTGGCGTATTTGCAAAAGCCAATGAACAGCCCCCGCTGTCGCGGAAACCGCACCGCCGGACCGCGCCATGGGGGTTCACGCATCAAGTTCAAACTCATGAAGTCAGATTAAACTCACCCGTCGGCCCCACAACGCGGCAGGGGCACATCGCGTCTCAGCCAACGGCTGAGACGGCCTGCGAGTTTTCTCTGAGGCCACAATTCCAGATCAACACACCCGGTCATCAACCGAATGATGACTCCGACTGCCCTCATACAAATGGAGCATTCACCCATCAGGCGGGAAAGCTGACCTCTAGAGCCTTACTTCATCCTGGACTTCAGTTTGATCGTGTCACCGGCCACCATGAATTTGCCGTGGCCGCGATGATGCAGGGTGCGTGGATCTTTCACCGCAGGATCAATCCATGCCTGGACGACCTCCAGGACAAACAGGCCGCACTTGGCCACCAATGTGGTGTCCACCACCCGGCACTCAAGATTGGCATGGCACTCCTGGATGAGAGGTGCGCCGACTTTTTTAGCTAGCAGGGGTGTGAGGCCGAAGCGTTTGAATTTGTCGGTCTTCGCGCCCGAAGTGTTGCCGCAGCCCACGACCTTGCCGACCAGTTCCACGGTGGGGATGTTGATGACGCATTCTTTGCTGGCCTTCAGCAGGTCAAAGGAGTGGTTGCGATCACTGACGACGCAGCCCACCAACGGCGGCTCAAATTCCATCATCATGTGCCACGACAGGGTCATGATGTTGCGGCGGCCTTGGTGGGCCGTTGTCACGAGGATGACCGGCCCTGGCTCGAGCAGGGCATACACCTTGGACAGTGGATAGGATCTGCGGGCCATGGGAGAGTCAGGAAGGCGTGTTTTTCCAATCCTGCGGGGGCACCAGACGCACGTCGTCAGGCCATGGAGCACCTTGCTGAATCCAGTCATGCAGAAGCTTTTCATGCTCACGCTCCAGCCGTTCCGGGGTCGGCGGCATGGCCACCGGGCTGTCGTGCCCCAGCAGCAGCACGTTGTAGAGCAGGCTTTGATGCGGCGCGCCTGGTATGATCACCGGCCCGCTGCGCCCTCCCTTCATCGCCAGCGTTTTCGTTTCCAGATTCAACCCTGCACAGACATAGCGCCGGTGATGACATTCCAGGCAGCGCATTTCCAGGATTGGCCTCACCTCGGCGGCAAAATCAACGGCATGGTCCGGTCGCCGCTCCAAGCTCAGATGCGCACAGGCCGACAAACCAAGCGCAGTGAGCATGGCAAAGAGAGTCCGTTTCATGACAGTGGAGGAGAATGACAGACGAGTCCCGGAACCGATCATTTGGCCGGATGATGCTTCGATTCCATCCATCAAGCCGCAAAGCCGAAGCGATGCTTCACCTCGACCGAGTCCAGATCAAGGGATCTGCCCAGCAGACGCGAGGCCAGACGTTCCGCAGCCACGCGCAGCATGCGATCCGCCTGCGCCGGGTCGAGTTCGCCCCCTTCATGTTTGATCGCCCCGATACGGGCGCCGACAATCAGGAGGTTCATGAGAAAGTCCTCCGCCTCGACCGGATCATCCGTGCGGTGGGTGTCCACGCGCTGGTTATGCTGCGGATGGATCACGTAATCGATGTCAAATTTGGCAAGCATGGCTGGTGGTGGTTGAGGTTGGAGCGGCGCCTCCTCGGAGCAGGATTTACTGGCGCATGATTTACATACTCGAAACCAACCTGCCTTTCGCGGCATGGCATGTCCTGTTTGAGTCCTATCTTGCGTTCTCATGGAGCTTTCTTCGCCGTGGTTTTGTTCACAGGAGCGGCCTTGTTTTCGGCCGCCACCAGCAAATCCATGGTCTCGCGAATCACGTTGGCATCCACCGCCACGGCGAGGTGGGAGAACTGGCGCTCTTCAGGGCTGATGCGCTGGCTGATCATGCCCACCAGCCGGGGGCGGCCGCCCTGGGTGACAAACACGGGCGCGCCGCTGTCACCAGGATACACATCGGCATTGATGAGGAAACGGCCGTGTGCCTGCGATGTGCCCACCGGATAGGAGGCCACCCTGCCACTGCGCAACACTGGAAAGCCCCCCTCCGTGCCAGGCAGCACCTCAGGATAGCCAAGGAATGACACCTCCACCCCGGAGCGCAGGCGCTTGCCGTCGTGGGCAAGCATGCGTTGATCCACACAGGACGACATCTGGGCGCGCTCGGCAACCTCCTCGGGCAGATGCAAGGCGAATGCCGCGAGATCATGCTGCGGATGGCGCACATAAAAGCGCTCCTTGCCGTGCGCACCGGGAGGATTGAATGCGAGGAGGGCCGCCTGAATCTCGCCATTTTCATCCAGTTTCCGAATGCCGATGATCAACGGCCCGCAGCCGACGGTTTCGAGCACATGGGCGGAGGTAAACACGACCGGCAACACGCCTCCCGGCGCACGCGCATCCTTCCGGTTGATGACAAATCCAGTGGCCGCCCCTTTCTGCGTGGCCAGCGGATAGGTGGACCACATCATCTTCTCGCTCACATTCATGTTCCCGGCACAGCCGGACAGCAGGACGGCGGCCACCACCAGCCACAGATTTTTTGCCAGTGATGTCCGGGAACCGGCGGTTCTGAGGCTTGCGAAGATGGAAGATTTCATGCGGCTCTGTCTTGTTAACGCTTCTGTAAGCCTTCCCGCGTGCCTCGGCTGCAACATTCACAAACGAATGCTATGCGAAAAAAACAGGTCTCTGACCGGCATTTGTCATCGCCAAGCATCCATGCGGCCGCCAAACTCACCATGGAAATGGTATCACGCTCATGAACGACTCCCTCGACTCCCTGTTGGAAAAAATGCGTCTGCTGGAGAAGGACATCCTGCGCGAGCTGCAAAAAAAGGAGGCGGAGTTCTTTTATGAAGTGCGGCAAGGCAAGATCCGTTTCACCGAGGAGGCCCGCGCCCGGCACAAGCATCTGGTCAAACGGTTCGCCGCCTACATCCGCGACTCGCGTTTCATGATTCTTCTCACCACACCGGTGATCTGGTCCTGCATCATCCCCGTCGCGCTCATGGATCTGTTCATGACCGTCTATCAGGCCGTTTGTTTTCCCATCTACGGCATTCCCAAGGTGAAACGCGGCGACTACATCCGGCTGGACCGGCGGCATCTGGCCTACCTGAACTGGGCGGAGAAGTTCAACTGCGAATACTGCGGCTACGCCAACGGCGTGATCGCCTGCGCCACGGAGATCGCCGCCCGAACCGAGCAGTACTGGTGTCCGATCAAGCACGCCCTGCGCATGAAGTCCATGCACAGCCGTTACCGGCATTTTTTTGACTACGGCGACGCCGAGCACTACCGCCAGCAGATCGAGACGGTGCGCCGGTCATTTGAGGACATCGACAAGGCCGACGCGGCAGAACCCGTCACAACTTCCACCACATAATCAGCCTGTGAATCGCCAAGACGCGAGAAGCCGCCGGGCAAACATTCGTTATTTTGAAGTCACTGCCATGAAAACGAAGACCCCTTCCACGAAAGACACCGCTCTTGAAGCCGCCGTGCCTCCCCTTCCCCGCAAGCTCGGGGCCAACCACAGCGAGACGGCCAAAAAGCCCAGGAAACACGATAACAACTTCAAGCAGTCCAAAGATTTGCGGGAAGACCGGGGCATCCGCCAGTTGAAGGCCAGCCCAAAGTCACAATCCGCGCGCGGAGGACGCTGACACCCGCCCAAGCACCTCAACACCATGAATAATCCTGAGCCACCTCATCCCGCCGAGCTTTGCCTTCAACGGGCAATTGACCGGACGGAAGCCTATGTGCGTCGTGAGCCGGCCAAAGCGGTCGCCGCCGCCATGGGCGCCGGATTGCTTCTCAAACTGCTGCCCACTCGCGCCATGGTTCGCCCGCTCGCCACGCTCGCCGTGACGCTGGTGCCACCCGTGCTGCTGGGACTCGGCCTGGTTAAGGCCTTTGAACTCTGCTGCCAGCAAACCAAGCTCAAGCCTGGGCCGCCGTCTCCGTCTGCGTCCCCCTGAACGTGGCCCGTGAGCAAGGAAGTGGCCATGGGCGGCGAGGTCACGTTGCGCGGCCTGGAGCCGCTCATCGCCGCCCTGCGGGCAGGCATCAAAACCATTCCGCTTCCGAAGCTTAACGAAAAGACATGTCCGATCTGCCTGATGAGGTGAGGCGGCGCTTGAAAAGCATCCCATGATCTCCGCCGCCACCCAACGTCTGCTGAGCTTCCTCTCCGACATCGATTCGTATCCGCATCATCCGCCTCAGGTCACGCTGGTGCAGACGCACGCCTCATGGGTCTTCATCGCACCGCCCTTCGTTTACAAAATCAAGAAGCCGGTGAACCTGGGCTTCCTTGACTTCTCCACGCTTGAACTGCGACATGCCGACTGCGAACGCGAACTGGTGCTGAACCGCCGACTCGCCGAGGACATCTACCTGGGGCTCGAACCCATCTGCGAGAGCGATGGCTGCCTGCATTTTGGCAGCGACGGTGTGATCGTGGAATGGGCCGTGAAGATGCGTGAGATGGAACCGCGTTACTTTTTGAAACAGCTTATGCAGGATCAAGCCGTGGGCATCAGGGAGATGGATCGCATCGTGGACAAGCTCCACCGCTTCTATGCCACGCAACCACCTCTGCCAAAGAATGCTGTGGAGACGGCCAACGAGCATTTGCGACAGGGTGTCGAGGACAACTTCAAGACCGCCAGGCAGTTCGCCGGCCAAAGCCTTTCCCAGCACGCGCTCGATGCCATCGCGCTTTACACCCGCGAGTTTTTCACGCAGCAGGGAGCCCTGCTCGACTCACGCCTTCACGACGGCTGGATTCGCGACTGCCACGGCGATCTTCACCTCGAACACATCCACCTCTCAGCGGAGGCCGTGCGCATTTACGACTGCATCGAGTTCAACACCGACTTCCGCCGCATCGATGTGGCCTGTGACATCGCGTTTCTCGCCATGGACCTCGATTTCAATGACCGCCCCGATCTTGCGCGGCACATCGTCGAACGCTTCGCCCTGCTTCTGCACGACAGCGGAATGAAGTCACTGATGGACTTCTACAAATGCTATCGCGCCTGTGTGCGCGGCAAGGTCGAAAGCCTGCACGCCAACGCGGAGACCGCGGCTGAAACCGAGAAGCAGTCCAGCCTGCAACTCGCTCGCCGCTACTTCCAGCTCGCGCTGCAATACGCCGTCGCCGGGTCCAGGCCGCACGTCTTCGTCTTCATGGGCAAGGTGGCCTCCGGCAAGTCAGCGCTCGCCGAAGCGCTCAGCCAGGAGACCGGATGGCCGCTTCACTCCTCAGACCGGCTGCGCAAGACACTTGCCGGCACACCACTGAACCATCGCGGCAGCGAGGCTGAGCGCGCGGCGCTGTATGCACCCGAGATGACCCGGAAAACTTACGAGATGCTGTTTGAGCAAGCCCTCGCCTCCTTGCACAAGGGCCACTGCGTCATCCTCGACGCCACCTTCTCCAAACTCGGCCATCGCAACGCCCTCAAGCAGCTCATGGCCGCGGAAGACTGTGACGTTCGATGGATCGAAGCCCATGCCAGCGAGCCGGTGGTGCGTGAACGTCTCCAGGAGCGCGACCAAGACACCACGGTCGTGTCAGACGCGCGCCTCGAAGACTACAAGCACCTGAGCGCCGACTACGAGCCTCCGCATGAACTGCTGCCTGACGAGAAGCTCTCCATCCTGACGGACGGGCAGATCGATCAGGTTTTCGATGCTCTCTTGAGCCAACTGGTCGCCTGCCAGCCACAAGCCAGCGCTACTGGATTCCCGTAGCATCTATCGCGCAGTTCCACGGATAGACTTGCAGCGCGCCCACCCTTTAAAAAAGGCAGCACTCACGGGAAATCCTCCCGCAACCAGGCAACGCAAGGCAATGCATGAACGATTATCCCTCCAAACAAGATTGTTCGTTTCCCTGTCCCTGGGTGGGCACGGACCATTGCCTGCTGCAGCAAATCTGCGGTGCCGTGGTGGAGGTCGGCCATTTGGGCCATGGCCAGATGGCGGGCCTTCACTCGCTTTACTATCCGCATCCGTTGCCTCCCTGCATTGCACCCAGCGGACGTCTGCGCTGGAACTTGAATGAGTTCAACGCCGGGTCAGAACTCGCCGCCGCCGACTGGGACGATGACTGTCCCGGGCTGTAAGCCTTTTTGCCGCAGTCATGGCGTGCCGGCATCTCCACCCACACGGTTGAGGAAATCACGACCACGCACGGCACGCGCGAGGACCGATTCCACCGTGTCCTCCCCGCCCCCATGAAGTTCCAGCACCAAAACGCCGTGAAAGTGATGACGGCGCAGTTCGTGGATGACCCAAGGCCAGTCGATCGTTCCTTCACCGGGTGGCAGGTGGGCATCCCAGTCGCCACGGTTGTCATTGATGTGAACCATCTTGAGGTGGCCGGAGAGCTTCTGAATCACCACCGCCATCTCCCGCGCCAGATGCGCGTGGCCGGTGTCCAGACAGGTGCCCACGTCGCAGGCGGTGATCCCGCCCAGAAGATACATCATGTCCCGCACATGGCCGAACATCAGATGCGCGAGCATGTTCTCCAGCAGGAGATGGATGCCCAGTTCGCAGCACCGTTCGGCCACACGATTGAGGGCGGCGGCGGCATGCTGCATGCGCGTCAGGAACTCCTCCTCCGGCGGACGTCCTTCACGCTCCGGCCCTGGATGCAGGACGACATGCTCACAGCCCAGCATGGCAGCGGCCTCGCAGGCGCGCAGCAGTTCCTGCACTGCCGCCTCCCGCGTTGCCTCGTTCAACGCCGTGATGTCGATCCTGTCGGCAAACGGCGCGTGAAACGACACCGGGTGCAATTGTAAATCGCGCAGGCGCTCTGCGGCACGCAGGACTTCGTCCTGGTTGTGAAAGTCGAGATGCTTCGGAAAGGAGCAGACTTCAATCTGGCTAAATCCCGCGTCACGCACCGGCTCCAAAATGTCAAAGATGCTGCGGCTGTAAAAACAGCCGGTCGAGAGCGCGATGGGCCAGTCGTTCATGAGGGCAGTTGGGAAAGCAGTTGGACTCGCGAGGTTTCCAGCCCGCAGAATCCCTCCGCAGGCGGAAAGCAGAAACCTTTTTCCTGGGTGGAAGTACAGTTGAAATCCACCTGACGATCCAGCCCGGTGAAGTGAAGGCCGGCGAACAGTCGTGTGTAAAAATCGGCGCGGGTGCCGGCCTCATAGTCATCCCAGCGGATGCCCCAGCCATGCGCCGGGTTCTCGAACTTTGACCGGATCAGGCCGGCGATGTGCCGTGGATGCCAGCCCTGCGCGAGCATGCAGCGCGTCACCATCTGCATGCCGGCCGGCTTCAGCAGCAGATCGTTGGGCCGTTCGAGCAGATGTCTCACACAGTGTGGCAGCACGTCCAGAGGTGTGCGATCATACGTTTCGGGCCAGCGCTCTCGCGGGTCATGCTGCGCCGAATAATAAAACTCATGAAACCGCCGCAACCGTGAGGCCAGATAGTGATCCAGCAGACGCTCGGTGCCCGCTTCCTGCAACGGGATGCGCACGCACGCGCGCCGCGCCAGATCCAGCACATCCTCATCCACCTGCCGGACTTTGAGGGCCTGCCGAAAGTCCATTTCATGCAGCGGGATGGAGGTCATGGAGGGGACTTCTTCCTCCAAATGAAAATGGCTCACCAGTCCGGTCACCCAAGGCTTGCGATAATTCGTGAATGGCATCCGAATCATCCGTGTGTGCAGCGGGTCGCCATACTCTGAGATGTCGATGGAGATCATCTCACGCCGCGCGGTCACGCATGGCCCCACATGCACGGCAGTGATCTCCACCGGCAGGGCGCACTGCGCGGCCGCCTTTTCCTTGATGCAGTGCGCCACAAACTCGATCAGCAGCGCCACTGACGCGAAGAGATCCTGATCGGCTGCCTTGACGCACCCGGTGAGGATCGGCGGCAGCCGCTCCATGCACCGCTGCGTCAGTTCCGGCGCTGGAGACAAGGCGCGGAGACGGGCCACCGTCTCACTCGTGAGACTGACACGCCACACAAAGTGATGCCCCTGCCCGGTGATGACATGCAGCGGACGGATGCCCCACTCCAGCAGCAGCGACTCGATCACCCGCACCACCGGTTCCTGCAGTTCAAAGCAGCGCCATGGGTCCACAAACGCCTCGGTGGGTGAATCAAAGTTCACATATTCGACGTCCAGATGCAGCAGGCAGGACTGGGAATCCGCCAGAGACCGGGCGATGTCCAGATCACGCTCCAGAAACCAGTCCAGCTCCGCTGGCGGACGCAGTTCCCTGCGATCAAAGGGAAACCCGTCCGAATGCGCCAAATACACTGCTGTGGCGTGGTCGAGCGAGTCGCCACCGAGAAACTCGGTGAGACGCTGCCTTACCACGTCATCTGTGTACCTGGCACTCATAAGGCCACATCCTAGCGGCAGTCCGGTGAGAACAAACGAAAAACTGTGTCACCGGCCGGAACGGCATAAACATTGCGTGACAGACGTAAGGCCTGTGTCCCATCATCCATCCATGCCTGCGCCCACCTCTCTCAACTGGCACACTGAGACTGTCGAAAACGCACTGCGCTCACTGCAAACCGACGCCCGCTCCGGTTTGACCGCCGCCGAGGCTTCAGCACGCCTGACGCAGCATGGCCCGAATGAACTGCCCGAGGCCGCGCACAAGCCGATGTGGAAGGTGTTTGCGGCGCAGTTTGCCAGTCCGCTCATTTACATCCTGTTCGTGGCGGCGGTGATCGCGTTTGCGATGGGACATTCCAGCGATGCGATCGTCATTCTCGTCGTGGTGCTGGTAAACGCGGTCATCGGCGCTCTTCAGGAAGGACGGGCCGAGCATTCCATGGAGGCGCTGCGCAAGATGTCGTCCATCAAAGTGCGCGTGGTGCGGGATGGCACCGAGTCCATCATCGAGGCACGCGATGTGGTGCCGGGGGACATTGTTTTGCTCGCCGCCGGGGATGCCGTCAGCGCGGATGCGCGTCTGCTCGAAGCCGCCGCCCTGGAGGCCACTGAAGCCGCGCTCACCGGCGAATCCCTGCCGGTTTTGAAGCATACAGACGCATTGCCGGAAGACTCGGGCCTTGGCGATCGCAAAAACATGATCTACTCCGGCACTCATCTCACGGCAGGGCGTGGACGGGCGGTCGTCGTCGCGACAGGATTGCAAACCGAGGTCGGCAAGATTGCGAAGCTCACCGCCACCGCCACAGATCCTAGAACGCCGCTGGAACTGCGGCTGCATCAGTTTGGGCAGCTGCTGGTGGTGGCCTCCATCGTGCTGTTTGCGCTCGTGCTCGCCTTTGGATTGATGCGCGGCATTCCCTTCGGCGAGATCTTCATGGTAGCGATCAGCCAGATGGTTTCGATGGTGCCGGAAGGCCTGCCGGTAGCGATGACCATCGCGCTCGCCGTGGGCATGCAGCGCATGGCCCGGCGCGGAGCCATCGTGCGCCGCCTCGCGGCGGTGGAGACGCTGGGATCGACCAGCATCATTTGCAGCGACAAGACCGGCACGCTCACGAAGAACGAGATGACCGTCACCACGCTCATCCTGCCCGATGCGCGCCGCATTGAAGTCAGTGGCGCGGGTTATTCGCCAGAGGGCAGGCTCAGCGCGGATGGCAAAGAACTCACCGCGACGGACGATGCCGCATTGAAGTCGTTGCTGGAGGCCGTGGTTCTCTGCAACGACGCGCAGCTCGTGCCGCCCGATGCCGAGGACACACGCTGGCGCGCGCTCGGTGATCCCACGGAATCCGCGCTGCTCACCGTCGCGCTCAAAGGCTGTGTGGAGCCGGAAACGCTGCGCCATCACTCGCCACGCCGCGCCGAGATCCCCTTTGATGCCACCACAAAGATGATGGCGACGCAAAACGGGCACGGGGCAAGCGGGCGCATCGTTTTCAAAGGCGCGCCCGAGATGCTGCTCGACCTCTGCGATCCCTCGACGCTCGATCTCGCCCAAACGCATCAAACCGCCACCGACCTCGCCGCGCAGGCCCTGCGCGTGCTTGCCGTGGCCGAAGTGAATGACGCCGCGCTCGATGAATCGGCCGGTTTTGAGCCCTATCGAGGTCGTCTGCGCTTCCTCGGCCTTCTCGGGCAGATGGACCCGCCGCGTGATGAGGTGAAGGCCGCGGTCGAGGAGTGTCTCGTCGCAGGCATCCGCCCCGTGATGGTCACGGGCGATCACAAGGCCACCGGACTCGCCATCGCGACCGCTTTGGGCATCGCGCGGCCTGGTGACATCGCCGTGGATGGCAGCGAACTCGAAGCCATGCCCGAACAAGAATTGCGCGCAAGCCTGGACCTCATCTCCGTCTTCGCCCGTGTGCATCCGGCGCAGAAGCTGCGCATCGTGGAAGCCTTCCAGTCGCAGAAACAGGTCGTGGCAATGACCGGCGACGGCGTGAACGACGCGCCCGCGCTCGCCACCGCCGATGTGGGCGTGGCAATGGGCATCACCGGCACCGAAGTCGCCAAAGGCGCGGCCAAGATCGTCATCACCGACGACAACTTCGCCACCATCGTCAAAGCCGTCGAGGAAGGCCGCCTCGTGTATCAGAACCTCAAGAAGGTCGTGTTGTTCCTCTTCACCACTTCCATCGACGAAGTCATCGTGCTGCTGCTTGCCTTGCTGGCCGGTTATCCCCTGCCCCTGGCCGCCGTGCAGATTCTGTGGATCAACATTGTCACGGAAGGCACCGTCACCGTGAACCTCATCATGGAAGGCCTGGAGGGCGATGAAATGCGCCGCAAGCCCACGCCGATGGGCGAGCCGCTCATCACCCGCCCCATGTGGCAGCGCATGCTGCTCATGGCCACGACCAGCGTGGCTGCCATCTTCGGCTTCTTTGTCTGGCGCTTGAACAGCGGCGCGCCGTTTGAGCTCGTGCAGACGGAAACCTTCACGCTCGTCGCCATCAGCCAGTGGTTCAACGTCCTGAACTGCCGCAGCGCCCTCAAGTCCTCCCTCAACCTCGACGTGTTCAAAAACGTCTGGCTCGTCGGCGGCCTCGTGCTCGGCAATCTGCTCCATCTGCTCGTCATCTACACCGACACGCTCAACCACGTCTTCCACACCGTCCCGATCCCGCTGGCAGACTTCTTCCTCCTCGGCCTCATCGGCAGCAGCGTGCTGTGGGTGGAGGAGATTCGGAAATGGTTCGCACGGAGGCACGCCGTCCCCATGCCTGCATGATCACGGCAAGCGCAGAACTCCCCGGCGCATCTCCCAGGCATGCCGAGGCTAGGGCACCGGCTCGCCGTGGCGGTAGCGCCGGTTCTTGTCGGAAGCATTTTCAGGGTCATTCGAGTCCACCACAAAGGTCGCCGGATCGGCACCGCTGATGACATTGGCGCCTTGATAGACCTGCTTGGCGTCCTTGGCATAGCCAAAGCCCTGTGACGAAGGCCCGATCACTTCGAAGGTCTTGGCATCCGAGCCGGGGAGCACCAGCGGAGGAATGCCGCCCGCATAACAGAAGTACGCCTGCTTGCTATCCTTGGCGTAGCGGTATTTCAGCACTTGAAACGTCGGCGCATCGCAGCCGTCCACCACCTGACCTTGCCAATAAACTCGCTTCGCGTCCTTGGCGAATTCCCCCGACTCGCCCCCGCAGCCCTGAAAGGTGGCCGCATCCGCACCCGCCAGCACGGCGCTGCCGAAGTACACCTGCTTCGCATCCTTCGCATAGCACGACTGCACCACCTCAAAGCTCGCACTGTCGCCGATCGGCGTGACCTTCGTGCCCACATAGTAGTCCAGGCTGTCCCTCGCCCAGATGTGGTGATCGATTCTCCACCCTTTCGCGTCCAGCACCTTGAAGGAGGCCATGTCACGCACATGCAGCGGCGTGGTCCTGAGGTAGAAATCCTTCTTGTCCCTGCCCAGCTCAAACATCTCCGTCGCGGCATACGTCGCCGGGTCCGCGCCTTCGATCACCGCACCATGGTAGTACACTTGCTTCGCATCCTTCGCCAGATCGTCGCGCTTATCGAACATCTGAAACGTCGCAGCGTCCGCCTCCCTGATCCGTCCTCCGTTGTGATAGACGCTGGTGGCATTTTTCGCGTAACCCTGCGGCTGGAGGATCACAAAACCAGCCGCGTCTGTCAGTTCCGCCTCTGACCATTTGCCGAAAAGACCATCGCCCTGCCAACTGTTCCAGATCACCTTGTCCCCGCGAATTTCATAACCCTCTTTCTTGCCACAACTGACGAGCAGCAGCGGGATCAGAGTCCAAATCAGGCAGGCGCGGAGGGATAGCTTCATCACATGTGAAATTGCCTGTGACACACTCTTTGACAAGCTTTTCGGCATAGATGGGGGCAGGGAAAGGCGGCTGGCGCTGGAGCACTGGTTGCCTGGAGCATGGCAGGCTTGGCATCTTTTCTTTTCGTCTTTTTCCCAGCTCACCGCGCGCTCCAGCACAAGAGAAGCGCGGCGCTGCCAGCATCGCCTAAAGCTTCCTTCATTTGATCCCCCCTGCGTTGACAGGCAAGCACCCGGCGGGGAACTTTGGGTCGTTCTTCCCGCCTTTTTCCATGACTTCCCTTTTAAAAATTCGACTATCTCAAGCCGCCTTCCTCCTGCTTTTCATCGTCTTGGGTACCACCGCCACCCTCCCGGCTGCTGTCGTCTTGTACACTGACCGCAGCACCTGGCGAACTGCCGCCGGCGGCGGTGTGGGTGACATCGTGGACACTCTCGACTCCGGCTCCATGGCGTTGGGCGTCATCGACCGCACCTCCTACACCATCACGGGCGAGTCCCTCGCCTTCTTCCCCAACGCCAACGCCCAAACCACCATCGACGGCAGCGGCTACGTCCGCTTCCTGCTACAGGCGGCCAACTCCGGAACGCTCACCTTCGATGCCCCGGTCTTCGCGCTCGGCTTCGACCTCAATCCGCAGAACTTCAATCTCGGTGCCACCGTCCTCGTCTCCCTCGACGGTTCCCCTGCCACCAGCTACACCCTGCCCGCCACCGATGTGAACGGCTTCCAAGGCTTCGTCTCCGACACCGCCTTCACCTCTTTCACGATCACCACCGCCGCCACCGAAGCCTGGCACGGCGTGGACAATCTCGAAGCCTTCAGTTCCCCCGCTCCCGAACCCTCCCGCGCCCTGCTCCTGCTCCTCGGCATCGCAGGACTCATCCGCCGACGCCGACGCTAGGGAACCGCTGATTAAAGCCACACCGCAGTTTGGAACGCCGCAGAGGATTGATCCAGAAGGTTTTCTCTGCGGCGTTCCTGCCTCCTGACTAACTTGAATTTTCATCCACAGATTTTTCAGATTACGCAGATGAGCTTCAGTCTGTGAAATCTGCGTCATCTGTGGATACATCCTAAAGTTACTCCTTGTTCCACACACCCGCCCGGCGTTCCGGTGCTCTGCGGTGTTAAATCAGTGTTTCCCTATGCGCGGATTGAGTCACGACGACGCGTTTGCAACTGCCAAGACGCTTGTGGCATGAAGGTGATCTATTCGGAGCACTTCCAGGCGGAGCTGTTCTGCGTCACCGGATGCTACACAGCCGAAAGCAAAGAATTGGGCCGCCGGTTTGTGCAGACCGTGGAGAGCGCCTGCTTGGAGATAGCCGCCGATCCGCTGCGCTGGCGTGTGTTGGAGGGGCGTGTGCGCCGTTGCCTCGTCCACCGCTTCCCGATAGCCGCCGATCCGCTGCGCTGGCGTGTGTTGGAGGGGCGTGTGCGCCGTTGCCTCGTCCACCGCTTCCCCCTACATCATCGATGATCGGGTGGAGGACGATCTGCTCTACTTCGGAGCCTTGCTGCACAGCGCCCGCCACCCGGAGACGTATCGCGCCGCGTTCGCGGACCTGTAAGCAGCATGAACCGCAACGCGGTTCCGCCATGCAGCCCAGGAGTGGACGCGCAGCGGCCTCTCCTGGGAAACCGGTGCCACGCCACCCTCAACGATCCCGGACCGCAACGCGGTCCCGTCACAGGGCAGCAACGAGTGGGCTCGGTGACAGAACCGCGTTGCGGTTCATGATCCGGCATGGGGTTCGCGGGCACGTTTCCCAGGGGGGAGCGCTCTCCCACTGCGTGGGATCGGCACCCTTGGGCTGCATGACGCAAGTCCGTCGGACTTGGGATTCCCCGGGGCCGGAACGAGCACGCCGAGAGGCCGGGGGCGGGTGGCGCGAGCAGGCGGAGCGATTGGGGCGTGGCTGAGTGGAGATTGACCGTCGCTAGTCAATAATCGGCTACGGCACCAGGATTGGCAGCGTTTGAAACACACTGCGGAAGTCGCTCTCGTTGCGTGTGAGCAGGCCATCAAAACGTTCGGCGAAGGCTCCGATGAGAATGTCAGCCATCGGGCGTTTCGGGATGCGTTGGAGGCGGCGGCTTTGGACATAGCGATGCCAGGCTGCGTGTGCCGCCTGGGTTTCTGTGTGGGTCCAAGCCTCTGACCACGAGACTTGCAGATGGTAGAGAAAGAGTTCCTGCCGGGCGGCATCGCCATCAAAGACGGGAGCCAGTTCCGCGTAGGTCACAGGCGAAATCACCAGCCCTTCGGGCCGTTTGGCATCGAGGAGTGTTGCCGAGGCAGTGGCAAACTGCGGATCAGCATCCGCGATGTCGATGAGCAGACAGGTATCGATGACCCAGGGCATGTCAGTCCGCGTCTCCCTCGCGCAGTTCCTTCATCCAGTCCGCCGTGGCACGGGGGGCGCGCCCACCACGCAGGGCAAAACCGATCATCGCCCGCGCTCCGAGCGGATGCTCCTTGGACGGGGCAGCTTTGGCAGCCTGCTGGCTGTCGAGCCACACCAGCAGCTTGGATGCAAGCTGCTCGTCGAGGCCCGCAACGCGTTGGATGGCGAGGTCAATCGTGCTCATGCGCAAAGGCTAGTGCAAACCGGCTGGATGGGCAAGCGGCTGATCAAGGGCTCCTGCCCACGGAACCGTATCCCGCGCCTGATTCCATGCAGGGCTGCTGGGAGATTGCGCGGCGGAGCCGGAACGAGCACGCCGGGAGGTCGGGTCGTGAAGGTGTGGCGGAGAATTCAGCGAGGGGAAACCTGCCTGCCCATTCTAGAGCCAATAGTTTTCTGGAGGGAAAGGAAGGTCCGGCGGGTCTGGAAAACTCTTTTCCAAGGGGTGGCTCAAGAGCGCACCCGCCGCAAAACTCTTTTCTGTGGGGTGGGTGATCTGCACACAGGCTGGAAAACTCTTTTCCGCAGAGAGGACAAGATGGCCACCCCTCGGCGAACTCTTTTCCGCAAGGTGGGGAAAGTGGTTGGGGGTCGGAAAACTCTTTTCCAAGGGGGCGGCACATGGGTCACACGCCGGACGACTCCTGTCTGGAGGGCAGGCAGCCGGGCGACCCGCCGGAAAACTCTTTTCCGAGGTCGGGGGACATTCCCTTCGGCTTGGAAAAGAGTTTTCTGGAGCCCTGGGAGACGGGAGATGCTTCAGAAAACTCGCTGGCGCAGCGAGGGAGCGCGGGCCTTCCGTTCTCCGTAGCACTGCGAAGGATGAACCGAGCCCGCAGCACGCCGCTAACACCTAGCGCCCCGCTTTCGCCCGTCACCTTCACTCCACCAAGGATCACCGTCCTTGCAGCAGCGCAGACTCAATGGGTTCACGCCATCGGCTCACGACCTGCTGCGGACTCGGTGGTCCGCGCTCCGGCCGGAACGAGCATGCCGGGAGGTCGGGGGCGGGTGGCGCGAACAGGCGGAGCGATTGGGTCGTGGCTGCTAGGAGGTGGCGTGTCGCTGGTCCGTGCCCCCGTTTCAGTTTTCGCGAAATAACAATTCATCCAATCAGCTTTTCGAACTCAGCCACGCGAGTAATTCATTTGGATCCACACGGTTGGCTGCATAACGACCAACCGTTAAGATGCCAACCACGCTTCCATTCTTAACAATCCTGGGAGGCGTCGAACTGTACTCGTTGAAAGGTGATGTGGCAGAGTACTTGCCCCCATACCGACCGTATTCGTTTAGAATTGAGGTTGGGCTATATTTGCCTCCAAAAGGCCCGTATTGGTTTAAGATCGAGTTCTGGTCGTAGCGATTTGTGCTAATCACTCCTAAAACCTGATTATCGTGTGCAATTATATGAGCTCCTAACAGATGATCAAAGGATGGAAGTTCATGCGCTGGGTGCAGCTTGGTGATGTGCGGCGCATTGAACACGTCCTCATAGTGATACGGCATTTTAACCATTCTGAGCCGACGCAAAGGTCGGACAGGCCTAGCCGGTCGAGGCGGCCGCGCTGGGCGAGGAATTCTACGAAATCGGCTCACCCTCTTGTCTCGGGCAATTCGATCATCTGTTAACAAAAATCCAATATGTTGACCATCGGTATTGAAGACCTCATTTCCGTTCACTACCACGCCGAGCCATTCGCAATCGTTACTGAATAGATAGCCATTTTGAACGAAGGCAACATAGTCCCCCGATGTGTTAAAAATATAGCGAGGCATCATCGCTTAAACTGGCTCACGATTAGAAAAATACAGTCCCGCGACGATCAATCCGATTCCTGGGAGCAATGTCGCTACTCCGGGCCATGTGGTGCCGTTTGTTAGCAAATTGATTCCAAAGCCAGTCAACAAGTTGCTGAGTGTGAGCAGCCATGCCGCAACTAACGAATAGGTCTTCTTATTTTCATACGACTCGACATACGTCTCTAAAGTATTCTTCTCATTTTTTAGGGCCGAGTTTTCGTCCACGAGCTTCGTGTAGTAATGCAACAACATCGTTATTGCCGTCTTGTTCTTATGCAGTTCCTCAACTGATAGGCCTGCAAGCTCAGTGGTCGAGAACCCAAGCAAATTCGAAGCAGCACGTATTGATGATGACGATTGACTTTGTTCCTGAGGTGTTTCGCTCAATGCGTCCATAACAATACGTGGTTAAAATTAAGTCGTTAAATCATCACCCCACTGCCTCCACGCAGCGTCCGCACAGCGTCGGATGCGCGTCATGTGTTCCGACATCCGGCAGATGCTTCCAGCAGCGGGCGCATTTGTGATGGCTCGACTCGGTCACGACAGCGGCAAGGTCGGTGCCTCTTGTGATTTGAAGATCGCTGAGGATGAGGAATTCGTGGAGGGTGGCGGGATCGCTGAAGACGGAATGAGTAAAACCTTCGGCGGGGAGGGTCAGGGCGACGGTGGCTTCGAGGTTGGAGCCGATCTTCTTTTCCTGGCGGGCCTTTTCGATGGCCTGCTGGATGACAACGCGGACTTTGAGGAGTTCCTCGACGGCGGCGGTGGCCTCGGTGCCTGCAAAGGCGGCGTTGGGCTGCGGGAAGCCTTCCATGTGTACGCTGTCGCTGTGGCCGAGGTGTTCCCACGTTTCATCGGCGGTGAAGGCGAGGATGGGAGCGAGGAGCTTGCACAAGGTCTCGGTGATCTCGCGGATGGCGGCCTGGGTGGCGCGGCGGCGCGGGCTGCTGGCGGCGTCGCAGTACATCCGGTCCTTGGTGATGTCGATGTAGAGGGCGCTGAGCTCGGTGGCGAAGAAGCTGTTCACCACGGTGAAGACCTTGCGGAAGTCGTAGGCGGCGTAGGCGTCCACGCATTCCTTCGTGACGGTGTGGAGGCGCTCCAAGATCCAGCGGTCGATGAGGGTGTAGTCGGACGGTGAGACAGGCAGCTTGCCTGTGGATTCCGCACCGGACAGGCTGGCAGCCTGTTTCACGGGCTCATCGTGCAGGTTTCCAAGCAGCACGCGGAAGGTGTTGCGGATGCGGCGGTAGGATTCGCCGGTCTGCTGGAAGAGTTCCTCGCTGAAGGGGACTTCGTTTTGGTAATCGACGCTGCTGACCCAGAGGCGGACCATGTCGCCGCCGTATTTGTTGTAGTAGTGGTCGGCGGTCATGGGCTTGGAGCTTTTGCCGGTGCCCTGGTCGCTCTTGCTGATCTTTTTGCCGCTGGTATCGACGACGAAGCCGTGGGTGATGACGCTCTTATACGGAGCGGCATCGCGGGCGACGATGCTCATCATGAGGCTGCTCTGGAACCAGCCGCGATGCTGGTCGGTGGCCTCGATGTAGAGATCGGCGGGGCAATGCAGCTCGGGATGGTGGTCCAACACGCTGACGTGGCTGCAACCGGAGTCGATCCACACGTCGAGCGTGTCATTGCCGCGTTTCGTGTCGGCAGGCAGGCCGACGGCCTCGGCCCACCAGGCGTCGTCTTTTTCGAACCAGAGATTGGTGCCCTGCTTCTCGACGATGTCGGCGACTTTGCCGATGATGTCGGTGCGCATGATGATCTCGCCCTCGGCGGAGTAGAAGACGGGAAGCGGCACGCCCCAGGTGCGCTGGCGGCTGATGCACCAGTCGGGCCGGCTTTCGACCGTGCCGTAGATGCGATTGCGGCCCCAGGCGGGCAGCCAGGTGACCTTGTCGATCTCTTCCAAAGCCTTGTGTCGGATGGAGTCGATGCGGATGAAGAACTGCTCAACGGCACGGAAGATGATGGGCGTCTTCGAGCGCCAGCAATGCGGATACTGGTGGACGTATTTTTCGTTGCCAAGGATCGCGCCCTTCGCAGTGAGGATCTCGATGATGCCCTCGTTGCTGGAAAAGACGTGCTTGCCGACGAAGTCAGGCAGGCCGCACTCGGCGGTGTATTTGCCATCGGCATCGACAGGCGAAAGGATGTCGAGCCCATGCTCGCGTCCGGCCTGGTAGTCGTCCGCGCCGTGACCGGGAGCGATATGGACCGCGCCGGTGCCGGTGTCGTCGGTGACGAAGAGGGTGTTGATGACTTTCGAGGTGCGCGGGAGGAAGGGATGCTGCGCCGCGCCGCCGTTCAAGGCGCTGCCTTTGAAGGTGTCGTTCGCATGCGAAGTATCGAGCACAAAGCCGGTGCTGGCGGCGAAGCCTTCGAGGCGTGACTTGGCGATGACGAGCTTCTCGCTGCGGCCATCGGCATGCGTGAACTTGCCGCAGACGTAATCAAACTCGGGATGCAGCGCGATGGCGAGGTTCGCAGGCAGCGTCCACGGCGTGGTGGTCCAGATGACGAGCGACGCGCCTTCCGCTCCGGGCGGCGGCGTGACGAGCGCGAACTTCACGAACACCGCAGGCGAGGTCTTCTCCTTGTACTCGACCTCGGCCTCAGCGAGCGCGGTTTGCGCGCCATAGCTCCAGAGCACGGGACGCTTCATGCGATAGACGAGACCTTTTTCGACGGCTTTGCCAAAGGTGCGCAGGATGCCGGACTCGTAGCCGGGATCGAGCGTGAGATACGGATTGTCCCAATCGCCGAAGACGCCGAGGCGCTTGAAGCTGGTGCGCTGGATGTCGATGTACTTGCGTGCCTCGGCCTCGGAGCGCGTGCGGACTTCCACCGGCGTGAGTCCGGCGGCGGATTTCACCACTTTGAACTCGATGGGCAGGCCATGGCAATCCCAGCCGGGGATGAAGGGCGTGTGGAAGCCGGCCATGGTCTTCGACTTCACGATGAGATCCTTGAGCACTTTGTTCAGCGCGGTGCCCATGTGCACGTCGCCATTCGCAAACGGCGGGCCGTCATGCAGGATGAAGGTGGGCTTGCCTTTGCTCTGAGCGACGATGCGCTGGTAGAGCTTCCCCTCCTGCCACTTCGCGAGGCGCTGCGGCTCCCGCGTGACGAGATCGGCCTTCATGGGAAAGTCGGTCTTCGGCAGGAGGACGGTGTCTTTGTAGTTCTTGGCAGTGTCGGGGGCGGTCATGGTTCAGGGAAAAAGGAGGGCGAGGGTAGCGCGGGCGTGGCTGGTGGCAAGGGGTGCGTTGGCCCGGGCGTTCCAAGTTCAAGGTTTCAGGTTCAAAGTTCAAGGTTTCAGGTTGGGCGGCGGCTCGTCCTCCTGCTCGTCCTCGATTCTGGCGCTCCGTTTCAAGTTTCAGGAACGCTCCTCAAAGTGGTCCGCACAGTCCTCTGTGCGGCGCTCCGCTATCACGACAGACTCCTTGCGACCTCCAAAGCCCATTCTTCGCCAAAAAAAAGCCATCCGCCTACGCACACCCGCACAGAGGACTGTGCGGACCACTCTGCGCTCCCGCGCCTATCCACACCAACATCACTCTTGTCGCCCCGCCACCCTCATGGCATTCTTGGCGCGTCATGATCCTCGACAAACTCCCCGCCATTGCTGGTCTAAGCATCGAAGACAAATGGACCCTCGCCGTCGAGCTGTGAACTGGCCATGGCAATCACGGGGTTCTCTCGGCACTTGGACACGGAAGGGCGAGCATATCGAACTGATTTCGCACACCGACAAACCCGAGTTTCCATCACGCGCTATTTTGATGCGCTCTCTGGATCAAGACCGCTATGAAGTCACGGAATCCACCTTCACTGTCTCAGGTGTCCACGACGCGCCCGAACTCCCGCCCGTTTCATTTCAGTTCGTAACTGATCAAGCACCCCGATGAGTGAGCAATCCGTCACCAGCGCACCTCGCCCTTTCCCCAGTCGCGAAGAACTTCGGCAGCGGGGCACGCGGAAGGAGGCGATAGCCGAACTTTACGACGTTTGGCTGGCCGCTCACGCCGAGGCCATGAAACTGGCTGAACGTCTGCGCACAGTCTTTGGCGATCCTCCGCGCCCGAAAATCACGCTGCACGTCGCCCGGGGTTATGATGATGAATGGAACTTGTCCGAGGAACGAATCCAAGAACTCACCGCGCTCGATCCTGAACAGCACTGGACGGAGGTGAGCGCCGAAAGCACCCAGCGGTTTCAGGAATACTTCACCTTCTCGGACGCGGAAGGCTGGCGTTTCTACCTGCCAGCGTTCTTGCGTCACTACCTGGCCGAGTTTCCCCTCCCAGGATGGGATGCGGTCTATAGGGCCTGCGTTGAGCGGAAGCATTTTGACCTCATCACACCTGAACAAGTGGCCTTCATCGACGAGTTCTTGAGCTTGTGCCACGCTTGGGAGGAATGATGACCCAATGCAGAATCTCCAGCAGACTCGTCCCTCCCCGCACAAGCCCCTGAGATCCGGCTTTGAGTTCAGCGGCTTGAGGGGACTTTTTGAACCGCTAATGAGACGCTGATATTCTGATCCAGACATGAGCGTCATGTCAGCGTCCCATCAGCGGTTTCAATCCTTCCGAACTTCATGACCGAACACGAGATCTCCAGCGTTCACCGCCCCGCGCAAGGCGTGGATTCACCGCATCAGGCTAGATGAATCCAACGGACGGAACGCAATGGACAGCAGAATGGGGGACAGCAGAAGAAATCCATTCTGCTGTCCCGATTCTGCTGTCCAACTCGGTTTCAAAAATCACCAACCAGCTCGACTCCGTGCGCCGATTCTCCGCAGCGATGACGGCTGTCGGTCACGACATTCACCTTCACGAATACCACGGCGGCCACGATCCGGCGTGCTCTGGCGCAGGGGATGAGCTGAAGCGATGAGTGGCTCGATTTTGCCGCAGTGTGGCAGAGGAGCAGAGAGGCAGAGTTTTTGTGCCTACGGAACACGCGGAAGGCACGGAATCGGATTCGGAGCAGGTCCAAACTCATGCCTTCCGTGTCATTCCGCGTGTTCCGTAGGCCGTCCTCTCCCGAATAACCTGAATTTTCTTCCACAGATTTCTCAGATGACACAGATGGGCTTCAATCGGTGAAATCTGCGTCATCTGTGGATACATCCTAAAGTTACTCCTTGTTCCACAGAGGTTTGAAAATCCTCTGGCTGACTTGCACTTCGCTCACATCGGCTCGCTCACTTGGCTGGCCAGTTCGACCTCGTCCACGTAGGGCTTGCCGGTGATTTTTTCGATCTTCTCGCGGTTCTCCTCCTCGCTGAGGGGCGGGGCTTCCTCGCCGTCGCCAGTCGCGGGACCGTGGTAGGTCACATGCCAGGCCTGGCGCTTCCAGCCGCCTTTGACGCGCTTGAAGGCATAGTGCAGCCGCGGTTTGCGGAAGCCAAAGCCGTCATGGATGGGACCGATGGCCATCTCGACCTTCAGCGGCTCCTTTGCGGAGATCTTTTTGATTTCGACCTTGGTCTGGGAGCCGTCGCCTTCGAGCAGGAAGCGGTCGTCCTCTTCCTTGGTCAGGCCATCGCGATGGAAGACATTGATGGACCAGTCGTAGGCGGGAAAGGTCTGGGCGATGTCCCACATGCTGGGTTCCTTGTCCTCCGGCAGCTCCACCACGTCCAGGATCACCGGTTCAGCCATGGCGGGCCGTTTGACCAGCAGCATGCGCTCCTCTTTGATCTTCTGCGCCCGCTGTGCCGGCGGCTTCAGGGTGTCGCACCCTGTGAGGATGAAAAGGCAAAGGGTGGCGGAGGGCAGGACGATCCAAATAGGCATGACTGTAATGGGATTCATTAATAGGCAGGATGCGGGCCAGATCAGCGAGAAGAAAATGACAATTTCATCACCCCGCAGGCCCGTTCCGGCGAACCTGCTCCTGCCCGGGCTGGTGGCGCGGAGTTTTTCATCTTCTTTGCCAAAGTTTTACATCTGTCTGACAACTCGTTTTTGTTTTGTGCGAATCTCCCACCAGATCAAGAGAGCAGCATCGGGCTGTGGATCGCACATTTCAGATAGTGGTTCCTGCATGGCTGTTGGTACACACTTCAAAGGACCGGGGCGGATCGAGTGATCCGCCCCGGTTCTTTTTTTGATCGAGGCGCGAATGAGCAAAACAACAAACGCGTCATGATTGCCATTGCAGGAAGGCACAAAAAGCCGATGAACGGCCCGCTGCCTCTGGCACCACACACACATCCATGAAAAACACCCTCGCTATCGCCACTCTCGTTCTCGCCCTGTTCACCACATTGGCCCCGGCTGGCACCATCAAAATCCCGGCGGACGAACCGGCCGCCACCGTGACGATCCCAGACTCCTGGGAGCCTGAGGAGGACGAAGACGGCGTGCTGGCCGAGTCCCCTGACAACGTGGCGACGATCTTCCTGGAAATCGTAGCCGACGAAAAAGAAATGGAAGCCGCAATCGAAAGCAGCCTGGAATGGCTGGTGAAGGACCATGAGGTGAAGGTGGACGGCGACACCAAAGAGGAAAAAGACTTCAAAGACAGTTCAGGCCGTGAGTGGAGCCGCATTTCCTGGTCCGCTGAAAGCAAGGAATGGGGTCCGGCGGTCGTCGGTTTCCTCTTCTCTGAAGTGGGAGATGGCAAGGTCCTGACCATCACCTACTGGATTTCAAAGAAAGACAGCGAGAAGAGCCTGGAAACCCTCGGCAAGATCTTCTCCAGCGTGAAGAACGTCGAATAATCCCGCGCCTCCAAACATTCACCGGGCGTGTCCGAAAAGTCGGGCACGCCTTTTTCATGGTCGTGCACCAAGAAAAAACCTGCCCGACCTCTCGGTCGGGCAGGTTCAGAAGGAAACAGCGCTGGAAGCGTGGACTACAGTTTCTTCACCTTGAAGCTGCGGTAGGCCACCGGATCACTGTGACCGGCAAAGCCGATGAGGCCCTTGGTGTGATCAAGACCCTTCGGTGGGCTCTTGATCTGGCTGCGGTCGAAGGTGCTGATGTCCACGTCGAGGATCTTGGTGCCATTGAGTGTGACCTTGATCTTCTGGCCCTGGATTTCGATCTCCTGGAAGTTCCACTCGCCCACGGGACGCAGGAAGCCATGCTTGGCACCGACACAGTGGTAGAGCGAGCCGTGATACTGCTCAGGCTTGAGGCCCGGCTTGCCCGCAGCGGCTTGCTTCTCGTTATATCCATCACTGTCGATGACCTGGAGTTCCAGACCATCGGAGGCGGAGTGGCCACCGAGCGGGGTGCGCAGGGCGATGCCGTTGTTGCCGGCCTTGGGCAGCTTGAACTCGACGCGGATGATGCCGTTCTCGAACTCGTCCTTGGTCAGCAAGTCACCGCCTTTGCCCTGCTTGCAGACTATGGCACCGTCAACGACTTCATAGTTCTCCACCGCGCCCTGCCAGTTGCTGAGGTCTTTGCCGTTGATCAGCTCGGTGAAGCCTTCGGCATCGGCACCCAGCGCCTTGTTCACCTCTTCGGCGGGGATCTCGCGAATGAACACATTCTTCCAGCGAATCTCGCTGCCGTGGGTTTGAAGCTGGATGGGGCCTTTCGCATAGATGGGATCGACCATCCAGCCGTTGGGCTTGGGGGCGTCGCCGTCCTTGGCCTCGACCTTGCCGTAGGCCTGGTAGCCGGCCTTGCGGTTGGCGAAGAAGTTTTCCAGCACGGCGTTTTTCACCACGACCTCGCCATTGAGAGTCACGGTCACGCGCTCACCGATCATCTTGATGTGGAAGGAGTTCCACTCGCCCAGGGGCTTATCCATGAGCTTGAGCGGGTTCTTGCCCTCGGGGTTCTTGTTGTTCCAGAGGCCGCCGGAGCCGAAGGGCTTGCCGAGGGAGACGGCTTTTTCATCCTTCTCGGTGAAGTCCCAGATCTGCACCTGCGGGATGCCGCGCAGGTAGATGCCGCTGTCGCCGAGCGGGAGCATCTTGTAATCGACATACAGCTCGAAGTCGCCGTAGTCCTTGTCGGTGGTGAGGTACAAGCCTTTGCCGTCGTTGACGAGTTCGCCGTTCTCGACCTTCCAGTGGGCATTGAGGTGATCGCCCTTGTCGTTGCCTTTGGCATCCGTGAGGCCGCCGTCGATGGACTTCTTTTTATAGGCATCCCGTTCCTCGGGCGTCATTTTCCAGAGGTCGGCGGGGTCTTGGGTTCCCCAGCCATACCAGCCGGAGAGGTTGGTGCCGTTGAACAACGCGGTGAAGCCTTCCGGCGGAGTGGCTGCTTTGTTGCATCCGGTCAGGACGGCTGTCGCAAGCAGGCAGGTCAGTGAGAGAGTGAGTTTCATGGTTAAATCAGGACTCAGGAGTCGCCTGCCGCGCAGGTCATCTTTCAGCCAACCCTATGAACCCGACTTTCCGCTCGACACCCGCGATGAAAACGGGACGATTCGCCGCCATGAAATCGCTGCTCCGCCTTCTGACTCTCTGCGCCGGACTTTCCTGCACGACGCTCCTTTCCCAAACGCCCGAAGAATCCGCCGCCGGGGCCAAGGCGCTGCTGCAACGCCTCTTTGCGCAGGAAACGAGCGCGGAGGAGCTGCAAGCGCTCGCCAAGCAAGCGAACAAGGCCGGCATTCCGCGCCAGCAGATCATCGAGGCGAAGCTCGTCTGGGGGCTGCGCCACCAGGACACTGCCTTCCTCGTGAAAATCCTGCCCGAGGTCGAAATCCTCGCCGCCAGCTTCGACTCCGCCAATGCCGCGCTGCTGCCCAGCGCTGAGGCCGCGCAAGGCTTCATCGCTTACATCAAGGCGCTGAAAGCTGGCGAGGCAAAGGACGAGGCGGGCTTCAAGAGCAACATCCTGGAAGCCATCTGGCTCAATCCGCAGCAGGCGCCGGTGTTTCTTCAGAGCATCGAAAAATTCCGCCGGGAGTCGAAGATGGAGAGCCTCGTGGTCGATCTGAAAATCCCTCTCACGAACTCCATGGGCGAGGCCACCACGCTCCATGACCAGCTCGGTGGAAAAAAGGCGCTGCTGCTGGACTTCTGGGCCTCGTGGTGCGGCCCGTGCATGAATCTGATGCCCGCGCTCAAGAAGAAGGCCGAAAAGCTCTCCGCCCATGGCATCGTCGTGGCCGCGATGAACAAGGACGATGAAAACGCCGAGTCCATCGCCGAACGCATCCGCAAAGAGCAGAACGCCACGCTGCCCTGGCTCGTGGAGCCGCCGGACCGTCCTTACAGCAAGGCATTCGAGATCCAGTCCATCCCGCGCATGATCCTGCTCTCACCCGAAGGCAAAGTGCTCTTCAACGGCCACCCGGAAGATCCAGCACTGTGGGCGGCGCTGAAAAAGATCGACGCAAGCATCGAAGCACCGGTTAATTGAGTGATGACCGACCTCGCCACGCTCCGCGCACTTCTGCAACGCCGCATTGATCTCATCGCCGATCATGCGTTCCGGGATCGCGATGCCGCGGCGCATCTGGAAGCCTTGAAAACCGTCTCCGAGGAGATCAGCGCCGAATATCAAAAGCATCGTGCTCAACTGCCGCCACGGCTGAATCATTTCCTCACGCAGGCCAGCTTTTCGAAGGCGCTGGAATATCTCGATAGCTCCGAGGGCTGAGCGCGTTGAAGTCGGACCATGAACCGATCTCTCCTGGCACTGCTGTGCCTCTCGCTCGTCTCCGCCGCCGCTTTCGCCGCCGACAAACCGAACATCATCTTCATCCTCTGCGATGACCTCGGCTACGGCGATGTGAAATGCCTCAACCCCGAGGGCAAGATCGCCACGCCGCACATGGATCGCCTCGCCAAAGAAGGCATGATCTTCACGGATGCGCACTCCGGCTCCAGCGTCTGCACCCCGACACGTTACGGCGTGATGACCGGCCGCTATGCTTGGCGCTCAAAGCTGCAAAACGGCGTGCTCGGAGGCTTGAGTCCGCGCTTGATCGAGCAGGGGCGCATGACCGTCGCCAGCATGCTGAAGGCGCAGGGTTACCACACCGCCTGCATCGGCAAATGGCACCTCGGCATGGACTGGGCGCTGCATTCCGGCAAGGACGTGAGCGCGTTGACCATCGAGAGCCGCGAGCAGGCATTCAGCGCGGACTTCACCAAGCCCGTGAGGAATGGCCCCAACAGTGTCGGCTTTGACTATTACTTCGGCATCAGCGCCTCGCTGGACATGGTGCCGTATTGCTTCATCGAAAACGACCGCGTCACCGCGCTGCCCACCGAGGACCGCGGCCTGGTCATGTTTCATGGCAGCCCGAAGGGCGAATCACGCAAGGGGCCGGCCGCGCCCGGCTTCACAGGCTACGAGGTGCTGCCCACGCTCACGGACAAGACCGTGGCCTACATCGGAGAAAAAGCCGCCGACGCGAAAAAGGGCGCACCCTTTTTCATCTACCTGCCTTATGCCAGCCCGCACACGCCCATTCTGCCCAATCCACAGTGGCAGGGCAAAAGCGGCATCAACTCCTACGCCGACTTCGTCATGGAGCAGGACGCCGAAATCGGCCGCGTGCTCAAGGCGCTCGATGACCACGGCATCGCCGACAACACGCTCATCATCTTCACCAGCGACAACGGCTGCTCCCCCAGCGCCCGCTATGAGGAACTCCTTCCCAAGGGCCACAACCCCAGCGCCAACCTACGCGGCCACAAGGCGGACATCTTTGATGGTGGGCACCGAGTGCCATTCCTCGTGCGCTGGCCTGCGAAGGTCAAAGGCGGCCAGACCACGAGCCAGTTGACCTGCCTCACCGATTTCACCGCCACTGCTGCTGAAATCGTCGGCGCAAAACTTCCCGACAACGCCGCTGAAGACAGCTTCAGCTTTCTTCCTGCCCTGCTCGGCGAATCTGGCAAAGCCACACGCCAGAACATCATTCATCACTCCATCAACGGCAGCTTCGCCATTCGTGAAGGCGACTGGAAACTCGAACTCTGCGCCGGTTCCGGCGGCTGGAGCGATCCACGCCCTGGTTCCCCCGGCGAGAAGGGACTGCCCAACACTCAGCTTTACAATCTGGCCTCCGACATCGGCGAAAAAAACAACCTCCAGGCCGACAAGCCTGAGATCGTCACCAAAATGACCGCGCAACTGGAACAACTCGTCGCCAATGGCCGCAGCACAGCCGGCGAAGCGCAAAACAACGCCGTCGAAGTCGTCCTGCGCAAACCGACGCCTGCCGCAAAGCCGAAGAAGAAGGCGAAATGAGCGCCCGATGACGAATCAATGAACAATGTCCGAAGGTTCGGCCTTGGCGATTCGGCATTCCTTCGTCATTCGTCATTCTGATTTCGTCATTTTCTCCCCCGTCTCTCCTCATTTTCCTCGTGCTTTCGCAAACTCACCCGCTAACCTCGCCGCCTCGCTTCCCAAACCAAGCAACTACCATGAGCAACTCCGCACCCAAACTTCACAATGCAATGTGGCCCGGCCTCGTCGGCAAAGGCGATGGCGAAGGCCAGGAACCACCGATCAGCCTCGAAAAGATGCTGGACCTCACCGCCGCGGCCAACGTCGGCGGCCAGAAGTTTGAGGGCATCGACTACTTCCTCTTCCTGCCCCACACCAATCCTGAGGCCAGCGACGACGAACTCAAAAAGATCGCCGACCTCATCGCCAGCAAAGGCTTCAGCGTCGGTTCTCTCGTGGCTCCCGTGTGGCCCGGCACTGTCGGTGATTCCGCCATGGGCGACGACGCGCAGCAGGAAAAATTCCTCAGCGCCGTGAAAATGGCCTGCCGTATCGCCAAGATCTTCAACGCGCACGGCGTCCGCAAATACGGCGTCATCCGCATCGACTCCGCCGAGTTCGGCGTGGCCAAATGGCGTGAGAATGCCACAGCAGGCACCGCCCGCATCGTGGACACCTTCAAGAAGGCCGCCACCATCGCCGCCGACCACGGCGAGCGCCTCGCCGCCGAAGGCGAAATCTGCTGGGCCGGCATGCACTCCTGGAAAGACATGCTCGATGTCCTCGAAGGCGTCGGCATGCCCAACGCGCTCGGCTTCCAGGCCGACCTCGCCCACACCTACCTCTACACCCTCGGCTACAACGCTCCTGAGCATGCTCTTCTCAAAGAAGGCTACAGCGATGCCGAGTTCTGGGCCGCCTACGAACAGATGACCGACAAGCTCCGTCCCTGGACCATCGACTTCCACGTCGCCCAAAACGACGGCACCGTCCACGGGGCAGGCAGCCACGACAAAACCGGCAAGCACTGCCGCGCTGACGATCCGAACGGCAAGCTCGACATCACCAAAGCCTCCGGCTACTGGCTCAAAGACGCCGCCGCCCGTGGCATCCAGCACATCTGCTGGGATGGCTGCATGTTCCCGAACGCCGTGCTCGAAACCCCCGATACCTGGAACAAGATCCTCGCCGCGATGATCAAAGTCCGCGACGCCCACGGCTGGTAAACCCAACGTGGTCCGCCCAGTCCTCTGTGCGGCATCGATCACTCCCGCAACGCCGCAGAGCCTCCAAAGCTCTGCGGCGTTTTTTTCTGCTCGGCATCCTTGACCCCGGCATCCCTCCGGCAAGCGGTCTCGACGCTCCCGGCTCGACATTCTGCATTTGCCATTCATCCTCCAGCCCCATGCCCCCGCCGCCGCCCATGACCCCCAAAGCACAGGCCGCCTACGAGGAGGCTCGGGAAAAGATCGCGCAATGTAGGGCGGAGGAAGGAACGTCGCTTGACCTGTCTGTCTCGGGCCTCACCTCGCTACCGCCGGAGCTATTCCAGCTCACGGCGCTGACGCAGCTTCACCTGGACAACAATGAGCTGACTACGCTACCGCCGGAGCTAGGCCAGCTCAGGGCACTGAAGAAGCTTTACCTCCACTCCAACTATCTCACCGCGTTGCCGCCTGAGCTATTCCAGCTCACGGCGCTGACGGCGCTTTCCCTCAGCACCAATCCGATCACCGCGCTGCCTCCAGAGCTATTCCAGCTCACGGCGCTGAGGCAGCTTTACCTCAGCTACAACAAACTCACCACGCTGCCGCCGGAGCTAGGCCAGCTCTGGGCGCTGAAGGAGCTTTACCTCAACGGCAACAAACTCACCACGCTGCCGCCGGAGCTAGGCCTGCTCTGGGCGCTGACCGGGCTTTTCCTCCACGACAACCAGCTCACCGCGCTGCCGCCAGAGCTAGGTCAGCTCACGGCACTGACGGCGCTTTACCTCCACGGCAATCCCGGCCTGGATCTGCCGGCGGAGGTGCTCGGCCCGACTTTGACGAATGTTGTAAACAAGAAAGTTCTCGCCGCCGCGCCGCGCGAGATTCTGGATTATTATTTCGCTCAACGGGCCGGAGCCCGGCGGCCTCTGAATGAGGTGAAGGTCCTGGTGGTGGGAGAGAGTGAGGTGGGCAAGACCTCGCTCATCCGCCAACTGCTGAGCGGTGACTACAATCCGCTACAGGATAAGACGCATGGTATCGAGCGCCACCAGATGATGATGCCCTGCGGCGCCCTGGGGGAGGTGCGGCTCAATGTGTGGGACTTTGGCGGGCAGGACATCATGCACGCTACGCATCAGTTCTTCCTGACCCACCGCAGCGTGTATGTGCTGGTGCTGGACAGCCGCCAGAACGAGCGGCAGAGCCGGATCGACTACTGGCTGCGCCTGATCGCCTCCTACGGCGGTCAGTCGCCGGTGATCGTGGTGTGCAACAAGGCCGACCAGCAGGTGATGCAACTGAACTGGACCGGCCTGAAACGCGATTACCCGCAGATCATGAGCTATGCCAAGGAGGTGTGCTGCTATCACCACCAGGGCGTGGATCGGCGCAAGGGCATCGCGGAACTGAAGCAGCAGATTGCCGCTGCCGTGGAGCGTGATGCGGCGGAAGTGGGCCGGCAGATGCTGAACACCTGGCTGGACCTGAAGGCAGAGCTGGAGCGGGACGCGCGCGATTTCATGACGCTGCCGGAGTATCACGCGCTGGCCGACAAGCGCGGCATCCAGCAGCAGCGCGACCGCGAGGTGCTGCTGACGCTGCTGCATCAACTGGGCGCGATGCTGCATTTCAGTGAGCATGCGATCTTTGCCCAAGAACGGGAAGCCAACTGCGTGCCAGCGCAGATGGAGGAACTCAACGTGCTGGACCCGTGCTGGGTGACGGACGGCATCTACAAACTGCTCAACGACGCGGCGCTGATCCGCGACGGTGGCGTGATGGACCGCGCGTCAATGCGGCGATCCCTGGCTGAGCTGCCAGAGGGACGCCTGCGCTACCCGGCGGACAAGGAGGACTTCCTCATCGCCATGATGCGGCGTTTTGAGATCTGCTTTCAGTTTGATGGTGAAAAAGACCGCTGGCTGCTGCCCGACCTGCTGCACAAGGACGAGGTGGACACGGGCGACTGGAGCGGTGCTCTGGCGCTGCGCTACACCTACCAAGTGCTGCCCGGCAGCGTGATGGGCCGACTGATGGTGCGGCTGCACAGCAGAATCGCGCAGCACAACCTGTGGCGCACGGGGGCGAAATTCAAAGAAGGCCCCTGCGAGGCGCTGGCACGAAGCAACCCCGAGGATGCCCCTGCGCGGCTTGATCTCATGATTCGCGGCGGCAGTGCACCACAGCGGCGGGAATTTCTCGCTGTGCTGCGTGCCACGCTGGGAGACATTCACCGGTCATTCAGCGACCACCTCGGGGTGGAGGAATGGGTGCCGGTGCCGGGGCAAGAGGAGGTGTTTGTGGAATACGCGACGCTGCTGCTGCTGGAAGGAGAGGACACGGCCGAGCACAAAGTGAAGGTGAGCGGCAAACTGGTGACGGTGAACGTCGCCGCAGCCCTGAACGGCGTGACCGAGCGCGAGGTCCGCAATGAAGAGCGGGCACAGCTTTCCTCTCGGAGAGAGTTGTTCACGTCTGGGCACGATCAAATGCATCGCTCTCTTCAGCTTCCCGAGGAAGCCCCCGAAATATGGTGGAAGAGCTGGCCGGCGATCTCGGCTGGGAGCGCGCTTGGCACTGGTGGCCTTGCGCTGTTGCTCCTGCACTGGGAGAACACGACGGCGCGGATTGTGATCGGGGTCATCGCCATCGTTTTCGTGGTTATGATGACGCAGAGTCCGACCTTGCGCTTCCGGCGCTGGTTCCAATGGACCCTGGTCGGCTGGATGGGTGCCAACGCGCTGGGCATCGCCATCGCCGGGCAGTGGAAGAACCAGCAGGGCGAGGCGATGCTGCAATGGGACGGCTCGGTAGGCTGGTCCTTCAACGCGGCGTTTGCCGTCGCCGTCATCGTGACCGGTTTCCTCGCCTACCGCGAGTGGCAGCAGGAAACCCAAGGTTGAGGCAAGGGCTTGGGGTGTCCCATAAGTGAGCGATCTTTCAGTCTCTTCCAGCATGCATCGTCTTCTTGTTTTGCTTCTCATGCTCGTCTCCTGTGCGCGCATGCCAGTTCCTGCCGCGCTGCCGCCTGAAATCACCGCCGTCTTGCCTGCGACCTGCAAGCAGGTGCTCTACGTCACCGCACCCGACGAGCAGAGCACCTCGGCACAGCTCAGGATGCTGCAACGCACTGCCGCAGACACTTGGACTCTCGTTGACGAAACCATCCCCGTCCGCATCGGTCGCCACGGCCTTGCTTGGGGCGCGGGTGAGCCTGCCTTGCCCGCCCCTGCCGGTGTCCGCATCAAACAAGAAGGCGATGGTTGCGCCCCCATCGGTATCTTCCGCATCACTCAGGCCTTCGGCTCAGAACCTGCTGCCAGCGGCATCAAACTGCCCTACCTCCGCTGCACCTCACACCACTTCGGCATCGACGATGTGCGCTCACGCTACTACAACCAGATCGTCGATGACCGTGAGGTCGCCTGCGACTGGACCAGCCCTGAAACGATGATCCCGAGCAGCGGCTGCTACAAGCTGGGGGCCGTCATCGCCCACAATCCGCGCAACCAGCCCGGCCTCGGCTCCTGCATCTTCCTGCACGTCTGGCAGGGCGAAAACATCCCCACTTCCGGCTGCACAGCAATGAGCGAGCCTCATCTGCGCAAAGTCCTCACCTGGCTCGATCCCGCCGCCGATCCACGGCTGGTGCAGCTTGTTGAACCGCGCTGAGAACACTCAGCGCCAAGACGCGGACCATTGCTTCGCGAAGTACGTCAGAATCATGTCCGCACCCGCGCGGCGAATGCCGATGAGCGATTCGTGAACGATCTTCGCCTCATCGAGCCAGCCTGCGGCAGAGGCCGATTTGATCATCAAATACTCTCCGCTGACCTGATATGCGGCGACGGGCAAGGTCGTGGCCGCACGAATTTTCGCGATGATGTCGAGATACGGTCCCGCAGGTTTCACCATGAGGATGTCCGCGCCTTCCGCCTCATCCAGGGCGGCCTCACGCAGCGCCTCACGCGCGTTCGCCGGGTCCATCTGATAGGTTTTCTTGTCCCCGGCCTTCGGGGCGGAGTCCAAGGCGCCACGAAACGGCCCGTAGTAGGCGCTGGCATACTTGGCCGTGTAACTCATGATCGAAACGGCCTGAAAGCCCGCTGCATCCAGCGCCTCACGCAGCGCGGCGACGCGACCGTCCATCATGTCGCTCGGCGAGACCATGTCCGCCCCCGCACGCGCATGGCAGAGCGCCTGCTGCTGCAGCACGGCCACGGTTTCGTCATTCAAGACGCGTCCGTCATCGGCCACGAGACCGTCGTGGCCGTCGCTGTTGTAAGGATCGAGCGCCACATCCGTGATGACCGTGAGCGTCGGATACGCGGCCTTCAAAGCACGGATGGCACGCGGGACGAGGCCGTCATCGGCAAAGCAGGCGGCGGCGTCACGCGTTTTCAGTTCATCCGGGATGCGCGGAAACAGCACCACCGCCGGAACGCCCAGGGCATGCGCCTCACCCGCTTCTTTCACCAGTCCATCCAGGCTCCAGCGCGTGCAGCCGGGCATGGAGGCTATAGGAGTGTTCTCGCCGCCTTCCTGAAGAAAGAGCGGATAAATCAGATGACCTGGATTCAAGTCCGTCTCGCGCACAAGATCGCGCATGGCGGGAGACTGGCGATTACGGCGAGGACGGACAGGAAGGTTCATTGCGGGGAAAGTTTACAGTGGTTGACGGTCGTTGAGGCTGTCGCGTTGACAATGGCTTGGCCAAACCACCGTAAACCATCGTCAACAACGTAAACAACCGTAAACTCCTCCTTCACTCACGGCAGCGTCCTGGGTTGCAGCTCCTTGAGCTGAATATGCCGGTATTCCATCACGCCGCGGTCGCCTTCGAGGCCGATGGGGCCGGTGGCGGGCAGCGCGAGCGCGGCTTCGAGGACTTCGCCGTTGCAGGTGCAGTGGGCCACGCCGTCTTTCACCTCGACGATCATCTGGTTCCATTCCAGCGGCTTGTACTGCTTCAGTTCTTTGTAGGGACCGGCCACGAGGTAGTCGCGGCATTGAAGCTGCGGCTTGCGGATGAAGACGCCGCTGTCGGCGTTCACCGAGGCGCGGAATTCGAGCTTGAGAATGAAGTTCACCGGGAACTCGGTCACGGTGTAAATCTGGCCGGTGAGCTTGTCCATTTCCTCAGGGAAAGTGACCGCGATGGCACCGTCCTTCACGATGTAGCGTCCCGCGTCCGTCGCCTCGGTCTTGTCATCGTGCTTTTCTAGGATTTTGCCCGGATTCGGATCGTCCTTCTTCGTTTTCTCGCGGAAGCACCAGCCGGTGAGGTCTTTGCCGTTGAAGAGCGAGGTGAAGCCTTCCTCGGGCTTCCAGTCTTCGGCATGGAGAGTTGAAACGGCGAGGGCGAGGAGGAGGGCGATGTGTTTCATGGTTGGGTTGGAGTGTTACTTGGCGATGACGGTGAAGCCTTCTTTGCTGTCTTTGATCAGCCAGCCGAGGGCTTCGAGCTGTTTCCTCAAAGTGTCCGCAGCAGCCCAATCTTTCGCCTGTTTGGCGTCCCAGCGCTGTTGCGCGAGGGCTTGGATGTCTGCCGGAACATCAACCGCGACTTCTTCGAGCACGGGAGGCAGGACGATGCCGAGCGCCTGGAGCATGAAATGCAGGCCGTTGCGCGTGGCGGCGGCTTCTTCGGCGCTGAGCGCGGCAGGCTTGATCTTGTTCAGGGTGCCGAAGATGGAACCGAGAGCGCCGGGGACGTTGAGGTCTTTGAGCAGGGTGTCCCAGGCGTCAGAGAAGGGGCCGGGGGCAGAGGGTGAGATGTGAGAAGTGAGAAGTGAGAGGGCTTTGTCCGCCTTCGCCAGTTTTTGCAGGGCCTGACGCGCGGAGTCGAGGCTGTGTATGGTGAAGTTCAGCGTGGCGCTGTAGTGGCCGGAGATGAGGACGTAGCGGACTTCAGCGGCGGAATAGCCGCGTTTGGCCAGATCTTCGAGCGTGTAGAGGTTGCCGATGCTCTTGCTCATCTTCCCGCCGTCCACCATGAGGTGCGCGACGTGCATCCAGTGATGCGCAAACTTTCCGTGCGTGCTGCAGCAGCTCTGCGCGATCTCGTTTTCGTGATGTGGGAAGATCAAATCCACCCCGCCGCTGTGCAGATCGAAGTCCTCGCCGAGATATTCGAGAATCATCGCGCTGCATTCGAGATGCCAGCCCGGACGGCCCTCTCCCCAAGGGCTGGGCCAGAAATTTTCGCCGTCTTCGGGCTTGCGGGCCTTCCAGAGGGCGAAATCGGTGAGCGAGTCCTTTGTGTACTCGTCGCTGTCCGTCGCGCTGGCTGCTTCGCTGGCCCCGAGACGCAGTTCGCGGTCTTCCAGGTGGCTGAGCTTGCCGTAGTCTTTAAAGGACGAGACACGGAAATACACGCTGCCATCCGCCGCCGCGTAAGCATGGCCTCCGGCGACGAGTTTCTCGATCATTGCGATCTGGTGCGGGATGTGGGCCACCGCGCTGGGCTCGATGTGCGGGCGCAGCAGGTTCAGGGCATCGCAATCCGTGTGAAACTTCGCCGTCCAGCCCTGGGTGAAGTCGATGAGGCTCTGACCGGCCTTTTGGGAGTCGCGGATCGTTTTGTCGTCCACATCCGTGATGTTGCGGACGTGCAGCGTCGGCGTGCCGGAGGCCTCCACGACGCGGCGCATCACGTCCTGGGCCACAAAGGTGCGGAAATTGCCGATGTGCGCCGGGCCATAGACCGTGGGGCCGCAGCAGTAAAAACGCAGGGTTTGGCCGTCGAGCGGCGTCACTTCGCGATCGGTGCGGGTCAGCGTGTCGTGGAGGGTCAGATGGGCGGGCATGCGGGCGGGGAAATTGAATGACGAATGACTCATCAATGTCGTTAAGTTAAGGGTTCACAAGTTTTTGTATGCGGAGTGCGCGGCCAAGAATCAAAGCCCCTCTCAATGACCCGGAAGGCCAAGTTTATCCTCGGATGCTGCTGTTTTAGCGCGGCGCTGCTCGGCATGCTTCGGAGATCACCATTCGTCCAGACAACGTCATCGAAATCAACACCTACTGGACTATCACACCGCCCGCGTCACACGATTCCAGAAGAAGTACAGCTCTCGGACCAGCACGCACATCATCTGCGCGGGCTGTAGCATTCTTTAAGCCCGCACCTGGCCGCTCCCATCCACCAAATACTTGTAGCTGCACAGCTCGGCGAGGCCCATGGGGCCTCTCGCGTGGAGTTTGTCGGTGGAGATGCCGATTTCGGCACCGAAGCCGAATTCACCGCCATCATTGAAGCGGGTGCTGGCGTTGTGGAGGACGACGGCACTGTCCACCTCGTGCTGGAAGCGCTCGGCGGTGGCGCGGTTCGCCGTGATGATGCTGTCGGTGTGATGGGAGCCGTGGCGGTTGATGTGGACGATGGCTTCGTCGATGCCGGTGACGGTTTTGGCGGCGAGGATGAGGTCGAGGTATTCGGTGGTCCAGTCTTCCTCCGTGGCAGCTTTGGCGGATACGCCTAGATGCTGCAAGGCGGCGGCATCGCCACGGATTTCCACCTTGGCCTCGGCGAGACGTTTGCCAATGAGCGGATAGAACGAGGTGGCGATGTCGCGATGGACGAGGATGGTTTCGAGGGCGTTGCAGACGCCGGGCTTCTGGCACTTGGAATTGACGATGATGTCGGCGGCCATCTGCTGATCGGCGTCTTCGTGGACATAGACGTGGCAGACGCCGTCGTAGTGCTTGATGACGGGCATGCGGGCGGTGGCGACGACTTTTTCGATCAAGCCTTTGCCGCCACGAGGGATGATGAGGTCGAGGTATTGATCCATCTTCGCCATGTGCTCGACGCTGGCGCGGTCGGTAAAGGGGATGAGCTGGATGCTGTCGGGTGGGAGTCCGGCGCGTTCGCCACCGGCCTGCAACGCGGCGGCGAGTGCGCGGTTGCTGTCGATGGCCTCGCTGCCGCCTCGAAGGATGGTGGCGTTGCCGGTTTTGAAGCAGAGCGACGCGGCGTCGGTGGTGACGTTCGGGCGTGACTCGAAGATGATGCCGATGACGCCGATGGGGACGCGGACTTTGCGAATGTGCAGGCCGTTGGGGCGGGTCCAGTCGGTGAGCTTTTCGCCGACAGGATCGGGAAGCAGCGCGACTTCGCGCACCGCTTCGGCGACGGCTTTCAAACGCTTTGGATCAAGCGTGAGGCGGTCGATCATGGCCTTGCTGAGGCCGTTTTGCTCGGCACGGGCGAGATCGAGAGCGTTGGCGGCGAGGATGGCGTCCTGACGCGCCATGATTTCATCGGCCATGGCGATGAGGATGGCGTTCTTCTGCTCGGTGGTGAGCTTGACGAGGGCGTAGGAGGCGGCACGGGCGCGGCGGCCCATGTCGAGAATGGCAGACTGGATTTCGGAATCGGTCATCAAAAAATATTCTTGGTTCTTAGTTCCTCGTTCTGGGTGGATGGCAAGCAGCAAACGGAAGGATGCTCTACTTGGAAGGAACGGGCCCTTCGGGAATCTGGACGTCTTTGCCGAGGAGATGGCGGTCGAGGAAGTTGCGCATGTGCTCGATGAGTTGCGGGCTAAAGAAGACATGGCCTCCATCGGTGCCGGTGAGGAGTGTGGCGGGAATCTGGGCCTTTTCGAGCGCCGCGTCGAACTCGGTGGCCTGGGCATAACGGACGATGTTGTCCTTGTCCCCGTGGATGATGAGGAAGGGGGCGTCGTCTTGGGTGATGTAGGTGACGGGTGAGGCGTTGCGAGCGATGTCGGGCTTTTCTTTGACGGTGCCGCCGAGGAGCTTCGAGAGTCCGGTCTTGGGATCGTTCACATTGATGATCGTGCCTTCACCGCCAAAGGTGAGGAAGTTTGAAGGGCCGCAGAAGTCGAGCACGCAGGTGACACGGCTGCTTTGGGTGAGGTTCGGGCCGAGTTCGCCCTCCAACTCCTTCACACCGCCGGTGACGCCGAGCAGGCTGACGAGATGTCCGCCCGCAGAGATGCCGAAAACGGCGATTTTGTGGGGATCGATCTGTTTTGCCGCCGCGTGAGCACGGAGGGCGCGGATGGCAGCCTTGCAGTCATGAATCTGCGCGGGCCAGATGGCCTCGTTGGTGAGGCGGTAGTTGATGCTGGCCCCGGCATAGGGCTTGTCTTTGATGAGGTTGAGCAGGATGCCTGCCTGATCCTTGCTGCCATTCTCCCAGCCACCGCCATGGATGAACACGACGAGCGGGCGCGGTTTAGAGGTCTTCGTCTCCGGCAGGTAGAGGTCGAGCATCTGGCGTGGGTTGCCAGCGCCGACGTAGTCGAGATCGCGCATGACCCGATAGCCAACCGGGGTCTGACATTGGGCCAGGGCTGGAAAGACTAGGGCAATGAGGCAGGAGAGGCGCATGACGGGCCTCATATACCGGGAAAAGGGGCAAAACAAGAGCCGCGCGAACCTTGCAAACCCGGATGGTTGTCACCTTGACGCAAGGTTAACCAGAACATACTATCAGAACGATGAAATCCCCCATCTCCGCCCGCCTGCCGCTCGTCCTGGCTTGTGCTGTTTCGTACTTATCTCTCCCAACGCCTTCGTTTGCGCTGTTTGAATTCATTTTCGGCAAGAAGGACCAAAAAGTGGCTCCCATGGCCAGCGAGCGCGAAACCCAGGAAGCAGCCGCCTCCGTCATGCTGGCCGAAGCGCGCCTCGCCCACAACGCGGGCAAGACGGGCAAGGCGCAGAACCTTTATCAGGCGGTGGCGAAGCAGTACCCCTTCACGCCGAGCGCCGCCGAGGCGGCATTTCAAAACGCGCTCATCATCCGCCACACCGGGCGCATGGACGATGCTTTTGAGGCGTTTCAAAGTTTCCTCAACGACCACCGGGACAGCCCGCGCTTCAATGAGGCCATCGAAAAGCAGTTTGAACTCGCCGAAGAGGCCAAAGGCGGTCGGAAGCAGCGCGGAATGCTGCTGCTGTCCATGAAAATGAACAGCTCGGACATCATCGAATTTTACGACCGTATCATCCGTAACGCGCCCTTTGGCAAATACGCACCGCTGGCGCAGTTCAGCATCGCGGAAATCCAGCAGGATCTAAATGAGAAGGACAAGGCTGTGGCCGCCTACCAGCGGGTGGTGGAAAATTACCCCGGCACCTCCCAGGCCGCCGAGGCGCAGTTCCGCATCGGCTCCATCAGCAACATCGCCGCCCAGCGCAGCGAGGACGCCTCCAACCTGCTCGCCGCGCGTGACGCCTTGCGCACCTACATCGTCGCGAACCCGGGGGGCGAGCGCAAGCAGGAGACGGAAATGATTCTCAGCCAGGTGAACACGGCGGAGGCCAACCAGTCTTTGACGGTGGCGAAATTCTACAAGCGCATGGGCAAAACTCGTGCTGCGGCTATCTATCTCAACGAGGCGCTCAAATACGGCTCTGCCGAGGTGTCCGCGGAAGCGCGCACGCTGCTCGCCGAGCTCGCCGCCGAAGATCCGGACGGTGTGGCCGAGGCGCGGAAGAACCCCGGGCAGGATTACACCGCCCTCACCGCGCAGAACTTGAAATCGCGCGCAGATTATGTCGGCCCGCTGGCACCGGATCTGGCGCGGCTGAGCCAGAAACCGAAGATGCGCACAGGGGATGATGGTTTCATGCCCATCCCGCTCCAGGAGCCAACCTTGCCGCTGCGTCCGGGTGCCACCGCCCCGGGTGCTGGATCGCTGCTGCCACCGGTTCCTGAAACGGAAAAGCCTGCGCTGCTGCCGGTGCCGCCCGCGCCCCTGGTGCCACCAGCCCCTGGCAGCACGCTGCCAGTGCCGCCGCCGCCCGCCGCCGTGAAGCCCGCGTCATAATTCTTGCGCATGCAAGCGACGCAGGCCATAGGCTGTTGCGTTCATTTTTCATATCTCATCCTGGATGAAACAGATTCTCCTTCTCCTGGCCCCGCTTTGCCTTCTGCTTCCCGGCTGTGCCGGTTACTCTCTCGGAGCTCAAAAACCCGCGCACTTGCGCCACATCACCAAGCTTGCGGTGCCCACGTTTGAAAACCTCACGCTCGAGCCGCGGCTGGCCGTGCTGGTGACCAATGCAATTATCAAGCAACTGCAAAACCACGGCTCCTATCAGATCGTCGCCAGACGGGATGCCGAGGCCGTGCTGGAGGGAAAAATACAGAACATTCAACGCGCCCAGTTCCGCTCCGACCGCAACAACATCCTGCGCACCTCGCAAATCCAGGCCACCCTCGTGTGCGATTTCAGCGTCAAGGAAACCGGTTCCGGGGCGCTTCTGCGCAATGGGACCAGCTCAGCTGTCTCCAACATGATTATTGATGCCAACATGCAGCTTTCAGAAGCCCAGTTGTTGGAGGATATTGCCCAGCAGCTTGCTTATCCGGTGGCTGACGAACTCTCCGAGGGCTGGTAACTCTCCACCTCCACTGATGCAGCCGGGTCTCGATCCAAGCGCGGACCAAGTCTTGCAGGACGATACTGATCCAGGGCTTGTGCCGCCTAGCGGCAGGCTGAAGCCTGGCCTGCACCTCGTCGCCACGCCCATCGGCAACTTGCGGGACATCACTCTGCGGGCGCTGGACACGCTGCGGACTGCGGACCTCGTTGCCTGCGAGGACACGCGGCACTCCGGCATGCTCTTGAAGCATCACGACATTCGTGCCCGGTTGATCAGCCTGAACGAGCACAACGAGGCTTTGCGCATCCCCCAGTTGATCGAACACATTCGCCAGGGCGGCAGTGTGGCGCTGATCTCGGACGCAGGCATGCCCACGGTGTCAGATCCAGGCCAGCGACTCGTCGGAGCCACGGTAGGTGCCGGGCTGCATGTGGAGGGCATTCCCGGTCCCAGTGCCGTGCTCACAGCACTCGCCGCCTCGGGCCTGCCGACCACGCCGTTTTACTTCGGCGGCTTCCTGCCGCACAAAAAAGGTGCCCGAACCACCGAGCTGACCGCCGCCCTCCAGCGTGACTGCACCAGCGTGTTTTTTGAGAGTCCCTACCGCCTGGCCGACACGCTGGCGATCCTCGCCGAGGCCGCGCCGAATCGCCGGATCGTCGTGGCTCGAGAACTGACGAAAAAGTTTGAGGAATTCCGGCGTGGCCCGGCAGGCATCCTGCTATCTCATTACCAAGCCAAGCCACCCAAAGGTGAAATCACTCTCCTCATCGCCCCTGTCGAGCCGCCCAAATGGCTCACATGGTGAATTATTGCTTTAACTGCACAACCTCATGGAAACACCCGCCAACTGCGCCGTCCTCAACACCAACGAAAGCCTTAAACTCTCGATCACCAACCACCTGCGCTTCACGTTGGGCGCCTATGTCGAGTCCGCCAGTGAGAACGACTGGTTCGTCGCCACCTCCCTGGCCGTGCGTGATCGTGTGATGGAACGCGCCACGGAGTCCCGCACCAAGCACCGCGCCCAGGGCGTGCGCCGCGTGCATTACCTCTCCCTTGAGTATCTCATGGGCCGTCTGCTGGAAAACAACCTGCGCAACTCCGGCCTCTACGACACCACCAAACAGGCGCTCGCAGACATGGGCAAGAACCTCGATACGCTCCTGCAAAAAGAACCGGACATGGGCCTCGGCAACGGCGGCCTCGGTCGTCTGGCCGCCTGCTTCATGGACTCGCTCAGCACGCTGGACCTGCCCGCCATCGGCTACGGCATCCATTATGAGTTCGGCCTCTTCCGCCAGGAGTTCGTGAACGGCAAACAGGTCGAGCATCCCGATGCATGGATGCGCGACGGCAGCCCCTGGAAAATCGCCCGCCCGTCTTACAGGCAGACGGTGCATCTCTACGGCAAGGTCATCCAAAAATTCGACGCACTCGGCCATCCGCATCATGAGTGGATCGAGACGAAGTGCCTGCTCGGCCTGCCGTGGGACATTCCCATCGTCGGCTACGACAGCAGCACCGTGAACGTGCTGCGCCTCTGGCAGGCGCAGGCGGACGAGGACTTCAACTTCAAGGTCTTCAACGAAGGCAGCTATGTGGATGCCCTGCGGGAGAAAGCCATCGCTGAGACCGTCTCCAAGGTGCTCTACCCGAACGACTCTACCGAGTCTGGCAAAGAACTCCGCCTCGTGCAGCAGTACTTCTTCGTCGCCTGCTCGCTAGCAGACATCGTGCGCCGCTTCAAGAACGGCTACAGCCTCCCCTGGAGCGAGTTCCCCTCCAAGGCCGCCGTCCAGCTCAACGACACGCATCCTGCTGTCGCCATCCCCGAGCTCATGCGCATCCTCGTGGACGAAGAAAAGCTCGAGTGGAGCCTCGCCTGGAGCATCTGTCAGAAGACCTTCTCCTACACCAACCACACGCTGCTTCCCGAGGCGCTGGAAACCTGGAGCACCGTCCTCTTTGAGCGCGTCCTGCCGCGCCATCTCCAGATCATCTTCGAGATCAATCACCGCTTCCTCACCGGTGATGTCGAGGCCCGCTGGCCCGGCGACACGGAGAAAAAGCGCGTCCTCTCGCTCATTGAGGAACGCGGCGGCGGCAAACACGTCCGCATGGCGCACCTATCCGTCCTCGGTGGCCACGCCACCAATGGCGTCGCCGCTTTGCACACTCGCTTGCTCTGCGAGCGTCTCTTCCCCGAGTTCTTCGAGCTGTATCCTGACCGCTTCCTCAATCTTACCAACGGCGTCACCTTCCGCCGCTGGCTGGACGTGTGCAATCCGCAGCTCTCCGCCCTCATCACCGAGTCCATCGGCTCAGGCTGGCTGAAGGACTCCTCCAAGCTGCGCGAACTCGACCGCTTCGCCGACGATTCCTCCTTCCGGGAACGCTTCCAGAAGATCAAACGCGGGCACAAGGTCCACCTCGCCAAGATCATCCAGGACACCTGTGGCGTCAGCGTCAGTCCCGACGCTCTCTTTGACGTGCAGATCAAGCGCCTGCACGAGTACAAGCGCCAGCACCTCAATCTCATCCACATCGTCAGCCTCTACCGCCGTCTCCTCGAAAACCCGCAGCTCGACATCGCGCCGCGCGTCTTCATTTTCGGCGCCAAGGCCGCCCCCGGCTACTACCTCGCCAAAAACATCATCCACGCCATCAACGCCCTCGCGGCCAAGGTGAATCATGATCCGCGCATCGGCGGCAAGCTGAAGGTCATCTTCATGCCCAACTATGGCGTCTCCATCGCCGAGCGTATCATCCCCGCCGCCGATCTCTCCGAGCAGATCTCCACCGCTGGCAAAGAAGCCTCCGGCACCGGTAACATGAAGCTCGCGCTCAATGGCGCACTCACCATCGGCACCCTCGACGGAGCGAATGTCGAGATCCTAGAGGAAGTCGGCCCCGACAACATCTTCATCTTCGGCCTCACCGTCGAAGGCGTCACCGACCTCTACGCTCGCGGCTACAATCCCTGGGACTTCTACTGGGCCAGCGAAGACCTGCGCCTCAGCCTCGACTGGCTGGCCTCCGACTACTTCACCGGCAACCAGGATGAGTTCAAGCCCCTACGCGACAGCCTCCTCACCCACGGCGACCCCTTCCTTGTTATGGCCGACTACGACGCCTACGCCGCCAGCCAGGCCGAGGTGGACAAAGCCTACCGCGACCAGCCCCGCTGGCAGAAGATGGCCATCCATAACACTGCCCGTGTCGGCAAGTTCAGCAGCGACCGCACCATCCTCGAATACGCCGAAAAAGTCTGGAAACTGCCCCAGGTCGGCGTCTGACCGGCCCCTCCTGCTATCAGTATCCGGGTGGGACCGTAGGCCCACCCGGCAGCCTGTTGACTGCACGGATGAAAAATTCGGCGAGCACACCTTTCCAAGTCAGATAATTGTGCCCTTGTCGGAACATTGAGGAATTTATGTTCGACTAGACAACCTGCCTGGCACCCGCGCCTGCTGTGGAATTTTACCGCCGCTTCTTCTTTTTCCGACCGGTGAGGATGGCGCGGGCGCGGTCTTCATCATCAAGCACGGTGGTGAAGGTATACTTGAAGCCTTCGAGTTTACGACGCTCGATCTTCTGGCCGATGAGGCGCTCGATGGAGGCGACGTTCATGATCTCATCCGCGGCAAACAGGGTGAAGGCATCGCCCTCTTTCTGCGCACGACCAGTGCGACCGATGCGGTGGACGTAGTCCTCGGAATGCTCGGGGACCATGTAATTGATGACGTGGGTCACGCCGCTGACGTCAATCCCACGGGCAGCGAGGTCGGTGGCGACGATAATTTCAAACTCACCGCTGCGGAAGCCCTGGAGGGCGCGTTCGCGGTCCTTCTGGCCGATGTCACTGTGCATGACGGCCACCTTGTACTCGCCGAGGCGGTCGATGGCGGAGTAGAGCTTGTCTGCCTGCACCTTGGTGCGGGTGAAGATCATGACGCTCTCAAAATGGGTCTGCTTCAGGATGGCGAGCAGCAGTTCCTCACGCTGATCACCGGCGACCGGATACATGTAGTGGCTGACGGTTTCGGCGGCGGAGAAGCGGATGCCGATCTCGACGCTTTCGGGGTCTTTGAGGGCGAAATCGGCGAGGTTCTTGATCTGCGGCGGCATGGTGGCCGAGAAGAACAGCGTCTGGCGCGTGGCGGGCGTTTTTTCGACGATGCGACGCACGTCGGGCAGGAAGCCCATGTCGAGCATGCGGTCCACTTCATCCAGGATGAGCACTTCAATGCCACGCAAGTCGGCGATGCCCTCACCCATAAAATCGAGCAGACGTCCCGGCGTGGCGACGACGATATCGACACCTTCCTGGAGGCCTTTGCGCTGCTTTTCGTAACCGACGCCGCCGTGAACGAGCAGTACGCGCAGGCCGGTGTGCTTGCCATATTTTTCAAACTGCTCGACGACCTGGGCGGCGAGCTCGCGCACGGGTTCGAGGACGAGGACGCGGAATTTGCCGGGAGCGCCTAGACGGGTCAGCGTCGGGAGGGCAAAGGCGGCGGTTTTGCCAGTGCCGGTCTGGGAGGCACCGACGACGTCTTTGCCGGTCAGGATGATGGGAATGGATTTTGCCTGGATCTCCGTGGGTTTTTCGTAGCCCGTCTCGCGCACGGCGGCGAGGACAGCGGGGGAAAGGCCGAGGACTTCAAATGCCTCGGGATACGGGCCTTCCGGCACAGAGGGCGGAGCAGGCGGGGCGACGGGCGCGTGGTTTTCGCGGGCGGGGCGTTCCTCGCGCGGACCGCGCTCGCGTCCGCCACCACCTCCACCGCCGGAACGTTCGCCACGCTCACGACCGCGAGGCGGGCGGCCTCCACGCTCTGGGCGCTCAGGACGCTCACCGCGTTCGCCCGTGGGAGCACGACGGGGGCGGTCGTCACGTTTTTCAAAGCGGCCCGGACGCTCTCCTTGCGGTTTGTGCTCTCCCGGGGCGTCATGCGGGCGCTTGTGAGCATGAATGGTGGGCGCGTGGGGCGTTGCTTCCTTGGCGTGCTCCTTGCTTTCAGCTTTCTTGCCTTTGCCGAGGCGCAGCACTTTCTTCAGGCCGGACTTCAGGCGGCTGAGCATGGAGGTTTTCTTCGGGGCGGAATCGGTGCGGCGTGGGGTGGTCACAAGCGTGTCTGGAAAGATAAGGCGGGGTTTATCGGCCAGTTTGGCGGACAATGCAAACCCGCAGACAAGAGCCGGGCCGATGTGGCTACAGCTTCATGGCGTAATGCACTTGCCTGCCCACCTCCTCAAAGCCGCAGCTCGGGTAAAGGTGCTGGCCGATAGCGTTGGAGGCCATGGTTTCGATCTGGGCGAGCTTGATGCCTTGGTCCCTCATGAAATCGATCGCGTGCATGATCAGGCGGCGTCCCAGGCCGAGACCGCGGGCAGCCTCGACCACTGCCAGGTTCGGGATGCGGCCTTTGCCATTGAGTCGGTCCAGGCGGACGGTGATGTAGCCCATCAGTTCCCCCTCGCGCTCGGCCACGAAGCAGCCCTCAGAGCAAGCGGTCACGTCATCGTCGATGTGATCGGCCTTACGGGCTTTCCAGTCCCGGTTGTTCCAGACACCAAATTTGTGCTCCAGCATCTGCTCGAGAGCCACGCTGCCGAATGATTCCACCGTGATGCGCCTCAACTCGGGCAGGTCGCTGGCACGGTAGGCGCGGATGAGAAGCGGGGCGTCGTTCATGGCGGTTTTAGGGCTGGTGGGAGGAGCAAGAGAGGGCTTGCCAACCTGTCAGGCAAGGTATCAATCACGCAAATGGCACGAGTCTTGCGAAATGTGTGGCTGTGAACAACGTTTAAAGCCACGTTATTTCGGAGTTGCTAATATATTGGTTTGTATCATTCTTCTTGTAACATGCAGTTTTTTGAACGGAATCCCGAATCTCTCCGATCAACAGCACGCCTGCTGAAGGCCGCTGCGTGCATCCTGGTGGCCGGATTTCTCAGCCAATGCAGCTCCACGGCCCCCAAAGGCTCGCTGGTGGTCAGCGTGAAGGATCAAAAGCTCGGCATTTACAACACGGATGGCAAGCTGGCGAAGAAGTACGACATCTCGACTTCGAAATTCGGTTTGGGAGATCAGAAGGGCAGCAACCGCACGCCGCTAGGCAAATGCCAGATCGTGGCAAAAATCGGCCACGGCCTGCCGGCTGGGGCGGTCTTGAAAAGCCGCCGCTGGAATGGCGAGGTTTTGAAGCCCAACGCCCCCGGGCGCGACCCCATTGTCTCCCGCATTCTCTGGCTCAAAGGCACCGAGACGGCGAATCGCAACACCTTCAACCGCTTCATTTACATCCACGGCACGCCTGAGGAAAAAAACCTTGGCCGCCCTGCCAGCTACGGCTGCGTGCGCATGGGCATGAAGGATGTGGTCGATCTTTTCAACACGGTAAACATCGGTGCCAACGTCGTCATCACCAAAAGCCACCTACCCCGTGGTGCCGAGGAAGCGCCTGCCCCCGAAGAGGGCTCCCCTGCCCTGCAAACACCCGAGGCGCAGGGCCAGCCGCTTGAAATCGCGAAGATCACTCCAAGCGAAGGAGAAAAGAACCGTGCCGCCGAAAATGAGGCGAAGGCCAAGGCGAAACTCGGACCGGCGACGATCCTTTACAAGGCTCCCACCGCAGTGTCCCAGCCCGAGGCCAAAGTGGCAGGCAAGGCCACCACCAAGCCGAAGGCCAAGGCCTGAGATCAGACGCGCACGACCTCAAAGTCTGGCAGCAGCGTCAGCAACGAGGGATTCGTCTCCTGCCGCATGCGGCGCATCCGCTCCAGCGCGCGCGGCTCGAGCAGCACGCGCTGCTTGTGGATGTCGGCCTCCACGATCTCACCCTCCACCCACCGCGGAGAGTCCCGGAAAGCCGCCTGGGAGGGGAAATACACCGCCGTGCGGCCCACGTTCTCGTCGATCAGCTCCGAGGCCGCTTTCCCGGTCAGATGACTGACGCCGACAACGCAGCCCAGCTCCACCGCCCGCGCTGAAGCGCAGCGATCCACCCGCTCGACGCCGAGAACCGTCTCCGTCGCGCTCGGCACCAGCAGGACATCGACACCCGCGCCACGCAGGCGGGCGCTCAGCTCTGGAATCTCGATGTCCAGACAGATCACCACCGCAAAACGCAATCCGGCGAACTCCCACAGACACAACTCGCGGCCGGGGGCAAACGCGCTCTCCCACGGCGTCAGGTGCAGTTTGTCCTGATGCAGGACGCGATCTCCCAGAAGAATCGGCGCCCGGTTGTGCAGAATCTCACGCTCCGCGTCCCAAAACGGCACCGTGCCCAGCACCACCGCCTTGTCCGGGCGGCAGAGCAGCGATTTCAGCGTCGGAAACAGCTCGCCCCAGAAGCATTCGGCCACCCGCCGCAGGGATGGCGGCTCCACCAGCGGCTCCAGGCCCATCCAGGTGAACTCCGGCAGCAGCACGATGTCCGCTCCGTCATCCCATGACGTCTCCACACATTCCGTCACCTCGGCGGCAAAAGCAGCGGGTGATTTGACGCGCAGGCCAGGGTCAAAGGTGCAGAGGTCGAGGGAGAGCATGGCGGCGGGAGTGTCGGCCTTTACTTCACACGCATCAAGCAGCAGTCGAAGTCCATCTCCAGCCCCGCTTCAGGGAGCCTCGTTGCACGCGATCTTTTTCCTGCATTTCTGACATCTGGGAATTCTTGAGCATGATCAGACAGCCCCTCACTCTGAACTTTTGGACGCGTCAGGCAGATTCGGCACAATGATTGGACGCCCCTTCGCATCCCACTCCAGCCGCTGGGGAGGGTTCGGATGAAAATGCAGGCGACTTGGTGGCGGAAACGAAACCTCAATGCGCCGGATGAAATCGCGTGACGCCTGAATCATCGCGGCGCTCACCCATAAGCTGCCGATTGGATGCACCTTGCCGAAACCATCCTTCCAAACATCTGACTTCACGAAGCCGAAGCGCTCATAAAAGGGCATTGAAGCCGCCACCGCGCTGATCCAGACCAAGCAGAACTTGCTGGGACGCGGCAACAGCGCCAGACGAGCAAAGAACAGAAGCGTTCCAATGCCTTTATTGTGGAACGCTGGATCAACCAAACCGTAGCCAAACGAATAGAGGTCCGGCGTTTGGGCGGAGATGAGACAGGTGGCGATCACCCGGCCGTCTTGCTCCACCACAAACAAGTCCTGCTCCGGTGTCCGGAGTGTCTTCATGTAATCCGCCTCGACATCCGGTGGAAAGCGACCGGGGGCGTTGGCTTGGTAGATTTTCAGACATGTCTCGAAATCAGCCTCCGCATAGCGTCGCATGGACAACCCCGTGACTTTGGGAAAACGAAAACATTGCTCCCATTCCAGCCCGGGAAAGCGCATCTTGCCGAAAAGCAGCCACTTCAGCCCGTTTCGAATGTGGCGCAGCAGAGAAACCATGGGGAGCGAGGAACAGACTTCCGAGGCGTGTCATCACCTCACTTCGCACAGCCGCAACCACCGCCACAGCTGGGCTTTTTGCGGCGTTTCGCGGCCCGCACGGCGAACAGCACCAGGGTGATCAAAACAACCGCGATGGCGGCGAAGGATTGCCAGTTTTCGTTCATAAAGGTTATCAGTAACCCAGCGCCGTGCCGATTTGGAAGATCAGAAGGCTCAGGACATACGCGGTGCCGGTCATGTAGCCCAATTGAATCAACGCCCACTTCCAACTGCCGGTTTCACGTTTCACGATGGCGATGGTGCTGACGCACTGCATGGCGAAGACATAAAACACGAGCAGGCTGATGCAGACGAGCGGGGAATAGACGGGCTTGCCATCCGGGCGGCGCTCGGCGGCGAGTTTGTCGCGCAGCGGGTCGAGATTTTCGTCGTCCTCGCTCTCGACGGCATAAACGACGCTCATGGTGGAATTGAAGACCTCGCGAGCGGCGAAGCTGCCGATGAGACCGATGCCGATCTTCCAGTCGTAGCCGAGCGGTTTGATCGCAGGCTCGATGAAGTGGCCGGCCTGCCCGGCGAAGCTGTTGGCGAGCTGGAGGGATTTGTCCTCGGTGTCGCTCTTCGGATAGGTGGAGGCGGCCCAGATGAGGATGGAGATGCCAAGAATGATGGTGCCAGCACGAACGAGGAAGGCCTTCGCACGCTGCCAGACGAGCAGGAGGATAGATTTGAGCGCGGGCCGCTTGTAGGGCGGCATTTCGAGGATCATGGGGCTGCTGTCTCCCTTCATCACGCACTTGCTGAAGATCCACGCGAAGACAAACGCGCCTCCGGTGCCGAGCGCATAAAGCGCGAGCATCAATCCGGCCTGCGTCCATGCGCTGACCTTGTCCGCTGGAAACAAGACGGCAATCAGCAACGAGTACACGGGCAAGCGAGCTGAACACGAAGCCAACGGGGCGATGAGGATGGTGATGAGGCGGTCCTTCGGGCTGTCGATGGTTCTCGCGGCCATGACGCCGGGCACGGCGCAGGCGTAGGAGCTCAGGAACGGCAGGAACGACTTCCCATTGAGCCCCACCTTGCTCATCAGCCAGTCCATGATGAAGGCGAGGCGCGACATGTAGCCGGTGTCCTCCATGATGCCGATGAAGAAGAACAAGATCAAAATCTGCGGCAGGAAGATGACCACACCGCTGACGCCGGGCACAACGCCATTGACGATGAGATCGCGCAGATCGCCGGGAGACATCAAACCTTCCACCCAAGATCCAAGCTGTCCGAATCCCGACTCGATCCAGCCCATCGGCCCCTCGGCGACGCGGAAGATGAGGTAGAAAAGGATGCCGAGCACGAGCAGAAGGTTCACAAACCCGAGCACGGGATGGAGGAAGAAGCGGTCGAGCTTCGTGGTGAGCGTCTCTTTCTCCTGATCGGGACGCTTCAGCACCTCGGCGCAGAGTTTTTCGATGCTGCGGTAGCGCTCGGCCACGAGATCGTCCTCCCAGCCGGGGAAGGCGGTGTCGATGCTCTGCCTCAGCTCGTGGATGCGGGCCATCTGCGCATCGGCGAGGCCGGAGTGTGTGGGATCGTGATCGGAAAGCAGGTAGAGCGGCTCCAGCAGCGATGCCTGGGCATGGATCGCGCCCGTTTCGCACAACGGGCCGCGGCTTTGCTCCAGCGCGGCACGCACTCCGGCGGGAATGACGGCGCTCTGCCATTTCGTGGCGGGCACGTCCTCGCGGCTGAGGGCGAGTTTCAATTCAATGAGCCCCTGCCCTGTGACGGCCTGCGTTTTGACGACAGGGATGCCAAGAAGGTCGCTCAACTTCGCGGCATCAATGCGCCACTCGCGCTGCTCGGCCACGTCGGCCATGTTGAGCACCAAGATCGTTGGCAGGCCGAGTTCAAGCACCTGGCTGACCATGTAAAGATTGCGTTCGATGTTCGCGGAATCGACCACGCACACGACACGGTCCGGGCGTGGCGTCTCGGGGCGGCGGCCGAGCAGAACATCGCGCAGCACGGCCTCGTCGGGCGAGCGGGCATTGAGGCTGTAAGCGCCAGGGAGGTCGATCAGTCGGAGTTTTTTGCCGTGCTGGCTGTAGCACTCGCCGATCTTCTTTTCGACGGTGACGCCTGGGTAGTTCGCGACCTTCTGCTTGAGGCCGGTGAGCAGGTTGAAGAGCGTGGTTTTGCCCGAGTTCGGGTTCCCCACGATGGCGATGAGCGGCGTTTCGGAGACAGGGGCACTCATGCGGCGGAGATGGCGATGAAGGCCGCCTCGTGATTGCGCATGGAAAGCTGCGACCCGCGCACGCTGATCTCGATCGGCTCGCCCAGCGGGGCGCGGCGCGTCACACGGATGCGGGTGCCGGGCACGATGCCCATTTCCCGCAGGCGGGTGAGGCAGGACCGGCCGGTGGGCATGGCCTGCACGATGGCGTCGATGCCAACGGGAAGTTCAGCAAGGGTGGAAGGCATGAGGAAGGTGAGAGCGGGTTGGGAAGAGATACGAGCCTGCAAATGAGACTCTGTCGCACACTTACGTTCAAGAATAACAAGCCGCGATTCTTTGGCAATGATGACTTGGCAATTGCCTCAAGAAGTGGCGCATGCCCATCAATCCAGGCTCAGCCAAGGGCAGAATCGGTCGCTTTCCGGGCCTCATAGAGAGAGGCGATGCCAAAGGTGAGCGGCGTGGTGGTGGCGGATTGGAAGCCGTTGGCACAGATCAGCGCCTCCATGTCCTTGCCGGAGGGAAAGCGCTCGATGGAGCCGCAGAGATAGACATAGGCCTCGCGCTGGCCCGTGATCCAGCCGGCGATGCGTGGCATGATCTGCTTCAAGTAGAAGAGATAGAGCTGCCGGATGCCCGGAAAACGCGGGATGGAGAAGTCGAGCACAAACAAACGCCCACCTGGGCGCAATACTCGGCTCATTTCCTGAAGGGCAGCAGGCCAGGAGGCCATGTTGCGCAGGCCAAAGGCGACGGTGAGCACATCAAAGACGGCGTCTTGAAACGGCAGGGCCATCCCGTCTGCGGCAATGAGCGTATGAAAGCGGCGAGCCTGCGCCTCCCGCATCATCGGCACGGAAAAATCAGCGCCCAGCACCTTCGCCTCGGGACAGGCCGACTGCACGGCCTGGGCGAGATCACCGCTGCCGGTGGCGAGGTCGAGAATGCGCCGTGGTTTGAGCGTGGCGATGCGTTTCGCGGTGGTCCGACGCCATAGGCAGTCGATGCCGAGGCTCAAAACATGGTTCGCCAGCACATAACGCGATGCGATTCCCGCAAATGCCTGCCTCACGAATCCAGCGTCTTGCATGATGAACGAAAACCGGCCCCCCGAGGCGAACTGCCAAGGGGATGGTGCTCACGACTGGACTCGAACCAGCACGATGTTACTCACTAGAACCTGAATCTAGCG